>Ga0209143_1000385_pt1 | contig 21558 bp, 17 predicted proteins | sample FaiFalFF_MnMetaG_3_FD_184739 | JGI IMG/M metagenome (GOLD analysis project Ga0209143, IMG submission 184739) | Freshwater microbial communities from Yellowstone National Park, Wyoming, USA - Fairy Falls B (FF_Mn_B) MetaG (SPAdes) (version 3) | ecosystem: Environmental > Aquatic > Freshwater >...
AAGGGCAAACCCCTCTCCCCCATGGACGCCATGCTGGCCGCCACGGCGCTGCACCACGGTTTGGTCCTGGTGACCCGGAACGTGCGCCACTTTGAGGGCCTGCCCATTGCCCTCTTCAACCCCTGGGGCGGGTAGTGTCGCAATCTTGTGGGTTTAGGACGGAGGGCTGCATGGACCGAGAGGAGCTCAAGAGGTTGACCGAGGAGGAGATGGGCTGGCGCATCCAGGAAGGGGTCAAGGCCGTCATCGAGCAGGTGTTGGAAGGTGGTGATGCCAAGGGCCGCGGAGGACTGGGCTTTCAGACGTTACCTGGACATCGGCCCACTTTGGGCCGCGGAAGAGAAACCCACAAAAATCGCGACTTGACCTGCTTCCCCTTCAGGGGAACACCTTCTGGATGGCGTTTACGATCTCTCTTCTGGACACCTTGGCGGGCCGGCTGCCGGGCTTGGGAGCGGGGATGAGGGCCTCCAGGAGGGCCCACTCCTCGTCGGTTAGGTCGCTGGGGTAACATCGTCTAAGAGGCACCCCTCAAGGATACCACCCTTTTACGACAGCCTCTAGTCTAAGGGTCCACATCCGGGATCAAGTAGCACACGCAGGTAGATGCGGACGCATAGTCCCCACGTACGTGGGGATAGCCCGGAGTGAGCCAACACTCCCCAATGGATGTCCAGTGGTCTTTTCCTCTTGCGTCAAATGAACAGGCCCCGGAGTGCGGAGTCTACTACAATCAGGCCTAAGGGAGCTCGGTATGAACGCCCCCAGTTTCTTTGTGGCCCTGGACCTCGAGGCCACCTCCCCAGACCCAGGAGAGGCGGAGATCCTGGAACTGGCCGCCCAGGACAGCCAGGGGCGTACCTTCCACCGCTACCTGGCCACCAACAAGCCTCTTTCTAAAGACCACGAAGCCTTCAGGATCACACAGATTCCCTTTGAGGAGTACGAGCGCGAGAAGGTGCCTCCAGAAAGGGCGCTCCGGGAGTTTTTGGACTTCCTGGGAGGCCGTTCCCTCCTGGGGCACAACCTCCTGCGCTATGACCTCCCCCTTCTAGAGCGGGCCTTGGGGGAGGTGGGGCTCAACCTCCCGCCAGAGGCCTATCGTGCCCTGGACACCCTACGGCTAGCCCACCTGGTTTTCCCCATTCCCAAAGACGGCCTGGCTGGGTACCGGCTTGGCGACCTGTACCACTACCTAACCCAGAAAGAGCTTGAAGGCGCCCACCGGGCCGCCACGGATGTGGGGGCCACCTGGCGGATCCTGGAGGCGCTTTCCCAGGTCCAGATACCTCCCGGGGTCGCCCAGGCCTGGGTGGAGCTGGGGCTCCTCGAGGGGCAGCTCTTTTTCCCTAGCGGAGGGGCGGAAACAGAGGAGGTCGCCTCCCAGCGCGTCAAGGACCTTCTCCAGGCCCCAGCCCGAGTGGAACGTCTTCACAGCCAGGGTCGGCCCATGCCCTCTTTGGAAGAGCTACTTCAGGACCGGACCCTGCTGCCCACCCGCCGCCCGGCCCAGGAGGAGATGCTCCGCTTAGTGGACGAGGCCCTGCGAGAGGGCAAGAGGCTGTTCTTAGAGGCCCCTACCGGGACCGGCAAAACCAAAGGCTACCTCTACCCCGCTTTGCGCCTTGGCAAAGACCAGCGCGTCTGGATAGCCACCCACACCAAGGTGCTTCAGGCCCAGCTTCTGGAGGAGCTGAAGGGGCTCGCCCGGGCCGGGTACGCCGTCAGCGCCGCTTTGGTAAAAAGCTCTAGGGACACCCTCTGCCCTGAGGCCCTTCTGGAACTCTTTCTGGATGCCCGCAAGAGCGAGGACGAGGAGCTCCGGGCCGCCGTGGGCGTCCTAATCCATTACGCCGCTTTGGGCGAAAGCGACCTGGAGGCCCTTCCCGCCTACTGGCACTTTTCCCGTGGCTTCCGCGAGGCCCGGGAGCACGTGGGCACCAACCCTAGGCGCTGCCGCCCTGTTTGCCCCTTCTTTCAGACCTGCGCTTACCAGAAGCTGCTGGCCCACAGGAAGGGGGCCCAAATCCTGGTGACCAACCAGGCTTATCTCCTGGCTCACTTCTTGCGGGAGGAGCCCCTCGATGCGCCCGAGGAACAGGAGGAAGAGGTCCCTACCGATCCCCACCTGGTAGTGGACGAGGCCCACCACCTGGAGGACGTGGCCACGGAAGCCCTCACATGGGTTCTGAACCACGAGGAGCTTACCCACAAGCTCAACCGCTTGGCCCACCCCTCCAAGGAAAGCGGCCTTCTTAGGGACAGCCGCCGCCTGAAGGAGCTTTCCTCCGGGGCTCGGGAAAGGGCCAAGGAGGTACGGGAGGAACTCCTTCCCCGCCTCAGGAAGCGGCTGGAGGGTTACACCAAGCGCATGGTAGCCCTGGTAAGCCAACTGGGCACGGGAGACCCCCAGTACGGCCTGATCCTGGGCCTCAGCCCCCACTGGAAGCGCCTGGAGGACTGGCCCTACCTGGATCGGGAGGAGAGGGGCCTGATGGAGGATCTTAGGGAGCTTCGCGAAGCCCTCAAAACCATCGCCGAGGACCCCCGGACCCTCATGGCTAGAGACCTGGCCCCCATCGGGGAGTATCTCAGAGGGGCTTTAGATTTGCTCCATGAACGTAGGCGGGTTCTTTTCGGGAAAGAGGCCTTGAACTCTAACCTCCTCCATGTGACCAAACTGGACCCCGTAACCAAGAGCTGGATGCACCTGGCCCAGCCGGTGGAGGTGGCCAGCGACCTCAAGGCGGGCCTCTGGCCCCGCTTCCAGAGCGTGGTCCTCACCAGCGCCACGCTCAGCGTGCCCACGGAAAAGGACCCCGAGGGCTTCGCCCTGCTGAAGAAGGTTCTTGGGATTGAAGGCGCAGAAGGGCAGAGGCTTCCCCCCTCTTTGCCCTACGAAAAGGCCCACCTGATCGTCCCCCGGCACCTTCCCGAGGCCAGGGAAAGCACCCTGCCCCGTTTCCAGCGGATGCTCCACCAAGAACTCCACACTCTCCTGGGTCACACCAGAAGGAGCCTCACCCTTTTCACCAGCTTGAAGCGCCTGGAGGCGGCTAAGAAGGCTCTCGAAGGCCACCCCCACCTCCTGGCACCGCTCACGAGGCGGGAGCGGGAGGACGTGGCCGGGCGCATCAAGGCCAATCCCCAGGAGCCGGTGGCCGCCTTGGGCTCCCGGAGCTACATGGAGGGGGTGGACTTCCCCGCCCTCAACCTGGTCAACCTGGAGCGGATTCCCTTTGAGCTTCCCTCCCCACTCCTCAACCGCCGCAAGGACTGGGTTTACGAGCAGGGCCTGGACCCCTGGTGGGACTACTACCTGCCCAAGTCAGCCCTGGCCTTCGCCCAGGCCTTTGGCCGCCTGATCCGGGACCAGCGGGAAGGGGTCGGGGACGGGGCCTTCGTCCTGTGGGACAAAAAGCTCCTCAACGCCCCTTACCAGGAGGTCTTCTACCGGGTCCTGCCCCCTGGGGTCCACCGCCACTTCCCCCTCACCAGGAAGGAGTTCTACGACCGCCTGGCAGAAATCCTGGGCCTAAACCGGGAAAGCCTCCCTCAGGAGGAGCTGGAGGAGGAGGCTTTAAAACGCCTCCGGGCCCTACGCCAGGCAGGGCTGGACCCGGAAGAGGTGGCCCGGCGCATCGCCACCGAGATCTTCGGCCTCACCCTCCAAGAGGACCGGTGGAACAAACAGCTGGAGGCCATCCGAGCCGCCTTGGAGGGGAAGGACCTGGTGGCCCTTTTGCCCACGGGCTATGGCAAGAGCCTAGCCTTCCAGATCCCCGCCCTCATGCAGGAAGGCCTTACCCTGGTGGTCTCCCCCCTGGTGGCCCTCATGAAGGACCAGGTGGACCGCCTGCTGGAGCTGGGGCTGCCCGCGGGCGCCGTGCACTCCCTCATGTCCCCCGCAGACCAAAGGAGCGTCCTGGACGAGGTCCGGGCGGGCCGAGTCAGGCTCCTCTACGTGAGCCCGGAAAGACTGAACCGCAGCGAAAGCCTCTGGAAGCTCCTCCAGGAAAAGTGGCAAGAGGGAGGGCTTGAGCGCGTGGTCTTTGACGAGGCCCACTGCCTGGTGGAGTGGGGCTTTGACTTCCGGCCCGACTACCTGAGGGCCCTGGAGCGCTTGAAGGGCTTGGCGGGGGTGCCGAGGAGCTTTTTCACGGCCACCCTTTCCCCTAAAGACCTGCATAAGCTCCGGGAAACTGCGGATCTGGACGCAGAACCCATAAGGCCGCCCACCTTTTACCGGCCTAACCTTCGCTTTGTGGTCAGCAAAGTCCGGGGCGACCTCTCCAAGCTTAAGGTTCTGTCCAGAGCCCTCATGTGGCTCCGCGAGGAGGCCAAAGGGGACGGGGCCGTGGTCTACGTGACCACCCGCGCCGAGGCCGAGCGCCTCGCCTGGGCTTTGGGCCGCATCTTCCCCGACCTGACCGTGGAAGCCTACCACGCGGGCTTGGCCCCCCTGGTGCGGCGGGAGATCCAGGAGCGCTTTATGAGCGGCCAGACCCAGGTGATGGTGGCGACCACCGCCTTCGGCATGGGCGTGGACAAGGCCAACATCCGCCTGGTGGTGCACTGGCGCCCACCCCTCAGCTTGGAGGAGTACATCCAGCAGGCGGGCCGGGCCGGCCGGGATGGCAAGGAGGCCTACTGCCTGATGCTCTACACCAAGGCGGACCAAGGCATCTTGAGCTTTATGGCGGGGGTAAGGAACGCCGACTCCCGTAAGGACTTCGCCCTTAGGTTGATAGAAAAGCTAAAGCAAGGGTCCTCCTTGCGCGGCTTCCGAAAAGAGATCTACGAAAGCGTCTACCAGGAGGAGGGGGTTGATGAGGAAGCCCTCGAGGTAGAGGAAGAAGAGGAAGCCACCTTCCAGCCCTCCCGAAGGGAACTGGGCCTGGAAAGCCTGGAGCGGATCCTGGCCAGCCTGGAGCGGGTGGGAGTGCTGGAATACGAGTATCAGCCGGGAAAGGTCTTCATCCAGTGCTCTGAAGGGGTTCTTCAAGAGTGCCTTAGCCAAGAGGACCTAACCTCGCTCCGCCGGGCAGGCTACAGGGGTAGCGAAAGGGGGGATCTTCTGGACTACGCCCGCCTGGACGAGGAATCGGCCCAACGTTTGGACGAGGCCCTCTACCAGGCTTACCGGGAAGGCAAGGTCCCCTTCTACCACTACCGCGAACCCCTTCTGGTGATCCGAGCTGGACCCAAGCTCACCGAGGGCTACATGGCCTGGGACAAGGAACAGATGGAGCTAAGCCGGAACGCCAGAAAGCGCCTGGACCAGGTTCTGGCTTACGTGGACCGGAGCCAGTGCCGCACCCAAACCCTCCTTCACCACCTAGGCGAGAAGCGGGAGGCCTGTGGGTCCTGCGACGTGTGCCGGGGAGACCTAGGCCCCTGGAGTGGCCTCGAGGGCTTGGAGGACGAGGAGCTGGAGCGGGCTTACCGCCCCCTTGACACGCTTCTGGCCTTTTTCGCCCACGCAGAGGACAACAACCGCTCCCTGGCTTCAGAACACAGATACCTTGGGAGAACCAGCGTCCTGATGGCCCTAAGAGGAAAGGACCGGGGTCCAAGCGGCCCGCTTTCCGGGAAGTACACCGACAATCCCTTGTTCGGCCATCTGTCCTTCATAAAACAGAAAGAGCTGGAGAAGGCCTTTGATCTGGCTTTGAAGGAGGGCTATCTGGAGGTTAAGGCCAACTACGAGGGGCATCCGATGTTTGGGCTAACGGCAAAGGGCTGGGCCCGGGTGCGCCGTAAGGGCAGGGAGGTCCGCAGTGGAAGACTCCAGGCGCAAGTTTGAGGAGGCCATCCGGGCGGCCCTGGGGCTTCCCCCGGAAACGCCCCCTTCGCTGCCCGGCCTCAAGAAGGCCCTAGGCCCCTGGGTTGCCGGTTTTGGGGAGCCGGCTAAACCCGAGCGAAAAGGAGCGATGGACCAAGGGGGGGACTCCTTTGGTCCGAAGGTTTCCCAGGCGAAGGAACTGGACCAGCCGGAGGCCCCCAGGGAAGCCAAGGAAGTAAGGGAGCTGAAGAACCGCCTTCAGAAAAAAGCCCACGAGGTCCAAGCTCTCCAAGACAAGCTCACCCGGGAAAGCAAGGCCAGGGAGAAGGTGGAGTCTGAGTTGGGCAGGAAGGCGCAGGAGCTGGCCCGCTTGGCCCGCGAGTTGGAGAATTTTCGCGGAAAAGTCAGCCAGCTGGAGGCCCGGGCCAGCGCCCTGGAAGAGGAGCGCGACCGTCTCAGGCGGGAAAAGGCGGCGCTGGAGGAAGCCCAGAGGCCTCTAGAGGAGGCGCTACGCCTCAAGGAAAGGGAGCTGGCGAAGCTCCAAGGCCGGCTGGCGGAGCTGGAGGGGGCCCTCGAGGCGGCGCAAAAAAGGCTGGAAGCCTGGGAGGCCGTGGAGGCCCTAGGCCAGCGCCTCCCCGAACCTTTCCCCCAAGAGGCCCTCTTCCAGGTCCTGGTCCTTGACTACCCAAACCTGGGGACCAAGCCTCAGGACAGGCTTATCGGGCTCATGGAGGGCTACCGGGCCCTGCTTAGGGGCGAGGATCACCCCGCCTTGGAGGCCACGAACCGGGCCTTCCTCAAGGGCGAGCCCGAGGGAATTGTGGTCCTGGGGGTGGAGCTCCTGCTAAGGGACCTGGCTTCCTTTCCCCTTCACCGTTGGCTCCGCACCCACGCCATGGCCGTGGAGGCCTTTCTTGTGCCCGAGCGCACCCCGCCCTCGCCCAGGCTAAGGGAGGTGGAGGAGTGAAGGACTGCGAGGAAGAGCTTCGCTGGTACGAGAAGAGGTGGGAGGAAGACGTCGGTCGCCTCAGGAAGGAAATGGAGGAGCTCAAAAGGCTCCTGGAGGAGCAAAGCGAGGAGGCGCTGGCCCTAAAGCGCGAGCGCAGCCGGTGGCAGGAGCGGGAAACAGAGCTGATCTCGCAGATAGAGGATTTGCGCAGGGCGCTTCGGCGAGCGCAGAACCGGTCCCCGCTGGGCGAGGGATTCTTTCGCTATCTCTCCAAGGAGCTTGCCCTTTGGGACCAGGCCCTTCTCCAGGAGGCGCAGAAGCTAACCGGGGAACGCCTGCTGGAATGGATGGGGGAGCGTTGGCGTGAGCGTAAGGAAGCCCTAAACCTTCTTCTTGTGGGCGAAGAACCGGATTGGAAGCGTCTTCGCACCGGGCTCCTTCTGGAGTGGGCCCTCTTGGGCTGGCTGGAGGGGCTGGAGGATGGCTGATCTCTGGACCCACGCCGTTCGCCTGGACCGGGCGGTGCGGACCGATGGTGTGGCCCAGGCCCGGGTAGCCCTCGAGGACTACGAAGGCGCAAAGGGATTGGTACAGAGGATCTGGCTCGGGGAATGGGGAAAGAACCTGAGAGAAACCGTTCGCTCCCGTGGCGAAGAGGTGGTGCCAGCCCGGGTGCTCCTTGGGTACCTGCGGGGGTACTTCCTTTACCGGGACATCCCCGAGAACGACCAGGCCTTCTGGCCCCACTTTCTGGAGGACCTGGGCCTTCGGGGCAAGCGGCTTCCCTCCCTGGACCAGTACAACCGGCTCTGGGACGCCCTTAATTGGCACCCAGAAACCCGCCCGAAGCTAAAGTTCTTCGCCGATGGGTCTCGGGACTTCGTGGGCACTTTGGACGCCGTCTTCCACTTCCGGGCCCTTCGCTTGGCGGCCTTGAAGAGCGCCCTGGTGCAGTACAGGGAGACAGGCCAGGTGCCGGAGGAGGCAAAGCCGTATCAGAAGATCCTGGAGCGCCTGAGCCAAGCGCTGGACCTTCTTCTCGCCGAAGAGGAGCCGCCGGGCCTGGAGGACCAGGAGGCCGTCCTCGGCTTCCTACGGGAAGCGGGCCTTCACCTAGGGGAACCCAATCCCGTGAGGCTTCTTTTTTACCGCTCTCCAGGGGCTCTACGGGACCTTTATCAGAAGCTCAAGGGAAGACCTTCTTCAAAGAAGCGCTTCCGGCACCCTCAGGTACGGGTGGAGGTGCTTTCGGCACCCAGAGAGCTTTCCGAGATCCAGGCCGCGCTGGAGCCAGGGCCACTGGTGGAGGGCTGGCGGGTCTACGGGAAGGTGGTTTTGGAGGACGGCCGCTTCCGGCGCTTTTACTGGACACCCCGCTACAGCCGGGAAGGGGAGCTCCTGCCTGAGGAGGTGAGGTTGGTCTTCCCCGAAGGCGAAGAGGTCCGCTTCCGCCTCCACCACAAGGCCTTCGGCCTGCGCTTCGGTGTGGCCAGATGGCGGCTAGGAGAACGCCTGCCCTACCGGACCTTGGGGTTTGACCAGGAGCGCTACCCCCTCCGGTTCTATCTGGCCTCCGGAGGAGGGTTTGTGACAAGCCCCGAGGACCTGAAGCCCGACCTCGAGGCCCTCCACGGCGAAGGCCCCTATAAGGATGAGCTCATCGTGGAGGTGAGGGTAGACGGCCATAGCGAGGGGTGGCGCCGCCTGGCCATCCTGCCGGTAGAGGTGGAGCCAGGCATGGAGATTTGGGTTTCCGAAGAGGGCCTTCACGTGCGCACCGACCCCCTGGGGCTACCCGCTCGCCTGCGGGTCTGGGCAGGCGAGGCCTTTGTCGGCGAAACCCTGGCAAAGGGGGATGGCGCTCTCGCAGTCCCCAAGGCCCTGGTCCCCCTCAAGGTGGAAGTCAGTCTGGGAAAGGAACTACGAACTTGGGAGATGGCCCCCAAGGGCTGGCCCATGCGGTGGTGGAGGCTGGGCCTGGGCTTCTGAGAAGAACTTCCCCCTTCCACTGGTGGCCGCGAGGATGCTGAGGGAATGGATCAGGGGGATTTCTTACTAGGTGGTCATAACGCCGATCAGGAGGAAAGGCATGGCCTCAGGGTACCGCAACCGGAGCGGAAAGGGGAAGCGGCTTACGCCCCTTGTGATACAAGCCGTTCCTGCGGTCCCCGTGGGCCTGCAGGAAGGCCGTCCGGTCCAACTCCAGGGCGGTTTGCAGGACCTCGGTCACCGTCTCCCGCACCGCTTCCCTCGACAAGAACCGCAAGGTATCCTGGTCCATGGGGCACCTCCTCGTTCCAAGGTGTGACCCCCTATTAGACGCGGACCCTACGCATAAATCCTTACACGACCCCCTATCCCTCTAAAACAGCGACAAAGTCTGCTTCCCTGACGGGCGGTTGGCGGTTTTCTTGGAGGAACTGGACGGACTGGCGCCTCCTATCCGGTACCATCTCCACCCTCACCAACCGCCAGGGGGTTCCCTGTAATGAGTCAGCGAAAAGCTCCAAAGGGTCGGCATCCCGCCTTAGGCTTCCCAAGCGCACCACAAGCTTAGCCCCAGGAACGCTCGCCTTCGCCACCCCGAGCCAAACACTTTTCAGCTCGGCTACGTACCGTTCCCTGGAGGTATAGGCCAGCTGATCCCTGTAGGCGTACTCCGGCCTGGGAGGCCCCCCTAAAAACCATCCCCTGAGCCACTGATCAGGCACATAGGTTCGCATACCTGGGTAAGGAGGCGAGGTGACCACCGCCCGGAAGTTCTTCCCTAGGGCAGCGTAATCAAGTCTCCGGGCGTCCGCCTGGATGACAGCGCCTTCGATCTCCGGTGGAAGGGCACCAGCAAGGTAACGTCTCACCGCCCTCTGAAGCACGTCTAAAACTGGTGCCCTAGGGGGACGAAGACCTCGCCTGCGCCAAAAGCCTACGGCATAATCAGGTTTTGGAGCGTACGTTCTCGGCATCTGATTGGAGAAGTAGGAGACGGTCTTCCTAATGGGCCCATGGAGCCTTCCAAGGATAAAGAGGCGCAACAGGTCGGCCACACCGCTTGCTTCTCCAAGTTCCAAGAGTCCCCTCCGAAGCGCAAGGATTTCACGGAGGGTCTCGGGGTGGTAGGCCAGCTCCCAGAACTCGCCCTCTGGTGGGGGTTCGGCAGGCTTTTGGAGGAGCTCCTCGGCCAATCCTAGCACCTCCTCTGCCCTAGCCTGCGCCAAAAGCGCCCTGGCCTGAGCAGCCCCCACGCGGGAAACCTCAACTCCTACGACCCGTAGGCCCAGAATCCTAGAGGCCCATACGGTCGTTCCCCGCCCGACAAATGGGTCAAGGACCCAGCTTCCAGCGGGGAGGCCCTGTAGGTGGGTGAGGGGGTACTCCAGGGGGAACATCGTAAAGTAGGGAGCCGCTTGGTGGAGAGGGGGTACGTTCACGGCTGCCCCCCTATGCGTGTGAGGTCAACCTTGGTGAAGTCAAAGGACTTCACCTGTTTGTCGTAGTACCAGTTACCACCTTCGGGACCTAAAACGCGTCTCAGAACCCTGAAAAGAAGGTCAACAAACTCCTTCTGGCGGGGATTGTAACCGCTTTGACCCATAAGGCCTTGAGCGACGTTCACCAGCTCCCAGTAACCTACTTTCTTCCCCAGCAAATCTAAGAACTCCTTGCTCTTTGGCAAGGTAGCCACGAGATGATCCTCCTGGGAAGACCAGAAGTCTTTGCCGTCGTCCCCTTCGCTCGGGAAATCCTCTCGTAGCCTAGGGACATATTGGCTACCCTGGCGGTTCTCCTTGTGCACCTCCTCCCTGTACAGGTCCTCGAAGGAGAGGATACGGGCAGAGACCGGATAGGGCCTCCGGCTGGCGCTGGACCAGAGAACGCACTGCCCCTCTATTGGCTCATTGAGAAGGGAACCCAGGATGTCGTCGCTGTAGTGGGCGTTGGCCCGCTTCAGGGCCTTTAGGTCCTCGGCGGAAAGGAGATGGAAGACGAACCAGTTATCCCCCTGGGACAAGATCTCCTCTGAGATGCTCCCCGGCTGCTGGGTGATGAGCACAGCCCCCAGGTCGTACTTCCTCCCTTCCTTGACCCAGGAAATGTAGGGGCCATACCCGGCTTTCTCCTCCCTGAGAACACTTTGGGCTTCCTCGATTACGGCGATGACAGGAATGGTGTCTGCGGAAGGGCTAGTAAACTTCCGCTGATTGTGGTTGAAGAGCTCCTGTAGCACGAGTCCGGAGAGGATAAGAGCGGTCTCGGAGGTAAACAGCGAAAGGTCAACCACGCAAAGCTTGCCGTCAGACAGGGCTCGCTTGAGCTTTTCCAGAGTTCGGCTCCTGGGGTCATGAAGTGTCTGCACCAGATAGTGCACGTTACTGAGAGCCGCCATAGCCTCGGCGTCGGAGGTCTGCCCTGACGGCAAACCCAGCAAACCTTTGATTTCATCTAGGGGGGTCTGAAGGCCTCTCTCGTACACCAAACGCACCAACTGGGCCCAGTTCTCGGAGGAAAGACCCCTGAGCTTGCGAACGTTCTGCTGCTCCTGCCTCTCCGGCGAAAGGCCGATCCCCACCACAAGGCTTGGCGGAAGAAGGCCCAGGTTGAGCTTCACGCCACCCGCAATAAAGGAGCCATAGTAAGGGTTTGGCGCCTGCCTTTGGGTGAAGATCACCAACTTGTCGCGGAGGTGGGGCACGTCCGCTAGCCCTGGCCGCCCCTTGTGGTCAGGGAAAAAGTACTCACCGTCCCTATCGAAGATTAACGTGCCCACCGGCGCCGTTTGCCCTCCCTGACGCTGAACCAGCGGGTCCTGGCGGTAGAGCTCAGCGAAGAGGAGCTTGACAAGGTTGGACTTGCCAAAGCCCGCCCGTGCAAACACAAAGGTCCTCCGGGATACAAGGTGCCGGATAACGAAGCGGACGTAGGTCGTAGGCGACTGAGGCCGCATCCAAGCTTCCTTGCGAAAGTTTTGCTCTCCCCCGGCCCAGACGAACTCGCCCAGGGCGTAGAAGCCAATACGGGTACCTTCCTCGCCAGTTTCAGGGTCTTGCTCAAAATGTCCCACCAACCACTGGAGGAGTTCATCCGGGGGCAAAGCTACGCGGCTGCCCACATGGGGTATACGCCGATTGGAGGGGACATAGATAGGTTGACCGTTTTCCAGGCGCACTATCCCAAGGACCCGCATGTCTACTCTGTACTTCAAAAAGCCTTCCTTAACGTTTTCGGGGGGGGACGTCCCCCGCCGAACGGCGTTCACCAGGTAGTCCTCGCCTTGGTCGGAAACCAAGCTTCCTTGAGATACGACCGAGGTGATCCGCCCCAAGATGGCTTCAGCGGCCCCCTCTAGCTCCACAAGAAGAAAGGCGCCATGGAGAGGCTTGCGGTGGAAGTCGCGGGTGTATGGCAGAACAATGTCGGCGCGAAACTCCAAACCTCCTTCGATGATGCTCCTGAAGGCCCCTACCACCCGCTCTGGGAGGATCAGGCTACTTAAACCCATAATGGTTTCAGCCATTATCTGCCCCTTGTCTGCAGTAGGAGAAGCTCGTCAAGGTCCCCACTCTTTTCTAACGCAGCCCGCAAGGCCTCATAGAGAACCCCCTCGGTCACTTCCCTATCGAAGTCCGACATGGAAGCCCAGCGATGTGCTTGTTGCAAGGCTAGAGGATAGTCCTTAGTGGGAAACCCCGCCCTGGCGTCCGCTAAAAGGTAGCCCATGATCTGGTCCACCTCGCGCTCCTGGTCTGACCACACGTCAATGGGCCAGACAGGGGCATAGGGCCCTTCACCAAACTTGGCGAAGTACAGCCTCCCCCGGGAGAAGTGCTCCCACGAACCTCCTTCATTGCCTTGAGCATACTCTCCCCACCGGTAGACCTGCCTCTCCACTTCCGGAGGAACGGGGAGATAAAGAGGGTCTGGGGAGTCAAACACGCCCTCGAGGTGGAAGGCTAAGCGGTAACGGTCCAAGACCTTGCTCTTCTTGGCCACCCCAACGATGTATACCTTTCGCCCCTTACGTTCAGCAGCGCTCACCGCCTCGCGGATCCTGTCCCACATGGACTCAAAAAGTCCTGGCCGGAAAATCTTGCTGCGCAAAAACCCGTCCCGCAGAATAAGGGCGTGTGAAAGGGAGCTAGCGGTGGCGCTGATGACGAACTCGTAAAGGGAAGCCCACTCGACCAGATCCCGGTACACCTTGACCCAAGAAGGTGAGCGCTCCTCCTTGGGAACCTTGGGGCTTGGAATCATCGGGGATATGTCCCAAAGGCGCTTCAAGCCCAGGTCTTGGGCTAGCCTTGCCAGGGGATTGTTGCCCGAAAGGGTTTCGTCCGATAATGCCCCTATGTCCGCATAGTGGGAAACCACGTCAAGGAACTTCACCTCCCCGAAGTTGTCTACAACCCGGATAGGGTAAAGGATGAAAGGGTCGAAGCGAGCCACGCCCTCCCCTGCATCCGTCGCTACAATGGCCACGGTAGTGGTCTCCCTGGACCCTATGACTCTTACGCTTTGCTTCAGCGTCCTGGCGCAGCTTAAGAACTCCTCGAGGACCTCCTGTTCAGTGCTATCCCTAATGCGCTTCGTGGCCTTGTCGCGAAGCTGGGCGATTTCTTCTTCCCTCAACACCTTTCTCCCCCCTTCCACATGTGTTCACCTTGACTGTAGGAGCCTCGGCCTCGGGCTCGGCCGCCAAAGCCCCGCGGAAGCCATGGTGGAGCCCCGCCCGCACGAAGGCCTTCACCCCCAGCATCATCCCCTCCTCGTCGGCCAGGGCGGCCAGGCGCAGGGGGCGAGGGAGCCGGCCGAAGGCCCGCTTCACCGCTAGCATGGCTCCGACGAGGGCGGCCAAGCCCCCCTTCATGTCGCAGGCCCCCCGGCCGTAGAGCCTGCCCCCTTCCCCCTCCCCTAGGTCGGCCACCAGGTTGGGGCGGCCCGGAGCGGCCTCCTGCCGCAAAGGTTTAAACCCCCTCTCCCCTAGGTAGGCCTCCAGGAAGGCCACCACCCCCTCCTCCCCGGGGCCAGGGTAGTGGCTAGGGATCCGCACCAGGGCTTTCAGGAGGCCCACCACCTTGGCAGAGTCCACCGCCTCCGCAGCCAGCAGGGCTTTATCCATGTTGAGGCCCATGGGTCGTGTCAAGCATTATACCCAAGCATTATACCCAGGACTTTACCCAAAATTTTAAGGCCTCCTTGGTGACCTCGTAGTCGGGCGGACCAGGCCCCACAACAGCAAGTAGGGATCATCCCGCTCACCGGCTATCCCCGGCTTGCTCCCAAGCCGCAAAAGGAGGCCCTCCAAAGCACTCCAAGACCGCCGCCCCGCGCCGCGATGGCCCGCTCCACCTCCCGGGGCAGGCCGGCAAAACCCCGCTCCCCGTAGGCCACCGGGTGGGCGTAACCCAGGGCCAACCGCCCCCGGGCATCCATCCCCAGCGCGGTCAGGAGCTCGTACCCGGCCTCCCGCCTCCTCCCCACCCGGGCTATCCCCTCCGGGGCCCGGGGTCGTGTCAAGATGTATGTGTAAGGGTTTGTGTGCGGGGGGTGTACCGCTCCTGAAGTATCTTCTCCAACACCTCCCTCGCCTCCGAGAAGCCCTTGAGCCTTCGCTCCACAGTTTTGAGTCACAACACCTCAAACTCCTCGGGGTGAGCCCGGCCTGCCGGAGGACGCTCCGGAGGGTCCCCACGGCTATTTCCCGGTGCGCAGGGACGATGACCACGCGAAGGCCATCCGGGTCCTCTCGGACGAACTTCACATGGCTTCCTTTCTGGGTATACACAGCGAAACCCGCCGCCTCAAGGCGGCGCTTCACCTCCCGATAGGGAAGCGGCCTAAGCGGCGGGGCCAAGCGCTACCTCCACCGCGCGCACGTCTGGGCAGCTCGGGGTGGGAGGCTCAAGGAAGAGTTCCAGGGCATCCTTGAGTTTGGCCAGGGCCTCTTCCTCGGTCTCACCCTGGGAGGCCACGTCCACCTCAAGGCACTGGGCCACCCACAGATCCCCCTCGCGCCACGGGTGAGCGGTGAAGCGGCGGGTCATGGCCTCTGTCTACACGGAGGCTTGCCTCGGTTGTGCGGGCGGTGTTGCCGTCGTCTTAGCTACACGCCGGGGGTTTTGAGGGAGGGTTTGTAGCTAAGACGCCATCCCTCTTCACTTTTGCCCCTCCCCCCACCCCGGCCCCCAACTTTCAGCGGCGCAGGGACCGCGGGCGAGGGCGATGGGGAAGGGAAAAAGCCTATGGGGAAAGCGAGCGGGGGAAATCTTAGCTACAAGGCGGTGGACAGGGGCGGGGGGTGGGGCTAAAATGAGGGGCGATGGGCGAAGTTAGGGAAGACCCCGGGCTGGGCCTGGACCCCTGGGACGACCCCGAAAGGCGCAAGGCCCTGGTCCAGGAGGCCCTGGAGCGGGGGGACCGCGGGGTCTTGGTGGCGGGCATGGAGGCCTTCGTCAGGAGGCGGGGGCGCAAGGGGGACCACGTGGACCGCATGACCGTGGAGGCCTTCCTCTTCTTCCTCCAGAGGGAGGGGAGGAGGTGGCCCAGGCTGGAGCCCGGGGACCTCAAGGCCTTCCTCCGGGAGCTCCTCACCAAGGGCAACCCCCTCGCCCCTTCCCCCAGGCCCTACCAGGAGCGGAGCCTCATCCGGGTGGTGGCCGCCCTCCGCCTCTTCGCCCGCTTCCTGGACTGGGCCGGGGTGGGCTGGCCCCAGGGCCTGGAGTGGCCCGACCGCCCCGGGGAGCCCGCCCGGGTTGACCTCGCCCTCCCCGAGGAGGACTACGAGCGCCTCCTCCGGGCCATCCCCACCTTCCCCGTGGCCCACCACCGCCCCTTCCTCCAGGCCCTCATCCCCTTCCTGGGGGAGACGGGCCTGGACTACCGGGAGACGGTTGGCCTCTGGCGGCAGGACTACCGGGGGGAGAGCCTCCTGGTGCGGGGGCGGAGGGCCCGGGAGGTGCCCCTCTCCCCCGAGGCCCGGGAGGCCCTGGAAGAGTGGCTTCCCCTCCGGGACTACCTGGCCAGCCTCCACCCCATCCCCTACCCCCACCTCTTCCTCCGCACCTCGGAGGGGCCGGAGCGGGGCAAGCCCTGGAGCCTGGGGGCCCTCGTCCCCCTGGTCCGGGCCCTCTTCAAGCACGCGGGGCTGGACCACGTCAGGAACAAGCCCCTCGCCCTCCGCTACCGGGCGGTGCGGCGGCTCATCGCGAGGGGCTACCCCAAGGAGAAGGTGGCCTACTTCGTGGGCATCAAGCGGGTGGCCCAGGGGTGGGAGTAGGGACAAGGCTCCCCCCGTTACTTGAGCGTTCTCAGAGGATAGGCAACACAGGTGCGCCAGCCCCTAGGGAGGGTTCTCGTTTCTGAACCTCTCCTGGAGTGTCGGTACTTTTTGTAATGCGCGTGATATACTGGATAGGCTATGAGGAGAATCGCCCACATGTTGACCGTGAGCGACTTGGAGCGTTGGGCCGAAACCAAAGAGGCGGCCTACGAGCTCCCGCGTCTTATTCGCCGACTCATCCTAGCCACCGACCGAGAGGCTCGCCCAAGCTTTAGAGCGGGAGAGGGCGTCCAGCTCCCAGGGTGGGATGGCGAGGTGGAGTCTCCCAAAGGAAGCCCCTTTGTCCCCAAGGGGAAATCGGTTTGGGAGCTGGGGACCAATAAGAGGATCAGCCGCAAGGCCAACGAGGACTACGAGAAGCGCAAGGCAAATCCGGGGAATCTCCCACCATCCCAGGTAACTTTCGTGTTCGTCACCCCCCGGAGATGGAGAGACAAGAGCAACTGGCAAGAGGAGAAAAATCGGGAAGGATTTTGGCGAGAGGTCCGGGCCTACGATGCTGACGACCTTGAGGCCTGGCTGGAAGCCGCTCCCGGAGTGTGCATCGGCTTCTCTGCCCTGGTAAACGGGCGTCCGCAAGAAGATATCAAGGACCTCGAGACCTTCTGGCAGGGCTACTCTAGGGCTACCTCCCCTCCTTTGCCGTCTGAGCTCCTCCTTTCTGGAAATGGGCGACGCGAGAGCGCTAAAAAGCTCCTGGAATGGATCCGAGGAAGTTCTCCCCTCCTCCACCTGGTTGGGGAAACCCCTGAGGAAACCGTTGCCTTCCTCTGGGCCTCGCTAGGCCTCCTACCCGATGAAGACCGGGAGGCTATCCTCGCCCGTACGTTGGTGGTGAAGACGTCCCAGGCCTTGGAAAGCCTCCTAGGCAATTCCCAGCCGCTGATTTTGGTGCCTTTGCACAACCTTGAGCCTGAGGTGTCCCCCCAAGCGCGGGAAAGACACAGGCTACTCCTGCCCCGAGGTAGGGAAGAACCCTTTTCAAAAGGGGAAGCCGCTATCGTCCTCCCCCCTCTGGGTTTAAAGGAAGCTACAGAGGTGCTGACCAGCCTTGGCTTCAGCCTGCCAGAAGCGGACGAGCTGGCCCGACTGGCAAGAAGAAGCCTCCAGGCTTTCAGGCGCAAGCTCGCCCCTGCGTTTCCCCCACCCCAGTGGGCGGGTCCGGAGGCGGGTCCCCACCTGGTCCCCCTGTTGCTAGCGGGCGCCTGGGACGAGGGCGTGGAGGGGGATAAGGAAGTCATCTCTTCCCTCACTGGGCGAGCCTACGAAGAGGCGCGCCAGCTCCTAGAGCCCTGGCTCCACCGAGTAGATCCCCCTTTGATTCACCGGGGCACACTTTTTTACTCGGCGGACCAGCGGGGAGCCCTAGACTTTCTTAGGCGTTACGTAAACTCCAGCCACCTCCACCGCCTGAGGGAAGTAGTCTTGCGGGTTTTAGGGACACCGGATCCCGGCCTCGTGGAAAGCTCACCCCTGGAGGCGCTCTCCGACACCTTCCCCTACTCCATAGCCCTCCGCCGCGGCCTCGCCAATGCCCTGGCCATCCTAGCCAGCCAGAACGATTCCGAAGGCCCAGCGGCAGCCAAGGAACTCCCGAGCGGCATCGTTCGCGAACTCCTCCAGAAAAGCAACGAGGACTGGCGGATCTGGGCAACCCTGGGCGCGCTGGGAGCCCTACCCTCCCTGGCGGAGGCCGCCCCCGACGTGTTCCTCAAAGGTGTAGAGGAGGGCTTGAATAAAGCCGAGGGCCCCATAGCCCGACTCCTCTCCCATCAATACGCCTCCTTCCACGTAGGCCTCCTACGGGCTTTAGAAACCCTGGCCTGGGACCCCGACCGCCTCGGCTATGCCACACAGATTCTGGCCCGGCTGGAGCGCCTGGACCCGGGAGGAAACGTCCACCCCCGCCCCCTGGATAGCCTCACCAACATCTTTCGCCCTTGGTGGCCCCAGACTTCCGCCTCCCGGGAAAAGCGCCTCAGGGTGCTGGAGGCCCTACGCAACCGGGAGGGCGAGGTGGCTTGGAGGGTGATGCTGCAGCTTTTGAGAACGCTGAGGGGCGGCCCCCTCTGGAGTAACCCCACGCCTAGGTTTCGCCCTTGGCATCTGCAAGGAAAGGAAGAGGCCGCCTTCGAGTGGGATGCAAAGTTGATTGAGTTTCTGCTGGATCGCCTACAAGAAGACGTTGGCCAAAACGGCTTTCGCTGGAAAGAACTTTTGGAGGCATTTCAGGGCCTCCCACCCTCCTGGTACCCTTGCTTCCTGGAAAGGGCTTTGGGGCGCCTAAAAGATCTGAGCCTCCAGGAGCTCTCCGTAGAGGAGCGCAGCGCTCTCTACGATGCCCTCAGGTCCATCCTTTCCCTTCATCGCTCCTTCCCAGATAGCTGGGGCCTCCCTCATCCCATTCCCTACCACCTGGCACGCCTTATGCGCAAGCTGGCCCCAGAGGATCCGGTAGAGCGGTTTGGCTGGCTTTTCACCTCCCATCCCGACCTGCCGGAAGGAAATCCCAGGCACCTAAGGGATTGGGAAAAGGCGGTCAGGAAAGCAAGGATAAAGGCAGCGGACGAGGTGTACAGGGCAGGAGGGCTGGCGAGACTCCTGGACATGGCGGCCAAGGTGGAGATGTCCTACGCGCTAGGGTACGCCCTCGCTCACCTGAAGGAGGCCGCTCAAGTGGAGGACGAGGTCCTTGCGAGATACCTGGCGGGGCCTGAGGGGGCCTCCGCAAGCTTCGCCCTGGGCTTTGCCCAGGCTAGGGTGGAGGCCATGGGCCCAAGATGGGCCTTGCAAAAACTCCAAGCCCTAGGCCCCCGTTGGGCGCCGGCGCAGAAGGCTAGGCTCCTCGTCCTTCTCCCTCCCACCCCAAAGACTTGGCGCCTGGCCGCCCAACAGGGGGAGCAAACCGAGCGTCTGTATTGGGAAAACCTCTCCCCCTACGCCATCCAGGGACACGTTGAGGAAGCCCTGGACCATTACCTGAGGTATGGTGTAACGGGATCGGCCCTGACCCTTTTGGCCTGGTACTACCAGCAAATCCCGCCCGCCCTGACTCTAGAGGTCTTGGAAGCCTTTGTAACCAATCCACCCGCGAAGGAGTCCGTTCCTCGAGACCTTGGGTTCTGGGTAGGTCGGCTCATCGAGCACCTGGAGAACTCGGACCAAGTGAAGCGGGAGCGCCTAGTCCGGGTGGCGTGGGCCTTCCTGCCCGCCTTTCCATATGACGGCCAGCCCCGGATCCTGCACGAAGAGCTTGCCCGTGACCCGAGCTTCTTCCTCGATATCTTGAGCGCAGTTTACCTGGCGGAGGGCGAAGAACCGAGAGAAGTCTCCAAAGAGGAGTCTCTGCTAGCTGAACTGGCCTTCCGGCTCCTTAACTCTTGGCGGACCCTCCCGGGCTTGCGGGAAGACGGCACCCTTGATGAAGAAGCCCTCAGGAACTGGGTTATGCAGGCGCGGGCCCTGGCCCAGAATAGGGGTCGGGGGAAGATCGCCGACCACGTCATTGGGCAGATGCTGAGCGGCTCCCCTCGGGGGCCTGACAGCTTCTGGCCCCATCCCGCGGTCCGGGAGCTCATCGAGGAGCTGGCGAGCCCTAATCTGGAGAGCGGCGTCCACGTTGGCCTGTTCAACAGCCGGGGGGTGTTCGTCAAGGACCCCAGCGAAGGGGGGCGCCAGGAACGGGAGCTCGCGGAGGGCTACAAGCGTCAGGCGGTGGCTCTTGCCGATAGCTGGCCCCGCACAGCCGCCATCCTGAGGGAGCTGGCTGAAACCTACGAACGCCAGGCCCAAGCAGAGGACCAGCTATCGGAAATCTGGCAGGACCTGTAGGACCCGTTTCAAGCCTCCCACCGACCCAGTTTGCGAGGGCCCATGGTAAAGTGAGGACGGTATGGTAAAGAGCCGGCTCAGCAGTAAAGGGCAGGTCACCGTGCCCAAACCCGTCCGGGAGGCCCTGGGCCTCGCCCCCGGGGAGGAGGTGGTCTTCGAGGTCCGGGAGGGGGAGGCCGTCCTGCGGCCCCGGCGGCGGGTGCCCCTGGAGGCCCTCCTCGGCCGCCTCAAGGGCGGGCGTCCCTTCCCCGGGGAGGAGGCGGAGCGCCGGGCTCGCGAGGAGACCTGGGCCCAGGGGCGAGGATGAGGGTTTGCTGGCTGGACACCAGCCTCCTCCTGCGGTTCCTCACCGGCGATCCTCCCCCCCTGGCGGAACAGGCCCTGGGGGTCTTCCGCGGAGCCGAGGAGGGGCGGCTCCTCCTCAAGGTCCACCCCCTGGTGGTGGCGGAGGCCTTTTACACCCTGGTCTCCTACTACGGGGTTGCCAAGGGGGAGGCCGCCGAAGCCCTCCTGGCCCTCCTGGACCGGCCGGGTGTGGAGGTGGAGGATGGGGAAGCCCTGGCCTATGCCCTTCGGGAGGGGGCCCGGGGAAGCCTCAGCCTCGTGGATGCCTTTCTCCTCCACCGGGCGGAGGCCACCGGGGCGGGGCTGGCCACCCTGGACCGCACCTTGCGCAAGCGGCTTAAGGGGAGGGTGGTGCCCTAAGCGATGGACGAACGGCTGGGCTTCGGCTCGGAGGGAAAGAGAGCGGGTTCGCCTTCCAGGCCATGCGCACAGGAACGGGGGTCTTCCGCGCCCCCGCCCAGGCCACCGGAGCGAAGGATCTCCCCCAAAGCCAAGCCGGGAATGCACGCCCCCTCCCCGGGGCGGGTTGGAGGCCGCCGCTCCTCGGAAAGGGAAGCGCCGTCGCCCCCAAGCCCAAACGGGAACTGCTATGCTACTATTTCCGTGGTGGTTATGCTTTAACATCCATTTGTAAACCGTCCTCTTAGCAAAAACGCCCTTCCCAACGGCAAAACTCGAGCGCGGCTTTTTCTGTAAATCATCTATACTATGAACCTGCCGTTTACATGTCCCCATGGGGGACTCCTTGGGGAAAAGTTCCGCCCCACCGTCTTCCCAGATGCGATAAGAAGGGCTTTGCTCTTTTCTTCACGAACTTTTCCCCGTGGGGAGGGGGGAATGTTCCAGGCTTTCGTTCTTTTTAGCTCGCCGAGGTCCCGTAGACCCCTGGCATGGCGGAGAGCGTCTGGAAGCTACGTGATGGGTGGCCAGGCTGAGGACCAGAGGCCTACCCTCTTCACCGGCCGGACCCACGTCACGCCCGATAGGGCATACCTTGTGGAGAAGCCGAGACACTTACGCGGTGGGGGCCTAGGGCTCTCCTCCATGTTATGCTCGTACTGTATGCGCTTAACCGTCCACCTCCCCGACGACCTGGCCCGCCTCCTCAAGCAGACCGCCCTGAACGAGGGGAAGTCCATGAGCGCCCTCACCGCCGAGGCCCTGGACTTCTACCTCCGGGAGAGGCGCAGGCGGGCCCTGGGCCTCAAGGTGCTGGAGCGGGCGGGAAGGGCCCAGGTGGACCCTAAGGCCCTCGAGGCCCTGGAGGAGGGCAGGCGTGAGCTTGACCGCCCTTGACACGGGCTTCTTCGTGCG
>Ga0209143_1000386_pt1 | contig 21517 bp, 10 predicted proteins | sample FaiFalFF_MnMetaG_3_FD_184739 | JGI IMG/M metagenome (GOLD analysis project Ga0209143, IMG submission 184739) | Freshwater microbial communities from Yellowstone National Park, Wyoming, USA - Fairy Falls B (FF_Mn_B) MetaG (SPAdes) (version 3) | ecosystem: Environmental > Aquatic > Freshwater >...
GTAGCGGGCAAAGGGATTCTGAGGATGCCGCTTCAGCCCGTTCCAGACGGCCGACTCGATCTCCTCCAGCCGACGCTCGGCCTCCTCGACCACCCGCCGCCTCACCTCGTTCTCGTCCATGCCCTGCTGCTGCAGATGCTGCCGAAGCTGAGTAAAGGTTCCTTTCTTCCGAAACTCCTCGATCAACCGTGACCGATCCTTTACGGGCAGGGCGATCTCCTGGATATCGAAGAAGCTGAAGCTGGCCTCCCCGGTGGTAGCCGCCTTGAAGGCCAGAGCCTGCAGTTTCCGGAGCTTCTCCATGACCTCCCCGGGCGGTTTCGACCGAACCAGGTCGGCGACCCGCCGGATGAGTTCCTTCTTCGGGAGGTCCCCTTTAACCGGACCCCCCAGCACCCCTTCTAAGGCCTTCCGCCCGGCCCGATCCTGAGAGAGGAGGAAGGCCCCCAAGACGAAATCCTGGGTGAGGTGGAGGATCAGGTCGCCGTTGGCGGCCTTAAAGAGATGGCGACTGGGGAGGAGCCGCTTTGCCTCCTTCTGGGCCCTCCGGGTGAGCGGAAGGTAGAGGGCCATCGTGTCGCCGTCGAAGTCGGCATTGAAGCCACCGCAGACCAACGGTGGGATGGCGATGGCAAAGTCGTCCCGAATCCGTGGTCGGAAGGCGAGGAGGTTGTATTTGTGGAGGGTCGGCTGCCGGTTGAGGAGGACGAGGAGGTCGTGTTCCCGAATGACCCGCTCCAGGGCGGCCTTCACCTGCTTCTGCTCACGCCGTGAGCCCTGAAGGGCCCGGGTGATGACCTCGTCGGTCCCGGTGATCCCGTCGGCTTGAAGCCGTTGCCTCAGGGCTCCCGAGAGGAGCGGAACGGCCATCGCCAGCGGGATGCCGCACTCGTCGAGGGACAGCTCGGGGTCCGGGACGATGACCGCCCGACCAGAGAAGTCCTGGCGCTTGCCGAGGAGGAACCGCCGGAGGAGGCCCCGCTTGCCTTCCAGATGGCCGAGGAGGGAGTAGACCCGGGGCTGCTCGTAGCCCTCGAGGAAGAGGCGCTTGACCGCCCGATAGAGCCGGTAAAGCTCCCGGGGGGACCGAGTGCGCTTCAACGCCAGGTTCGCGAAGATCACCTCCCGGTACAGTCGGTTCAGGTGGTGGCTCCCTTCGTCGGGATCGGGCCGATAGGCCCGGGGGATGACGGGAATCCGTCTAAGAGGCTCGCCCTGCTTCAGCAAACCGTCGAAGCGTTCTTGCCACTTCTCAATGGGCTCCCCTTTCTTCCACTCATCCTCCCCCCCTTCGATGAACAGCGGGTGGGGAAGGGGCATGGCCAGCTCGATATGGCCCATCCGCTCCCGGTGCTCCTCCCGGCTCTTCCCGAAGATCGCTTCGTCCTCCAGATCCTTGATCTGTTGGACCTCCCCGTTTGACCAACTCAGGATTTCATCGCGCGTGGCCCGGCGCAATCGGACCCGCTTCAACCCTCCCCCATCGTCTTCCAGAAACTCGAGCTCCAACCCGAGCCCCCGGAGGAAGTACCGGAGGGCCCGCAGGGTTTCGGGAAAGCCCGGGAGGAGACCCTCGAGGGGGAGCCTTCCCCGGGGATCGAAGGCCAGCCGTAGCATCCGGCGACCCCGCAGATCATCGGATTTGGCCGTCAGCAACTCCTCCAGAATTCCGAACGCCCCATGGGCCAGGAGGGCCCAGACCTCCATCTCGCCGAAACGCTGGCCGCCCCCCAGCCGCTTTCCCTTCACCGGCTGCTCCGTGACGACCGCATACCGTTCCCCCTGCCCCTCACCCAGGCGGACGTGGAATTTGTCCCGGGCCAGATGGTTCAGCTTCGCCAGATACTGATACCCGACCACCGCCCGGCCCAGGGGCACTTCCCGTCCGTTCCGTCGGAGAAACAGCTCGGCCTTTCCCTCCGGAAGGCCGGCCTGCTCCAGGAGCCGGCGGAGTTCGTCGATGTCGACCTCCCGGAAGGGGTCCCCCACCGTCGGATCCCGAAGCAGCCCGGCCTTGGCCACCCAGCCGTAGTGGGTCTCAAGAAGCTGGCCGAGGTTCATCCGGGAGACGACCCCCATGGGGCTCAGGATCGCCTCGACCCGATACTCCCGATCGCCGACCCGGAAGAAGGGCATCTCGGCGTCGGGGAGAATCTTTGCCACGACCCCCTTATTCCCGTGCCGCCCGGTGAGCTTATCGCCGACCTCCAAGGGACGGTCGGCCTCCACCCAGACGACCGCCCGATCCCCCCGGATCTCGGCCTTAATGACCCGGCCGGGGAAGAATTTGTCGTACCGCAGGTCCTCCAGCTCCCCATCCGTCCGCCTCTTCCGGGCCAGGAGTTCTCCCCTCGTGACCTCGACCCCCTCCCGGATCACCCCGGCCGGCGTCAGGCGGTGGCGCTCGGCCACCGGAGCGTCCGCCGTGAACGCCTCCCCGGGCCGAAGCTCTAGGACGAACTCGTAGAGGTGGCGGGAGGTGAACTTCCGGGCCAGCGATGCGCTGACGACGATCCCATCCTCGAAGGTGTAGCCAAAGAAGGGAAGATAGGCCACGAGGACGTTCCGCCCCACGGCCAGTTCCCCGTCCACGATTCCGGGCCAGTCGGCCAAGACCCGTCCGGCCCGGACCGAATCACCGACACGGACGCGGACCCGATGCCCCAGGGGGGTGCCGGCATCGGAGGGATGGAGGGGGATCAGGGGATAACGGTCTTTCTGCCCGTCCGGTCGGCGGACGACGACCGCCCGGTCGGTCACCTCCTCCACCGTTCCGTCGGCCTTCGCCACCACCGGCCGTCCGGAGGCCTCGGCCACCCGTCGCTCCCATCCCGTTTTGACCAGCGGGGTCTCCGGCTCCAGAAGCGGCAGGGCCTGTTTCCAGTTCTTCCCCCCCATCATGGCCCGGGCGCCGTCGCTGTGCCGGAGAAAGGGGACGAGGGAGAGGGAGAGCCCGAGCATCGCCCCTCCCGCCTCGATGGTCAACCCCTTCCCTCCACAGGGGACAAGGCGGGCCTCCCGGGCCAGGAAGCGACGGAGGCCGATATCTTCCGTCTCCGGCGTCTCCAGCGGGCAAAGCTTCCCCCGATGGCTCTCGTGAACGGCGCGCCACTCCAAAGGAGCATGGGCGCCGCCGGGGAAGAAGACCTTCCGTCGGTCGGCGACCTCGGCTAAGGGGTTCGTCCGGTCGAGGGGGAGAAGGTGGGGGAAGAAGATCAGATTCAAGCGACCCTCCAGCTCGACGGCCGAAAGGGGAGAGGGGGGACGCCCCCGGCCCGTCCTTTTAGGACGGAGGTCGTTCAGGACCTCTCGGACCCGGGCCAGCTCGGCCGGCCAGATCTGAAACCGTGCCAGGTCGGGGGACCGGTCCTCGTCCCCGACCCGGAGCGCCTTGAGGGTCGGGCCGTACTCCCGCCCCCGGAGGATGAAGGTCCCCCGCGCCGTCGGATAGGGGAACCGGTAGAGCAACTCCTCACCCCGGAGCTTCAGCCTCGCCACCCCGAGGAAGGAGAGGCCGCGGGCGAGGCACTCCTCCTCGCCCAACGGGGGAGGGTAGAGTTCGACCAACTCAAGGTCGCAGTCTTTGTAAGCTTCCAGAAGCGATCGTAAGAGGGTCAGATAGTGATCGTGCATCCTATCGGGCACTTCCGGCCTCCGAGACCTCAATCTCCCGAATCCGGTCAAAGGGCTCAATCGCCCGGATTCGGGACAACTCGTCCTGAAGGTCCGCCCCGACGGTCTCCAGGGCCTCCCGGACGGGCGTATCGTCCACCGCCTCCTCGGTCCTCCGGTAGCGGGCAAGCAACCGAAAGCCCCCCGCCCCCTCCTCGATCTGTAACTCCACATCGTCAAAGCAGAGATGCTTGCGGAAATGGAGCGGCTGCTTGGCCAGGTACGCCAGATAATGAAGGCTCCGCTTGACCGCCGGGTCGGCGTAGAGGTCCTCCAGCCCTTTCAATACATCCGCGATCCCCTCCAGCCGCTCCTTAGGGGCGGCCTCGACGCTCAGCAGGTCTCCCCGGAATCCGTCCAGGTTGACCCCGTGAGACCGAAGGAACGATAGCTCGGCCTCGATCTCCAGCCGCCTCGCCTCTTCGACCGCCTTCCGAAACTGCCAGTCGCCCGCCCGCTTCCGGTTGACGTCCAGGGCATCGGCCAGACGGAGCAGGGCGGCCAGCGGCCGAAGTCGAACGGTGCCTTGCCTTTCATGGCCGTTCGGCAGCTTCAACTCCACGTGCAACCGATCGGGCAGTACGGGAAGCGTAAACGTATGGGGCCGGCCCATTACATGGACGGATTCGGACCAAGGCCCCCAGGACTCATGAATCGGGGCCTCCCGCTGATGATAGGCGCACAGGAGCCCGACCGGTTGACCCGCGCCGGCGGCCAGGCGATAGACGGCCACCTCACCGGGTCCGCACAGCTTGTGTTGAGCGATCCGCCCGTGGAGCCGTCGCACCGGATAATAGTCCCGCAACGGGACGGGGCGGCCCTCGTCATCCGGGACGATCCCCCCGCTTAGGCCGATATCGTGGAGGAACACGGCATTGACCAGGCAGTAGAGTTCGATGGGGTTAAACCGGGGGAGCAGGTTCCGCTCCTGCAGGACCCTCATCAGCTTTGCCAGGATGCGGTAGACGTTCTCGGCATGCGGCCGGTCGTGCCGGACCATCTCCGGGACGCGGGTGAAGTGCCAGACATCCCAGTGTTCCTTGCAGTCGAGGAAGTGCCGGTAGAGGGGGTCATCGGCGTCAAAGAAGGCGGCCATCTCGTCGGACCGGGGCCGTACCGGTGGGGATGGGGGGACGGCTACCGCAGAGAGTCTCGTTATCGCCTCCTTTACCTGCCCGACCTTGCCCTCACAGTGCCGGACGTAGTCCTCCTGGAGGAGGGGGTCCAGGGACAGAAGCAGGTTCCGCCACAGGGGCTGCCGGGGTCGCAGCCCAAACGCCCGGAGGATGCGGCGATACCCCTCGCGGGCGTCCCGGATGTTCCCCTGGATCGTCCGGCACTCCTGCAGAGATGCTTCCACGGTGAACCGGACCGACTCGAGCCATCGGAGGGTCGTGACCGCATCGTCGTTCGATTCACCCCGGAGCAGGCGGGCCACCCGACGGGGATCGTAGCCGCCGTCGATCGCCCGGCGGATCAGGTCCAGGCCCTCCGAGAGGAGGGTGGCGTAGTGGCGGGCCTTGTGGCGGAGCATCTCGAGCTGGGGGAAGAGGTCGCACTGGAAGTCGACGGCCGGGTCGGGCATGGGGTCTCGATGCTTCAGCACCAGCAGGAAGACATCGTCCCAGAGGTGCTCGATGACGCCGAACCCCAGGTCGGCCCTTCCGTATCCGACCGGGGAGGCGGGGAGCACGGCAGGCCGGGACACCTCCCGGACCACCGGCCGGAGATCCCGGAGGGCCCGACCGTCACGGGCCGTGGAATTGACGGCGAAGACGATGCTTCTGCCCAGGGCGCGCCGGGCCTCGGACCAGGGAACCGTGGATGCGACCCCCCACCCGGCCCGGGGGTCGCTCACGTCCTTGCCGGGGGCGTGGACGATCTGGACGATGCAGGTATCCGGTCGGTTCTGGCCCGGAAAGGCGTGAAGTTCAACGGCGAAGGGAGGAGCATGGCGGATGAGATCGCGGCGGCGGTCGGAAGACGAAAGGAGTTCGTCGACCTTGGCACGCACCTCATCGAGGGTAAGGGGCTCTACCTTCATAGCCCCGGCGAGGGCATTGAAGTCCTCCACCAAATCGTTCATGCGGTCGATGAAGTAGAACAGGAGGTGGATGTATGTCGGGTCGCGGTACGACCCACCCATCCTTAAGCTCCTCCTCCCTTCAGCACCCGCAACAGCTCTTCCAGGAGCGGCACCAGCCGCTCGAGATGCCGACGGACTTCGTCTTCCGGCGGGGGGCCGGCCGGGGCTTTGAGTTCCTCGAGCATGGTGAGCCCCTCGAGGACCACGTCCCGGGGGCGGAGGGCCGATGCCGTGAGCGAGACCTCCGGCCGGCGTTGCAGCTCCTCCACACTCAGCCGGAGCGTCGGGCCGGTCACCCGCCTTCCGTCTTGACAGAGCGCCGCGACCATGAGGAGGCCCCGCTCCCAGCGTGTCGGAGGCCGCCTGGGCCCGGGTGGCGACGGGACCCGTCCGGGAAGGGGCGGGAGGTGTCGCCCCACCGTCGCCCGGATGATGGTCCAGACCGGCGGACAGGCTTCGCAGTGGGCGATGAGGGCATCGGCGGCTTCACACAGGTCTTTCAAGGTCCCGGCCCTCGCGAACCGTTCCTTGATGGCCCGTAAGCCCTGGTCGAAGGCCTGCCACCCTTCGGGGGGAAGCAAGCCCTTGAGTAGCTCGGCCGAGCGGCGGAGCACGTCGGCCACCTGAGCGGCATAGGTGAGGATATCGTCCCGCCAGTGCCCCTCCCGCTGATAGCGCAGGAAGGTCCGCACCCGCTCCAGGGGGATGCCCCGGAGGTAGCGCCAGAAGGTGTAGTGCTCCGGCTGCCTGTCGTTGAGCTTCAGGAACACGTCGAGAAGCGGCCGGTCCCCCAGGCGTTCCAGGAGTGAGAAGGTGTAAAACTGGGCGATCGTCTCGTGGAGTGCCGGGGTGCCGTCCGCCGGATTCTGCCACGACCGATCGTTTGAGTCCAACCCCAGGTGCGCGACGGCATGGGCGGTCTCGTGCATCTCGGTGATCGTGTAGAGGTCGTCGAAGACCTCCCGCGACGGGCGTTGAAGGGCGTCCGCCAGCTCGCCGGCACCGAGCTCGATCATGGGAGGATAGAGCGTGACCTTCCGCTCGTAGAAGTTGTATTCGCCCAGGACCCCCTCGACCTCGATGAACGGGAAGCGCACGCCGACCTCCCGCAAGGAGGGCATCAAGCCCTCGGTGGCCTCTTCCAGCCGTCTCCGAAGCCGTTGCAGTTCGCCGGGTTCCTCATCGCCCTCCAAGCGACGGAGGCGTTCCGCAATTTCACGCCACCGCCCTTGCAGGTCTTGCGGCAGACGCGGCGGTTCGCCCCCTTCCCAGTGCCACTCCCCTTGCGTGCGCCGTTCCGCTTCCTGCAGGATTTCTTCCTGCTGCCGGTGCAGGTCGGAGATCTCGTCCCGCACCCGGTCAAATTGCTCCTCTATCCCCAGGAGTTCGTCCCAATTCCGTTGAAACTGTCCGATCCAATCCCGCAGCGGTCGGCCCTGAGGGTCGGAGGCGAAGGCGTCCAGATAGCGAAAGCGCAGGACGTTTTGCTCTTCGTAGGTCACGGGCCGTTCCACCCGGAGGGACATGAGCGCCTCGAAGTCATGGCGGGCAAAGCGCCACCTCGGGCTTCCCCACCAGCGCCCCATCGAGGCGATCAGCCACTCCGCCTCGTCTCTCCCGCGACCTCTCCCCTCCAGCAGCCGCTCCAGCCGATGCCACAGCATATGGAGCTCAGGCCAACGGTGCCGATGGCCATACCAAGGCCACGGAAAGTCAAACTGCCGCCGCACCTCCCCGGGCAGCCGCCACCAGTGCCGGCGGAGCACCCGCTCGATCACGACGCCTGCCTCATCACTGTCGAGGAGATCGGCCCAAGTCTCAGCCGCCCAGGCCCGGAGGCCCGGATTGCTCAGCAGGATGCGGCTCATCTCCCCGATCGTGACGCCCTTGCGGCGAAGCGCCTCGATGATTGCCCGAATTGCCCACGGAGTGCGATTGACTCGGAGTGCGTCCTTGAGGGCCGCCACCACCTCCGCATCCGGGACCAACCGCTCCAGCGCTCCGATGATGGCCTCCGTCACATCGTTGTCGGTCTCCTCCCGAAGCCTGTCCTTCAGGGAGCGGACCGCTTCGTCTCGATGCGGCGCCGGCACGGTGGCTAACGCGCGGGCCGCATCCCGCCGTTGCTCCCACGTGCCCTGGACCAGTTGCCGTATCAGCTCCTCGATATCCGGCATCGCCCCCTCCTTCGCTCCTCCGATACCCGGGACTTCAGCGACTCCTCATACTCCCGGACGCGCCAGCGTCCCGTCCCGGAAAAGAGGAATAGCAAGATAAATGCCGAAATCCGACCGGCCTCGGATCCCCGGAGGATCAAGGACAATGGGACACCGGCGCCCATCCACGGACCCAAGTTTCCTATAGAGTCCTAACAAATGCTCTTAAGCTTCCCTAAGTCGTCGGTATCCGAACCCCTCACCCGGGATCCCTACTGCTTCGTCCATTTTTGGCTTTCGGACATGAGGGGGTTACCGACTCCCTTTCCCAGGGGTGATGCCCACGTCAACGGGGCCGCCCCGATTGTCACGCCGGCTCCTCGATGTTCATAGTGGGCCGATCGAACTGATCGAGTAGGGTGTTCACCCACCGCTCTAAAGCTTCCCCTTTTAAGCTTTTCTTGATGTACTCGCGCCTCTTTTCTTGTTTGTTACCATCATCGCCGATGCAAAAAGCATATCGTTGTAGGGCTAAAGCGGCTTTCTCGGCTAAGGTGTAGCTCGTCGTATACACCTCGGCTAAGGGATCGCCTTTATTTACCTCTTCTCCGATATCTTTAAGCAACCGAATCCCGCCGACAGACGGGTCCCCCTCTTTAGTCAGCCAGCTCAGGACCCGATCGAGGACGTCCATGTCAATGACGAGAATTTTCCCCTTGCTTTGAGCTAAAGCCTGCGCCCTTCGGATTTTGCAACCCCCTTCCGCCTCTTTCTGCCGTAGGAGGGTCTGAGGCACTCCTTCCGACGACACCCCCCGAAGGGCGTCAATATAAGGTTTTGATACCCCTTGCCGCTCTAAGAGGGTGAGGAACCTCTCAAAGGCCGATGGACCGGAGCCGGGCGGGCCGTCGATGAGGCCACGCATTGCCTCGACCAGAGAGTCGCCGATCGCACTTAACCGCCGGAGGGCAGATCCTGAAAGCCGTGACGAGCTTCCGGAAGCTAATGATAAGACGTAGGCCACCTCCCAAAGCGACAGCAGCCTCCCAAAGCAGGTTCCCTGCGGGACGTAGTTGTTCGTGACGACGCATTGAATTTTGCCGTCCGGACAGACTCTGTGCCATACCTCATGAAAGAGGCCGATTGCCCTTTGCATGTCGCCGAGATCTCTGAACTTGGAATCCGGACCCGCCTTGATGTCTACGACAAGATATTTACATCCAACGGCAAGTTTCTTCCCCAGGACACTGCTGACCACAAGCGGGGTACACCGCATCGTCCCCGTCTGTCTGCGCAAGGACATCAGGGTATGATCCAGCCAGGCAACCTTCTCGGTTTGAGCCATCACGCCTATGCCGACTTCCCTTAAAAGGCGTTGAAAAGCCTCCGGGTCCGGATTCGCCTGAAGGCCGACGGCCTCGAGAAGGTCGATCGTCCCTCCGCTTTCCCCGCGGGATGAGATTTTGGGGATTACGACGTTTCCGATCCGGGCTAAGGCAAGGAAAGAGGCGAGCAGGGGGGTCTTGTTGCCGATGCCGCCGGTCGAGGGGAAATCAACGAGGCGTTGTCCTTCCTGTAATGCGTCCTCAGGGTAGGAGATTGCCCTTTCCGCGATAACACAAGTGAGGGCAGCGGTGAAGTCCTCCCACGTATAACCGTCGATGGGCGGGCCGCCCCCCTCCCACCGGTCTTTGACCCAGACGAGGAAGCGGGCCGCTCGGGCGGACAGGTTAGGGTCATCAAGGCTTAGGATTTTTTTGATCTTCCCGGCTATGCCCTTAATGTTCTCCTGCCCGCATGCCATGAAGCTCCCCTTCAACGTCCAAGACCTTGTGGGGGACAAGATCGCGTAGACGTCGACAGGCCTCCGCACAGCAGAGGTAGGCCAAGAGGGCGGGAAGGGGGGCCGAAGGAAGGATTTTCCTGTCGAACAGGTTATCGAACTTCAGGCAGGAAATTGAGTAAAATATCAATGCGCAGAGATATTCCTCCGGTTCAAGGCCGAGCCGTTCATCGATCCTCCCGTGCCGCTCTTCAAGCGTTGCCATGGCCTTCCCCCGGATATAACCGACAAGGAGAAACAGGTCCTTGACCTTCGGATCGGCGAGGAAGGCCGAAGCCCGGACATGAGGCTTTTGAGCATGGTCGCAGAGGACGGAGTATCGCTCTCGGGCTTTCTCCGGATCGAGGAACGAACCGAGAGACCGCTCCCACAGCAGATAGGCGGCTAAAAGTCCTTTATAGACCTCCTCCCTCTCATCTCCCCCGGCCAGGAGCCGCTTCGCGACTTCATGCAGGATCTTCGAAAGGACCTGGGTTCTGATCTCGACTTCCAGCTTGGCGAACTCGAAGGCGGTAGGTCCGTCCTCTCGGGCCTTCGCAAAGTCCACCAGCCAGTAGTCTATCTCATCCTCCCGCCGGCCGGCGATTAAGAGGTTCCCGAGGTTCAGGTCCCCGTGGATGGTCGAGTACGTCATTTCACAAGTGTAGTGATAATCGAAAGTCTTGAAGACGAAGGCAATCGGCTCGGGCAAGGGCCTTTCGCGCAAAGACTCCTCGGGCAAAAGCTCCTGGAGGCCGACTACCTTTGTAAAATTGTCTAGAAAGGGCTGCTCAAAGGACGGATATGTCAAAAAGCTTAATCCCATGCCCTCCAGAACCCCCTTTAGACGCTCACGCAGGAAGGCCTTGACATTCTTCTCCACCTTCCCGGTGAGGGCTTTCAGGATTTTTCCCCTCCGGAGCCGACGATCCTCAATGAGCTCCTTGAATCCGGCCGTCCATGGATCGGGCGCAAGAACATCGATCTTGAGACCGGCGTCGGGATGGAACAGGCGGATCTTTCCCCTTCCGGGATCGCCGATGCCGCCGACCTCCGCCACCCTGCCGTTCAGGATGCGCACCGGCTCGCCCTGCCGCAACCCCAACATCTCCCGGCGGAGTTCCTCGAACCGAACGAACCTCTTGTCCTCCCGGTCCTCCACGACCTCCAGGTCGAACTCACGGCACTCCTCGGCTTCGGAGTACCTTAAAGTCAGGAGGGCCGGCAGGAGCTGACCGTATTCGGCGAGAACCCGCTGTCGCCTAACCTGCCTGTTCCGATAGAGGCCGTGGAGGATCTTGGTGTAGATCCCGTCAAACCGCCTGCGGATTTCGTCAAAGCCCCTTTGTTCCTGCTCCAAACAGTCCTCGATGAACTGCCTGAAGGTCTTCGGATACTCCAGCTCTTCGCCGATATAATGCTTGGATGCCCCGACGGAGGTGTACATAATGCCTGCCAGGTTCTTGGCCTCAACGTAACTATCTTTGACCACCATGCCCACGAAGGTGTCCAGGTATCCATCGATGACGAAGTTGTACCGCTCCTCCTCGTAGGCGATCTCGAACCTCGGGCCGATCTTGACCAACCTGGGGTTGTACTCGATCTCCCGGGACCGCTCCGTCCGATCTCCGGGACGCTTAATAGGACGGACGAAGAAAGTTTTATTTCCACTCAGCCCCTCATCGAGGGTTTTAATGACCTCCACCCTGTGGTAGTCGCCAAACATCGCGTTCAGGATGAAAACGACCTCCTGCTGAAGGGCCTCTTCTTCGATCCGCTCCCAGAATCTGCCGGTGCGATCGACGATAAAATCCCGTCTCGCGGGGCGGGAATAATACCTATCGCAGGGAGAGCCGTACACGGCCTCCAGGCCCTCCCACAGACTCTGCCGATCGAAGCTCCTAAGGCGCGCGGGTTCCCGTCCTCCGTACTCTCCATGGGGTTCCCCGGCGGAGGAGTCCTTCCGCGGCGGCTTCTGATAATAGGACCGAGCCCCCCTCGCAACGGCCTGCTCGAACAGAGACACTTCGCCGTAGCCGGAGAGCACGAAGATAGGTAGATCCTTCCGGAGCTTTCTGATTTCCGAGATCACCTCCAACCCCAGCTCCTCCAGGTAGGAGGTCGCCCCGAAGCGGATATCCACCAGGACGAGATCGATATCGCCGTCCCTGATTTCTTCCCGCACCCTCAGATCCTTATGGAGGAGCTTAACGGCGAAGTCCACCCCCCGCAGGTTCAAGACAAGGCGGTATTTCTTGTCACCTTGCGGGGACCAGTCCCCTACCAGCACGCCGGGGACCTCTTGATGCAGGGGGCCGAATACTTCCTCCAGAACCTCCTTAAGGTGAGAGGTATCATATCGATCGACCTCGTCATCGAAGACATAGATGTTCCAGTGAACCATCGGGGAGAAGGAAGGCCGGGTCTTTCTCCCCGATGGCCGGGATGCTTCGGGCATGGCGGCTTGAGCTTCAAGGACCCGATCGAGGACAGGACCCAAATCCCTAACCGGGAGCCTGAGCGGCAGCACACGATAAGAAGACGGCAACGGCGGCCTCCCGGAGGGATGATGCGCCGGCGAGGGATTTTTCGGGAGGAAAAGGTCGTCGGCGGGTTTCCAACAAAGGACCAGAATCGGAGGGATGATCCGCTTCCCTACGTCCGGGTCGGCCAGGAGGTCGTCGAGAAGGGGGACCAAATCGTCACCGACGATGATGAGCCTGATCCCCTCAAGATGCGGGGATTCCTGTCTAAAGAATCGGACCAACTCATCGACGTTTTCTTTAATTTCATACGGTTTTTTATTTAAAATATCAAAAACGTTCCAAACCTTTGCCGTGCCGTTCTTCTTGCGGATGAGCTTCCCCAAAGCGCGGGCCGTCTCCGCATGGCCGCAGAGAACGGCAACGACCTTCTCCCTCGCCTGAAGCTCCCGGACCAGGGCTTTCAGACGGTCTTCCGCCATCCCATCCCCCTACCTCCGGGCAAGCGGCGCATACTCCCGGAGTTTTATCCCGGCCTGATGCAGGATCTGGCTGAGATGGTTCGGCCCTACCCCAAGAAGGTCTGCCAGGTCCTTCCCCCTCGGGCGCTCCCCCTTCGTTTCGATCCACCGTTTAATGATCCCGTCCAGGATGGCCCGAAGGATTTCCCCTCGGGTTTCAAAATTCTGATTGAGCTCGGCCCAGCCGGCCTGCCTGTCCAGGACCCGCCGCACCCATTGCTCGACGACGTTCGGCTTCTCGATTTCAGGGGGACTCAGGAGAGGAGCCAGATGATCCGGTGTCACCACATTGGCCTCCACGGTTGCCTCGATCCGCTCCAAGACGTTGTACAGCTCCCGGATGTTGCCGGGCCAAGGGTAAGCCCGGAGCAGGGCCATGGCCTCGTCGCTTACCTCCTTCCTGGACTTCAGGCGTTCGACCAGGATGTATCGGACCAGCGCCGGAATATCCTCCCTCCGCTCCCGCAAGGGAGGGACGTGGATCCGGAGCACCGCTAAGCGGTAGTAGAGATCCTGCCGGAACTGCCCCTTCCGGACCAGCTCCTCCAGATTGCGATTGGTGGCGGCGATAACCCGCACATTGACCCGCCGGGGCCGCTCGGCCCCGAGCCTCCGGATCTCCCCGGTCTCGATGGCCCGCAACAGCTTGGCCTGCACCTCCACGGAGAGGTCCCCGATCTCGTCCAAAAACAGCGTTCCCCCGTCGGCCATCTCAAAGGCTCCCCGCCGGGGATGGGCGGCTCCCGTGAAGGCTCCCCTCTCATGGCCGAAGAGTTCACTTTCCACCAACTCCTCGGGGATCGCGGCGCAGTTGACGGGCCAGAAAGGCTGAGTCCGCCGCCTGCTGTTTAGATGAATGGCCCGGGCGATCAACTCCTTGCCGGTCCCCGTCTCTCCCGTAATGAGGACCGGACTTTCCCTTTGGGCCGCTTGGGCAACCTTCCGCAAGACGTCCCGCATCGCCTCGCTTTCCCCGATAATAAGGCCCGCGTCCGTCCGACGGAGGGCCTCGGCCCTGAGGGTAAAGTAGCCGATGGCGTTTTCGATCTCTCGGGCAAACTGGTCATAGTCCAGCTCGCTTTTCAGGAAGTAATTATACGCTCCCTCCCGGATCAGGCGGACGGCCACCGGCGCCTCGTTGAGGACCGTCAAGATAATGACGGGAAGCTCGGGAAAGTGGGTCCGGATCTCCTCGAAAACGGCTTCCCCTTGCTTGGGTTGTCCTTCAAAGCGAAGGTCGAGGACCACCAGATGGACGTCCGGATTCTCACGTAACCGCTGGAGGGCCCTATAACCCCGGTCCTCAAAGAGGACCTCTACGGTCTTCGGTAAGCGTCCCCGGAGGATTTCGTCCCAGCCCTCTTCCTTCCAGCGGTCATCGACGAAAAGGATTTTCGCCGCCACCCTCGACCTCCCCTACGGCTTTCTCCTTGATCGCAGCCATAAAGGCGAGGAGTTCTTTAAGGGCCGTCCGGATATTCCGGACGGCCCGAAGGAAATCCTCTCGGTTCCTCCCCTCCTCGTCCAGGCTTAAGAGCGGCAGGCACTGCCTGATTAGGGCGACTTTGGCATCCGGAGTTTCCGGCAGGTCCAGGTCTGCCGCCTTCGCGTGTAACGTGCCGAGATCGGCAAGGAACCGGCTCAGCCGCTCTTCGGTCAGTCGGCCGTGGACGACCTGAATTTCTTTCCCGACCCTTTGGCGATCCGGAACGGGAAGGCGGCCGAGCTTCTCAAGTTCGCGGAGCGAGGAAAGGGCCGGCGAGAAGATGTTCTCATAGTAGTGGCCGAGCGACGAGGCCTGGTCGGCCAGCTCCCGGTACCGGATGGTCCGGGAAACGCGCTCCCACTCCGAGGGTGTCGGGGGGATGGCCGTCTCGAGAAGGCGGCGAAGCTCGGCCAAAGTCAGCGGCAGTCGCCCAAAGGCGCACCCCGGCGTGTCGAGAAGATACCCTCCGGGCTCCCTCCGAACCCTTTCCCGCGGTGCAAATCCCAAAAAGAGAATCGGCCCTTTGAAGCAGAGCCGAAGCCGCTCGGCCCAGGAGGTTCGGCCGTCCTGGGGAGTAAGGCCGAAGGCCCAATGGGCATCTACCACCAAGAGGGAGACCGGCCGGAGTTGCTCCTCGAGGCCGGGAGCATCCGCATGAAGGGACACGACTTCTCCGACACCCAAGGCCGTAAGCCCCCGCTGGAAGGTTTGGCAAAACGACGCATTCCGGGAGATGATCCCGATCATGGGAGAGACGCTTCAACTCTTTCCAGGAGAGAGAATAGGTGATCTCGGAGGGCACGATAGGCATTGTCAAATTTTTTAAACTGCTCTTTAAATTTTTCTTCAAATTCTTCAGCATTCCTCGGAGATAGCGAGTTTAACTCTTTGATAGAATTAAAAATATTATTCAATGCATCCATCGCTCTTTGTTGATCGGTGGGAGAAACCTGCAGGCTCTCCAAGATGGCGGACAAGTCCCCCCGACAAGTATCACTATCAATGGCGAGATGTTGAGAACGGTTCTCGAGCTGTAGCTCCAGATGTAACGGTAGGAACCTGAAGAGAAACTCACAGAGCCGGTGGCTAATTGTAAAAAAACGCCACACTTCATCAAATGCCCCTGTAAAATCCGAGTTACCCGCAACCCGTCGCGCTAACCCCTCAATGGCTCCATATACTGCTCGGCTTCGGGCGCTATATTTCTCCACAAATTGAATGTTTCCACCCAAACCGGTGAAGCGGTTTCTGTTAAGGGTCCAGAAGGCTCCCGGTTGAGGATGGTAGAGGATCCCGATTTCATCGGAATCGGTGATTGTAAGTGAACCTATAGCCTTCTGCACCTCGCCAGGAACATCATCGGGGCTTTGGAACCGACCCCGGTACCCGTGGACTAAGACTATAATCTTAGAACTATTTGTATTAAATATTCTATGAGGCAAGCTGGGCCTCTGTTTCCACATCCGCACAAACTCGTCGTGCTGCCTCCCTTTCGCTGCATACATCCGGGTGACGATGATCAATATTTGCCTGGTCATCGGTTCTGTCCCCCCTTTTTCTTGTCAACGACATTCCCCCCTTTTCTCGTCAAGGACATGCTGACCTGGGTCAGACGATATTTTGCGATACGCCGACCTAAAAGACAATGGGAGAGAATGGAGAAGGGAAGAAACTTGACCTCCCTAGAGAGCATCGGAGGAATCCCCCTCCCTGAGTCAACGATCACAAAAGGGATCCGGCGCTGAAGCGCTTGCAAGAAGTGCTCCGGACTGAAGTTCGGGTCCTTATCCTTTATGCCGTCCAGGATCCCCTGGTGGATGATAACCATGTCAACCTCTAGGCTGTTTATGTTCTTCTCATCGTTAACCTTGCCATCCCATCCAATTTGTTCCAACGCATAACCCTCATTATCCCCCTGCTTGTAGTCCAACCGGACTTTTAAAAACGGTACCCTACCTTCCACCGCTCTGTGTAACGGAGACGGATTCCCGTTGACTCCAAGATGCGTGCAGATATACACCTTGGCCGCCCAGGCAAAGTGCCACCGCGTCGGATTACCCGACAAGGCTCCCACGACGGGTGCTGCATTCACCTCATCCAGTGCATCAAATTCATCATGGGCCCTTTCGGCAATTCGCTCATCAATGACCAGAATACGGAGAAAACCTGCTTCCAGCAGTTCCCACGGAAAGATCCAGGTTTGATCGGCTTGGGGAAACACAGGCCAAAAAATATCCACAAAGTCCGGGCACAGTTTATCCAACAGAAGGTACGTGTCCCTTTCCCCGGCTTGCAACCGCTCGAGCCTGTCAGCGACACCACCGTGTCTGTCGAATACGACGTGCGGCTCGGAATTGGAAAGAGTCCGAGGGGGGAGATCACCGCACGGCCCCACACTCCCAGAATCTTGCCTACCCCAGATCCGGATACAAGCGGTTCTTGACTGCCCCGGTGTTAAGTGACTTGGCTGTTGATTGAAAATCCCGGCGTGAGTTACCCATTCTCGAGTAGGCGATTCGTTACACCCCTGGTCCAGGTAAATCTCCAAAGCGGCCGGCCTGTCTTCTTTACGGATCCACCGTCCTAACCAGTGCTCCCAAAGCCACCCCAAATCCCACGGACGACCATCCGAAAGCTTCGGAACGGCAAAAACTCCTTTGGGCAAGTCAAGTCGCCGGCCATTCTCCGGATCCACCAGTACCACAATGCGGAAGGGGAGGAAGGGGAGTAATTCCTTCTTGACTTGGTTCATGATTGCCTGACCGTCCTCGCCGGAGCAGTCAAAAACCGCAAAGCGGAAAGAGGCCGGCGATCGCATCGCCTCCCCGGCTTCGGCGTCTTCCGGCCGCAACGCCTGTCGGAGTTCCTCCACCGAAGGAAACACCCAGATTCCCTGATTGCGTAACTCTTGGCTCTTCCCTTCATCGTTCCACCCCGGAAGCACCGCACACAGCTTCTTCGCCTTCATCAGCCGGAAGCGGTATACCAGCCGTTTACGGCGTATGGGCTCGTACTTACCGTCTTTGTGCTCTGTAGCCTCCCTCTCCTCCGAACATACTTCCAAAAAGTCCTTCATCCGCAGGAAGTCCTGGGAACCCCTCAGCAACGCGGCGGCAATCTTCATCTCCGCGATGCCCCAGGCCTGGGATATCCGCTCGCCGAATTCATCGATGATGTCGGATTGAATATACTCTCGGACCTGGTCGACAAGCTTTTTGTCATCCTTCACCGGCTTGTCGGGGTCGGTCACATTATCCCAGATCTCGACCACATAGTATTCCGTCCGCTCGTGCTCGTCTTCGGGTTCGGACAAGGCGATGCTAATCTCAAGATTCTCACCGAGGTTTGTGTCAAAGCGCTCGCGATTATGCTTGGCGGCATTCCGGATGACGTTCTCCAGGAAACCGTAAAAAGCCTGTTCGCCGACGGGGCCGGGGAGCTCTATCTCGACATCCCCGTCGCCGTTTTCAATCTCGATGGGTGACACCAGGGAAGGAGTCCCGGAGTGATTTTCGGTACCCAACCTCCATGCACATCCGATACAGTGCCCTGAATATGGAAACTCATCGGGATACGCATACTGCGTGGCATTAGGATCGGTGACGCATCGATAGATTGCTTTTAGTTCCCGGCCGTTTATGAAAACCCGAAGACGCAACCGGTTGCTTGTCGAATTCCGATAGCCAATCCCCTCATTGCGGGCCAGGTTGTCCATCAACAGAACGTTCTGGATAAAGGGCAGAATAACCCCCCGGTAGAAGAGGGCGGGCTTGGTCGTCGTCATGGGTTCCGTGGTCACCTCCGCCAGGAAGTCCGCCCGCTTTTGGCGATAGTCGTCCAGCCGTCCCTTTAAAACCTGGATGATCTCCAGGTTCTTACGCTTCGGTATGCCCAATTCCCCCATCCGCTTCCTGATCTCTTCTACGGTGGCCCTCGGAGTCACGTGGCTTTCAATGTTATGGGACATGTTCCGCGCCAGGATGCCGGCAACGGCCGTGCTCCTTGCTTTCTTTAAGGCCTCCCGCCGTTGTTGGAAGACGACGCCGAGACGCATGATCTCCCGCCATCGTGACTCCAGGATCGGGTCCTTGCCGGTCGAGTCCCCCCTGCGTTCGCTCAGGTCCCGATTGACGTTCAGTTGTCTATCATCTCTGTAGGGGATGGAAAAACCATTTTGGTTCAGCGTTACCTCCTCCACATCCTGGATAAACCAAAGGATTTCCCGGAGAGCCGTAGCAGCATCAGGACCTCCCCTCGATAGGGCATCGATATTTTCTTTCTTCATCAGGGCTATCTGGGCTTCAAACTCCAGCGCCGACCGCAATTCGGGAATCATCTGAGTGGCGGTGACGTAGACAAACTCCTGTAAGACGTCATCCTCCAGCTCCCTGTCACGGCTAAATAAAGCCGTAATCCCGAGATGGCCGACCTGATCCCACAGGGGGAGGATATAGGCATGCGCGATGGGATGGTCCAAGAACAACAAAGGTCGCTCAAGGAGATCAAAAAAGAGGAACTCCGGATCTGAAAGCCGTGGTGGTGGAGGTACAGATTCCCACGTATTACGGATAACCCCTCGCTCAATCGGTGCTTTTCTAACAATCCTACTATTATCTACTTCAGCGTAGTAAACCATGTAGTTCCTGAAGCCTGGATTGATTAATATAGTCTTAAGCGGGAAATTCTTAACTTTAAACTCGTTCATAATCGTGCAAATGTGAGTAAGATCTTGCTCCCTAACCCCTCCATTAAGAAGTCGTCCCAACGCCTCCCATTTTTCATTATCATGTTGATAACATTCCATTTGTTTTCGGATTTCTTCTTGTACTCCCGACCAGTCTGAGCTCTGCTGTAACTTGTTAATTTTCTTTTGGAAAGCTTCACAAATGACTTTACTATTATTTTTTATAAATTCATCTGGTCGTGCGTGCTGTCTATAGTAGCCCCCCTCATGATAGTAATAGATTACCAACGTTGGAAAGCACTTTGGCCATTCAAACTGAGTAGAAAGCCGCTCCCACCAATACGTGACGACCTCTTGGATCCGTTGAAATTGCTCCATCGGCATAAAGCCCTACTCCTTCCCCGTGCCAAGACTCTCGGCTAAAAAGCCGGCCGACACCACACAGAGGGTCAGCAACAGGCCCGGGAAGAACGAGATCCACCAGGCGGTGCCGATATAGGGGAGGCCGTCCCGGATCATGGACCCCCAGCTCGGGGTGGGAGGCTGGGTCCCGAGGCCTAAGAAGCTGATGCCGGCCTCCGTGGCGATGAAGATCGAAAAGCTCAGGACCGTAGTGACGAGGACGGGGGGGAGGATGTTGGGCAGGATGTGCTTGATCAGGATGCGGCCGTTTCCGGCCCCCAGGGCGCGGGCGGCCCGGATGAAGTCCCGCTCCCTGAGCGCGATGACTTCTCCCCTGACGAACCTCCCGATCAACACGGCGTTCACCACCGCTAATGCGGAGAAGGTGGCAAAGGCCCCTCGGCCGAAAGCGGCCGTCAATGCAAGCACCGCTACGATAAACGGGATCGACCAGATTGTCAAGATAAAGAATGAGAAGAGAACATCGAGGAGTCGGCCCCTAAACAGGCCGGCCATCCCCCCCAGGGCGAGCCCGAGGACCATCGAGGCAAAAAGGGAAAGGGCGCTGCCGAAGAGGGAAATCCGGGCGCCGTAGAAGGCCCGGGTGAAGAGATCCCTTCCGAAACTATCGGTCCCAAAGGGGTGTTTGAGTGAGGGGGGCTGAAGGGCGGCCTCATAGTCGACCCGAACGGGGTCGTAGGGACTCAAACGATCGATGGCTACGGCCAGGAGGCCGATCAGGCCGAGGAAGGCGAGGGCGATGACCCGAATCCCCTTCTTCTTCATCCCTCAGCCTCTCACCCTCGGATCTACCAAGGCGTAGAGAAAGTCGGTTGCCAGATTAATCAGGATGAAGCTCACGGCGGTGAGGAGGACGATGCTCTGAATCACGGGATAGTCGTAATTGAGCATGGCATCCACCGCCAGAAGGCCCACGCCCGGCCAGCCGAAGATGTACTCGACGAAGAAGGTCCCGGACAGAAGCATGGCAAAGCCGTTGCTTAAAGAAGACACCACGGAGAGAAGGGCATTTTTCAAGGCGAATTTCCCTACGACCCTCCTCCGGGGAAATCCCATAGCGTACGCGGTCCGGATGTAGTCCTGTTTTAAGATCCGGTCCAGCTCGACGGCGGTGATCCGGGCGACGTTGGCCATCGGGTGCAAGGCCAGGACCAGGGCGGGGGGAAGGACGTTCATGCCCCCCTTATACCCCGAGATGGGGAAGAGGTTCAGCTTGTAGCCGAAAAACCAAACGACAAGAAGTCCCAGGTAGAAGACGGGGACGCTCCCCAGTCCGATCGCAAAGAAGGCCACGAGAGGGTCGGCTTTCTTATACAGCACGCTCAGCAGACCCAGGAGGACCCCTCCGACGAGGGCGATAAGGGTCGCCGTCGCGGCCAGGGCCAGGGTGAGGGGAAAGCGGCGGGCCAGCTCCCGCCCGATGTCGAAGTCGGAAATAAAGGAGCGGCCCAGATGCCCCGTCAAGAGCCTTTTACAGTAGATGGCGTACTGGACGATCAGAGGTCGGTCCAGGCCGAGTTCCCGCCGAAGGCTACGGATGTCCTCCTCCGTGGCCTGAAAGCCCAGCATCGTTTTGGTCGGATCCCCGGCAGGGGCCTTATAAACCAGGAAGAAGGAAAGCGTCAGGACCCCAAAGAGGGCCAACAGGTATTGGCCGGTCTTCCGGAAGTAGAAGCTCATCGCTCAAGGCCGACCTTTTCAAATGACATGAATTCCAAGCCGTTAAGCTTTAAACCCTTCACATATGGCTGGGTCAACACCCACTGCTCCGGGTGGTAGAGGAAGAGGGCCGGCGCGTCCTCGATGATGAGCTTCGACATCTGCCGGTACAGCCCCTCCGTCTTCTCCCTGCCGGCCACGGACGTCGCCTCAAAGTAGAGCTTCTCGAAGGCGGGGTTGGCGTATCGGAAGAAGTTGTTCCCTTTCGGGGCGGTGTTCTCCTCCAGGAACTGGAAGAGGAAGTTCTCCGGGTGGGGATAGACGGCGGAGAAATAGAGGCGAAAGAGGGGAGCCTGGCCTTTGAACGCCAGGTCCACAAGTTGCGGGAACTGGACGACCTCAATCTGGACGTTTACACCCAGCCTTCTCAGCTGGTCTTGGACGGCCACGGCGACCCGTTCGGTCTCAACGCCGGCATCCACCACCAGCCTGAGCGGCTCCAGCCCCTTCCCCCCGGGGAACCCG
>Ga0209143_1000388_pt1 | contig 21489 bp, 22 predicted proteins | sample FaiFalFF_MnMetaG_3_FD_184739 | JGI IMG/M metagenome (GOLD analysis project Ga0209143, IMG submission 184739) | Freshwater microbial communities from Yellowstone National Park, Wyoming, USA - Fairy Falls B (FF_Mn_B) MetaG (SPAdes) (version 3) | ecosystem: Environmental > Aquatic > Freshwater >...
GAACTCTCCCAATTTGCATCTACACATCATCCCTTTGTGACCGCCTTCCAGATCCTCCGCTCCTCCTCCTTGCATTTCATCAGGATCCTGGTTATCCTCTCCACCTCCCTCAGCTTCACCTCCTCGCCCATCCCCTCCCAGCCCCGCAGGAAGGCGCCGTATCCGTAATGTCCCTCCCCTATCCAGAACTCGATGTTCACGCCTTCTGTATTGCTCGCGCGCTCCGCCATCCCCTTGAGGCCCTCGAGGAAGGCGACCGTCTTCGGGAACCTGCCCCGGAGCTCCGGCCACTTCCTGGGGTCCTCCAGGCTGGCCAGCGTCTCCTCCTCGACCTTCTGTGGGCTGTCCGCCTCCCACACCAGCTCGTCGGTCTCGCCGTGCCCCGCCGGATAGATTTCCACGGTCCCATCTCTATACTGGCGAACGCCCGCCACGTCGCAGTATGAGCCCAGCTTTCGTTTGACATCCCATACCACCTCATCGTCTTCGGGGTAGATTCTCACCTCGAAGCGGCCTCCCGTCGTCTTCTCCAGCAGTGCCCTCACCTTCTCGAGGAATTCACGGTCGACCTGCGTCATGATGGGGCCTCCCCGGAGGTCCTCTCCCTGAGGTATTTGACCAGCCACTGTGGCGACGTGAGGATTCGGTCCGGGACGGGCTTTGATCCGCACCTAGCCCTCAAGAGGACTACCTCACCTCTACCGTCCCACGGATTAATTAGCGCCAACCCTAAGTACCCGTGCTCCGAATCCCTGTACCTCCCTTCGCCCAACCTCTTCGCCAGATCCTGCAGGGCTTCGTCGAGTTTATCCCTCACTTTGTAAATGGCGGCTTCTAGATCGCAGGGACTGTAGCTGATAGCCTTGACTTCGGCCGGGTATATCGAGCCATCGAGGTTCATCTCCACGTCACCCATCCCTCTGTTTGTGCGGCCGTGGGTCGTCTCGATCCATCGTACCCTCGAGCCGTACACGGCCCGGAGAGACTCGGCCACCACCTCTTCCCCCACATCGCCTTGATCTGTTTGGCTTCCCTCCGTGTATTGCCTATGGAATCGCTCGCCCAACCTCACCTCAATCGAGAAGAACCCGCCGTGGTCCAGCAGCCCGAGCTCGATCTCCTTCTGCGCCGTACCGCTGAAGAGCCCCCTCAACTCGATCGGGCGGGTGTTCCTCGCCTTCCCCGCCTGGTAGGTCACGCGGAGAGCGCCCTCGACGGGCTCCATGTCCACTACTCGATACCTATGCCTCCCTATCGTCACCCAGATGGTCTTCGTCTCGGGGTAGAGCGTAAAGGGTGTATCGCCGATGTTCAGCTTTATGCCCGCGGATAGCTGCTTGGGGTTGTACGTGATCTCGAGGTTATCCGATGGTATCGTGTAGTTTCGGCCGTATCTGTTGAGCTGGAGGTGTTCCTTGCCGGAGAACCAGATCTCCCCCGTCTCCAACCTCGCCGGCTTTCCCACGAAGTATTCGATGGTGACCGGCCCGATGGACTTCACCTCTATCTGATCCCCGGGCTTGGCAGGTATTGGGTGCAGTGTGAAGGGATACATGCCCTTGCCGGTAGGCCTAGGCAGCCTCCGCACGATCCTGTACTCCTTGCCGTTATGTTCCAAGGCTACCATGAGGAGGTTGGGAGCACCTTTCTCCCCCTCCTGACCTTGGTTTACGTCCTGCATGGCTCCTCTGGATATCAGGGTGGTGAGCTCGTTGCGTGTTAGGTCTATTCTTCCGTCTCCCCACACCCTCTTTATCACCCTCCTGGGGACTGAATCTAAGGTAATGGTATGGCTTCTCGTCCTTCCGGGACCCTTCCTGTAGACCAGTTTGAGCTGGCCGTCCTGTAACCTGATGTCCTCCAGCGGCGCGCCCCTCTTCTGCGCCAGGTATACCTCGGCCCTTTCTCCGGCATCGCTGTAGAATATGAGCTCCGCTTCTCCTCGTATCCCCGAGATCCTCATTTTGAGACCCAGCCGGTTCCTGTTGAAGCCTTCCACAAAGGAGGTGTTCGATGGTTTGAGGGCCCTGGCCCAGTCGGGACCCTCGATGTGAACGGTATCCTGGTCTACGATGTTGATTCTGGCTTCTCCTACGGGGATGCCCTGGGGGTGAAGCCGCCTCAGGTCTTGGATGAAGCTTTCGGGCGTGACTAGGCTGGCCTCTTCTACCTCGACGGGGGTCCCAGGCTCGATTCCCATGCTTCCTAGGCCTATGTTGACTCCGTAAGGTCTGTGCGATTGTGTGGCTCTGCCGAGACCCCTGTAAAGTGTGACACGTTTGCCGCCGACCCTAATTCGCAGTCTTGCATAGGTTCTTTCCCCTAACCATTCGCCCGAGGTCAGTTTCCGTCTTAGCTGGCCGTCCGATATTTCGGCCAGGCGCCCGGGAGGAATGACGATCGCTTCGTTGATGTTAATTGTGTAGCGCAGGGGGCCCGCTTTCGATTCCTCGGCCACAGGGACCTCGGCCTTCGATCGCCCTGTCGAAAGGCCAACCCCCTTCAGCGCCCAATCTTTATCCCTGAGGATGGGCTCGGAGACCTCCGCCAGCCGGCGCGGCGATGCCACGATGGACCCATGTATGTTGACCGTGTAGGTCGGTTGTTTCCTGGGCTCCTCCGTCACTTCCTCAGTTGAGCGCTGCCCTTCCGATAACCGCCCATCCCCCTCCAACTGGGTGGCGGCCGGAGGGTCGGCCTCCGCGGCAGGCTGCGGCGATGCGCCGTCGAGCGTCTCCGAATCGGCATTATCTTCATCGTCCTCATCTTCCTCGTCTCCTTGGGAAACGGTTCGCGGGCCACCGTGTTCCTCTCGCCCCACTAGAACCTGTCGCCTTTCATCCTCGGATGAGGAGTCGAGCTGCATTTGTTCGGATTCATCCTCCTCATCTTCCGACAGGTCTTCCTCTAACTCCTCACCTGAGGGTTCCTCGGCGGCGACCTCCGCCGCTTCGTCTATCGATTCGGCCTCCGGGCCCTCCAGACCCGCCAGCTCTCGGTAGGAAGCATCGGACGCCTCCTCGATCGCCTCGGGGAGGTCCTCTTCTTCCTGTATTTCGCTGGCGGCCCTCTCCGCCACTTGGTCGATCTCCTGTTGCTCAGGCGGGCTGTCTTCCCCTTCGCGGTTCTCCTCCGTTGCGCACCACCTCTATCTCCCGCCTGATGAGCGCCAGGACCCTGTGCTCCATCTGCTCCTCGCCCGAAAGGTGGATGTAGATCCGTGCGGCCACTTCGGTGGCCTCCCTGTCATCTCGGACTACGAGCGCTGTCGTCTTCGCGATGTACCTGATCAGCAGGGTTTGATCTTTTTCAGCGAAGGCCTTTGCCCACTTCATGAATTTGGGCGAGCTCAGGAACTTCCTGACCAGCGGGTCGTGGTTGTCCTCCGGTGTGGCCTGTAGTCCCTGCTCCTGCTTGGGTTCCGGCCCTTGCAGGGTTATGGGCGGGAGCGGCCTGGGCAGCGGCTGCTCCAGGTAGTGCGCCCTCATCGCCTCCCTGACCTCTTCGTCGGTGACGCTCACCTTCCAGTCGAGCGGTATGTCCGGCACCTTGACCTTGACGGGCAAAGCCTGACCTTCCACGAGGGCTACGGCCTCCCCGGGCTGCAGGGCCGTCAGGGCCCGGATGTCTTGCTGTTGTAGTCCGAGGGCGCACGCGGCCGCCGCCTGGTCCTCCCCGTGCGGCAGCCTGTGGACGATCTTCGTGTTGGTGTTCCTGATCGCGCCGGGTATGATCTTGGCAGGGCTCCTCTCCACAAAGTCGAGGATTGCCATCACCTCACTGGCCAAGTGAGACCTCAGCGACCCAACTCACATAAAAGGGACATTTTCACCAAACGTGGACATCCACGGGGCTTAGGTCATTAGAACTCTACATATGAGAGCCCAGCCCTTAAAACCCAGCAATCCGATGACCATGTCCACAAACCGTGAACAGGCCAGACGGGAAGCCACTCAGATGAGGCGGGAGGCTAGGCGATAGCTAAATCTATACGTGTCCCCGAGTACATCAAGCTTGAGCGCCAGAATCCTCCTGGCAGCACTCACCGACGACGTAGCCTACGCCGCCATGGAGCTCCTCAAAAAAGAGAGCGCAACCATCAGGTCCCTATCAACCAACTATGCGAAAGCCAAGAAGTAAAGGAAGAGAAGAACGATATCAATGATGAATCTGAAGGGCTTTACTATGGGATACTTATCTACAGATGTATGGTGCTGAAGCCAACTATAATGACAACTAGAGTATACACTAGCAGAAGTACGGCGAGTTCAAAGACGTGTTGGGATGGCTCATTTATCCAACGACGGTACCAAGAATCCTGAACGAGAAAAGTAAAGCTCTGAGCTACTACTACAGCATACAGTATCTGTGTGAAGGCAGAATATATTGATGAGCTCTGCAAGCCTATTAGTGGCTGGAACGTGACTTCTCTGCGGCAATCAATCGAGTCAATAGAGCAAGGTTTAGGACTGCCACGCCGACCAATAGGGGTGAGACTTCCCTTACGTTTAACCAGTAAATCGCTTGGCTTGTAAGAGAAGCTACAAAGCCTATAACGGGCCACAGGGCGTCGTACATTTCTAACACCACAGCTTCCTTCATATATTAGTTATATTTAATTGAGCTACTTGCCTAGCTACCTCGGTAAAGGGCTCCTTCTATGTCTTCGTAGGGAGGTGTGCCGGGGATTACGATCCTGGCTTCCCTGAAATCTATCTGAAGTATGGGCCCGTTGATCGTGTTGCAGCCAATACTGCGGGCAGGAATATGGAGCTCACTTCCGAATGCTCTCCGTTAGAGAATATGTCTTTATTTTTAAACCGAAGGAGGCAATAATATCGAGGCATAATTGAGAAGGGCCCTCCTGTAGCCTATGTCCTTAACAACGCTTGCGTTAAATAAGGGGGAATAGTTTATGGGTAAGGTTCACTTTGTAGCCAAAACCGCCCTTAGGGAGTTACTTGTACCCTTGTTGGCTTTCTTCATCCCAGTACTCCTAATAAAGCCTTGCTCATATGAGCCTCTAAGGTTTAGAGGTGGTCTGGTTTTGAACTGGTGATGGATAGACTTTCAGTGACGTTGGGGGCTATATCAGTGGCACCCCCGCTAGCCCCCACCAGGCCCCGACCCTCAGCCTCCTAATCCTGACACCACCACTAGTCTATGCAGGGCTTGTGGTTGGAAGCATTCCGCTACTGGTGGTTGGGGTTATGCTTCTTAGCCTTATAGGGGGCTCTAGGCGAGATAATGTACGCTGTTCGCGTTCAAGGAAATTGGCGACTGTGAAATTGAAAGACGATGAACCCCGGTAAACCTCAGGGCCGCCTTGGGCAGTCGTCAAACCCGGCCTGTAAGAAATTTTGCCGATCGCGGGCTCTATAAGATGGTGAGCTCCATCTTGGCTCACCCCTCATAAACCCGCCTATCGCGGTGAGGGGTTAGCCGGTCACCCCGTTCAACTGGGATAGGGGAAGATCTATCTGCGTGATACCCTTCCAAGAGAAGAGATAGGGCCATGTTAGGCCGTTGAATGCTGCAAACCCCCTCCAGGGACGAGCAGAGGCCAATTATTCCGTTAGGGCTCTATTTGTTTCTCTCGGCCTTGAGGCGCGTTCCTTCATCATGCTCACGGCAATTTCCGGGTATGTCTTAACAATGCCTAGAAAGGTCCAGCTTGGAAGGGTAAAGCATGTCACTTCTTCCGTTGCAACGACATCAGCGCCCCTCTACCCCCACGAGTTCTACGCGGCGTGGCCCGAGGCTTCTTCACCAAGCTCACCAACCCCCTCCCATTCTTCCGGCACAAGCAGCCCGAGGACAGCTTCACCGAGCTATCGGGCGTGCGGTTCACCTTCAAGCAGCCGGCGCAGCAGCAGAAGGCGGAGAAGCCCGTTCGTGAAGCAGAGAAATTACGAGGATAAGCACCATGATGGCGTTTAAGCAAAAGAGCCTCTCATACGAGGAGATCGGGAGGCAGCTGGGCCTCAGCAGGTCCGCCGTGGCCATGACCCTTAAGCGCCTTAACCAGCAGCTAGGCTGTTGAATAACGCCAAAAATTCATAGATTAGCTTCAGCTTATACGTATTCTCTTCGGTAGATTAGATCGATAAACCGTCCGGCTTCTCAACGCAATTCCTCGGTCTGCGGAGGTTTCTCTATCGCAATAATAATGGCTTTAGCGGGCGGATTCATAGAAGAGGGAAGGGAAATCAGCATAATGTCATTTATCTCAATATACGTCTCGGTCATAACTATGTACTCATCAACTTGAGCTGTGCACCTAGACACAGGCGGGCGCCTCCGATATACGGACCCATCTACTAGGCTTAAACCTTACTGAGGGAGGGAGGGCAGATGGATGAGGAACGATCATCGTTGGACTTGGCATTCCAGGCAATTGAATTTGCTGGGGTTGTGCGGTTGGGCGACTCAAAATCACTTCGCCGACAGCCACGTAGCTCTCCTTAGCGGTTTCTATGCAACCGTATTTCACATGTGAGGTCATGGACATATTGTTTCCCAGTATAGCATCCGGATCAAATGGTTCTCCTAAATGCAACTCTTGTGCATAATCTTTATACAACTCCATAATTAAATCCTCTAATTGCTCGTTTGCTCGCTCTACTGGTAAACCAATCCTTTCGGCTTCATCGACTGTGATGTAATAGTTATGCGTGTATTCCTCTGTCAAGGCCTTCTTAATTTTTTCTATCCTTGACCTCTCCTTCAATCCATCCATATGCAATAACAGCAACTGCTCTACAAGATAGCGAATTTCGTTATAAACACGCCCAACATTACCTAATGCGAGAGCGGGGGCCTGGTTCGTTAGAATTCGAAAAACTTCGACCTTACTGCTCTCACTTACCAAGCCTCCAAATTTTTCCGCTAGATTGAGATACGCAATTACATCCTCAACGCTAATTGGTATAGGCCTTCCGTACCTGTCAGTAGGGTTAAATTGATTAGCTGTGGAAGGGTCTACCGGACTAAGCTCGCTTAGAACACCCATCACAATTTTATCGGCTGCTAAGCATACTTGAGTACCGCCACTATGACAACGGAACGGCACTAACACATTGAAAGTCTTACAGAATTCGCGTATTAGTTTAGCTATTCTGAACGAAGAAACCACATAACCTCCCCTAGTATATAATATGAGATCTATTTGATCCCTAAACCCAAGTATCTTAAGCTGGTTATACAGTGGTTCGATGGCGTCGTCAGCAATTAACGCCGGCGCGATGTTCATTCGATCGCTCAGGAAATAGGTTATAACTCCGGAATTACGCATCTTCTCAATTTCTCTTATCAGCTCGACCCTTTCTTCGCGACCCATAATTCCATCCTAAGAATATGCGCTATATAATTTTATTTCAGGACCCCTGCATACGTAGGTCTTGGGTCTGCAAGAAAAGGGGATCAGGGTAAACTTGGTCGAGCTGAAGAGGCTGGCCACGCCAGATAAGGTGGATATGACGCTGCTGGAGCAGATCTTCGAGGATGGGCTCGTGGACCTCCTCGATAAGGTGATGTCGAAGGCCCACGAGCTGGTCGAGGAAGGCCATGAGGTCTACGTAAACGCTACACGGGGCCTCAAGTCTGAGGTGGCCATGCTCCCCCTGGCCTCATCGCTTCTGCCGAAACGCGTTACGACCTACTACATTCATGAGAGGTTTAGGGAGGCGATCTCCCTTCCTTCGCTCCCCCTGACTATAAGCCCCCGATATCAGGAGGTGCTCAGATGGCTCGATGAGCAGAGAAGGATGAAGGGCTTCGCGACGCGGAAGGAGTTCGAGGACCGGTGGGGCCCTGAGCTCTTGAAGGACGGAAAAATCCAGGGAGACGCCGTGGTGCTATGATATGATGCGTTTCCATCAACCTTCTTTGGGGCCGGCGACAACGAGGGAGTGGGCTATCCTTTGAAAGACCTTGTGGTTGGTGAGGTAGTCGTCGAACCTGGCTAGGCTCTCCAAAATCCTGTTCCCAACTTTTGTTGATTGTCGCTCCAACGATGGCATTAAGGCGGTGAGGATGTGTATGCCGAATACACCGTTGGGTTTCAGCTTACAGGTGTTCATCAGAGCTTTCGCTTCCCCAAGCGATAGGGTTCTGAGGGGGATGGGTGCCAGCCTGTTCAGGACCCTCGTGGGAGACCAGAGGTATACGCCTGTAGAAGGGTAGGATAGGAGTTGGCGTAGGTCGGTGGACCGGTGAAGTAAAGTGTCAAAGATGGCTTCTATCAGCAGGTATACCAGCCTTGCTGACCATTTGTTCTCAAACTCGAGGATGAAGTAGCCTTTGCTTGTGAGGGTTCGTGAGATCTCCAGCATCGGCTTCCTCTGGTCTATTATGTGGTTTAGCGTGAGGCCGAATGATACAACCGAGCTTGCGGCCCCATCCCTGAATGGGAGGTGGCAGGCGTCGGCGACGACGAAATCAACCCGAGTCTCCAGACCCATCCCTCTAGCCTTCTCCCAGGCCTTCCGTATGCTGCGGGATGATATGTCCACGCCTACGACATAATATCCGAATCGCGCTAGGAAGAGGCTCTGGGCGCCCGTCCCGCACCCTATGTCGACCACCGCGGGTCCTCCGAGTCTACCGCGGTGGGCCACGATTATCCTCTCATAGCTGCGGTTGAAGTGGGCATAATAGGGGTTCTTTTCATTGTCCTCATCATACAGGTCGGCCCATGTGTCGTAGAGCTGGGCTGTCCGCCGCTTGTAGGCCTCGGATTGGGCAGCTTTTCGCAAACTATTGAGGTTAGCTTGGCTCACGAAGTCGCTGTATTTAAAACTTGTCCCAAGCATTTCTATTCAGGAATTTTCCAACTTACGACATAGTTTGATCTAGTTTTAATCGATGGACGCGATGGCCGCGGTTGAAGGGAGGGTTGTTATGTATTAGGTGTGTTTTACCCCTGGGTCCAACTGGCGTTCGAAGCCGCCCGGATTTCCCGAGTGAGGAGGACCCCGAAGAAGCGGTGCCCAGATCTGCGCAGGGCGAGCCTGGCTACGGGTTCAACGGACTGGAGGGACGAAATGGTCCCAACACTGCTTCACACGAGGAGGGCGAGGAGGAGGATGAAGAGCACACGGAGGATGAGGAGCCAGAGGAAGAGGATCCGGATGAGAACCCAGGGAGCGAAGCAGCACCACAAACCATCCGGATCGTGAGGCATAGGCGGCTATTAGGGAGACACCAATACAGCCGCGAATTGGGAGAGCCCGTCGAGAAGCACCTCACCTACACCGTGAATAGGAACAGGGCCATCATCGCCTCACCACCACGCCTGGCAGAGGTCTCCGACCATGCCCTCAGGGAGAGGCTCGCAGATAGCGGGTGGCTCAGGGAGCCCACCTACACGAAGCTGGAGCTGACACATCGGGGTGGGCCGCGCGTCATCTACCGGAGGCTCACCAGGGCCGTCACGCCCCACGGCAAGGACACCATACAGATCACCCTGGGCAGCTCGGGCCTGGAGCCGGGCGACACCATAAAGATATGGAGGGCCAGCCTCATCACCCCCGACACCTTCCTCCACGACCTCCAGGCCAGGCTCCCAGAGGGCATACGGGTGGGAGAAGCAAGGATAGTGCCAGGGGAAGGCGGCATCATCATACAGGGGCCGGGCTGGGAGCAGCACTGCGGGGTGCAAGGCTCCTCGTTCGCCGAGGACTTCTCGCGAAACCGGCTCGGCCTCAGGTTCACCCTGGGCACACCACCCGCATCCGCCGATATAGTGCTGTACCACGACGGCGAGGGCCGGGCAGAAGCCTACCTGGACGAGGGGACGAAGAACAGGCCCCTCGAAGCCATAAGGCTGGAGGGGGGAAGGCTCCAGCTCACCTACAGGAAGGGACCCAACCAGCTGAGGACACGATACATCATCATACAGCCAAGGCGCAGGACACCCCTGGAGAAGCCGGTCTGGAGCGACGGCAGGATAGGCATCAGCCCCGACGAACTCAGGGGCATGCTGCCCAGGGAGGAATGGCCCGAAGTCGACCGGCTTCTAGCGGGCGAAAAGCCCAGCATGAAGCCCTACACCTTCACCATCGAGGCCGGAGGAAGGCAGCACACAATCGTGAGGGGCCTCCCAAGACCCGGACCCCGCGGCTGGTTCAGGTTCAACATCGAGCCCGTACCGGCCAAGCCCGGAGAGAGCATCAGGATAATCTCCATAGAGCCCACGACCCTCCAGCAGCTCGCCGACAAACCCATCAGGCCCGGCGAGACAGAGATATGGATATCCAGCGACGGGGCCCTGCACATAAGGGGAGGGGGAGAGCACCACACCCTAACGCCCGATGCGGTCCAGCTGATCTACAGCGACGTGCACCTCACCGCCGGCGCCAGAATCCAACTGGGCCAAGACACCCTTATACTATATCCTGAAAAGGGGATCGCACAACTCTCCATCGGTGGGCGGCATAACAAGCCGATAAGGGATATGCGATATGAGGCAGGCGTGCTCTACGTAACCTACGAGATACCGGCGGGCAGAAGGACCCACAGGATACGGCTCGGGAAGGTGGTGGAGAGGCAAATTTCCGATGACACCACCGTAAGAATGGCCCTGGACGAAGGGGTTCAGTTCGCGGAAGTAACCTTGGGGGGCGAAGATCGAAAGATCTACCTTGACGGAAAGGATGACGAAAAGGGAGACGTGGGAGAAAAGATTGTGGCAAAGTGTTTCAGGCTTGTCTATGGTGAAAGAGCTCAACCCCTTGACACCGCGCAGGGGCATCGCAATTACCAAAGAAGTGACGTAGACGTAAAAATAGATGGGAACCTATTCCCAACCGAGGTCAAAGCCCGAAAGTATGACTTTCCCGGTACACCAAGAAGTATCCGAACCGTACAGCTAGCAATCCTCGATGCTATGGATGGCTTGGCCAAACACTTCAGCCGCGAACAACATAAGAATGCGGAGCGAGGCTTCATAGGGTTGGTGCTCATAAGGCCCCGTGAAGGGAAAGGGGAGGTCGCCTTGATGTCAGTCCGAAAGGATGAGATACCCTGTGTTGAAGCCGTACTGGTGGGGCGCAAGTGGATACGAAAGGTGGTGCAAGAATGGAACGCGGTGAATCGACATGGCTGAGATCAGTTTCCTAAAGAGGCTCAAGGAGCTGTTGGAAGGAGAGACCGGAAGTAAATTCGAGGTCGACGCGAAGCCCGACCCGGACCTCTTTCAATGGAAAATCGCATGCACTGACAGGGGTCCGATAGGAGGCATATGCCAGTATCGAGACGGCACCGTCGAGATCTACCCGCCTGGCAAAGGTGAGATCGGGGATCTCATCATCGAAACCGAAGAAGACGAAGGGGTTGACTACTCCCTTAAGAAGCAGCTACATAATCCCGAGAACTGGGAAAGGCTACGAGATAGATTCCCAAAGACAGTCGGCTACCTACAGGGCCTCAAGAGCCTGGCTGAGCGGGTAAGCCGTGAGGAGGGGGTTAGGCTCGAGTTCTGGATAGACGGGGACGACTACGGCTACGTGGCGCTCCCAGAGCTCAAAGCCGAAATGAGCGAAGATGAGAAGCTAGAAGTAATAAGGAGGCACGTCAAGGCCTTCCTCAGGTACAAGGAAGAAAAGACTGCGCTGTGGAAGAGCGTGCTGGGCTCGCCCTAAGCCACCTTAGAGCACGACCAAGGCCGCTAGGAACAACGGTATCAACGCGGCCGACCAAAGCTCCAAAACTAAACTCATAGCTGAGTTAGTGTTAGCTGGGGTTGCCTATTTCATCGCTTCTTTTAGTTCTCTAATCGCCTTCTCCGTTGTCCCGATAACGATTTCGTGAACTTTATGAAGAGCGTTATACGCTTGAAGGAATTCCCCGACGGGTTCCTTCTTATTCATTCTATACTCCTCTAAACGCCGGTGACATTCGTTTATACGTTCGAAGTCCGGGAACTGAGTGTCAATAACAGATGCCACATCCCACCTTGCGGCCTGACTACAAACCACTCCTACGTCCTCCAAGAAGGTCCTAGCGCTCTTCCTAAACACGTCGAGGTTTTCATTGATAAATGCCCGCTTCTCCGAAGATAATTTTTCCCATACGGAATATGTAGCACACAAATACTTATCAAGGGATTTACTCTTCGGGGACATATATGAAAATGACTCGTTGCACAACAGAGACAACTTCTTGCTGTGATTTTTCAATATAGCATCGAAAAAGTCAAGACAGTCGATAGCGATGGCCCCCCTCTCTATCTTCACATAAATTTTTGCGGATTTTTTATCCGACTTTACCGCGAATTCAATCACTGCAGCTTGATCGCTTTCTGGATATGCAAAGCCTTCAATTACCTCACCACTACTCTCCTCTCTTTGAACATACCTGAAGCGAATCGTCATTTTCTTATTGCCGAGCAGCCACCAGGGGTATCCAAGGCATCAATCAATGCTTTTTCAAGCTTTGTTCTAGTAAAAGGAAATAGAGGCTTCATAGGGTTGGTGCTCATAAGGCCCGATGAAGGAACAGGGGAGGCGGCATTGATCTCCGTGGACAGGCGCGATCAATCGCATAAGGAGGTCATGTTGGGACGCCCCTGGATCACCAAGCTCCTCGACATGTGGAATAAGCCGGAGGTGACCAGCAATGGTTGAGACCACTTTCCTCAGGAAACTCAAGGAACTGCTGGAAGAAGAAACGGGGAGAGAGTTTATGATCGACGCGAAGCCCTACATGAACATTCAATGGGAAATATCCTGTGTAGACAGGTCGTTCAGCGAAGCCCGTATAGGGGGCGTATGTCAATATCAAGATGGTAGCATCCAAATCTACCCCCCGGGTAAGGGAGAGGTCGGAGAGGTCATCATCGAGTTTCGAGAACACGAGGGGATCAACTACCCCTTAAAGGAGCAACTGCATCATCCCGAGAACTGGGAGAGGCTGCGGGACAGGTTCCCCAAGACGGTTGCCTACCTGCAGGGCCTCAAAAACCTGGCCGAGAGGATAAGCCGGGAGGAGGGCGTCAGGCTCGAGTTCTGGATAGACGGGGACGACTTCGGATATGTGGCCCTCCCCCAGATCAAAGACGATATGAGTGATGAGGAGAAGCTATCGGAGATCAGGAGGCATCTAAGGGCGTTCCTCAGGTACAGCCGGGAAGAACTGGCGCTGTGGAGGAGCCTCCGGGGCAAACCTGCCCAAGGCTAGGAGGAAGGCCCCATGTGTATCATATGGGGGATGGATCGGCTCAGAAAGCTATGCAAATTTATAACCCCGCCGTCTCATTAGCCATCAATCCGCTATGCGGTGCTGAGGATGGGCCAGGATAAAGGGGACCCCTTAGATGCGAGGCTCACCAGAATCTAGGGCGATATAGCCTTCCTCAAGAATGATGTGGCTATTCTGAAGGATGATGTGGCCGCTCTCAAAAGCGACGTGGCTGTTCTCAAGAGCGATGTCGCGGCTCTTAAGACTGATGTGGCTGCCCTCAAGAGCGATGTGGCCACCCTCAAAAGGGACGTGGCTTGGCTCAGAGACCTCTACAGGAGCCTCGATTACCGTGTATGGTTCATCCTGGCAGGGGTAATCATAACGATGCTGGTCAGCATCCTTCGATGAGTGCGGAGAGAGGGATCTTCTTCTCGTAAGACTACCTTTTCGCAACGGCCGAAGGCGCCTTCATCGTTCCCCTCCAAATCGCCCTGGACGGAACCAGCATGGTTACAGAGCGTAAATGCGCGGGAGCTTTCCAAAACAACTCTAAGGGGAAAAGCTTTATCGCTTCGAGCCAAATATTCGCCTTAGCCCCTTACCTCAGCCCCATATTACCTGCCGCCCTCCTGGCATGCTGACCGCCACCAACATGGTTGTCCCGTATCTTTTCGGATACCCCATGGATGAACATAGACTGTGTATGTCTCGGTGGATGGATACGGTGCCTGCTTGTGGATGAAAACCCCATCCATGCAGCTAGTTCTTGAAGTCGAGCAAACCCTCAACGACACAGGCAATCGTAGACCCTCACCAGAAGAAAGTAAAGGATAGAAAAAATAGCTATTATCACCAAATAAATGATAACGGCGGTCTTCACAAATGTCCTATTCATCATGAGGTCACGGAACCCCTGCTCAGCCCAAGCATCCCCTAAAAACCCATGAGCTCCCCAACTCGACTCCCAACTGCGGCTGAGGAAATAGATCGTGGTCCCGACCAGGCATTGTCGAGAACATGTTCAGTCCGGATGCGCTCAACGACGGGAACCCCTCATGGTGAAATCCTCAGGTCTTCGCTTCCATATCTTTACTCCTTTACAAACTTCGACTTCATCTGCTTTCATCCATATGCCACCTAGCCACACCCTATCATTCAATGTTAATGGGTTCCCCTCTAAGTCGCTTATGAAGATCGTGATAAGTTCTAGCAGCTCTAGTTCTTTTATGCGATCTTCGAGAGCCCTACAAGCAGGGAAAAGTTTAAATATTTTGCTTGTTTAAGATTTAGTTATGAGGAATGTTGACCTTTTCTTCGATGGCGATTTAAATATACTGAAGGATAAGGTTGTCGGCATTATTGGGTACGGTAACCAGGGGCGGGCTCAGGCCCTAGTTTTAAGGGATAATAATGTTAATGTTATCGTTGGCAATGTTAGGGATAGTTTTTGGGATCTGGCTGTGAAAGATGGATTCATGGTTTATGATATTGATGAAGCTACCAGGAGGGCTGATATAATTCACCTGCTTCTTCCCGATGAGATTGCACCAAATGTGTATTACAAGGTGATTGAGCCTGAAATTAAAAAGAAAGAGTTTTTTGTACTTAATTTTGCTAGTGGCTACAATATTACATATGGATTTATTAAGCCACTTTCAAATATGGATGTAATAATGGTTGCGCCAAGGATGATAGGTAGAGGAATTTTAGATTTGCATAAAAAAGGTATGGGCTATCCTGTTTTATTGGGTGTGGCCCAGGATGTTTCAGGTAAAGCTTGGGATTTTGCTAAAGCCTTGGCTAAAGGAATAGGAGCTATAGGTTTGCCTGGGGGTGTGGCAATTAAATCTTCTTTTGAAGAGGAAACATTATTGGACTTACTTACGGAGCATACATGGGCCCCAATATTAATCGCGGCAATGCAGGCGTATTTTGATGTGGTTACTGAGGAGTATGGGGCATCACCTGAGGCCGCTATTCTCGAGCTTTACGCCTCTGGCGAGCTGGCGGAAATTGCAGCTGCTATGGCTGAGATGGGATTATTCGAGCAGATGACATTGCATTCTAAGACAAGTCAGTATGGCCAATTCACTAGAGCTATAAAGTATTATGAGAAAATTAAAGAAATTATAAGGAAGGAGGCATTCCAGATCTGGAATGGCGAGTTCGCGAAAGAATGGTCATATGATCAACTACTCGGGTATCCAGTTCTGAATAGGATGTGGAAGATTGTCCGCGAGAGTGAGCTGGCAAAAGCGGAAGACAGGTTATATAAAGTTCTGGGAAGACGGAAAAGCTCGAAAGCTTCATAGCACAGGCCAGGGTTGGAGGCGAAAGGGCGCTGAGAGCCCTGGAGAAAATAGAATCCTACAGCCCAAGAGCCCTTGCCAGCTACAGCGTTCTGATCCTCACCCTAAGGATAGCCCAATCGACCCTTGGCACGCTCTTGATCGTCAGGGCGAGAAAAGCCGGGGATGGTAGATGAAGCATATGGATGCAGGCAAGCAAGAATGAGCATATTGAAACAAGTGGATGATACGTAGATGTAATTTCCTCTAGGTCGCACACGCCATCACTCGGTCTTGATTTCAAGAAACTTGTTGATGACTGGCCAAGGATTGTCAAAGCCATAGAGGGTCCTTGTTCCTATGTGAGGAGAACTTAGAGCTCACCCTTTCTGCGAGGCGTAGTTCTTCGAGTCGTGGTTGTTCATGGTTTTAGGAATGTTAGGATTGTTATTAGTGCCATTAACACTAGGAACCAGATCCTAACCTCCCACTGGATAATAGCAATCCTGCGACTCATGTCTTCAAACCTGTTATTCATTTCATCTCTTAATTCCCCAAATCTATGATTCATATCATTCCTCAGGTCATCGACTCTCTTCGATAACTCTTCAACCCTGCCCTCTAATTTTGAAATTCTCTCAGCATCGGTAGTACTCATGAATCAACAATACACGAACGTTCATATAAAGCTACCGCCTTGCAACAGGCTGGTCCCCTGGGGGCCGGCCACCCACCCCTTTACCCGGTGAGGCGGCCGGGTGGATGCGGATAGCAGGATACCGCTGCGCATACCACCGAAGTCGACAGGCTCCTGGCGGGCGAAAAGCCCAGCATGAAGCCCTACAACTTCACCATCGAGGCGGGAGGTCGGGGAGGTCCTCATCGAGTTTCGAGAGCACGAAGGGGTTGACTACTCGCTGGAAGAGCAACTTCATGATCCCGAGAACTTGGAGAGGCTGCGTGATAGGTTCCCCAAGACGGTTGCCTACCTCGTAAACCGCCTAAAGCTCGACCCCTTTTATTCATGTCTTTTTTGAGGGTAAGATGAAAATGTATGATAGTAGGAGGGCGGCCTTGGTGGCACGATTGATTATGTAGATCTGCGCTGGGGATAATTGTCCTATATTTATGAGTGGAGGGTGGAAGTTGCGGGGCTCGTAGAATTGTGGGTAGCCGGCCATCAACCAGAAAGCCCACAGGGTGATGAAAACCATGATGGGTATTGCGCTGTAGAGGTTGATCCTGAAGCCTGCGAAGGAGAAGCCGGTTAGGATGGTGGAGGCCAGTGCAACCTCTATTATGAGCCACTTCAGTTCCTCGAGGGGCATCCGCCAGGGTGATAGGTAGAAGGAGAACTTGTAGAGGGCCTCGTATGAGAAGATGAAGGAGATCACGGTTGTCATGGAGAGGGCAAAGGTTTGTGTGTCCGTGTAGTCGCTAAGAGTCTGAAGCGCCCGTAGGAAGAGGACTCCGACCATTATCAGTGTTGTTGCGTCTACCGATAGTGGGTATCTATCACCCTGGAATAGGGAGGTTAATGCGTAGATGATCATTAATGTTGCGATGAGAGCTCCCGTGGTGCTGAGAGGTCTTCGTGTGCAGAGTTTTTGCAAGCTGAAGAGAACCGGCCTCAGCTGACGAACACCACCCAAGGTTGCTTAGCTTATCTCCGATAAACATAGTGGGAGGGGGCCATCTTCTAGGAACAGGTTCCTGGGGAGCCCCTAGTAAAAGTTTTCAGCATACTGATCATCTTGGTTGCATCTACTGCCTCTTTATCTGGCCATCTACGGCTCCTAAACAGTGGACCATCACGGCCTACCGTCTAGACTGCTTTACGCAGCGGAAAGCTTTAAGCCAAGCAAGGATACCGAATAAAGAGGTATATGAAGAGGTTAGATTTTAACTGGGGTGAAGCTTCGACGCGAGGGTTCAATAGGGAGAGATACGAGAAAGCCTTAGAGGACCTTAAAAAGTACGAAGGCTTGTTGAAGTCTCACCCCGGCGTTGTCACTGGTTATTGGGTTGGTATGAGAGACGGGGAACCTTACATAATGGTTGCCATAGAGAAGGGAAAATGTGAAGAACCTGAGAAGCTAATACCTGATAAGCTTGGAGAATACGATGTTTACTACATAGAAGGAACTATCCATTTGTAGCTTGGGTTGTGATCAAGTCAATGTTAAGCTCGTTTTGAACGTTCAGAATATCATTGTAATAAGTGACTACATCTCGTCCATCGATCTCCATTCCAGCAAAGAGAAGCCCCGTAGCTTGCCTGTCCATGTCAAGCAGAAGTGAGCCCGAATCGCCGCCAGACGACATGCCTGTAGTTACTATACAACTTACAAATTCCACGCCACCTATACCTGGGTAATAGAGCGGAAAGATGCTGGCATTGTATGCCGTAACGATACCACTTGTATGCTGCGTAGTTCTTCCTACTTTCTGAACATAGACACCGATTCTATCCATTTTTCTTACTCCTCTCGGGATGCCTATTCCAGGTATGTTAGGCGTTACCACATCTGGTCTTACGGGTCTAGCAACGGCAGCGTCAACTGTGTTGCCTCTCGGAACTATCGGCTTCCATCTGACAAGATATGCGATAGTATCGCTGGGAGGCGTGCCACCATCGGATGGTCCCGGTTGGACAACAGGGTCCCCAGGAGAAGCATTGTTGGAGTTCGCTATCACGTGATTATTGCTTAGAATTAACGTTTCCTTCGTAACTCTGTCGCGGACCAGACAACTAAGTGTGCCGGCTGTGATTCCATAATGTCCTATGCTGTATCCTGGTGGAGTGGGTCTGAGACGGGTGGTGTAATGCCGCAAAACAGGTGTACCGACTTCAACAACATCCGTAGGTATACCATCAATTTTTTCAGGTATGGCTCTTGGCAATAGATGCCGTGGTCTTTTATTTTCTACAAAAACTACTATACATGGGACATTCGTTACATGATTCTTCGTAACTTTTAGACTTACCCCTGTGCCCACGACATTCGGATATTCATGCAAGGAGGCTCGATATAAATCACAAACTCTAGCGCAATATCCCATTCGCGTTTCCAAGTCCCTCTTTTCATAGAAGGAAAGCCTAACTAATCGTTCCTCTACGAAACTAGTCCAAGCATTCTTGTAAAGTTCTTCCACCTTCCCCAAACAACTCCACCCAATTAACCATGAAAAATTCAAGGATAAGCTTTGCTTCAGAGGGTTCGTTAGATCAATATCGCTCGCACCACTATCTTAGGTTTATGAGTTATGAGGGGATTATTTATGCTATGGAGGTAGAAACCATAGTCGCGGTCCTCTTCTGGCATGTCCTTGTTACGTAGCCTGATCGTGTATTGTCATTCATGCACCAGCCTACGACCTTTATGGGTTATTCTGCATGGGTTCGCACACGCCCAGGCCTGCACCGACCTTCGAGAGTGCATCTTCTTACCGGAGCTTAGGGCTTCGCAGCCTTTAGCGTAGGGATTTCTTGGCCCAAAGAATTACAGGGTCATGTATCTGCTTAAATGAGATGAGACTGGTAACTATGGCTGGCGGCCTTGGCGCGTACCTCACCCTACCGGCGCGGCAGGTCCTTCGAGTATCGGGTGAGGGACTTGCTGAGGGGTCAGGGCTACTTCCTGGTGAGGCAGGCGAGGAGCGGCTTCCCGGACCTGGTGGCGTTGAGGCGGGGGGAGATTCTCCTGGTGGAGTGTAGGGTGGATGGCTATGTGTCGCCCGATGAGAGGGATCGGTTCCTCAGGATAGCGGAGCAGACGGGGGGTAGGGCTGTGGTGGCTAGGAGGGTGGGTGGTAGGATCGAGCTTGTGGGGCTTGCCTAATCCCTGCTGGCCTCTTGGGCGGGGTTCTAAGAAAAGCTGGGTTTTCGGATGGAGCTGGTGCCGGGCTACCTCTTAAGGGGCTGGCCCTTCTCCGTGATCTCCTTCACCACGCCTGCTGCCACCGTGGTGCCCATGTCTCGGATGGCGAACCTGCCGATCTCGGGGAACTCCTTGAAGGTCTCTATGCATAGGGGTCTGGTGGGCCTGATCTTGACGATGGCCGCGTCGCCGGTCTTGATGGTCCTGGGCTTCTCCTCCACGGTGGCGCCGGTCCTGGGGTCTATCTTGGCCAGGATCTCCGTGATCTGGGAGGCCACCTGGGCCGTGTGGGCGTGTAGCACCGGCGTGTAGCCCGCGGCGATGGCGGTGGGGTGGTAGACCACGAAGATCTGGGCGGTGAACTCCTTGGCGATGGTGGGCGGGTTGTCGGGGTGGCCCACCACATCCCCCCTCCTCAGGTCCTGCTTGGCCACGCCCTTGAGGTTGAAGCCTATGTTGTCCCCCGCCTCCGCCACCTCCAACGGCGTGTGGTGGGTCTCTATGGACCGGACCTCCGCCGTTATCCCCGAGGGGTTCACCACCACCACATCGCCCACCTTGAGCCTGCCGGTCTCCACCCGCCCCACGGGCACGGTGCCCACCCCCGTGATGGTGTAGACGTCCTGGATGGGGAGCCTGAGGGGCTTGTCCACGGGCTTCGGCGGCTGCTGTAGGGCGTCCAGGGCCTCGTAGAGGGTGGGCCCCTTGTACCAGGGCATGTTCTCGCTCCTCTTCACCAGGTTCTCGCCCTTCAGGCCGGATGTGGGTATGAAGGCGATCTTGGCCGGGTTGTAGCCGATGGTCTTGAGGAGCTTCTCCAGCTCCGCCCTGCACTCCTCATACCTGCGCTGGCTGTACTTGACGGTCTCGTCATCCATCTTGTTGATGCAGACCACCAACTGGTCCACGCCCAGGGTCTTGCAGAGGAAGGCGTGCTCCCTGGTCTGGCCCCCGGGGGCTATGCCCACCTCGAACTCCCCCTTCTTGGCCGAGGCCACCAGGAGGGCCACGTCCGCCTCGGAGGCGCCGGTGATCATGTTCTTGACGAAGTCCCTGTGGCCGGGTGCGTCGATCAGGGTGTAGAAGTACCTGTCGGTCTCGAACTTCTGGAAGGAGAGCTCGATGGTCACACCCCTCTCCCGCTCATCCTTCAGGGTGTCCAGCACCCAGGCGTACATGAAGGACTCGCCGGTGCCGAACTTCTCGGCCTGCTTCCTGTACTCCTCGATGGTCCTCTCGTCCACGATGCCCAGGTCGTAGAGCATGTGCCCCACCAGGGTGGACTTGCCATGGTCCACGTGGCCGGTGACCACCAGGTTCAGGTGGGGCTTGGAGGGCTTCGACATGACGGGTGGGGGTGTCAGGGGTAGTAAATATGTGTGTCGTCGGCCGGGTCAGCGGGAGGCCAGGGCGATCCTCTCCATCTCGTGCTTCCGCCTTATGGCGTAGCTGTTGGGGTCCCTGTTGGCTGCCATGATTATCTCGTTGGCCAGGGCCTCCTCGATGGATATGGGCTTGCCGAAGGAGGCCTCCCGCGCCCCGTCGGTGATGTGGCGGAGGGCGAGGTCGAGCCGCCTCATGGGCGATACATCTACGGAGACGTAGTACATCACACCCCCGTACACGATTCGGGTGACGTCCTCGTTGGGTGCGGCGTTCTCCAGGGCCCTCACCAGCACCTGGATGGGGTTCTCGCCGGTCCTGAGGTGGATGATCTCGAAGGCCGTCTTCACGATGTTTATCGCCTTCAGCTTCTTCCCGCCCATCCTGCCCGTGTTCTTGGTGAACCTGCTGCCGGACTTCCCGAAGTGCATGAGCCAGTTCACCAGCCTCTCCACCACGTTGACATCGGCCTTCCCGAACCTCCGGTGCTCGTGCCTGCCGAAGCTGTGGGGTATGATCACCGGCTTCAGGGATATGACCCGCTTCAGCCCCGGGTCGGAGACCACCACATCGTTGAAGGACCACTTGTGGAAGAGCTTGATGTGGGAGAGGTCCGCCGATGCCGCTGTAGCCATGCCTACCGCCTCGGCTTCTCCTTCCTACCCCTGATCAGCTCGATGAGGGAGACCCCGTTCACCATGAACACCCGCCACCTCACGCCGGGGAGGTCGCCGTAGCTCTTGCCCATGGGCCCA
>Ga0209143_1000401_pt1 | contig 21193 bp, 18 predicted proteins | sample FaiFalFF_MnMetaG_3_FD_184739 | JGI IMG/M metagenome (GOLD analysis project Ga0209143, IMG submission 184739) | Freshwater microbial communities from Yellowstone National Park, Wyoming, USA - Fairy Falls B (FF_Mn_B) MetaG (SPAdes) (version 3) | ecosystem: Environmental > Aquatic > Freshwater >...
AAGGGGGGGGGGGATCCAGAAGGAGGGGAGAGATGGACCGTGAAGCGGTCAGGGAGGTTTTTCCTCCCAGGTCGGGAAGATTGCGGTAGTCACCTCGCTCGGTAGTGATTCAGGGCACATACCCGCAACAGACGTAGGTCTGACAGTCCATGGCTCGATGTGGGATGGACTCTTGTTGCTCAAGTATTATCAGCACCCCAGGGGGTGATTACCGAAGATTGCCTGGGAGTGAGGAAAAAACGGTGGAAGGGATGCCCTTATTGCGGTTCTTTGCAGATCTGGATGGATGGTTACACTCGGAAAGAGGCCCGCAAGTATGAATGTCGTGCGTATCTGAAGGGGACCATTTTTTCATCATTATTGAGAGGAGATGAAGGAGATGGAGGTGTCTTGGGTCCCTGGTACGTCGCCTTTGCTGAGGAGGGGCCGGCGGCCAGGGGTCGTACTCCTGGCCCATGGTAGCCGCCGCGGTGACGAGACGCCGCGAGGGACTGTCCTGGCCGCCCGCTGGCTCTCGTCCCTGCTGGACGGGGTGCCGGTGACGGTAGCCTACCTTGAGTCGTTGCGTCCCACCTTGGCCGAGGCCACGGAACCCCTCGTGGCCGTAGGTGTCGACACGCTGGTGGTCCAGCCGCTGCTGCTGGGCGAGGGCCAGCACTGGCACGAGGTCGCCACCCTGGCCGAGGATCTGGAGCGGCGGTGGCCCGGGCTGAGCGTGGTCGTCGGGCGGCCCCTGGCGCGTCACCCGGCGCTGCCGATGATGTTGGCCCACCGGGCCCTCGTGCTGCTAAAAGGCCAGCCGCAGCCCTGGGGACTGCTCCTGGTTAAGGCCTATACCCGTTTCAACGGCGGCGACCTGGGCTGGGCGTATGACCTGGCGCGGGCCGTGGGGCAGGCATTAGGTGGTGGTCTGCGCGTCGCCGTGGCCCAGTCGGGGGCCGGGCCGCCCAGTGTCGAGGAAGCGGGCGAAGGGCTCGCGGCCCTGGCCGAGACGGTGGCGGTGATGCCATGCATCCTCTTCCGAGGCAAGATATGGGGCCAGGACATTATCCCGGCGGTGGACGCGTTGCGGGAGCGCTATCCTACCAAGCGTGTACTGCTTTCGGAGCCCATTGGTGTGGATGAGAGGCTGGTGGGGATGCTGGCCGACCGCGTGAGGGAGGTGCTCGCATGGTGCCCCAGCTGAGGCGACGTGGTCTGCGGTGCGGCTACACTACCGGCACCTGCGCTGCCGCCGCTGCCAAGGCCGCTGCCACTGCCCTGGCCACCGGCAGCGCACCACGGGAAGTCACGGTGCGCCTACCCGTGGGGGAGCTGGCCACCCTGCCAGTCCATCGTATCGAAGTAGAGGATGGCCGTGCCACTTGCTCGGTGGTCAAGGACGCCGGCGACGAGCCCGACGTGACCCACGGGGCCGAGATCTGTGCCACCGTCCATTGGGACGAGCCGCCGGGGGCTGTCCACATCCGTGGTGGACCGGGGGTGGGAACCGTCACCCGGCCGGGGGTGGGCATACCGGTGGGGGAGCCGGCCATCACCCGCGTGCCCCGGCGCATGATCTCCGAGTCGGCCCTGGAGGGTCTGGGGCCCCTGGCCCGGGAGTGGGGCCTGACGGTGGAGATCTGGGTGCCGGGGGGCGAGAAAATAGCGGAGAAGACCACTAACGCCCGCTTGGGCATCGTGGGTGGCATATCGATACTGGGTACCACCGGCATCGTGGTCCCCTACTCCACTGCTGCCTGGCGAGCGAGCGTGGCGGTAGCCATCGACGTGGCCGCCGCCAACGGCCTGGGGCACATCGTCCTCAGCACTGGCACTCAGAGCGAGGAGTTTGCCCGGCGCCTCCTCCCCCACCTGCCCGAGATGGCCTTCGTGGAGGCGGGCATCTTCTTTGGGCCTGGACTCAGGCGCGCCGCCCACCGGGGCATCCGCCGCGTCACCCTGGCGGGGATGATCGGCAAGCTGTCCAAGGTGGCCCAGGGCAAGATGGTGACCCATGTGGCCGGCAACCAGGTGGACACCGACTTCCTGGCCGGGCTGGCCTTGGCCTTGGGTGCACCCGAGAATCTGGTGGAGGAAGTGCGACGGGCCGCCAGCGCCCGCCACGCCCAGGAGCTGGTCCAGGCCCACGGCCTGGCTGGTTACTTCGACCTACTCTGTCGGAAGGTATGCGAGGCCGCCCATGATTATGTGGAGGGAAGGCTGACGGTAGAGTGCCTCTGCTTCGACCAGGATGGCCGGCTCTTAGGGAGGGCAGAACTGGGATGAGAGGCCAGGACCTTTTCTTAGGCATCCCCGACGAGGCCCTGGAGTCCTACCCCTCGGGGGTGATGACCAAGGAAGAGGTCCGGGCCGTGGCCCTATTCAAGCTGCGCCTGCGGCCTGATTCCCTGGTCTGGGACGTGGGGGCAGGTAGCGGCTCTCTGGCCCTGGAGGCGGCCCTGGTGGCTAGCCGGGGGCATGTCTATGCCGTGGAGCGACGGCCCGAGGCCCTGGCTGCCCTGGGCCGCAACCTGGAGCGCTTCCCCCGTCCCAACCTGACAGTCGTTAAGGGGGAGGCCCCTAAGGCCCTGGAGAGCCTTCCCGACCCCGACGCCGTGTTCGTGGGCGGCAGCGGCGGGCGCCTGGCCGACATCCTGGGCTGCGCCGCTGGCCGGCTTCGGCCAGGGGGCCGCATCGTGATGGACCTGGCCACCCTGGAAAACCTGGAGCGGGCCCGGGCAGTCCTCGCCTGCCTGGGGCTGCACTGGCAGGTGACGGCCGTCCAGGTGTCGCGCTCGCGGGATCTGGGGGGTCTCACGGGTCTAGAGGCTCTCAACCCCGTGTTCATCGTCTCGGCCTGGAGGGAGGTACCATGAGCGGCGGGTGGGGGCGCTTCTACGGCATTGGCGTCGGCCCGGGCGATCCGGAGTTGCTGACGCTGAAGGCCGTCCGTGTCCTGCAGCGGGTGCCCGTGGTCTGCTACCCCCAGTCCACCGCCGGCGAGGGAAGCCTGGCCCTAGCCATCGCCGCCGGTGCTGTGTCCCTGGCTGGGAAAGAGCTGGTCTCCTTCCCATTTTCCATGTCCCAGCCCCACACCACCGACACCTGGCAGGGTGCCCTGGCGCGGGTGCTGGAGCGGCTGTCCCACGGACAGGACTGCGCCTTCCTTACCGAGGGAGACCCCTTCCTCTATAGCACCTTCGTCTACGTGTACGAGCACCTGCGACGGGAGTACCCCCAGGTGCCGCTGGAGGTGGTGCCGGGGGTCTCGTCGCTGACGGCGGCGGCCGCGCGGGCGGGTGTCCCCCTGGCGGCGGGACGGGAACGCATCACCCTACTGCCAGCCCTCTACCATCCCGGGGCCATCGGGCCGGCCCTGGACACGAGCGATGTCCTCATCCTGCTGAAAGTGAACCGGGTATTGGACGTGGTGCGCCGTGAGCTGGAGGTGCGGGGGCTGCTGGAGCGGGTGGTCCTGGTGCGCCGCGCCACGATGCCGGAGGAGCAGGTCCTGCACGGCGCCCAGGCGGTGGATGGCAGTGTGCGTGACTACTTCTCACTCCTCATCGTGCGGAGATAGGGGTATGGCAGCGCAGGTCTACTTCATAGGCGCCGGACCGGGAGACCCCGACCTGCTGACGGTGCGAGCGGTGCGGGTCCTGAGGGAGGCCGATGTGGTCATTTGGGCCGACTCCCTCATCCCGCCGCAGGTGGTCTCCCTCTGCCGCCCTGACGCCCAGGTGCACGGTAGCGCCTCCCTGACCCGCGGGGAGATAGCCGCCCTCATGACCAGCGCCGCTACCGCCGGGAAGATGGTGGTCCGCCTGCACAGCGGCGACCCCTCCCTCTACAGCGCCCTCCTGGAGGAAATGCGCGTGCTGGAGGAAGCGGACATCGAATACGAGGTCGTGCCAGGGGTCAGCTCCCTCTTCGCAGCAGCCGCCGCCCTGAAGGTGGAGCTGACAGCCCCCGGCGTCTCCCAGACAGTTATCGTCACGCGGGCACCTGGGCGCACGCCCATGCCCGACGGGGAGGACCTGCGCGCCTTGGCCCGCCACGGCGCCACCCTGGCCCTTTTCCTGTCGGCGGCGCGGCTGCGGGAGGCGGTGACCGCCCTGCTGGAGGGCGCCTACGCCCCCGACACCCCGGCGGCTATTGTCTACCGCGCGTCCTGGCCCGACCAGGTAGTACTGCGGGGCGACCTGGCCGACGTGCCCCGCTTGGCGCGGGAGGCGGGCATCACCCGTCAGGCCATCGTGCTGGTGGGACGGGCCCTGGACCCGTCCCTGAAAGGCCCCCAGGGGCCCTCGTCGCGCCTCTACGACCCCGCCTTCAGCCACCTGTTCCGAAGGAGAAGGAAGGATGATCGCTGAGGGCCTCATCCGACGGCCCATCGCTGCCGTGGCCATCACCCGTCGCGGGGCGGAGATGGCATCGCGGCTGGCCTGTCGCTTGCCGGGAGTGCAACTTTATGTCGAGCAACGCTGGGCCAGAGAGCTGGGTGTCCCCTGCCATGCCTTCCGCCTGCCCCTGCGGTCCCTGGTGGCCGACCTGTTCGCCCGATACCCCTCCCTGGTCCTGTTCGCGGCCGTGGGGGTGGCGGTGCGTCTGGTGGCGCCCCTGCTGGCGGGCAAGGGCCACGACCCGGCGGTGGTGACGGTGGACGAGGCGGGTCGCTTCGCCGTCTGCCTCCTCTCGGGCCATCGCGGCGGCGAGGCCTTGGCGCGGGAGGTGGCCGTCGCCCTCGGCGCCACTCCGGTACTCACCTCAGCCAGCGCTGCCCTGGGCCTACCAGCCCTGGACCTTCTGGGTACCGAGCAGGGCTGGCGACTGGAGGGTGAGGAGGGCTTAACAGCGGTGGCCGCTGCCCTGGTGAACGGCGGCCCGGTGGCCTTCTACCAAGAGGCCGGCGAGCGGCCCTGGGGCGAGCTGCCCCCCGGCATCGTGGAGGTGGCCAGCCTGGAGGAAGCGATAGGCATGGGCGCCCCGCGCATTGTGGTCAGCGACCGCCTCTTGCCCGCCCTACGGGATGGCGTCCCGACCCTCCTTTACCGTCCCCCCACCCTGGTGGCCGGCGTGGGGTGCCGGCGGGGCGTCGAAGGGCGCCACATCGCTGCCTTCGTGCGCGCCGTCCTGGAGGGCAACGGCCTGTCCCCCCTGTCGTTGCGCTGCCTGGCCACCGCCGAGGCCAAGGCGGGGGAGCCGGGGCTTACAGAGGCGGCACGGCTGCTCAGCGTCCCCCTGGTGCCGCTGCCCGCCGACCGTCTACGGCAGGTGGCGGACCTCGTCTCCTCCTCGGCCTCGGAGCGTCTGCTGGGGCTGCCTTCGGTGTCGGAGGCATCGGCCCTGGCCGCAGCGGGTGCCCAAGTCCTCCTGGTGCCCAGGACTAAGGACGGGCGCGTCACCGTGGCGGTGGCCCGCTGGGAGGGAAGGGGATGAAGGGACGTCTGAGCGTCGTGGGAATCGGACCGGGTGACGATGTGCTCCTTACTTCCCTGGCCCGGCGCACCCTGGAAGATGCCACCGTCGTGGTGGGGTACCGCGGCTACCTGGCGCTGGTGGCCGGGCTGCTGGCGGGCAAATCAGCGCTCTCCTTCGAGCTGGGGCAGGAGGTGGAGCGAGCGCAGCGGGCGCTCGAGCTGGCCTGCGGGGGCGAGCGAGTGGCTCTCCTCTCCAGCGGTGACCCCGGCATCTACGGCATGGCCTCGCCTGCCCTGGAGGCTTGGCTGGCCCTGCCCCCCGGCCGGCGACCTCCCCTGGAGGTAGTGCCGGGGGTCCCTGCCTTGGCTGCCTGTGCAGCCCTGCTGGGGGCGCCGCTCGGCCACGACTTTGCCGTGGTCAGCCTCAGCGACCTGCTTACACCCTGGGAGGTCATCGCCCGAAGGCTAGAGGCCGCCGCTGCCGCCGACTTCGTGCTGGTTATTTACAACCCCCGCAGCCGTGGGCGGCCGTGGCAGCTGGGGGAGGCCAGGCGCATCCTCCTGCGCCACCGCGGCCCCGATACCCCGGTGGGGGTGGTGCGGCGCGCCTATCGCCAGGGCCAGGCTGTCGCCATCGCTACCTTGGGCACCTTGGACGAGACGGTGATGGACATGGAGACGACGCTCATTGTGGGCAGCTCGCGCACCGTGGCCCGGGAGGGGGTGATGCTGACGCCCCGGGGATATCGGGGAGAGGAAAGGACATGAGGCCGGTCTACGTCGTCGGCGTGGGGCCGGGAGACCCCGACTTTCTGACCCTTAAGGCGCTGCGCCTGCTACGGGAGGCCGACCTGGTGGCCGGCTTCGCCACAGCGCTGGACGTGGTCCGCCCCCACATCCGCGGCGAGGTCCTCGTCCTCACCTACCGCGACCAGGAGGAGAGGCTGGCCCGGGTGGCCCAGGCAGCGCGGGAAGGCAGGCGCTGCGTCGTGTGTGCCTGGGGCGACCCCTCCGTGTCGGCAGGGGAGCTGGTGGCCCGCGTCCGCCGCGCCCACCCCTGGGTCGAGGTAGTGTCGGGCGTCAGCTCCTTGGCCGTGGCCTGCGCCCGCGTCGGCGTGGCCCTGGAGGAGTCCCTGTTCGTGAGCCTGCATCGACGCGAAGGGAGCGAGGGTGCCTTCGCCGAGCTGGCCGAGGCCCTGCGCCTGGGGCGTCGCCACGTCTTTGCCTTCCCTAGGCCCTATGACCTGATGCCAGCCGAGATGGCCCGTCGCCTGCTGGCGGAGGGGTTCGGTGGCGGCCGGCCGGTGTTGGTGCTGGAGCGCCTCACCCTGGAGGGGGAAAGGCTGGTGGCCCTCACCCTGGACGGGCTGGCCCGGCGCGAAGATTTCAGCGACCTAACTGTAGTCTTCTTCCCCAGGCCTGACTGGAAGGGCACCGATGGCTGAGGCGCGGTCTAGACAGGGGCTGGTACTCCTCAATACCGGCAACGGCAAGGGCAAGACCACTGCTGCCCTGGGCGTCATCATGCGCGCCTGGGGCCGCGGCATGCGGGTGGTGATGCTCCAGTTCATCAAGGCCTCCCACCACCGCTTCGGCGAGCACAAGGCGGCCGAGCGCATGGGCGTGGAGATAATACCCATGGGCCGTGGCTTCACCTGGCTGTCCAAGGACCTGGACCAGGACCGGGCTATGGCCCGCGCCTGCTGGCAGGAGGCCGTCCGCCGCCTCCACTCGGGCGAATACGATGTCGTCGTCCTGGACGAGATCACCTACCCCATCCGCTACGGCTGGCTGAACGTGCAGGAGGTCATCGACGCCTTGGCGCAGCGCCCGCCCCACGTCCACGTGGTGCTCACCGGCCGCAACGCCCCCCAGGAGCTGGTGGACTTTGCCGACCTGGTGACGGAGATGCGGGAGGTGAAGCACCCCTACAAGCGGGGCGTGAAGGCTCAGCCCGGCCTGGAGTACTGAGCCATGAAGGGCATCGTGGTGGCTGGGGTAGCCAGCGGCGTGGGCAAGACCACCGCCGCCGTGGGTATCATGGCCGCCCTGGCTCGTCGCGGCCTGCGGGTTCAGCCCTTCAAGGTGGGCCCCGACTACATCGACCCCACTTACCACCGCGCCGCCTGCGGCGTCCCTTCCCGAAACCTGGACTCGTGGATGCTCCCCCATGACCACTTGCGAGAGCTGTTCGTCCGCGCTGTAGTCGGCTGTGATGTGGCAGTGGTGGAAGGGGTGATGGGCCTTTTCGACGGCGCCTTCCCCGACTCCGACGAGGGCAGTACCGCCGAGGTGGCCAAGCTCTTGGGACTGCCGGTGCTGCTGGTGGCCGATGCCAGCAAGGCGGCCCGAAGCGTGGCCGCCACCGTGCTGGGCTTCCAGCACTTCGACCCCCGGGTGAGGGTAGTAGGCGTGCTTCTTAACGGCATCGCCAGCCCCCGCCATCTGGACTACTGCCGCCGGCCTATCGAGCAGGCGGTGGGGCTGCCGGTGGTGGGCTACCTGCCCCGCCGCGACGACCTGCAGCTCCCCGAACGCCACCTGGGGCTGGTGCCCGAGGTGGAGGGGCCGGTGGCCCGCGACTTCTTCGACCGCCTGGCCGCCCAGGTGGAGGCCACCGTAGACCTGGACCTGCTGCTGCGCCTGGCCGAGGCGCCAGAGCCGAGTCCAGTACCCCCGCGCCTCTTCCCGCAGGAGCTGGTCCCTGCCCGCGCCATCATCGCCGTAGCCCGTGATCGCGCCTTCAGTTTCTACTACCAGGATTCCCTCGACCTGCTGTCCGCCTGGGGTGCCGAGCTGGTGCCTGTAAGCCCCTTGGAGGATACCTCTCTGCCCGAGGGCTGCGGCGCTCTCTACCTGGGTGGCGGCTTCCCCGAGGTCTATGCCTGGGAGCTGGCCGAGAACGTCCCCTTCCTCCGGGCGGTGCGGGAGGCGGCGGCCCGGGGCCTGCCCATCTACGCCGAGTGCGGCGGCCTCATGTTCCTGGGTCGGGAGCTGGTGGACGCCCAGGGCCGCGCCCACGCCATGGCCGGCATCCTGCCCCTGCGGACCACTATGGAAGGGGCACGGCTTCACCTGGGCTACCGACGGGTGCGGGCCCTGGCCGACGGCCCCGTGCTGGCCGAGGGCGAGGAGGCCCGCGGCCACGAGTTCCACTACTCTCGCCTAGAGGCACTGGAGGAGGCGCCGGCCGCTTATGAGGTGCTGGACCAGCCCGGGCGGCTGGAGGGCTTCCGGGCGGGCAGTGTCTGGGGAAGTTACATCCACCTTCACCTGGGCCACTCCCCTGACATGGCCCCCCGCTTCGTAGCGGCAGCCTGCCAGCGCCGACGGCAGGGACCGTCGGAGCTCGGCACAACCCCGAGGACACACGTAGGTTCACCGTAGACCCACGTATCCGCTTGGGCGGCGATGTCTTGGATTCAAACCATCCGTGGGGCAGGTACTTGACCGTTACCGTATTGCCGTGAAACAGCCTTGCCAACTGCGTAAGCCCCGTTATAATAAGGGCGACCGGCAACCGCATACGGTGTCTCCCAGGTGCCCGCAAGGGCCTAACAGGGAAGAGGGGTAAAAGCCCCCGCGGCCGCGCCCCTGTGAGTGGGGAGCCCCGGCCAAGGCCACTGTCCCCCCTCGGGATGGGAAGGCGCCGAGGGCGATGATCCGCCAGCCAGGAGACCTGCCCGGGAGACGGGCGCGGGCATCCTCGCGTCGGGGAGAGCGCCCAGGCGGGCCCTTTGGGCCTTTCCCGTCCGCTCTCCCAGGGCGCAGGGGAAGCCGGGAGAAGCGGACGGATGATCGTATTCCTGACGACGGCCGACACAGACCTGCAGGCCCTCTCGGGGGCCCTGAACGGTTTACCCCGAGGATTTCCGGCGGTTTACGCCCGGCACGTCCGGTATCTCTCCTCACCCCATGCGCTGGATGAGTTCCTATCGGGTACGGCTCCTCGCGCCTCCCTGGTCCTGCTACGACTGCTGGGCGGCAAGCGGGCCTTCGAGGAGGGGGTAGAGCGCCTGTCGGCGTTATGCCGAGAGCGCCGCATATCCCTCGTCGCCTGCCCGGGGGAGGCCACTCGCGACCCGGCGCTGGAGGCGGCCAGTACCGTGCCGGCGTCGGTGGTGGCCCGGGCCTACGAGTACCTGGTCCACGGCGGCGCCGAGAACCTGCGCAACCTGCTGCTGTTCCTCAGCGACCGTCTCCTCGGCACCGCTTACGGCCACGGGCCGCCCGCTCCCCTGCCCTGGGACGGCGTCTACCGGCCTGGTGCGGGGGAAGTCCTGTCCTCCCCTGAATATCGCTGTCGCTATTGGCGCGGCGACGGGCCGGCGGTGGCTGTCCTCTTCTACCGCGCCCTGTGGGCCAGCGGCAACACCGAGGCCATCGATGCCCTGGTAGGGGCACTGGAGGAGCGGGGGGCTAACACCCTTCCCGTCTTCTGCTACAGCCTGCGGGACGAGGCCACCGCCCCTGGCCAGTTGCCTCTGGCCCTGCGCCGCTACCTACTGGACGACGACGGACGGACGCTGGTGGACTGTGTCGTCTCAACCCTCAGCTTTGCCCTAGCCCGGGAAGACCCCGAAGCGACGGCGAGGGCACTGGCCACGCTGGACGTTCCCATCGTGCAGGCGGTGGTGTCTACCGCCTCCCGACGGCAGTGGGAGGAGAGCGCTGTAGGGCTTTCGCCTCTGGACGTGGCCATGAATGTGGCCCTGCCCGAGCTGGATGGTCGCATCGTCTCCATCCCCATCGCCTTCAAGGAGGAGTGCCTCGACCCACGCCTGGGGGTGGCGGTGGCCCGCACCGTCCCCCATCCTGAGCTGGTGGGCATCGTGGCCGAGCAGGCCCTGCGCTGGGCGCGCCTGCGCCGCAAACCCAACGCTGAAAAGCGGGTTGCCATCATTCTCAGCAACTACCCCACCCGCAGTGCCCGCGCCGGTAACGCCGTGGGGCTGGACACCCCCGCCTCGGCCGTCCGCCTCCTGGCGGCCCTGCGCGAGGCCGGCTACCAGGTGCCGGAGGTGCCTGCCGACGGCGACCAGCTCATGCACCGCCTCCTGAGCGCGGGGACGTACGACAAGGAGCACCTCACCGAGGAGCACCTGGCCCGGGCACCCGGGCGGGTGTCCGAGGACGTGTACCGGCGCTGGTTTCAGGGATTGCCGGAGGGGCTGCGGCGGAGGATGGAGGGCGCCTGGGGGCCGCCACCGGGCCAGGTCTACCGGGCCGATGGCGGCCTGGCCGTCCCGGGGCTGGTGCTGGGCAACGTCTATCTGGGGCTTCAGCCGCCGCGGGGCTTCGGCGAGGACCCCATGGCCGTGTACCACAGCCCCGACCTGCCCCCCACTCACCACTACCTGGCCTTCTACCGCTGGCTCCGAGACGGCTTCGGAGCCGATGCCATCGTGCACTTGGGCAAGCACGGCACCCTGGAGTGGCTACCCGGCAAGGGCATCGGCCTGTCTCCTGAGTGTTACCCCGTGGCCTGCCTGCCGGACCTGCCCCTCCTCTACCCCTTCATCGTCAACGACCCCGGGGAGGGTGCCCAGGCCAAGCGCCGCGCCCACGCCGTCATCATTGACCACCTGATGCCGCCCATGACCACCGCTGACACCTACGGCGACCTGGCACGGCTGGAGCAGCTCATGGACGAGTATGCTCGCGCCCAGGCCATGGACCCGGCCAAGCTGCCCCTGGTGCGCGCCCAGATATGGGAGCTGGTGCAGAGGGTCAACCTCCACCGCGACCTGGGGGTGGAGCGGGAGCCGGACGACTTCGACTCCTTCCTGCTCCATGTGGACGGCTACATCTGCGAGCTGAAGGACGCTATCATCCGCGGCGGGCTGCACGTGCTCGGGGAGCCGCCCCGGGGCGAGGCCCTCATCGATACCCTGCTGGCCCTGACGCGCCTGGACAACGGCGATGTGCCCTCCCTGCGGCGGGCGGTGGCCGAAGCCTTAGGCGTGCGCTACGAGGACCTGCGCTCCGACCTCGGGCTTCCCTACGGTGGCCCCCTGGTCGACGCCCTGCGCTCCCCGGGCCTGCCCCTGCGCACCCGCGGGGACGTGCTGGAAGCAGTGAACGTCCTTTGCCGTCGGCTATTGCAGGCCCTTCACGACCGTGGCTTCGACGTGGCTGCCGTCGCCCAGGTCCAGGAGGAGGTCGTGGGCCTCGTGCATAATGGGGTGTCGCGGACGCTGGACTACGTCTGTCGACGGCTGGTGCCGGACCTCGAGCGCACCCGCGACGAGATAGGGAACTTGCTCCGGGGCCTGGCGGGGGGCTTCGTTCCCCCAGGCCCCAGCGGGTCGCCCACCCGCGGCATGGCCAACGTCTTGCCCACCGGCCGCAACTTCTACACCCTCGACCCCCGATCGGTGCCCTCCCCCTTCGCCTGGGAGGTGGGGCGGGCCCTTGCCGAGGGCTTGGTCCGGCGCTACCTGCAGGAGGAGGGACGCTACCCGGAGATGGTGGGGCTGGTGGTCTGGGGCACCGCCGTCATGCGCACCCACGGCGACGACATTGCCCAGGCGCTGGCCCTGCTGGGCGTCCGCCCTCGCTGGCGGGAGGAGGACGGCCGTGTCGTCGGCCTGGAGGTCATCCCCCTGGAGGAGCTGGGGCGGCCCCGCATCGACATCACCCTGCGCATCTCGGGTTTCTTCCGCGACGCTTTCCCCAACCTCATCGCCCTGTTGGACGAGGCCATCGAGACGGTGGCCAACCTGGACGAGCCCGATGAGATGAACTATGTCGCCCACCACTACCGCCAGGACCTGGCCCAGCGCCTGGCCTCGGGCCAGGCCGAGGCCGATGCCCGCTCCCGCGCCCTCTACCGTATCTTCGGCTCCAAGCCCGGCACCTACGGGGCCGGCATCCTGGCCGCCCTGGACGAGGGCAACTGGCGCACGGAGGAGGACCTGGCCAGCATCTACATCGCGTGGGGGTCCTACGCCTACTCACGGCGCGCCCAGGGAGAGAGCGCGCCTCTGGAGTTCCGCGAGCAGTTCGCCCGCATCGCGGTGGCAGCCAAGAACCAGGACAACCGTGAGCACGACATCTTCGACTCCGACGACTACCTGCAGTACCACGGCGGTATGGTGGTCACGGTCAAGGCCTTGACGAGGCGCCGCCCCCGCGCCTACTTTGGCGATTCGTCAGACCCCTCCCTGCCGCGGGTGCGCGACCTGGCCGAGGAGGCCCGGCGCGTCTTCCGGACGCGGGTGGTGAACCCCAAGTGGCTTCAGGCCATGATGGCCCACGGCTACAAGGGGGCCTTTGAGCTGGCCGCCACCGTGGACTACCTGTTTGGCTACGACGCCACCGCGGGCGTGGTGGAGGACTGGATGTATGCCGAGGTAGCCCGCGCCTATGCCCTGGACCCCCAAGTCCAGGACTTCTTCCGCCGCAGCAACCCCTGGGCGCTGCGGGACATCGCCGCCCGCTTGTTGGAGGCAGCCTCGCGGGGCCTATGGGAATCGCCGCCCCAGGAGATTCTGGACGCCTTGCGCCGCGTCTATCTGGAGACCGATGCCCTGCTGGAGGAGACCCATGAGGGCTGAGTGTGCCACGTTCCCCTTCACCGCCATCGTGGGACAGGAGCGCATGAAGCTGGCGCTCCTGCTGGCGGCGGTGGACCCGGGTATCGGAGGCGTCCTTATCCGCGGCTGCAAAGGGACGGCTAAGTCCACGGCGGTGCGAGCGCTGGCCAGCATCCTTCCCCCCATCGAGGTGGTGGACGGCTGCCCCTTTTCCTGTCACCCGCGGGCACCCCAGGGCCTGTGCGGCCTCTGCCAGGGCGACGCGCCGCTCCCGGCTACGGTCCGTCCGGCAAGGCTGGTGGACCTGCCCATGGGCGCCACCGAGGACCGGGTGCTGGGCACCCTGGACATAGAGGCCGCCCTTAAAGAAGGGCAGAGACGCTTCCAGCCCGGGCTGCTGGCCCAGGCCCACCGCGGCGTCCTCTACATCGATGAGGTGAACTTGCTGCCCGACCACCTGGTGGACGTACTGCTGGACGCCGCTGCCATGGGGGTAAACTATGTCGAACGGGAGGGGGTATCCTTTTCCCATCAAGCCCGATTCGTGCTGGTGGGCACCATGAACCCCGAGGAGGGGGAGGTGCGGCCCCAGCTCCTGGATCGCTTCGGCCTGGCGGTCGAGGTGGAGGAGCTGACCGATCCGGCGCTGCGGGCGGAGGTGGTGAGAAGGCGCCTGGCGTTCGAGCGCGACCCGGAGGGCTTTCTGGCCCGCTGGCGGCCCGAGGAGGAGGCCCTGCGCCGCCGCCTGGCCCATGCCCAGGCCCTCCTGCCCTGGGTGGAGGGCGAGGACGGACTGTTGGAGCACATCGCCCGTCTCTGTCTGGCCCACGGTGTCGAGGGGATGCGGGCCGACATCGTCATCTACCGAGCGGCCTTGGCCCACGCCGCCCTGCAGGGGCGCAGGCGGGCCGGGACCGAGGACGTGGAGGTGGTGGCACCCCTGGCGTTGTTGCACCGGGGCCGTCCGCCCAAAGGACCCTCCACCGCTTTCCCGTCGCCTCCGCCCTCCCCGCCTCCCGAGGGGGGCAGCGACCCTCCTGCCCCACGTGGGGGCGGAAAGGGGCACGAACGGCAAGTTCCGCCCTCGCCGTCCAGTGCTCCTTCGCTACTGCTGAGAGAGGGTGCACCGCCCCTCTCGCCACGGCTGGGCCGAAGGGCCACCGTCATGGGCATTCTCAGCCACGGCCGCTACGTGTCGGCCTGTCTCCCGCGAGGACGCGTTGCCGACCTGGCCCTGGACGCCACCCTGCGAGTGGCTGCCCAGCGGGGCGCCCGCGTGCTCCAGGGCCAGGGGTTGCGCCTGCGGCCCGACGACCTGCGGGTGAAGGTGCGGGAGGGGCGTGTGGGCGCTCTGCTAGTCTTCGTGGTGGACGCCAGCGGCTCCATGGCGGCCCGTCGCCGCCTGGCCGCCGTGAAAGGGGCTGTGTTGGAGCTACTGGCCGACGCTTATCATCGCCGCGACCGTGTAGCCCTGGTCTGCGCCCGCGGCCGCGGGGCCGAGGTTTTGCTGCCCCCCACCAGCAGCCTGGAGCGGGCGCGACGGCTGCTGGCCTCCCTCCCTGCCGGCGGCGCCACCCCCCTGGCAGCGGGATTGGCGCGGGCCGCCTGGCTGCTGGAGCGTCACCGCCGCATCAACCCCCGTGCCCCTTGCCTGCTGGTGCTGGCCACCGACGGCTACGCCAACCGCTCCCTGCACGGCGGCGACCCCTATGCCGAGGCCATCACCCAGGCGCAGGCAGTGCGGCGGCGGGGGTTCAAGGCGGTGGTCCTGGACGCCGAGGGGGGCGTCCCCTTTTCCCTGGGGCTGGCGGAGGGGCTGGCCTGCGCCCTGGGCGCCCCCCGCATACCCATCGTCGATGGCGACGGCCATGGGTTGGCGCAGGCTGTCCGGCTGGTGCTGAGGTAAGTCATGGGGCTGCTGGAGCGCTACCGGGCATCGCCCCAGGAGATATATCAACGGGCACTGGCCGCCGCCCGCTCCCTTCTGCCGCCCCTCTCCCTGGCGGTGGCCGAGGAGGAGGTCGCCCTGCAACTGCTACGGGCCACTGGCGACCCGGCGCTACCGGCGCTGCTTCGCTTCTCGCCCGGGGCGGTGGAGGCAGGGGTGCGGGTGCTGCGGTCGGGCGCGGCCATCGTTGTCGACTCCCATGTAACTCTGGCCGGCATCGACCGCCAGACAGCAGCGCGGCTGGGCTGCACCCTGGTCTGCGCCCTTGATGCTGCCGACGCGGAGGAAGCCTTGCGTAGGGGCATCACCCGCTCGGCGGCAGCCATACTGCTGTCGAGGGAAGTGGTGGACGGGGCTGTAGTCGCGGTGGGCACCGCCCCCACGGCCCTGCTGGCCCTCCTGGACCTGTGGGACGAGGGGCTGGCGCGGCCGGCCCTGGTCATCGGGGCGCCGGTGGGGTTGGTGCTGGCCCCAGAGGCCAAAGAGGAGCTGATGGCGCGGCCGCTGCCCTACATCACCATCGCCGGCAGCCGCGGCGGAGGGGGGGCAGCGGCGGCCATCGTCAACGCCCTGCTGGCGCTGGCCCGGTCCCGGACGACCAGCCCCGGTCCGGACCTGGAGAGGGGGTGAGATGACCTCACCGGCACCAGCTGGGACACGCATCGGACGCCGATAAGAGAGGAGGGACAACATGAGGCTGTTGGCACAGGTGCGAGAGTGGGGAGAGGCCTCGCCCGAGGTCTGGCTGGCCTGGGGGGCCATCCTGCTGGGACTGCTGGGCCTCTACCTGGTGGGCATGCACCAGGGAGCGGCCCTGGGTGCCTTCCTGGGTGAGGTGGCCCTGCGCTCCAACTGGCTGCACGAGCTGTTCCACGATGCCCGTCACACGGCCGGGTTCCCCTGTCACTAGGCCATGGGCACGTCTACCCTGGCTCAGAACCTAAAGGCCGCCCTGGGCGCCGGTACCCTGGCCGGCATGCTGGTGGCCCTCTACCACTTCCTGGCCACCGAGCCGGTGCTGCAGGAGGCCATCGGCCGGGAGGCAGCCCTGAGGCCCGTACAGGAAGTCTTCCCCCGGTCGGTGCAGCGATTGGGGCTCTGGGGGGGCTTCCTACTCTATGGAGTCTCCTGGGGACTTATCTTCGGCGGGGCCTATTCGCTCCTGGAGCGTGACTTGCCGGGCCGAAACCCGTGGCAGAAGGGGACTGTCCTGGCCATGGCGTTCCTGTGGACGGTGGCCATCTTTCCCTTCCTGAAGTTCCCGGCTAACCCGCCTGGCGTAGGCGGCGAGGGTACGGTCGAGTCGCGACAGGTGGGCTACCTGGTCTTCACCTCGCTTTCCGCCCTCTCCTTGCTGATAGCGTGGAAGCTAGGACGGGTCGTAGTCGCACGGGGGCGGTGGAGGTGGGTAGCGGCCGCGGGCCTGTACACTGCCGCTTGCTTGTTCCTGCTCTTCTTGGTACCGGGCCCTAGGGACGAAATACCCCCATCCCTGTCTGACCTAGTACCCCGCTTCCGGGCGTTGTCAGCTGGCGGACTGGTCCTCTTCTGGCTCATCGTAGGAGGCGCCTTTGGTCCCCTGCATGTTGCCTTCGCCGGAAAAGACCAGACGGCCAGGAGTCGTACTCCTGGTCCACGGTAGCCGCCGCGGTAATGAGACGCCGCGCGGGGCTGCCCTGGCCGCCGGACGGGGTGCCGGTGACGGTGGCCTACCTCGCGGCGTTGCGCCCGACCCTGGCCGAGGAGCTGGAGCGGCGACGGCCCGGGCTGAGCGTAGTGGTCGGTCGTCCCTTGGCGCGCCACCCGGTACTGCTGTCGTTGCTGGCAGACTGGGCTCTCTCCCTGCTGGAGGACCAGCCGGGACCTTGGGATTGCTCCTGGTCAAGGCCTATAGCCGGTTCAACGGCAGCGACACGGGCTAGGCGCACGACCTAAGTATGCACCGTGCGGTAGGAGTTAGGCAACAGTCACTTGGTCGCCGTGGCCCCGTCCGGGGGCCGGGCCGCCCAGCGTCGAAAAGGCGGGCGACAGGTTGCGGTCCCGGTATCCTGCCAAGCGTATACTAAAGGACACCCTCCCTCGGAGGGGTGCCAGGATTCCGGAGACTCGGACTTCCCGGTGCCGCCGAGGCGGGAACGGACGGAATCGGTACGGGAACCTGCAGTACCCCTGCAAGGCCTGGGGTATGGGTCCTGGAACCCAAAGGGTGGTCCCCCGAGGCGCTGAAGGAGTAAATTTGGCGGGCCTATGGGGAGGGGATCGCCTGGGGGGACGGCCGAGGCGGCATGGGGTCTCCAGGGGGGCAGTCCGGAAGCCGCCTCTCTTCTCCTCAGGTAGCCGGGACCCTGGGGCCGGCCGAGGGAGGGGACGTCCTGGGAGTTTCGTGGGGCGGAAGGACCGGAAGGTCTCGGCCGGTCGTGGCCTGCGTCGTGGGGGACCGAAGGGAAGCCACCGGTCGGAGGCTTTGGGAGGCCATCCCGGAAGCCTATCGAGGTTGTCGAAGCTATAGCGACTTCTGGGCGGCCGATGCTTCCGTCTTCCCCCGGCCGACCCACCTCTCCGGGGACAAGAAATCGGGCCCGCGGGCTCCTATCGAGCGCTGGCATAACACGGTCCGTCAGCGGTGAGGCCGTTACGTGCGGAAAACCCTGTCTTTCTCCCAGTTGCTGGCTTTCCATGAGACGGTGACTCGATGGTTTGTCATCGAGTACAACCTGGGACTCCTGCCATCAGTTATAAGTTGATCGCTACCATTACCCTCGGTTCGGACATGAGTTGGGGCGTCGGCGACCGACAGAGGGGCTTCCATGAAGAAAGATCGACTTCCCGCCAAGCCTTCCCCGCATCGCAGATGGCCGCCCGGGCGACTTTGGCTTCCTTCCTTGCCATTGTTTGTCCCTTTGCCCCAACTCATGTCCGAACTTGATAATTACCCGGTAGTCACCTCGCTCGGTAGCGATTCAGGGCACATACCCGCAACAGACGTAGCTCTGACAGCCCATGGCTCGATTTGGGAAGCACCCTTGTCGTTCAGGTATTATCAGCACCCCACGGGGTGACTACCTGACGACGGGCAAGGCCCTGACTTCCCCTATAGCCGATACAGCATGAAATAGATCAGGACGCCTGTGACGGCCACGTACAGCCATATCGGCCAGGCCCATCGGGCCAGGGCCCGATGGCGGGGCCACTGACGGCGAAGCCCCCGGACCAGGACGACGACGGCCAGGGGAACGACGGCGACGGCCAAAGCTGTATGCGTCGTCAAGACGGTCAGGTAGAGGGTCCGGAGCCACCCACCCCGGCCAAAGCGGGTCGCCCCGACGAGGCTGTGATATATCAGATAGGACCCGAAAAAGAGGACGGAAAGTCCAAAGGCCGTGTGCATGCACCGCCGGTGAGCCCGGATCCGGCCGCGACGGACGAAGTACCGACCGGCCATGAGCAGGACGGCCGTCGTCCCGTTGAGGACGGCATGAAAGGTCGGCCACCAGACTCGCCAATCCCCGTCCATCGGATCCTCCCCACTTCTGGCTCAGTCCTCGGTCATGGAGGGAGCCCTCGTCCGGGCCGAGAGCCGAAGGCTGGACACCGAACCCGGTACCCGGTGCCTGGGACCGGATATCTGGGCAGTGTTCAAGTCGCTCCGGATGATGGTGGGATTGCGCAGGGGTGGGAATATTGCTACGGCCATACAGGAGTTGGGCAGGAAGGCAATGGGCAGTACGGCAATCAAGCGCTGATCCGCATGCGGGCCCCTGGACCCGCCGAGTGAAACCATCATCCGTCGTTATGACTTGAGCACTACTGCTTTGTTAAGATTTGAAATGTGGTAATTGGGCACGGGTGCCAGGTACCAGGTCCCGGGTACCAGGTAGCCAGGATCCGAACCCCTCCTATCCTGCATCGTGCATCCTGTATCCTGCATCCATATCCAAGATACAGGATGCTGGACGGGACTCTGACCCCTCGACCCTATCTTGCATACCCCGTGTGCGGGTTTTTCGAAGCAGGAGACGGGCATTCCGCCTGGTGCCCGGTACCGGGTACCCGGTATCGGGTACCGGCTATCTGGCACCTGGGACCTGGTACCCGGCACCGGAGCCGAATCGACGCCGAGGGCCGAACACCGAGCCCCGAGGACTGAGCCAAACCCGCACGCGTATCATATATCCTGGGTTCGGCCGCCTTATTCCTCTCCCTGTCCTTCGGACGCCGGCGGGGTCTGCGTGCGGCGTCGGCGTTCGACCCAGCCTTCCTTGTTCTCCTGCCGAGCCCGAGCGATGGCCAAGCTGTAAGGCGGGACGTCTCGTGTGATCGTCGAGCCGGCTGCCACGTAAGCGCCCCGCCCAACGCGGACCGGTGCCACGAGCTGGCTATCGCTCCCGATGAACACGTCGTCCTCGATGACCGTCGGGTACTTCCGGAAGCCGTCATAGTTGCAGGTGATCGTACCGGCCCCGACGTTGACATTCCGGCCGACGACGGCGTCGCCCAGGTAGGTGAGGTGAAGGGCCTTCGAGCCGACCCCAATCCGGCTGTTCTTGACCTCGACGAAGTTGCCGATACGGGCCCCGGTCTCGAGGACCGTTCCCGGGCGGAGGCGGGCCATCGGACCGACTTGGCACCGGTCGCCGATGATGCTTCCCTCGATGACGCTGTGGTCCTCCACGACGACGTCGGACCCGACTCGGCTGTCCCGGACCCGGACGCCCGGGTAGAGGACCGTCCGGTCGCCGATGACCGTGGCCCCCTCGAGGACGACGTCTGGATAAACGACGACGTCGGCCCCCAGCACGACGTTGGCCCCCAACCAGACCCGGTCGGGGGCCAGGAAGTGAACGCCCCGTCGGATCCAGGTCCGGACCACCTGGCGAACCAAGACGGCCTGGACTGTGTGGAGTTCCTCCCAGGTATTCACGCCGAGGGCCTCCGACGGTTCCTCCAGGCGGTAGCCGATGACCGGCCGTCCGTCGGCGACCATCATGGCGACGACGTCCGTCAGGTAGCATTCCCCCTTATCGGGATGGGGCTCCAGCCGCTCCAGGTACTCGACCAGTAGGGGCCACTCGGCGACGTATATACCCAAGTTTACCTCGGCGATGGCCCGCTCGGTCGGGTCACATTCGGCCCATTCCCGGACGGCCCGGACCTGGCCCCGCTCGTCCCGCAGGACCCGTCCATAGGCGGCCGGGTCAGCCAGTAGGCCTGTCGCCAGGGTCAGGGCTGCGCTGGCTTTCCGGTGCGCCTCGCCCATGGCCCCGATCGTCTCGGGCTGGACCGCTGGCGTATCGCCGTTGACGATGAGGACCGGGCCCCGGTAGTCCTCCAGACAGGCTCGGGCCTGGAGGACGGCGTCGCCCGTTCCCCGGGGAACCGCCTGAACGGCCCACCGGAGTGGAACGTCCGGCGCTTCCTGACGGATCCGCTCGGCGACGGTTCCCGCCGGGTCCGAGACGACGACCACGATGGGGTCCACGCCGGCCTGCCGACATCGGTGGACGACCCACCCGACGATGGACCGACCCAACAGGGGGAACAGGAGTTTTTGATGGCCGGCCTTAAAACGCGTACTCTGGCCAGCGGCCAGGACGATGCCGGCGATGGGCTCCGTAGGCATGGCCTACCTCCCTGAGGGAGAAGCCTGGCATTTTGGGATGCAGGATGTAAACCCGATGGGTACGTTTTCTCGGAAGTCTCCGGCAAGAAGCTGGCGTTTCCGTTCTCGGCCTTCGGCGGCTCCCCGCCGGACACCGGGAACCGAATACCGAGTATGGAATCCCGGCACGGGGCCGTATCCCTGCGTCGACCGATTCTTCGGCGGCCACTGAAAGGTCAACGGCTGGCCGACCGACAGCTTCCACTTACGGACGGACCCGGCCGGAACTTCCAGGACGTACCGGGCCTTCCGAAGCGGTCGGTAGGTCGGACAGGGGTCCCCCGGACAGGGCGGCACGTCTTCCAAGATGAAGGCGACCGTCTTGTCTGAACCGATCCATATCATGTCCAGGGGAATGCGAGTGTTCTTCATCCAGAAGGGCCAAAAGTCCTCCGTGTCAAATACAAAGAGCATTCCCCGGTCGGCCGGTAAATGGGTCCGGAACATGAGGCCCCGTTGGCGGGCTTCGTCCGTCGCCGCTACCTCGACGGTGAGGCATACATCCTTTGTCACGCAGAGCCGGATTTCGGGCAGTTTCCCGGATCCGCCTTCCCCCGTCGGGATCAGCCGTCCGCCGAGGCCGACGGTCATCAAGCCGAGGACGACTCCCACAAACAGTCGGGGCATTCGTCGGGGTCGCATCGGC
>Ga0209143_1000402_pt1 | contig 21164 bp, 16 predicted proteins | sample FaiFalFF_MnMetaG_3_FD_184739 | JGI IMG/M metagenome (GOLD analysis project Ga0209143, IMG submission 184739) | Freshwater microbial communities from Yellowstone National Park, Wyoming, USA - Fairy Falls B (FF_Mn_B) MetaG (SPAdes) (version 3) | ecosystem: Environmental > Aquatic > Freshwater >...
GCTCGCCACTTGGGTCAGCCCATCCGCCACCATCTGGGAGCCTGCCAACATCTGCTGGGTGGCAGCGTTGGATTGCTGGGCAATCGCCGCAATCTGTTCGATTTCGTGCATGGTGGCGCTCGCTGCCTGCTGGATACGCTGCAGTTCGCTCACCGTCTGGTTCACCTGCTCGCTGACCTGCGCGATGGCGTTGAGGATGTCGCTGATGCGTTCACCCGTTTCGGTGGCGAGCTGCACACCCTCTTGCACCTGCGCCTGGCTCTGCTGCATCGCGTGGGTGGCGCTCTCGGTCTTCGCCAGCACCTGCTGGATGATGAGATGGATTTCGCGTGCGGCGTCCGCGCTGCGCTCGGCGAGGCGTCGCACCTCTTCGGCGACGACGGCGAAGCCACGCCCCGCTTCACCTGCGCGCGCCGCTTCAATCGCCGCGTTCAACGCCAACAGGTTGGTCTGCTGGGCTATCTCCTCGATGGTCTGCAGGATGGTGGTGATGTTGACCGACATCTGGGCGAGTTGTTGCAGCTCATCGCTGAGCCGGTGGGACTGGCTTTCGATGGCGCGGATGGCGTGGTTCGTCTGCTCCAGTGCGAGTCGACCCTGTTGCGCTTGCAGCACCACCTGCTCGGTGAGTTGTTGCACCTGCTGGCTTTGCTGCACCAGGTTCTGGGTGGCTTGCATGGTGGTCTGCATCTGGTAGACACCCTGCTGGGCGGCGTGGGCGGTATGCTGTGCGCCTTGTGCCACCTCCTGCGCTGCGCGGTTCACCTCCTGCACCTGCTGCGCACTGGTGTGGATGAGCTCGGCAACCTGCCGTGCGCCTCGCTCCATCTCGTCCGACGCCTGGCGCAGTTGAGCGACCGTGCTACTGTTCTGTTCCACCTGCTGCGCCATCGCAAAGACGCCCTGCGCCACCTGCGACACGCTCTCGTTCACCTGGGCAGCCTGCCGATCCGCCTCTTGCAAGCCCGCGCCAACCGCCCGAATGGCGCTCATCGAGTCCTGATTCATCTGCTGAATGGAGCGGATCGATTCGCGTAGGGTCGCAGTGGTTTGATTGAACTGGCTCATGACCGAATGTAGCACATCGCGCGGCGTGGTCGGCACCTGCACGCTCAAATTGTTGCTCGCCAACTCGCTAATCGCATGCTGCAACTGGCGAACATTGCCCAGCAGGTTGCGCATCACGCCAAACGCCATATAGCCCAGCACACCCAACACGAACAGCCCCAGCAGCGTGAGTACCAGCAAGCGTGTGCGAATCACCGCCGCCGCCCCTGACTCGGCTTGCTGCACTTGCTGGGCGGCAAGCGCAACGGTCTCATCGATGGCGGCGCGATGCTGGGCAAACAGCTCCTCCACCTGCTTAAAGAGGCGGTCGAAACGCTCGGTATCGCCTTGCTGGGCAGCAGGGATCAGCTCTGCCCGCAAGAGAGACAGATACTGCTTGCCCGGTTCATACGATTTTTTCAGGAACGCCTCACGCAGGGCGCCTTGCGGCAGGTTCTCACGCCAAAAACGGTGCCGCTCCTCGTAATCCTTCGCCAACTTCTCGATCTCACGGACAATCGGCTGAATCTGCGCGCGGTCGCCCCCATGCAGCGCCTCGTAGAGTTGAAAAGTCTTCAGCCGTGTCTCGACGAGATAGGCGGGTGGTGGGAGGATATCAGCCGTGAGGTCCTTGTTCGAGACGATGGATTGATAAATCGGGCCGTTCACCTTGACGGTGTTGAGGGTGGCGATGGTCATCGCCATAAAGAGCACAACCGCTGCAACGCTACCGTAGAGTACCCAGTTGGTTATCTTGAGCCGATTGCTGTGATGTTGCATAGGAACCCTCCTTGTGCGCATTTCGCAAGCAGAATTATCGGCACTGGCAGGCTGTTTTTGCAGGTTGTTGGTTCCCCACTCCCTTACAGGGTGAGGGGGGATTCGAGTAGCACGCCTGTTGCCCCCCTCCTACAGGTTCCCCTTGCGAAGCAGGGGGAACCTAACGGAGGGGGTCTTCAAAAAGTGTCCTACAATGAGCCTGCCTGCAGGAGGGGTTTCTCCAATCCACGCGTTTTGGCGAAGTTTGGTTTGGGGATTGGTATTATTGCCCTTGCGAGCGCAGCAAGCCTCCGCCGCGGGGGCGACGCAAGCCCTCCTCGCCCAGAATGTGCAGAAACACCAGGCACATCTCGTCGGTGGTCTTCTCGCCCCAGCTGACCGGTTTGGGTGGCTTGCTCGGGTTGTTCGGGTTCTTCTCCGAGTTGTCGTAATAGGCGCGCACCTCCACCCGTGTGCCCCGCGGCAAGCGCACCGGCGTTTTATAATGATAGGTATCCTGCCACTTGAAGTCCCAATCTTTGACCCAAATCAGTGGGATGGTTTTGCCGTCGGGTGTGTAGGCGTCGACCTTCATTTCGCGTCCCAGCAGGTGCATATGCGGTGTAATCGCCACCACCTCCACATCGCGGGGTGCAATCCAGTAGGCGCGCACCTCGTGGCGCTCGGCACCCGGCGGGATGGTGAAGAAGGGGTTAATGAGCCAGGCGATGCCTATGGGCTGTGGGTTGGGCGACTTGGCGAAGTACAGTCCGACGCGCGTGCGGTCGCGCTCCGGCTTGCCCGTGCGATAGTAGTGAATCTGCAGCACCACATCGGCACCTTTCGGCAGGCGGTAGCCCGTGCCCTCTGGCAACTTTTGCGGTGAGAAGCCGGGCGCCCAACCGCCAAGCATCCCCGCCGGGATAAAGCCCGGCCAGCCAAATGCCTTGTAGCCCGGACCCGGGTCGCTCTCATCCAACTTGCGTGCCGTGCCCGATGTGTCGCAATAGACAATCACATGGTGAACCGTGCGCCGATTGCCCGGCTGAATATCAATCGCTTGCACGAACATATCGCGATCGAAGTTGGTCGGGATGACAAAGTGGCGATACTCATCCTCACCTGTAGGTCCCACTTCATACTCTTCGGGCATCTCGAGAATCACATCGGGCGGACCGAACGCCCACTCGTCGTTGAACTGGCGGGGTGGTGGCAGTTGATTCGGGTCGCCCAGGGGTGCGCCGTTCTCCACCCACTGGGTGATGAGGGCAATCTGTTCGTCGGTGAGGCGTCGCTCGCCTTTGAACTCGCCGTAGCCCGGCTCAGGTTTCCAAGGGGGCATCTGGCGTGCCTGGACATATTGGGCAATCTCTTTGCGCCAAGTGTAGGCATCGCGATAGGTCATCAGCGAGAAGGGGGCGACTTGACCGGGACGATGGCACGACTGGCAATGTTCCTGCAGGATAGGCGCGATGTGCGTCGCATAGGTGATGGGGGTTGACGCCACTGCCTCGTCCCTGAAGTGGATGGTGCAGCCGAAGGTCTCGGTCGCGGGCGTTTTGACCGGCTTGCCTTTCAGCACCGCTTCGATGGCATCACGCAGGTAATGCTGGCGCACGCGATTCTCATACCGGTTGTCGTCGATAGCACCCCGATAGCGCAAGATGCCATTGCGGTCGATAAGGAATGCTTGGGGGGTCATCGTTGCGCCCAACTGCCGCGCCAGCTTGCCCTCTGGGTCATGCACGATGGGAAACTTCAGTTGCCATTCCTGCACGCACTGACGCACCTCCTGCGCGGTGTCATCATAGTTGGGGTAGATTCCGATGAGTTGCACGCCGCGGCGGGCGTAGGTGGCATAGAGTTGGTTGAGGCGTGTGGCATAGCGCTGGGCAGCGGGGCATTTCGCGCCCAGAAAGACCAGCACCACAGGCGATCGGCGGGTCAACTCACTGAGCTGCCAGGTACGACCTGTCAAGTCGGTGAAGGTCAGGGGCGGCACGCGCTTATTGATGCCGATTTTCGCGGGGGCTTCGGTCAGCACGCGATGTTTCTTACTCACTTCCGCGGGGATTGCCGACACCTGCTCACGCTGCCATCGCTCCGTCGGCATCCACAGCGTGGATGCCCCTATCAGAGCTGCACTCATCAGCCACCATGCTCTCATTTTGCGCCTTCCTCCTCGTGTGTTAGTATACCCCTATTAGACGCTCGAATCGGCGATTCGTTCGGCGATTTGCACGGCGTTCAGTGCGGCGCCTTTGCGCAGTTGGTCGCCGCAGGCAAAGAGCGCCAGCCCGTTCGGCAGTGCGGTATCTTCCCGCAATCGCCCCACCAGCACCTCGTCGCATCCCGTCGCTTCGATGGGCATCGGGAAGTGGTTCCGTTCTCTGTCGTCCACCAGTTTCACGCCTGCAAACGCGCGATATGCCGCTCGGATTGCCTCCAACGGCGGGCGATGTTCCAGTTCCACATGGATACTCTCGCTGTGCGCTCGTAGCACGGGCACGCGCACGCAGGTCGCCGAAATCGCCAATTCCGGCTCGCCCAGTATCTTGCGCGATTCAAGCACTATTTTGCGCTCCTCTTCGTTATAGCCATCGGCACCGACGGGCGAGTTGTGCGAGAAGAGATTGAAAGCATACGGGTAGGGCAGCACGCGCGGCTCAAAGGGTTCACCTTGCAAATAAGCGCGGGTCGAGTCGAGCAGCTCCTGCATCGCTTGGGCGCCTGCACCGCTGGCAGCCTGATAAGTGGAGACGAGAATGCGTCGGATGCGCGTCAATTGGCGCAGCGGCGCCAGCGCCATCAGCAGGATGATAGTGGAGCAGTTGGGATTCGCAATAATCCCGCGATGGTTCTTCAGGGTGTCGCCGTTAATTTCGGGGATGACCAGCGGCACATCTGGCTCCAGACGGAAGGCGGAGGAGTTATCGATGACCACGGCGCCTGCTTGCACCGCTTGGGGCGCAAACTCACGGCTGCGGGCAGCACCCGCCGAGAAAAAAGCCAGTTCCACGCCCCGAAAGGCGTCGGCGCGCAGCGGTTCGACCATCAGCTCCTCGCCACAAAAGCGCACCTGCTTGCCTGCAGAGCGTTCCGAGGCGAACAGGCGCAGCGAGCTGACGGGAAAGCGTCGCTGCTCCAGAATTTGGAGCAGCTCAGTGCCCACAGCGCCCGTCGCACCCACAATCGCCACTCGATAGCCCATCGCCGAGTCAACAAGGGTACCCCACTCGCTGGCTACAGGAAATGGTTCCATCCCTGCACGGTGAGCGGCTCGCGTCTGCCGTTAGGGTATTCCAGCCAGAGCCTGTTTTCCGCCGTTATCTGCCCGATGTGGGTCAGCGGCGTGCCCGTTTCGGCGGGGATGCGCTGCAGCATCTGCTGCGCCACCTCTGGAGGTGCGGTGATCAGGAGTTCGTAGTCCTCACCCCCCGCCATCGCGAACAGGGCAGGATCGGCGCCTTGGGCTTGCGCCCAGCGCAACGCCTCGGGATGCACGGGAATCTGGTGCGGATACAGGATGCCTCCCACTTCCGACGCCCAAAGCAATTTGGGCAGGTCGGATGCCAGCCCATCGCTGATGTCCATCATCGCGCTGGCGCCAAGCTGTGCTGCCAACTGCCCCTCTTGAAGGCGCGGCACCGGTCGGAAATGTGGGGTCAGATCGATGGGCACCGCCGTGGGCGAGTCGTGCATCAGCCATTCTAACCCGGCACGCGAGCCTCCCAGCGCGCCCGTGACCAAAATCCAGTCGCCGGGACGCGCCCCTCGGCGCCGGACAGGAGTCGCCTCCACCTGGCCCAACACCATCACATCCACCACTCCATGCTCCGCGCGGTTGGTATCGCCCCCTATCAACAGGGTGCCGTAGCGGGCAGCGCACTCCAGAAAGCCCTCGACAAAATCGTCCAGCCACGCACCTGTGCGCTCCGGTGGCAGAGCCAAACTCAACAAGGCGGCAAGCGGTGTGCCTCCCATCGCCGCAATATCGCTAAGGTTCACCGTGAGCGACTTCCAGCCGAGCGAGCGGGCATCGATCCAATCCGCACGGAAGTGAACCCCTTCCACCAGCATATCGGCGGTGCAGAGCAGAAAACCCCTGCCTTCCCCGTGGACGGGAAGCAGCTGGAGAATGGCGGCGTCATCCCCGATGCCTTCAAGGAGGCGAACCCCCTTCCCAAGAGCGCCTTCTTGAGGCGTTTCCTGCATGAGGGGGGCAAAAGCGGGGGTGCGCTGCAGGGCTTGCACGATGCGCCCGATAAGAGCATACTCGCCGCCCAGCTCCGACCAATCTCGCATGGTTTCCTGCCCTTTAGGTTTTGGCAGTGCAATAAGGTTGCAGGCGCGCGGCGACAGCAGGGATGACTTGCGCGCGCAGATGGATACCCTGCTCCTGATACTCCACGCCCAGCACCCGCCCAAACTCGTAGCATTCCGCCACCAGCGCGCTCGCTTCGTAGGGCAGCCATACCTCCACAGGCACGAGCATCCCCTGCAGCGTCGCCACGATGCGATCCATCAGGTGGGGAATACCTTGGGCTTGCTTCGCCGAGATATAGACCGAGTTCGGATGTTCCGCCACCAACTGACGCAGCCAATAGGTGTCCTTCACCCGATCCGCCTTGTTGAACACCAAGATGATCGGCTTCTGGTCGGCTCCCAGCTCGACAAGGGTGGTCTCCACCGCGTCGCGCTGCAGTTCCCAATGCGGGCTGGAGATGTCGATGACATGCAGCAGGAAATCGGCTTCCTGCACCACCTCGAGAGTGGCACGAAACGCCTCGAGCAGCATCGGGGGCAGGTTCTCCACGAAGCCCACCGTGTCGGTCAATAGCACGGACCAGCCGTCGGGCAGCACCACGCGCCGCGTGGTCGGGTCGAGCGTAGCGAACACGCGGTCATCCACATAGGTTTGTGCCCCAGCAAGCACATTCAGCAGGGTCGATTTCCCGGCGTTGGTGTAGCCGACGATGGCGCCGCTGGGGAAGGGCAAGCGGCGTCGCGCGGCGCGCTGATGCTCGCGCTGACGGCGTATCTCTTCGATCTCATGGCGGAGGTGGGTGATGCGCTCGCGAATGCGTCGCCGATCCATCTCCAGCTTGGTCTCGCCCGGACCGCGCGTGCCGATGCCGCCTCCCAGCCGTGAAAGCGCCGTGCCCTTGCCTGAGAGTCGTGGCATCAAGTAAAGCAGTTGCGCCAACTCCACCTGCAGCGCGCCCTCGCGCGAGCGCGCCCGCCGAGCAAAAATGTCGAGGATGAGCTGCGTGCGGTCAATCACGCGCGACTGGGTCAGCTCCTCCAGATTGCGCTGCTGGATGGGAGTCAGCTCGGTGTCGAAAATAATCACATCGGCTTCCTTCTCGCGGGCAAGGACGAACAGTTCCTGCGCTTTGCCTTTGCCGATGCAGGTCGCCACATCAGGCACATGGCGTCGCTGGCGCATCTCCGCCACCACCTGCACACCAGCCGATTGCGTCAGGGCGCGCATCTCTTCCGCCCAGTAGCGCTCTTCATCCGCCGTGTCCGCATGGCACAGCACCAGAATTGCCCGTTCTGGCTCCAGCGTTGTCTTTAGGGTGTGGGGGATACTCTCTCACCTCCGCTTTAATTATAACATGTCCGCGCGGGCAAGCGCCGCCAGAACCTGTCCGTGCAGAGAAAATTTTCACCCCCTTGATTTCAGGGGGTAGCGGTGTGCTATAATTTAGCCATGCTAAGCATTCAGGAGGCAAATGGATGGCAATCGAGACTCTAAGCACCCTCCCCGGTTTAACGGCGGAGCGGATCGAGCGAGTGGCGCGGTCGTTGGGCGAGCCAGAATGGCACCTTCAGCGGCGGCTGGAGGCGTTCGAACGCTTTTTGCAGCTGCCGATACCTTCACCCAAGCAAGAGGATTGGCGCTACACCGACATCACTACCCTGTCTTTCGAAGCGTATCCTGCCGTTGCTTGGCAGGAGGCATCGCTTGGCACGCGGGCAGAGCGTGTGCTGCCATTTCTGGTTGAGCAGCCTGCCGTGCGGGTTGTGCATCGGGCAGGCGTCGGCTTCGAAGTGCAGCTGCCGGAAGCATGGCAACAGCGTGGGGTACAGGTGCGCGACCTGCGGGAAGTGCTGCGGCAGGAGCCGGAGCGGCTGCAAGAGAGGCTGGGGCGACTTGCCCCCATCCCGGGCGACAAGTTCTCATGGCTCCACACGGCTGCATGGGATAGCGGGCTTTATCTCTACCTTCCGCGCCAAGTTGCACTTGAGGGCACGATAGAGGTTCTCCACTGGTTCGAGGTGCCGGGCGCCCACTTTCCCCACACGCTGATTGTGGCGGAGGAGGGCAGCAGTGCGAATATTGTGCAGTCCTTCGGCTCGCCAGAGGGTGTGCCTGTGCTATGCGTAGGCGCCGTGGAGGTGTTCTGCGCGCCTAACAGCCAGTTGCGCCATACCCTGATGCAGCGGATGGGACGCGACGCGCTCTTTCTGACCAGTGTGGACTACCTGCAGCAGCGCGACAGTCGGGTGGTCTCGCTCACTGTGGGGCTGGGCGGCAAGTTGGCACGCACCGTTTTGCAACACTTGATGGAGGGGGAGGGTGCGGAGGCACGACCGCTCGGCGTATTTTTTGGCGATGATGCCCAGCATCTCGACTTCCGCACGCTGCAGGACCACCGCGTCGGGCACACGACCAGTGACCTGCTCTACAAGGGTGTGCTGACCGATGAGGCGCAATCGGTCTTTTCGGGGCTGATTCGGGTGCATCAGGGCGCGCAGCACACCGACGCTTATCAGGCGAATCGCAACCTGCTCCTCAGCGAGCAGGCGCGTGCGCACTCCATTCCCAACTTAGAGATAGGGGCGAACGAGGTGCGCTGTACCCACGGGGCGACCGTTGGACCGGTGCAGCCCGATGAGCTGTTCTATCTGCGCTCGCGCGGGTTAGACCCTGCCACCGCCGAGGCGGTGATTGTGATGGGCTTTTTCGAGCAGGTGCTGCGCGCGGTGAAGCCCGTCGATTTGCGCCTGTCGATCCAGCGGCTACTGGCTTCGAAGCTCAAAGGGGATGCACCGCGCTACTTTATGGACTTGGCAGACCCCTCCGCGCTGTCTGACCAGCTGGACGCTTCCGAAGAGGTGGATTCCTATGTGGCATCGCACGATTCCCGATGAGTTGCAGGTGGGCGAGCTGCGCCCTATGCAGATTGAGGGCAAGCCGCTCCTGATTGGTCGCACCGAGCGGGGCTACTTCGCTGTGCTGGATCGCTGCTCCCATGAGAATCAGCCCCTCTCGGAAGCGGATGGTATCCCGGGGCGGCTTTTCAAGGGGCTGCTGGAGTGTCCCCATCACGGCGCAAAGTTCGATCCGCATACGGGTCAGGCACGCGGGCTGCCCGCCATCCGCCCCATCAAAACCTTTCCCGTGAAGGTGGAAGCGGGCTATGTTTGGGTAGAATTGGAATAAAGCATTCCGTCGGACCTGTCAGAGCCGTCCGACATGTCCGACTGCTCAATCGAGGGTGAACAACCATGGCAACCATACAATTGGAGCTGGATGCGCATGAGATACGGCGGCAGTTCCCCTTCTTCCAGCCGCATCCCGAAATGCGCAGCCTGATTTATCTGGATAACGCGGCGACCACACAAAAGCCGTATGCCGTGCTGGACGCCTTGATGAACTTCTATGCGCACCATAATGCGAATGTCCATCGGGGCGCGTATGGCGTCGGTGCCAAAGCGTCGGAGCTGTTCGAGGCGGCACGCGAACGGGTCGCCCGCTTCCTGAACGCGCGTGAGTCTGCCGAAATCATCTTCACACGAGGCACCACGGAGAGTATCAACTTGGTGGCGGCGAGTTGGGGTGGCAGCCAGCTGCGCGAAGGCGACGAGATTATCGTCTCTGAAATGGAACACCACGCCAACATCCTGCCCTGGATGCAGATTGCGCGCGCGAAGGGGGCGCGAATCGTGGTCTGGCGCATCACCGACGAGGGACGGCTCGACCTGGACGAGCTGCGCCGCCTCATAACCGAGCGCACCCGCATGGTCGCCGTCACGCATATCTCCAATGTGCTGGGCACCATCAATCCCGTAGCCGACATCTGTCGGATAGCGCACGAAGCGGGCGCGCTCTGCCTGGTGGACGCCGCCCAGAGCGCGGCGCATCTCCCCCTCGATGTGCAAGCCCTCAATTGCGACTTTCTGGCATTTTCGGGGCACAAGGCATACGGTCCCACAGGGATTGGGGTGCTGTATGGCAAGCGTGCCCTGCTGGAACAGATGCCTCCCTATCAAACGGGTGGCGGCATGATTCGCAAGGTGAGCTGGGACGAGGTGGTGTGGGCGGATGTACCCGCACGCTTTGAGGCGGGCACACCTGCTATTGCCGAAGCGATTGGACTCCATGCCGCGCTCGATTTCATCGACGCCATCGGGCGCGAGCGTATCGCTGCCCAAGAGCATGCGCTGACCCAATATGCACTCCAGCGGTTGCAGGAGGTGCCCGACCTGCGCCTGTACGGTCCGCAACCCGATCGGGCAGGCATCTTCGCCTTCACGCTGGCGGACATCCACCCGCACGATATCGCCACCGTTCTCGATTCACGCGATATCGCTATCCGTTCGGGGCACCACTGCGCCCATCCACTGGGCAATCGCTTGGGAGCGCCCGCCACGGCGCGCGTGAGTCTCGCCATCTACAACGACACCGACCATATCGACGCGCTGATTGAGGGACTGCACTATGTGCGGTATGTCTTTAATGTCTGACCTGTCCGACTTGTCCGAATCGTCCGACTTGTCTGACCTATCTAAGCCATGATAGACGAGCTGTATCAAGAGATTATTCTGGACCACTATCGCCATCCGCGGGGGCGCGGCACGCTGGAGGAGCCGAAAATCCATCAGGAAGGCGCGAACCCGCTCTGTGGCGATGAGGTGATTATCGAGCTACGCATAGCGGATGGGCGCATCGGCGACATCCGCTTCAGCGGACGCGGCTGCTCTATCAGCCAAGCATCTGCCTCGATGCTGGTCGAAGCGGTGCAGGGCAAAACGCTGCCTGAAGTGCACGCGCTTATCCAGAAGGTGTACGCCATGATACGGGGCGAGAGCCATCCAGACCCCGAGGAGATGGGCGATTTGAGTGCGCTCGCAGGTGTGCGCCGATTCCCCGTGCGCGTCAAATGCGCTACCCTGCCGTGGCACACGCTCGAAGAGGCACTCAAAACGGCAACCGCTTCTCCAAGCGAGAACCTGTCCGACTCGTCCGAATCCCTGAAATAGGAGGTAAAGACACGATGCCAACGATTGTCATCCCGACGGCACTCAGAACCTATACAGAGAACCAGACAAGCCTCCGGGTGGAGGCATCCACCGTGGGGGAGGCGATTCAGCAGTTAGTGGAGCGGTTCCCGAAGCTGAAGCCGCACCTGTTCAACGAGGAGGGACGCCTGCGCAGCTTCATCAACCTCTATCTGGGCGATGAGGATGTGCGCTACCTCCAAGGGCTGGACACACCGCTCCAAGAGCAGGATGAGCTGACCCTCATCCCCTCGGTGGCGGGTGGTGCTACCGAGGTGCCGACACAAGAACAAATCGGCAGCCTCATCGAGGATGCCCGCTTGCAAGCCATCACCCTCTCGCAAGAGGAGGTGCTGCGCTATAGCCGCCACCTCATCATGCCCGAAGTCACGATGGAGGGGCAGAAACGGCTGAAAGCCGCGCGCGTGCTGCTGATTGGCGCAGGTGGGCTTGGCTCCCCTATCGCCATGTACCTCGCCGCCGCCGGCGTCGGCACCATCGGACTGGTCGATTTCGACCGTGTCGACTACACCAACCTGCAACGCCAGATTATCCATTTCACCCCTGATGTGGGACGCCCTAAACTGCAATCCGCCGCTGAAAAAATTCAGGCGATTAACCCCTTTGTGCATGTCATCCCGTTCGAAACGCGCCTCACCTCCGAGAACGCACTGGACATTATGCGCGACTTCGATGTGATTGTGGACGGCACCGATAATTTTCCGACCCGCTACCTGGTGAACGACGCCTGCGTGCTGCTGGGCAAGCCGAATGTATACGGCAGCATCTTCCGCTTTGAGGGGCAGGCGTCGGTCTTCTGGGCGCCTTATGGACCCTGCTACCGCTGCCTCTATCCCGAACCACCGCCGCCGGGGCTGGTGCCCAGCTGTGCGGAAGGGGGTGTGCTGGGCATCTTGCCGGGGCTCATCGGGCTGGTGCAGGCGACGGAGACCATCAAGCTCATTCTGGGCAAAGGCGAGCCGCTCATCGGACGGCTGCTGCTGCTTGACGCCCTGCAGATGCGCTGGCGCGAACTGAAACTGCGCAAAGACCCGAACTGCCCCCTCTGCGGAGAGAACCCCACCCTGCGCGAACTGATCGACTATGCCGAGTTCTGCGGCGTGCGTGGAGAGGAGCGACCCGCTACCGATGAGCTGCCCTCCATCACTCCAACCGAGTTGAAAAAGCGATTGGAACGCGGGGAACAAATTGTCATCCTCGATGTGCGCGAGCCATTCGAACTGGAGATCAGTCGCCTACCGGAGGCGATTCACATCCCGATGGGGCAGGTGCCGGAGCGCGTGCATGAGCTAAACCCCGCCGACGAGATAGTGGTGATGTGCCGTTCGGGTGGGCGCAGCGCGCAGATTACACGCCTGCTGCAGGCGATGGGGTTCACACGGGTGAAAAACCTTACGGGCGGTATCAACGCCTACGCGCAAGAAGTAGACCCCACACTGCCAGTATACTAAGCCCCAACCCGACGCCAAGCCCGACACCCCACGCCACGCGCAGCAGCGACACCGCTAAAGGTGAATGCAGGTGGCAGAAGGTGTTCACCACCGACACCTGCCCAATCGCGCCTAACAGCATCGCAAGCGGCAACCACGCGCGACGGTGCTGAATCAGCAGCATAAGCGCCAGCACCAACGCCGGATGCCCAATCAGAAACTCCTTCGTGCGCGGGCGCACATTCATCAGGTTCTCCAGCAAGGCGCGAAGCCGCAACTCGATGTCGGAGACCGCCCCCGGCGCCTCGTTGCCCGTGCGCATCAGCATCAGCACCACCGCCAGCAGCACCAGCAACGCCACACCCGCCTGCCACCAGAACACGGGCTGATTCAGCCACCGCCGCCAGAAATCCCAGCTGCCTGCACTATAAGCCGCATAGAACACCCCCACCAGCAGCAACGGCAACACATGCGCCAATTTGATACCGATAAACTGGTCCGCCTTCACCAGGAAAGCCGTGCCCGCCAGCAAGCCCACGATATGGAGCGCACCTATCAAGCTCCAGCCAAACGAGAAGCCAAGCAGCCCAAAGAGGCACCGAATCGCACGGCTCACAGGAAGAGAGGAAGCGGGTGAGGGCGCAACGGCGGGCAGCATGACAAGTCCCACTGTCGGAAACAGCACCGCCGCGCACAACGCCACCAGCTTCCTACCCAGCGGCAACCCACTAAGCAACGCCAACCCTATCCCCATCACCAGCGGCAGCCATGCGCTCCAGCCATTCGCCCGCAGCTGCCAAAGCACCCAGCCCGTCAGCACGCCGACACCCAACCCTACAAAGGGAAACATCCAAAGCGGCGGCTCCAACGGCTGAAAAGGACGCGCCCCGCCTGCCCGAATCGCGAACCCGGAACGGGACAACGCCGCCGTGAGCGTCTGAAGCAGCGCCCGCATCTGCGCCGTATCTCCCGCACCCAGCCGAATATACAGCACGCGGATATTGCGCTCCTGAACCGCCCGCTCAAAACGCTCCACCAATTCCGATGGGGTCATCAACAGGGCTTCGGCGGCGCTCACGCTGTGCAAGCGCACCGTCCGTTCGGGGATGAGCAGGCTTAGCGAGGTGTCGCCCGCTTGTTTGCCGAACTCCACCGACCCGTAGCGCATCCCAAAGGTGCGACACGCCTGCGCCGTCGCTTCTATCGCTTGCCGATACCCCAGCACCTGATCAGCAGCGAACACCAGCAGCGTTGCGCCCTGCCCATGCAACTGCTGCAGCATGCCCCGAATGGCAAACGCATTCACGCCGGGAAAGTTGTAGAGCCGTGCCACCACCTGCGCCCTGCCGGCATGCACCGCCCGTACCTGCAGTGGGTCCAAACCTAACCCCAACTGCGCTACCTGGTCGGGTTCGCCGACCACCGCAAATCGCGCCCCTTCTGTGGATTGAACCGTCACATAGGGTGTGTGGGCAGGTGGCTTGAGTTCCACGCGGGCTTTAAGCGCGAGGGCTGCCTTCGCTTGGCGATAGCGCTCCGGCGTCAGCACATAGAGCGGTCCTGAACTCGCCTCATAGCGCGCGCCCCACTCCTGTAAAGTGCCTTCCGTCAAGGCAACCGAGAGCGGAATCGAGAAGCCACGCAGCCACTCGGCAACCGTTTTGCCCTCCGACGCTGCCAACGCCGCTACCTCAGGATAGTCCAGCACCAACTCCACCGAGCGGTTGCGTGCCTCGACCCGCCATCGCTCGAACGCGATACGCCCCGCCACCGCCGATGAAAGCAGCAGCCCCAGAACCAGTAGATAGCGGTTAACATGCTCCATCGTGGTTAGAAGTCATAGGAGTAGTAGACGGCGACCCCCTTCTCGCGGGCGTAGCGCTCCACATCAGGGCTGGTAGTCATGTGGGTGACGATAATAGGGAAAACCGTGCCATAGATGCGTTGCAATGGTCTTAGCTTGCGACGCACGAAGCGGTCAATCTCCTGCTTCGACAGCTGCGCTTTGCTTTCACCGATGATAGTGAGCCGTTGTCCATTCCGTTGGGCTTCGCCAAGGATATTGACCTCGTAGGCGTTGCCCTCTGCGTCGATAGCGTAGCCCCGCTTCAGCCGCCCAATCACCTGCAGCCCATGGTCGCGCAGTAGCAAGGCGGGCAAGGCTTTATATGCCTCGTTCTCCAGCGTATAGCCGACGGTGGTCGCCAGCCCTCCAACCTGCTTTGCGAGGTCGTCGATGCGCTGCGTGAAATGCCGCCGCATTGCCTCCATCGACCGCTCCAGCGCGTCAATACGCTCGGTAAAATGTTGCCGCATTTGCTCTATTGATTCCTGCAACGCGCGGATAGCACGGCTATTCTCCGCAATTAGCTCACTGTGGCGTTCAAGGATTGCTTCGTGGCGTGCTATTGCCTCGATATTGCGCCGGGTCTGCTCCTCCAAGCCGGCGATGGCTTCGGTGTTGCGTTGCGTCTGCTCCGCCAACGCGGCAATCGCTTCCGTGTTCCGCCGGGTCTGCTCCTCCAAGCCGGCGATGGCTTCGGTGTTGCGTTGCGTCTGCTCCGCCAAGGTATCGAACCGCTCAGCCATCCGCTGTTCGAACAGGCGAAGTTGCGCACTGAGGGCGTCGATGTGCTGAATGAGCTGACGCTCATAGAGCGACTGCGTTAGCTCATAAAGCGTCAGCGCGATTTTTTCCGCTTGTGCTGTTTCGAACGCCTCCTCCAGTTGCCGAATAACCTGCTCCAGATTGATCATGCGTACTCGCAGTGATTATACCCGAATCGGGGCAGGTTATTTTGCACGGGAGCGGGGTTTGGGACGGGAGCGAGCGGCTGGGCGTGCAGGCTGTGCCGGTGCCGGTTCCGGATGGTAAGGAATGGGAACATAGTCCACGCCCGCAGTACGCTGAACAGGCTGCGGATAGAGCGACATCAGCTGATAAACCTCCACGGGCAGTTCCGTGCGAACCTTCAAGCCCATCGACATTGCCTCCTGCGCCGAAATCGCGTAATCGTGGGTGTAGTAGCCTTGGGTGAGTTTATCAGCCACCTCCGCTGCCTGCGCCTCCGACATCCCATTACTTGTCAGCACATGATACACGAGTTCATAGGTCTGCTTCAACGCCTTGCGCGAGACATCCGCCAAGATGAGCGTCTGGTCATCCACCTCGTTCGGGTCCTTTTGCTCCAGCACCTTCAGAATCGAAGCCGCAGGGAACTGCCCCACCTGCGGGTCTACTGGACCCAATACCGCATGGGGATCCATCACAATCTCGTCGGCAGCCAGCGCAATCAGCGTGCCGCCCGACATCGCATAGTGAGGCACAAAAGCGGTGACCTTCGCTGGATGGTCACACAGCGCGCATGCAATCTGCTGACTCGCCAGCACCAACCCGCCCGGCGTGTGCAAGATGATATCGATGGGCATATCGGGGGGCGTCATGCGAATCGCCCGCAGCACCTCCTCCGAGTCCTCCATCGTGATAAAGCGAAAGACAGGGATGCCGAACAGTGAGAGCGCCTCCTGCCGGTGGATAAGCACAATCACACGGCTGCCACGCTGCCTCTCCAAGCGGCGTATCATCTGCAAGCGCGCCGCTTCCAGCATCCGCTGGCGCACCATCGGCATCAACGCCAGAAAGATAAAAAAGAGCCAGAACAATTGCGAAAGTAGCGCCTCCATTCCAACCGAAATTATACCTGTCGCCATCGGCTCGCACCGCACGACATTTTTCGGGATTCGGTTCTCCCCACTTTGCGAGTGTGGGGGAACCAACGAAGCGGGGCAATTCCTGACAAGAAGCGAGACTGCCGTCTTTACCTTAGGGATATTGGCAGAGAGCTGACGATGCTCCGAATCTATCTGGTGCGGCATGGGCATGGAACCATTCGGGGCGCATTCAGGGGCACTCGGATGTGCCGCTGGAGACAGTGGGCTTGTTAATAAAATTAGGCAATAAACGAACGGCGATGGACTATAGATAGACACACCCGGCGCCTGACTTGACATTTCCCAACTCCGATCCGCATGGGCTTGTTTATTATGAAGAAAAGAGAAATATAAAAGAATAATATCTTAAGAAAGTCAATAGATTATGAAACAAATTATCATCACAATATGTCCAAAAAGAAAATAGTGCATTTTGAGAAATGGGACGAATCTTGGCTAATATGCGTTTAAGGCGATGCATCTCCTTTTCTGATATAGGTATCTCTGAGATAGGCAAATTAGGTTTATTCCAAACACCCCACCAACGACCAGCCCACTCCACACTCCCAGCATGATTTTGATACTGTTTTCTTGAGGAAGTCGCATGACCAATTAAATAGACCATAACTTGTTGCACTGTTTCCATTGGTACCAAATCCACACGAGTCCCTGTGATTGCCAATTGGGGGTCCTGAACAATCTCACTCCAAAACCTACTGATATAGGAGCGCATTTCTTGAACAGGCAAAGGGCACTGCAAGTTCAGCACGAGATGGTAGTGTACGACGCCACGCCTTTGAAACTCCATTTTCCAGATAGCGAACCACTCATTTTGCTTAAGGAATCGTCTTAGCCGCATTTGAAAAGTATGCAGATCACGCTTACTCGCACTTAGCTCCCTTTCGCGATAAGTTAGTGTAATGGAATAATTTGTACCTACACGGAGGGCAGGCAGCAAGCGCAAAACGGTTTTTATAAAGTACACACGGCTTTGACGACTCCATGTTAGCCGAACAGGACCGCGTTTTACATGTCGTCGGCGGATTGGTTTGCGCGCACCAAAACGACTCTTAGCAGGGTCTATCTTCGCCTGCAAAAGCGCACCTTGAAAAATCAACTTACCAGCAGGATTAGAAGTCGTAGTACGCGAATCGGTATCCTGAACCAAATCTCGCTTTAATCCCATAACATGGGGATTATACCTCAATCTAAACCCAGCTTCCATATCCAGAAGCTTGCAGACTATAGGGGCATATCATCTGCAGAAAGCGTGAGCTATGAGTTGCTGGGTACTATTTATGAGTTTGGGTACTATTAAGGCTAACATGCAAGAGCATGGCGTGGAAATAGAGATTGAAGTGCCGTGTGCGGAGGGACAATCACATCCTGTACGCTTACGCATCACAGGATGGGGTGAGTACGAAGTGGTGTACAACCCCTGTGATGAGCTGCTTGGTACGATATTTGCTCGAATGGCACGGTGTAATCATTACCTGAGCGAAGAGTTTCCTGCGCAGTTCAGACAGGATATTACGATAATGCAGCAGCTAATAGAGGCGGGGCGCGCGGTAGGAGAACCAGCCGTGCTCATTATCATCCAAGCCTTGGGAGATGACTATAGCAGTGTTCGTGCGGCGGCGTGTCGGGCGTTGGGTGAGATAGGGCATAGGCAAGCGGTGCCACACCTCATCCAAGCCTTGGGGGATGAGGATGAGGATGTTCGTGCGGCGGCGTGTGCAGCGTTGGGTGAGATAGGGCATAGGCAAGCGGTGCCACACCTCATCCAAGCCCTGCAGGATGAAGAGCCATGGGTTCGCTGTGTGGCGTGTTGGGCGTTAGGCAAGATAGGGCATAGGCAAGCCGTACCACATCTCATCCAAACACTCGGAGATCGGAATGCGAATGTTCGACGGGTCGCATGCTGGGCGTTGGGTAAGATAGGGGATGAGCAAGCCGTGCCCCCCCTCATCCAAGCCTTGAGGGATGAGGATGAGTCTGTTCGTCGTGCGGCGTGTTGGGCGTTGGGTGAGATAGGGGATGAGCAAGCCGTACCACATCTCATCCAAACACTCGGAGATCAGAATGCGGATGTTCGACGGGTCGCATGCTGGGCGCTAAGGGAGATAGGCGACCCACAAGCTATGCCTTATATTCTGAACGCACTGCAAGACCCTAACGCCAATGTACGACAAGCAGCGTGTCGGGCAATCGGAGTAATGGCGTCCTCTGTCCCTATCTCAGAAGAGGCAATAGCCCGCCTCATCTCCTGTCTCGACGACCAAAACAGCCATGTTCGGCGCTCCGCCTTCACCGCCTTGAGCAGAATAGGGGACGCTGCCAAAGCCGCGCTTATCCGAGCACTTTCAGAAAGCCCAAGTGTCCAAGTGCGAAAATCGAGCTACAAACTGCTTCGGAACACAGTAACACCGCAAGACATCCCGTTTCTCACAGAGGTGTTAGAATATGGGGATGCATTGACCCGCTATGCAATCTGCAATCTGTTAGGCGAAATTAGAGATCCTATGGCAGTGCACGCGCTCTTGGTACGGTTGGGTGATGCCAGTCCAAAGGTTCGTTGTGCAGCGTGCACCGCATTAGGTGCAATTGGTGATCTGAGGGCGTTGCCTGCCTTGAGCATTTGGGCGCATCTCCGGGACGAAGCGGCACGGCAAGCCATCGAACAGCTCCAGCAGGTGCCCCTTCCATTTGACAAAGCGGTGCAAGAGGTGATGGTGCAAGGCTATTGGCAGATCGTGATTCAGGCATTGGCGAAACCCCTGATGCGGACGATCCTGATTAGTCTGGGCGAACAGGCTATTCCCCTTTTTGTGCTGGCGCTGGGTGAAAAGGATAAATTTATCCACAGCGCGGCATCAACGGCTTTGGTGCGCATAGGAGCAGCAGCGATTCCCGCTCTTGTTTTGGCGTCACGGGATCAAAACCCATACATGCGTTGGATGGTGTGCAGAACGCTCAAGGCGATTGGAGATGCACAGGCGGTGCCTGCGTTAATCAGGGCTTTAAGGGATGAGAATGCCCATGTACGCTGGGAGGCTTGCAGAGCATTGCAAGAAATTGGGGACAATACAGGGGTTGAAGCACTCATACACAGAGTCAGCGACGCCAACAGCTATGTGCGGCAAGCAGCGTGCAAGGCACTCGGTACAATTGGGAACCCGCGTGCCATTCCTGCTCTCATCCAAGCATTGACTGACCCAGTGGCACAGGTCCGTTGGGCAGCGTGTTGGGCGCTTGGCATGATGGGTGACCCACGCGTTGTGCCTCACCTGTGCGAAGTGGCGCAGTCAGATCCAAACCATATCGTGCGCGCGGCAGCGCAACATGCGATCGAAGTAATCCAGCATGGCGAAGCTGATGCCAGATAGGTGAACGAGCAAGCAATCGCCTCGTATACTGCTCTCATGCCTCATACACTTATGCAGACGAATAATGCTTTTCTGGGTTATCCGCTGAACGGGGGTCGCCGCTCATGCCTGCGCCCAGATAGCGTTCCAGCCGCACCTGTGCCTGACGACGCTGCTCATCCGTCAGCGCAGGTGCTGGACGGGTTATCCGCTGAACGGGGGGTCGCCGCTACACCCTGCCCCCAAATACCATTCCACTCGCTCCTATGCCTGGCGGCGCTGCTATCGGTCAATTCAGGTAGCGGTCGGTGACCATGTTTGAGTAGAAACTCCGACACGCACTGCTCCACGGTACGCCCTGTCCGTGATGCTTCCCGCTCGCACACGGCATAAACCTCCTGACGAACATTCGCTACCGCTGCCGACCCCCCCAGAGAGACGCTACACGAAAACGACCCCGACAGGCGCGAGGCGGCACAACGCGCCCTCGAGCTAATCCAGCACGGGGACGACAAGGCGCTGCGTTTATGATACCCGTCGCACTGTACGCGGAGGGATTATATCACACCCGGACTTTTCCAACTATGCCAGCAGGAATCGGCAGCCAGAGGGTGTATTCCTGCACATTATGCGAAAAGAGCGGAATACGGTTAGCGCGCGGAGGCTTGGCTTGCTTGCGTTGCCCGACGCCTGCGAGCGTTGCTTTTGGCTCCACCAGAAAATCGGTGAGCCACCCACTCCATTCCCGGGCATCTTCAGTACCATCGATTCCTACTCCAAAAAGGTGTCGCAGGCGGTGTTTCAGGAGCATCAACGAATGCCCAAATGGTTCGAGCAGTTCGGGCTAAACGGCATACCTTGTCGCACACCCCATCACTCGTGGTTCAAAATATCTCACGGCTCACTCATGTTGAATGGCTCGCCCGACGAGGTTTTGAAAACACCTGATGGTAGCCTGATCATCATTGACTACAAGACCGCGCGGTTCAAATCTGACGACTCCCTACGCCCACTCTACGAAGTGCAGCTTAATGTCTACGCGCGGATTGCGGAGAAACTGTCGCCTCCACGAGACGTCTTCCCCAACAAAGTTGTCATGCTTGGGCTGATGTATTATGATCCGCTTACGGAAGAGGTCCATCCTGGCAAAATTAGTCCCTACGGGTTTTTGATGGAGTTTCAGGCTCGCTGGGTTCCCATCGAGCGGCGCGACGCGTGGATTGATGAATTGTTAGCACGGGCAGAGGAAATCCTATCAAAGCCCAAGCCTCCTGAGGGCGCCGCCGATTGCAAAACCTGCAAAGCGTATCACTCAATTGCGGCAGCCCTTCCCAGAATCTGGTAAAAGAATAGCACATCCAGAATTTTTTCTCCAAGTTTCGGTCTCTTGCCAAGTGATCCCGCCCAGAGAAAAATCCCGCTCACTCCTCCAGCGCGAAGGGGTTGAAGCGGGTCTCGTAGTCATACACATCCAGCCCCTCGCGCGCCTTCAGAAAGCCCACCACCAGATAGGTGAACGGGGTGGCAATCGCTTCGTATG
>Ga0209143_1000404_pt1 | contig 21112 bp, 17 predicted proteins | sample FaiFalFF_MnMetaG_3_FD_184739 | JGI IMG/M metagenome (GOLD analysis project Ga0209143, IMG submission 184739) | Freshwater microbial communities from Yellowstone National Park, Wyoming, USA - Fairy Falls B (FF_Mn_B) MetaG (SPAdes) (version 3) | ecosystem: Environmental > Aquatic > Freshwater >...
TTAGCCCATGGAAGAGCTCCCAAGCCTGTAGGGTTTGTATACCGGGAAGTTACCTTAGAGCTCCTCCACCGAGATCCCCTACTGGTACTGGGTGAGGGTAACTCCCAATGATAGCTCATCCTATGAAGTACGCTTTAACCCATGAATAGGAGAGTTGCTTTTGGAGCCTCAGGGTAAAGGTAACTCCTAGGCGGTCTTGTAACTATTACCTTGGAGCCTTGTACTAGTGTGCCAGGTTGTTAGAGTAACCCCTGAGCATCTTTTAAAGCTCACCTGGAGTACAGCTGTATCCCTGAACTTCTGGGCTTAATCGAGGTCTATGATGAGATGCTTTAGCTCGTGTAGGAGCCTGGAAACCCAGCTGATAGAGTGTACAGCTGTACACCCCTTAGAGTTCTGGGGGGCTTGATTCAACATGGGAGCTCCTAGGATTTAGAGTTCAAAGGCATGTTAATGGTGGGGGTTACTTAGAACTATGATGGCTTCCAAAGCTCTAGTGTGGAAGGTGTTAGGTAAAGGGAGGATTTGAGGGTTTACCTAACACCTCTTCGGAGCTCGCAAGTTAAGTGTTCTACTTCAACCTCATCTCTGGAGCTCCCCTATATTCTAGCAGTTTAGCGGTCCCAGCTAGACCTAAGCTCCTGATAATACTTATGGCTGGACTCCAGTGTTAAAGCTCCTGGGCTCCAACGCTATAGGTAACCCTCCCTAGCTTCCCATTCTGTCGAGGGCTACTTTGGCCTACCAACTGCAACCATAGGCTAGAGTTCATACTCAAGGAGGAAACATCAACAGGAGTACAGCTGTACACATGACACCATGTAGATCCTATGAGGAACCTCTATGTTGGACAACGAACCCTAGAGGATGTCTGACCCGTTTAGAGCTCAGAGCCCCTAACACCTTTGCTTCACAGGTAGTCGAATATCCTAGACATAACTTCGTCAGAGAGGCTCTTGAAAGCCGCAAGACTCGGGTTAGCAGACCAAATCCACGAGCTCTAGTATGAGGAGGAGTTTAAGTGTTGATATGAAAATTGATATGCTGAAGAGAAATCTTAGAGGTAAATCCTCTAGATGTAATCTCAGTATGATGGGTGGGATTTATCGGATGGTGGACCGGCCGGGATTTGAACCCGGGACCTCCGCCGTGCGAGGGCGGCGCTCTTCCAGGCTGAGCTACCGGCCCATCCTTTAGTTGGTTGTATTCCCTGGTGGTTTTAACCTTTAGTTGGGGTGTGGTTTCCCGGCTTAGGGTATCTCTATTATAACTCCCTTTTCTGCAGCTTCTGATAGTCTCATCATTATTGTTTTGAATGCTTCTGCTAGCACTTTCCTGTTATCATAGTTTTTCACTATCTCTTCTAGTTTGCTTCTCTCAGCTCCTCCTAGTTTTAAGGCTATTTCTATCATGTTCTTTGTGGCTCTTCTAGCTTCATCTACTATTGTTATGTGTGCTGTTTGTGCTGTTCTACTGAAGGGGTTTAGGTCTATTGCTGCTACCATCTTCCCAGCTTTTCTTAGCGCTTGTGTTCTATCTCCATCCTCTATTGCTACTAAGATGAAGTCTGCTGTGTATATGCCGTCTCTACATACTATTCCTCTCGGGCTCTCCAAGCCCTCTATCTGTGCCTTTTCGCACCCGACTCCTAGGACGTTCTGTGCTCCCTCTCTTTCTAGGAGCCTAGCTATCTTAGCCACCCTCTCCTCGGTTCTATAGAATAGGTTTACCTCTACTAGGGCTCCTGTTAGCTTAGCTAGCTCCACTATCTCTCTAGCTGCTAGGGCAGCGTAGTTACCGTTAACCGATATTACAGGCTTCCTAGCTAGCAGCATACTAGCCACTGTAGTCTCCTCAGCTACTAGAGCGAAGGGGTGGCTACGCTCACCTAGTATGTAGTCGAAAGCCTCACCGCGACCATGGGCTATAAGGCCTTGAGGTACCACAATACCATCCATGAAAGCCTCTACAAGCTTCTCCCTAACAACTAGAGATTCATACCTAGGGTGGCTCCTAGGTATATCCCAGTGCACTCTAGGCCACCCAGAGCTCAGGCCCGCCCCTTGAGGGTTCTAGGTAGTAGATCTTATAACCTAGCTTCTGAAGATGGCCTAGGGAATCGCCCAGCCTATCACTCTCAACAACAGCAACTACAACACCCTTCTTACCATAAACCGTTACCAAGCCGGGGGTCTTCAAGAGATGCTCCTCCCCGCTCTCCCCAACAAGCCCTCTTAACACCCCATTATCCACGTTGAACTTCAGCACTAGCTCCGAGAAAACGTTGAAGTCCATGGACTCTATAACCCTTTCTATTAGAGGTTCTGCCTTCTCATGCAACCCCATCTCAACATAGTATCTCACCAGATCCCTGGTATGCTCTTGTTTAACCATTAAAGCTAGGATTGATAGACCTGGTGGCAGTTGCTTACAATCAACGAGCCCTACGCTAGGAGCTCCAGGCTTAATTCTAACAGCTAGCCCGACACCACATGATATAGCTAGGACATCCCCGAGCCCAGTGGATTCTATTATCTCAGCCTCATGGGCTACCTTTAAGGACTTAGTATATGTTAAACCCCTCAAGAACCCCATTGTTAAAGCTGATGCTATGGCTGTTGACGCGCTAACAGCGAAGCCGACACCGGGCGGGAGGGGGGTGTTAATCTCTAACCTTAAATCATAAAGTCCAAGGAGCTCTCCCACCCTTCTCACAGTAGATATGGTTACATCATCCAACCTCCCCTCGCCAGGGATGCAAACCCTAGCTCTCGGCTCTACCACCAATCCAACTCCCGTAGACCCTATCTCGCTTAAACCCCCTTTTCTGGTGTGGGGTTTGAATAAAGCTGTAATATGGTGGGGGGATGTCGAGCAGATCTTATGCCTCAAGGTTCACCCTCTCCTCAAGATCTTCAAAGCCTCATCTACCACCAGCCTTGCTAAGAGCTCCTTATGCATCGCACCTAGCACTCTATAACTACCATCACCATAGGCTATTAACGCCATGTTAGTCTCTGATGCAAAACCTGTCCCAGGGAAGCCTACGGGATTCGCTACGACTATGTCAGCCTTATACCTGTTAAGCTTCTCTAACGCCGCCTCCCTAAGCTTATCCACATCTAAAGTGTGCTCAGCTGCAAACGCAACTAGAACCCTAGGCTTCCTCCTAATACCCTCAAGCACTTTAGGTGTAGGCTTAAGATTTAAGATTAACTCAACCCCACTCTTAACCTTACCTTCATAACGCTCCCCTGAGGTGAAATCAACTGGTGCTGCCGCAGCCACTATGACATCGTACTCCTCCTCTGTAAGCTTAGACACTATATCCCTCATATCGCTGGTGGTCTCAACGTTAAACCTCCTAACCATGTGAGGTGGCTGTAGGCTCATCGGGCCGTGTACCAGGTCGACACTAGCCCCCCTAGACCACGATTCTACAGCCACCTCAACACCCATCCTACCACTACTAGGGTTTGATATAAACCTAACTCTATCCAACCACTCCCTAGTGGGCCCTGCTGTAACTAAGACCCTCAACCCCCTCATATCCCTACCCCTACTTGTTACCGAAGCTGCAATCCTGGCAACAAGCTCGGGCTGAGGATACCTAGCAACTCCTTTCTCCACAACGGGAGGTATAATAGTGACACCCTGCTCTTCCAGCCTCTTAACAGCGGATTTATACTGTTCACTATCGTAAAGGCTTGAGTGCATAGCCGGCGCCACAATAACACTCTTACCATAACCTAGAGCGGAGACAGCTGCTAGAGCCACGGGGTTATCCACAATACCATATGCTATCTTAGCTACGGTCGATAGGGTAGCGGGGGCTATTAGGATTGAATCGGAGCTCCTAACAAGGCCTACGTGCTCCGTCTCCCCGGTTAGCTCGACTAAGGGTTTAAAGCCTGTAGCCCAGTGTAGTAGAATCTCTCCAACATACTTCCTAGCCTCATAGGTCATAACAGGGATTACCCTGGCTCCCCTCCGGATAAGCCACCTAGCAGTATCAACAGCCTTATATGCCGCTACACTCCCCGTAATACCTAGGATAACGGTTTTACCTTCAAGGTACCTGTTAACCTCTCCCACGATATCCTTTACCGGGTGATACTCGGGTAACCTCAATTTAGGGTAACCTCCTCAACACCCTATAGTTAGGTTGGAGGGGATATTTTTTAAACTCCCCCCAGCATATCTTGTGAAACCTTGGAGGCTTAGTGGTCTATGGCCGAGTTTACTGTTAGGAGGGCTAGGGAGAGCGATATACCGGAGGTTATGAGGATTAATGTGGAGACTTTACCGGAGAACTACTGGTATGGTTTCTACAAACACCTCCTAGATAACTGGGGCGAGGCTTTCCTAGTAGCGGAGATTGAGGGTAAGCTCGTAGGATACGCTATGAGTAGAGTTGAGGAGCAGGCGGACCCAGTACTCCTAGGTTTAACAGTAGAGCTTGAAGAGGAGGGCAGTTTCTTAAAACGCATCGTATCTATGCTCAAAAGCCTTACAGAGCCTAGACCTGTAGGTCACCTCGTTTCAATAGCTGTTAGGGAGCAGTATAGGAGGATGGGTGTAGGATCAAGGTTGCTAGAGGGGACTATAAGGGCTATGATGGATGTTTACAAAACAGACTCCATATACCTTGAGGTTAGAATATCCAACATACCAGCTATAAGGCTCTACGAGAAGTACGGGTTCAGGAAAGCTAGGATAATCAAGGGATACTACTCTGATGGGGAGGACGCGTATGTCATGGTTAAAAGGTTAAAGTGAGCGTGTAACTGCTAAGATCGGAGTCGTCGGTTGAGACAGGTGTCTTCACAGGCAACCCCTCAGACCCGTGGACTCCCCATCACCTATAAGAGGTGGCCGTGGAGGCCTTTAACCTCTCAACCTCTCTAAGCGGTTTTAACGCCATTAGAGTGGTATACGCTAACACTACAGCTGAAACTAGTAGAGGTGCATGAAGTGCTAGAGCCTCATACAAGAACCCTCCTATATATGGTGCAGGTATACCAGCCACACTTCTAATAGCATTAGTAGTAGCATACGCCTCGCCCAGCCTCTCGTAAACCCTAGCTACGTACACGTTGTATGCTGGAATCCACGAGCCTATGCTAACGCCTATGAGGCTCATGGACATAACAGCCCCGGCTGTACCGGTGTAGTTGATAGTGGCAAGTGTTAGAGCTGAGAGCGCAGCACTAGCCTCTGATAAGGCAAGCATCCTACTAGCTCCGAGGACATCAGTTAGCCTACCCATTATGGGGGTGCATAGAGTTTCCAAGGCGTTGGACAACCCTATTAAGACTCCTATGGTAGCTTCATCATAACCTATCCTAACTAGGAAGGCGCTAAGCATGGGGAACCACATCATCCAAGCAGCTCTATCAAGGCCTACGAATACGTAGAGGAGAGCTAAACTCCTATCAGGCTTCAACAACCTTCTATAGGGGTCTAGGAGATCATACTTTGAATTATTCCTACCCGGGCTAACTCCAAGCTCCGTCGATGTAAGGTAAAACAGGGTGGATCCTGCTAGGGCTAGGAGAGCCAGTATTATGAAAGCCTCCCAGTAACCATAGTAGAGAGCTAGAGCTCCAGATAGGGGAGGCCCAACAGTCCTAGAAGCTGTAAACGCAGCACCAGTCACACCAACAACGCTACCCAGCCTCCCCCTATCCACAACCCTAGCTAGAAACGTCATCCTAGCAGGTTGGCCGAAGTAAAAGGATAGCATGAAGAGAGAATAGCTCACAGATAGAGAGAGCATGCTATCAGAGAAAGCAGGCAAAAATAGGGATACAGCCAACAAGAACCCGGTAGCAGCTGAGACAAGCCTACTACTATGAACCTCCAGGACGTAACCCATCGCGGGCGAGGCGAGAAACCCAACCACGTTAGACAAAGCTATAACAAACCCTATATCACTCATGGAGTAACCATACCTCGCCATGTAAGCCGCAAATAACGCCATATAACCTCCAGTAGCTAAACCCCTAAACAGGTTAAACGCAGATAGGCTAACAACATTCCTATCCACCACGCAATCCCTCCCCAGACCAGCCTAGACTAAATCCTTATAGATCTTGTGTAGCATTCCAAGGTGGGCTGTTAAAGGGCTGTTCAGCTCTTACCACCACTCATACGACCCCTCCCCGCCTTAAAAGGCGCCCTTCAGGGCGGGGAGGGGTCATAGTGTTGGGTTCTAGGAGCTGTCCGTCAAAGTGTAAGGTTTGTTCTGCTCTCTTAAGGCGTATTGGTGGGTTCTCCAGGTGCTTCCCGCCTTCTCGCTATCCCTGGTTAGAATAACCTTCTCGGCAGCCTCTACTATCTTCTCAATAACCTCTATTTCCTCTCGTAGCTCTATGTTGTAGCCTAGGTTTTCCGCCTCCTCCTTTATCTTTATGAGGAGCGGTAGTTCGTTGAAGGCTATTCTCCTTACGAACTCTAAGTCGCCTCTAGACACTGCTCCTCGTGATTGTATTCTCTTGAAGGCCTCTAGTATCTCATAGGGTCTTAGCACATGGAATTGTAGTCTAAGTAGTCTTGCTCTAGGATCTCCTATTTCATTGTGGGAGCTCACACCGCATTCTCCTAGGGCGTTTTCAAGGGCTCTCCTATCGATGACGTGCCACCACCTCTGGGTTGTTGATCTATACGATGTCTCTATGACTCCTATCTCCTTTTCTAGTTTCAGGAGGAGCGGGACCGGGTTGTACTCTATACCCCAGCTTTTAAGTCTGCTTCTAAGACCCTTCACGCTAAAATCTCCCAGCTTTAGCCCACTCTCCGAGCTTAGCTCTTCGTATATAGCTTTAAGTAGAATACACGCTCTCTCGCCATACTCAGCTATAAACTCTCTAAGCTTACCTTCAACACCCAACCGCAGCCTACCGAGGGTATACTTAGGGTTTAAAAGTTAAAGTTAAACCGGGGTTTCAACCTAGTGGCGCCAGCTTCCACTGGGTGTAATGGGTTGAAGTACGCTATCTTAGCCGAACGTGTTAGTAAGAGGATCAAAGGCAAGGTTATCTTAGATGAGGTCACCCTCAACGTCCCCGAGGGCGCTGTTTACGTGCTAGCAGGCCCTAACGGGTCTGGGAAGACCACTACGATAAGGATACTCCTAGGCTTGGTTAGGAGGGATACGGGTAGGGTTGAGATTCTAGGGCGTGATCCAGAGGTGGCCGGTGGGGAGATTAGGGCTTACATAGGCTACCTACCTGAAGATGCTCAACCATATGAGAGGCTTACAGGCTTGGAGCACATCCTCTTCTACGCTAGGCTCTACGCTAGGAGCTCTAACATAGAGGATATTGTATCGAGAGCTGTGAATATCTCAGGTCTCGAGCTCCGCGATCTAAACTCTAGGGCTGGGGCTTATAGTAGGGGTATGAAGAGGAGGCTTCTACTATCGCTAACGCTTATGCACAACCCGAGGGTGGCCGTCTTAGACGAGCCCCTATCGGGCCTGGACGTGGTATCATCGTATAGGGTTAAGAAGATCATAAAGTCTATGGCTGGCGGTGGGACCACATTCCTTATAACAACACATGATATGAGGGATGCCGAGGAGCTAGCAGATGTTGTAGGTTTAATGGTTAACGGCAGGCTAGTAGCCGAGGGTAGCCCCAGGGAGCTCATGGAGTCCACGGGGGCGGAGAGCCTTGAGGAGGCTTATGTTAGACTTGTTGGTGAGAGAGTTTAGGGTAGTCCTGTGGAAGGAGCTCTTAGACCTGTCTAGAGACTATAGAACAATTATAGCAGTGGTAGTATTACCACTCGTATCCCTTCCTAGCCTAGCACTACTAGCGGGGTTCCTGGCAGCATCTCAGTCGGTCTCTGTAGCGGTTATCATCGAAGACGAGAAGGCGTTCGACATAGCCGAGAGGCTCTCGAAAATGGTTGAGGAGAGAGCGGGGAGGCTGGGGGTTCATGTTAATGTGACCGTGACTAAAGGGTCTGAAGTTACACAGGCTGATGTAAGGATAACGATACCACGTGGTTTCCACGGCAACTTAACAAGACTTGATGGGCAGGCTGTGGTGGTTATAAGTAAGCTTGTAGGCTCTCCGGCAAGCGATATAGTGTACAGGGCTGTCCTCGAAGCATTATATGATATAAGCGTTGACGTGGTTAACGAGAGGATTGGAAGGCTAGCTAGCATAGCTAACTTAACCGTTAACCCTAACTCGTTGAGAAACCCTATACTAGTCTCCACCGGCTACCACCTAGCTGGAGGGGCTCCGGCAGAAGAGGTTCAAGCTGAGGTGGCAGCGACAGCTAAGATCCTACAGTTCTCCCTCTTCTTCGTAGCATACCCAGCTATAGTCTTCATGTCAGATGCTATTGTGGGCGAGAGGGAGAGGAAGACTATTGAGAAGCTACTTATAGCCCCCATTAGTAGAGGGGGGATCCTAGCCGGTAAGATGGTGGCAGCGACAATCCTAGGCCTTCTAGCCGCTCTAGCTGATAGTATTGCACTCCTAGCATTCTTCTACCTAGCACTTGGAGCCCTTAAGATATCGTTAACAGTAGCCCTAGCGTGGACCCTCTCCTCCCTCATGACAATAACGGTGACGGTGGCTATAGCCACGATAATAGCTTCTAGGAGCGAGACCGTTAGATCAGCGCAGGTCATGTCCTCCATAGTGGTGATGATAGCTATGGCCATATATTTCTCAGCCTTAATAGTAGATCTTACAAAGCTACCCTCCTGGATCTCCCTAGCCCTCCAGCTAATCCCCTTCACCCACTCAGCACTCGTAGTACAGTGGGCTTCTCTAGGCGATCTAAACGGTATCCTAAGACACCTAGCAATCCTAGCCTTATATCAACTAGCTCTATCCTACATATCAATTAGAACCTTCAACTCCGAAAGACTAATACTCATAAGATAAGCTTTCTACAAACGAGAGCACCACCATTTCTCGGTGGATAGTAGCTCTCCTCCTTTAAAAGACACTCCACCACCCAGACTCTCAACTGCTAGCAAGGCCCAGACCACCCTATTGGAGCTGTTCGCCCCCACTACCGGGGGTACATCCACTCCCCTTACATGATTTGGGCCTGGAATACTCGTCGACCTCAAGACTTCATCGTTAAACATCGCTACACTCTATGTGTGGTGAGGTTTTGAGCTGTAGCCCCTCGCGAGGGGTTTAATGGCGTGCTCTCCCCGTTCTACCTCTCGCCTGCTTCAATGTTATAATATTTGTAATCTCCTTAGCCAACGTTCTAGCAGCCTCCCTCTCTCCGTTCTCAGCGTAGGCACTGTACACTTTGAACCAGTCCACGTTTAGGACTACATAGGTTATGGCTACGGCCGGCACAACCGTCAGCAGGGTTAAGGCTGTTACTTTAGCTAGCGTAAGCTCTCCCATCCTCGGCACGGTGGCCTCTATAAGCCATTTAGCAGGTGTCCCCATGAGGAACACCATGGCCGCCATAGCTGTCTTACCCGCTATAACGGATATGAGGAATATGGGGGTGCTGAAGCCAGCCACCCCAAGGGGTATGTATAGTAGGTCGTCGGGTAGCGGTAGTGCTGCGAAGAGGAATACTGTTAAAGCTAAACCACCCTTCCTAGCCCTTAGAAGTGTTAAAGCCTCCCTCCTCCTCCTCACAGCACCAATCCTGGATCCAAGGGATTTAGATAGGAGGAATAATGCAAACTTACCCAACCCAGCCCCAACTCCAACGGAAGCTACAGCCACCAGAGACTCTGTGAAACCCCTTACTATCACAGCGTAGGAGGCGAGAAGTGATAGGTATACAGCAGGGAATCCAGGCACTAAGTTGGATATGAAAGCCAACACCCCTAACCCTAAAGGCCCATAATTTCTAAGCTCCTCAACAACATAGACTAACGTATCACCACTCAAAACAACCCTCCCAACTCCAGAGAACTAGTATAAATCCGAGACTTAAAGGATTTAACCACCCTAGAAGACACTAAGCTAAAACGGGCTATGAGGTGGCTCGAAAGGGCGGAGAAGGTGAAGTGCCTGCGCAGGCCCGAGCCCGCAACAAACTAGAATAGGCTCCCCCAACATACACTATAAAGGCCCGCGGCACCCCCGGCGGCGGTGCGGAGGCAACACCGGGTAACCCCGGTAAAAGTGAATGAACCTCCAGCCTCCTGCCGCGGGCACAATAAAAGACCACAAACACCTAGCAGAAAAGGTTTTAAACCCCGGCTAACCTAACTAAATAGATGGCTCCGCCCGCCCTCAACAAAAAGAGAGCGGGCGGCCAAACCAATGGGGGCTTGAGGAAACCCAGCCCTAAGCTGGGCCCCCTCAAGCCCGACAAAAGCTAGAGGAGCGACCACAAGAACACCCCACACAACCAACCCCAAAGCCCGCCCCACAGCGGCCTGCGGCCGCGACTCCGGTTGATCCTGCCGGACCCGACTGCTATCGGGGTAGGGCTAAGCCATGGAAGTCGAACGCCCCGCCGCTGCGGGGCGTGGCGCACGGCTGAGTAACACGTGGCTAACCTACCCTCGGGAGGGGGATAACCTCTCGGGAAACTGGGGCTAATCCCCCATAGGCGGGGAGGCCTGGAAAGGTTCCCCGCCAAAAGGGGGCGCAGGGGGCCATCGCCTGCGCTCCGCCCGAGGATGGGGCTGCGGCCTATCAGGTAGTTGGCGGGGTAACGGCCCGCCAAGCCGAAGACGGGTAGGGGCCGTGAGAGCGGGAGCCCCCAGATGGGCACTGAGACAAGGGCCCAGGCCCTACGGGGCGCACCAGGCGCGAAAACTCCGCAATGCGGGAAACCGTGACGGGGCTACCCCGAGTGCCCCCCTTGTGGGGGCTTTTCCCCGCTGTAAGAAGGCGGGGGAATAAGCGGGGGGCAAGTCTGGTGTCAGCCGCCGCGGTAATACCAGCCCCGCGAGACCGGGGCCCTAAACAAGCCCCGGCGCGACTGGTCGGGGTGATTATTGGGCCTAAAGCGGCCGTAGCCGGCCCGGTAAGTCCCCCCTGAAAGTCTCGGGCTCAACCCGAGAAGCGGGGGGATACTGCCGGGCTAGGGGGCGGGAGAGGCCGAGGGTACTCCCGGGGTAGGGGCGAAATCCTATAATCCCGGGAGGACCACCAGTGGCGAAGGCGCTCGGCTGGAACGCGCCCGACGGTGAGGGCCGAAAGCCGGGGGAGCGAACCGGATTAGATACCCGGGTAGGCACATGCCGCGGATGATTTCTCGGAATAGCTGGTTTGAGGGCTCGACCCTCAGCGGGCCGACCCACGGTAGCCGAAGTGAGCTGGAACGCTCCGCCGTAGAGGGTGATAGACTGGGGCGACGCGGTTAACTTATTGAATCCATTCAATGGAATTGAAAGTAAGTTTACTGGAATAATTCCTAAGAATACTCCCGCGGCAGTGCCCCGGAGAGTCCCGGCTGTAAACGATGCGGGCTAGGTGTTGGGCGGGCGAGAGAGCCCGCCCAGTGCCGCAGGGAAGCCGTTAAGCCCGCCGCCTGGGGAGTACGGCCGCAAACCCGGTTAGGGCTTAGAGCCCTACCGGGGCGGAAGGCTGAAACTTAAAGGAAAGGGAGGCTGGGAGCTGGGTGCAAAGGCTTAAATAGCTCTTTTAGGCTTTTAAGGTATGGTGGGATTGATTGAACGAGGAGCTGGCGTACCTGGCGGGGGCCTTGCGAGATGGAACGGTGATAATTAGGAGTAGATATGATTACGAGGTTAAGTTGGCGCAGAAGAATTATGAATGGCTTGAATTGATAAATGGCATCTTCAAGAGGAACTTCGGGAAAGGCGGTCTCATATACCGTGAGAGAAGAAGGAGCGCATCTGGTGTTATCAGGATGTACTACATACTAAGGATATTCGACAAGAAGGTGGTCGATGAGTTGATGAAACTCTTCGGCATAGTGACGCCGCAGACCAGATGGGGAACCCCCACAGTGATAAAATACGCCGGCATAGACCTGGTGAGTCACTACGTGAGAGGGTTCTTTGATGCGGAGGGAGGATTGCCTAGAGACCCGATCCACGCTAAGCAACACTATGTTTCCTTTGACCAAGCAAACCTCGAAGCCTTGGCATTCGTCAGAGACAAATTAATGCAGATAGGCTACAGACCTACGAGGATCACCAGAACGGGGAATATATGGCAGTTCAGGCTAACTAGGAGAGAAGACATAATGAGATTTAAGAACGAAATAGGGTCGTGGCACCCCGAAAAGAAGAGGAGGCTTGATCTCTTATATGTCTCCCTGGAAAGGATCTCTGTCCATTGAGTTATCCTTTTCCCCTTCCCATCCGCGCTCGCTTGCTTTTTTCCATCTTTATCCTCGTGTTTATCTATCTGCCCAGCTCCCACCTCCCCCTGAATTGGCGGGGGAGCACACAAGGGGTGGAGCCTGCGGCTTAATTGGAGTCAACGCCGGGAATCTTACCGGGGGCGACAGCAGGATGACGGCCAGGCTAAAGGCCTTGCCCGACGCGCTGAGGGGAGGTGCATGGCCGTCGCCAGACACGGTCATGGCTCCCGTAGTGTTTTCAAAGCTCACGTCATAAGGGTTACTTTTAATAGAATTCATTCGATGGAATTGAAAGATGGAATTGAAGGTGATAAGATTATGGGAGCCATGACGTGGGCGAGCTCGTGCCGTGAGGTGTCCTGTTAAGTCAGGCAACGAGCGAGACCCCTGCCCCTAGTTGCTACCCCGGGGGCGACCCTGGGGGCACACTAGGGGGACTGCCGCCGCTAAGGCGGAGGAAGGAGGGGGCCACGGCAGGTCAGCATGCCCCTAATCCCCCGGGCTGCACGCGGGCTACAATGGCGGGGACAGCGGGTGCCGACCCCGAGAGGGGGAGGCAATCCCTTAAACCCCGCCGCAGTTGGGATCGAGGGCTGAAACTCGCCCTCGTGAACGTGGAATCCCTAGTAACCGCGCGTCAACATCGCGCGGTGAATACGTCCCTGCTCCTTGCACACACTGCCCGTCGCTCCACCCGAGGGAGGCCTGGGTGAGGCCTCTGCCGCCGGGCGGGGGACGAACCTAGGCCTCCTGAGGGGGGAGAAGTCGTAACAAGGTAGCCGTAGGGGAACCTGCGGCTGGATCACCTCCTGGTTGTTCTGCGGGCTTTGGGGTTGGTGTGGCTTGGTGTTCTTGTGGTCGCTCCTCTAGCTCCATGCAACCTGGGAGGCAGCCTCCCAGGTGAAGGGCGTAACAGGGATTGCACATCCCTGGATGAGCGCCACCCCAGGAGACCCTGCGTGCCTAGAACACGCTAGGGCGCACCTGGAGCCGGTGTATACATGGTTCCGGGCCCAGCCAGCTAAGACCTCGCCCCCTGGGGCCTACGGCAACGTCGCCGCCCGGTGGATGCCTCGGCTCGGGCGCCGAGGAAGGGCGTGGCAAGCTGCGATAAGCCCGGGGTAGGCGCAGGCGGCCGTCGAACCCGGGATCCCCGAATGGGACTTCCTACCGCGGGGATAACCCGCGGTGCCCCGTAAGGGGCGGGAACCCCCCGAACGGAAGCATCTTAGTAGGGGGAGGAGAAGAAACCAAAATGGGATCCCCTGAGTAGGGGCGACCGAAAGGGGGAGAGCCTAAACCAATTCCCCACGGGACAACCGTGGGGAGATGAGGGGTTAAGGCTCCACGACTGAGGGCTCGACCCTCAGCGGGCCGACCCACGGTAGCCGAAGTGAGCTGGAACGCTCCGCCGTAGAGGGTGATAGACTGGGGCGACGCGGTTAACTTATTGAATCCATTCAATGGAATTGAAAGATGGAGTTGAAAGAAGGAATTGAAAGAATTTATGCTTTTATTACCGCGTCCCCCAGGTCAAACCCCGTAGGCGAAACCGTGGGGGCTCGTGTCGTGGAGCAGAGTACCACGGCTTGGTTTTGCCGTGGGAAGTTGGGGGGAACCGACCTCCAAGGCTAAATACGTCCCGAGACCGATAGCGAACTGAGTACCGTGAGGGAAAGGTGAAAAGAACCCCAGGTCGGGGGGTGAAAAGAGCCTGAAACCGGGCGGCTACACAGGGTGCGGCCCTTAAGGGATGAAGGCCTCGAAGGAAACCCGGGTGACCGGGGAGTACGAGAGGTCCTAACCGGGGTCGCACCTTCCGTCTTGAAACACGGGCCGGGGAGTGCACGGCCGTGGCGAGCCTAAGGGGTTCAACCCCGAAGGCGTAGGGAAACCGACAAGCCCGCAGCCGCTTTCAAGCGGCGAGGGGCGGGGTCCGAATAGGGCCCGGAGTCACGACCGTGCGACCAGAAACCGGGCGATCTAGGCGGGGGCAGGGCGAAGCCGGGGGAAACCCCGGTGGAGGCCCGCAAGGGTTCTGACGTGCAAATCGTTCCCATGACCTCCGCCTAGGGGTGAAAGGCCAATCTAGCCCGGTGATAGCTGGTTCCCGCCGAAGTGGCTCGCAGGCCAGCCCCGCCGGAGGTGGGCTGTGGGGTAGAGCTACTGATTGGACGTGCAGGGGGCGGAAGCCCCCGGCGTCCAGTCAAACTCCGAACCTGCAGCCACCTTAGATGGCGGGAGTGGGGCTCCCCGGGGTAAGCCTGGGGGCCGAGAGGGGAACAACCCAGACCGGGGTTAAGGCCCCAAAGTGCCGGTTAAGTGCCAAGCTGAAAGGGCGTCCCCCGCCTAAGACAGCGGGGAGGTGGGCCTAACAGCAGCCATCCTCTAAGGAGTGCGTAACAGCTCACCCGCCGAGGCGGGGGGCCCCGAAGATTGGTCGGGGCTTAAACCGGCCGCCGAGACCCCGGACCCCACCTCCCATGGAGGTGGGTGTGGTAGGCGGGCGTCGGGATGGCGTAGAAGCCGGGCCGTGAGGTCCGGTGGAGCCGTCCCGAGTGCGGATCCCGGCGGTAGTAACAGCGAAGCGGGGTGAGAATCCCCGCCGCCGGAAAGGGCTAGGGTTTCCCGGCAATGGTCGTCAGCCGGGAGTTAGCCGGTCCTAACCGGGACCGTAACTCGGATCCCGGGAAAGGGAAACAGGTTAATATTCCTGTGCCGCGGGGGTACGCTTCGCGGTAACGCAAAGCCCAGCCTCCGACGCCTCGGGGTAGGCGGACCAGGGGCCCCCATGCGGGGGCGACCTGGCTAACCACCCTAAGGCCCTGGAGTGCCGTAATGGCGAGAAGGGGCCGAAGGGGGGAATGGCCCGCGTATGCGGGTTCCGCCGACCCCCGGGGCCCATGAAAAGGGGGCTGGGAAGGATCCCCCGCGCCCGTACCGAGAACCGACACAGGTGCCCCTGGGTGAACAGCCCAAGGCGTCTGGGGGCTAACCCGGGCCAGGAGGGAAGGGCGGGTTTTATAATTTCAACAAGTCCGCCCTCCCTCCCCCGTAAGGGAACTCGGCAAATTGGCCCCGTACGTTCGCAAGAAGGGGTGCCTGCGGTTCTAGGGTCACCCCTGGGACCGCAGGTCGCAGTGACTAGGGGGACCTGACTGTTTAACAAAAACATAGCTCCCCGCAAGCCCGAAAGGGTTTGTACGGGGGGTGAGCTCTGGCCACTGGCGGTCCGTGAAACCGGGGTTCAACCCGGCGAAGCGCCGCTGAAGGCCGGGAGTAACCCTGACTCTCTTAAGGTAGCCAAATGCCTTGCCGGGTATGGTGGGTGTCCCGCGGTCGGCATTATGGAGAATATTGGGTACTTAATTGGAGCTCTTGAGTAGACACGGGACCCCACCCCCGAAAGTTCCGGCGCGCATGAACGAGTTAACGAGGTCCCCACTGTCCCGGCCCGGGGCCCCGTGAACCCCCTGAGTGGGTGCACAGTCCCACAACCCCCCGCAGGGAGAGAAGACCCCGTGGAGCTTTACCGCAGCCCGGCGCTGGCTCCTGGGTGGGGGTGCGTAGCGTAGGTGGGAGCCTGTGAAGGGCCCTCTCCGGGGGGCCTGGAGGCGTCAATGAAACACCACCCACTCCCGCCTGGGAGCCTAACCCCTCCCTCGTGGAGGGGGACAGCGTCGGGTGGGCGGTTCGGCTGGGGCGGCACGCCCGCGAAAAGATAACACGGGCGCCCAAAGGTGGGCTCAGGCGGGTCAGAAATCCGCCGTAGAGTGCAAGGGCAAAAGCCCGCCTGACCGGACCCTTGAACGCAAGGGGTCCGGCCGGGAAACCGAGGCCTAGCGCACGCTCGTGCCCCCCTCGGTGGGGGCCGGGCACGACAGAAAAGTTACCCCGGGGATAACAGCGTCGTCGCGGGCGAGAGCCCCCATCGACCCCGCGGTTTGCGACATCGATGTCGGCTCTTCCCATCCTAGGGGTGCAGCAGCCCCTAAGGGCAGGGCTGCCCGCCCGTTAAAGGGGAACGTGAGCTGGGTTCAGACGTTGGCGAGGCGGGGGATTAATGCATTTATACTTCATGTTGCGATGTCTTTCATATTTTAGTGGGTATGTATGGAGCTTTGGTTTCAAGTTGCTATCGGATGCATTCTTGGAGATGGGAGGTTAGATAGGCTAGCACCTGGTAACTCTAGATTACTAGTGCGTCGTAGTATCTCAGCTTGTAAGATTATTCTATGAATGCCTGCTCTCATCAATGCATTATAAACTTGGAATTAAACCCCGCCTCCCAACGGAACAAACCGTCGTGAGACAGGTCGGTCTCTACCCGCGGGGGGTGTTGGCCGCCTGAGGGGAACGTGCCCTTAGTACGAGAGGAACGGGGCGCGGCGGCCTCTAGTGTACCGGTTGTCCTGGCGGCATAGCCGGGTAGCCACGCCGTAGGGGGTAACCGCTGAAAGCATCTAAGCGGGAACCCCTCCCCGAAAAGAGGCGGCCGTCCGCTCTCTCCCGGGGTTACTCGGGGAGGGCGGCGAGGGCTCCCGTAGAAGACGGGGTTGATGGGGTGGGGGTGTGAGCCCCGAGGGTTTCCCCCGAGGGGTTCAGCCTACCGCTCCCAATCGCCCGAGGCTGTGGGCTGCCCGGGGGCGGGTTGCGGGTTTATGTTTGCCCGCGCCCCTTGTGGGGGTCTTAGCTGGCTGGTGTGCTCTAGCGTGTGGGTGTAACGGGGGTTTCCTTTCTTCTCCTGGGGTGGCGCTCCTATCTCTTCTTATAGGTTTTGTTTCTACTGTTCTGGTGGAGGGTGTTTTGTGTGTTTGGTTTAATCGCTTTGGTTGCCTATAGGTTTTATCTTGCTCTTCCCGGTTTTGTTAAACTTTTTCTTGTCTCGCTCCTCCTTGGCGTTATCGTGTTTCGTGGTAGTGGTTTTGTTGGTTGTAGGTCTCGTTGGGGTTTCCTTGTGTTTCCTTTAGGTTATGCTTCTGTTTTTAAGGTTTTTGTTTTCAGAGCTTACAGTATCCTTAGTGGTTTCCTCGGCGGCTCTCGTTTTCTAGATGTTGGTGCTGGTGTTGGTGATAGCTGTTTATATGCTTTAAGGCTTGGTGCTTCTAGGGTTGTCGCTGTGGAGCCCGATCCTGTTATGGCTAGGCTTCTTAGGTTTAATCTTTTGGTTAACGGTTTTAGGGGGTTTAGTGTTGTTGAGGCTTGTGCTGGCGGCCTCTGCGCCTTCGTTGACTGGGCGCGTGGTAGGGTTTGGAGGTTTAGGGGTTCAGCTGTTAGATGGGAGGATCTCCTACAGCAGGGGTTCGATGTTGTCAAGGTTGATTGTGAGGGTTGCGAGTGGACGCTTGAAGGGAGACATATATCGATGGCCCCCGTGTGGCTTATAGAGGTTACAGGTTCCCTTGAAAGATTCCTGTTGAGGGTACCCTCAGGGTATAAAGTTGAAGTTGTATCCAGGGGTTTAGACTCCGATTCGCTGAGGCCGACGTACCTAGTCTTAGTTTACAATAGGAGGCTTCGCCATCCCGAATCTAAGGGTTATAGGTGGGGTTCTATGTGGATTCAAGGGCTTCAGCGAAGCTCCTTAAGGAGAGCTCTGGGCTCTTAGACTTCATTATAGCACTTGCAACTAGAACGCCTGAGGCTCCAAGCTCTACAGCTCTAACAGCGTCTAAAGCCTCTGATATACCAGCTCCAGCTAGTATTGGTACATTAGAGATCCTCCTTACAGCTTCCACGGAACGTGTTATAATCTCAGGCTTAGCTCTAGACACTGGGATCCCAGATCCTATTAGCTCAGGCGGCTCTACAGCCACCATAGTGGGGTCTAGGAGTGCAACGGCTGCAGCCTCCTCAGGTGTATCAGCGCAGGCTAAAACCTCTAAGCCTAGAAGTTTAGCTCTACTAGTTATCAACGCTAGATCCCTGTATGTAACCTTGTGCTCGCTATGGTTTATAATAGTGCCTCTAACACCCTCAACCCTAAGAGCGTCCAGGGGGGTGAACCCAGTGTAGGCTCCGAAACCCACCGGGTCAACGTGTTGCAGGTAGACGTCATCGTAGACCGTGAGGATCCTCGATGATACGAGAGCTGGGACGGCTAGAATAACTCTGACCTTCGAGAGCCTGGATGAAAGCTTTGAAGCCTCTAAAGCAAGCTCTAAGGCTTTAGCTCCGAAGGCTGTATCATAGGCTTTAAAGTTAACCACCAGAAGTCTTCTCACCAAAACCACCCCTAACCCTATACGCTACCCTTGGAGCTAGAACTGCTAGAAAACCCGCTAGCATCATGAGGGTTAAAGAGGCTACTGGAGCTTCACCCTTAACCATTAAAGCTGGAACCCCCAGGGCTAGGGCAACAATACTACCAATAACTCCGAAAGCCCAACCAGGCTTGTATACAAGGTTAAACCTTGAGCCTACAAGCTCTCCCAACACCACACCTAGAAGGACGGAGGGGGGCTCGAACCGACCGAAACCTACGGAGTATAAGGCTAATCCCAGGACGCCTATAGCTAGAGCTAGGGCAACTAGGCCTCTAAAACTAAGAACCCTCACAGCTACATAGGAGAGGGAGGCTACGACTACGCCAACCACAACTCCCCCAGCAACATCCCTAGGGTAGTGGACTCCCAGTATAAGCCTGCTAACCGAGACTGCCACCACCATCACGGCTGTAAACGCTATAAGTGGAGCTAGGGGCTTATAGAGGGATAGGTAGCCCCAGAAGGCCGAGGAGCCGGTAGAGTGACCGCTAGGAAACCCGTAGCCCTCCTCTCTAACAATCCATTGATGCTCAGGAGGCCTGGAGAGCTTGAATACATCCTTGAGAACCCCGGTTACCGTGGTAGCTGTGAGTAGGGCTAGGGCGAGCCCCAGAGCTTCAATCCTGGGAAGCGCATGATATGCTATGGGTAAGAAGACCATGTAAAACTCTGTGGAGCCAAGGTTTGAAACTAAGACCCAGAAACCGTGAACAGGGTATAGGTAGAATAACGTTGATCCAAGAGCCAGTAGCAAGGCTAGAGATAGTAGTGTAACGTTAAACCACTTCAACCCACTCACCAAGCCTAAAGTGTGTATCTAGTTAAAGTTTAAAGGGGTTCGGGCTTCAAGGAGGTTTGTATTGTTTGATGTGAGGTCTCCTTGATGCCCTTGGCTTCATTGGCTTCAGGCGGGGCTTTCTATCATCGCCCCACCATATCATTAGCCTTTGCCCGCTTTGGGTGACCCCAGCCCACAGATCCACCTTCATTGTCTCCTCCAGTTCATCTCTGTGGGGGAACCCCCGCATCCTGTTTCTCCTCTTCTTCCTCCCCCCTTCAACATACCTCCTTCGGATGTTTATTGCTGCATTCTTCTGCCTATTCATCTTTAACCCACACCTCGGGCATTCCAGCTCCTGCCCCCTCAGGTCTCTAACCCTGAACCCGCATCGGGAGCAGGTTCTTGTTGTGTTCCTAGCTGGGACTCTTGCTGTCGGGGCTTTCTCACCTATCTTTCTATGTATTGTTTTCCATGGTGTTCTAGCATTCCTCTTCCTCCTCTCTTTTCCAACTCTACCTTTACCTATCATATCATCCTTCTCTAAATCCTCGAATACGTGTAGTGTGTTTGGGAATGTTCTTGTTAGTTGTGATGCTAGCTTGTTTATGAAATCTCTAACCCTGTTCTTCTCTCTTTTAACGTATTTCTCGTATAACTCTTTCTTACCCTTACTTTGTGCTACTGCCTTCTTCCTCTCATATACGATTTTCATGCTTTGTAGTGGTCTTAGATCCAAGTGTATGAATCCTATTCTCGGTGTGTATCCTGTTAGTTCTAGCTCATTACTATCCCATCCAATTACGTCCATGACTTTTACCGTCTTATAGTTTTTGAATGGTATTATTATCCTATCATCTTTTAGTGTAACCTCTCCTACTAGCCATCCCTCAACCCTCTTCTCAAACCATGTTCCTCTCCATGTTATTTCTAGGTATTCATGTGGTTTCATTGTTATCCTTATACTCTTCTCCCTGTAATCCACCTTCATCAGCGTTATCTTGCATTTTGCAAACCTCCTCTTAATCCTAGGTTTAGCCTTCCTAGCTTTACCTTTCAAATATCTTTTTCTCCATGATTTTATGGTTGAGTATGCTTTTCTTATAATAGCGTCTACCCAGTGTGCTGCATATGGATTATCCTTCATAAGAATATCTCTGAGCATTCTGTTAAACTTCTCACCCTTGGGTATTATTGGGTTGTGTAGTTTCAAGCCCATTATAGTCTGTAGTGTGCCATTTCTTCTTACCAGCTTTGGTTTTCTAAGCTCCCACCTAATATTATCCCATATTATGTCTATAGCCTTCTGTAATGTTACAACATACCACGTTATGAGATCTGAAACCCTAGAATCTCTTACAGGCACATAGTATGCTCTTTTAAGTTCTAGGGTTAATAGAGAGCCCTCCCTCACATCCATCGGCTTCTTTGATTTAACGTGCAACGTAGTGTAACCTCTCCTTCCCCCAGCGGGGGGAGGTCTCTATATGGTGTTTCGGTTGAAGCTTATATTTCTGTATGCTAGTATAGGGTGGGGGTTGAGGTTTTCTAACATCAACTCCTATAAACCAATATAAAACTTGAAACAGCTTCGGAACGGCGTTCTACGCCCTCGAAGCCAGGCCGGAAACCTGGACGTCGACAACCCCTTTAATACCCCTCAAATCCCTGAGTATCTTAGAGAGTAGAGGCCACTGGGTTTCCAGGATAGCCACGTTGATGCAAAGTCCATCCCCTAGAAGTTGGTGGTAGAAGGCCCTCACAACAGGCTGGTACT
>Ga0209143_1000414_pt1 | contig 20761 bp, 16 predicted proteins | sample FaiFalFF_MnMetaG_3_FD_184739 | JGI IMG/M metagenome (GOLD analysis project Ga0209143, IMG submission 184739) | Freshwater microbial communities from Yellowstone National Park, Wyoming, USA - Fairy Falls B (FF_Mn_B) MetaG (SPAdes) (version 3) | ecosystem: Environmental > Aquatic > Freshwater >...
CGAAAATTTTTTAGTTTCGCGCCGGTCAATCGGCCCATTTACGCAGGAAATGCCGCGTCAAACCGCAGAAGTGAAGGAAATCGACCGCAAAATCTGCGCACTTCTGCAGCGCAACGCTCGCCTCTCGCTCAGCGACATCGCAAAAGCCGTTGGTCTCTCCCTTGCTGCCGTGCGCGAGCACCTGCGCAAGCTGGAGCAGCAGGGCGTCATCGAGGGCTACTTCACCAAGCTCAACCCCAAAGCCTTCGGCTACGACATCACCGCGTTTGTGTTCGTGCTGGTCGAATCCAGCGTGCACTACGCCGAATTTATCGCCCGCTGCAAGCGGCGCGCGGAGATTCTGGAATGCCATGCCGTCACGGGTGAGCCCTCGCACCTGCTCAAGGTGCGGGTGCACGATACGGCTGCCCTGGAGCAGCTCCTCTCGGAGATCCAGCGCTGGCCCGGTGTCCGGCGCACGCTTACAAGCCTGGTGCTCTCCACTCATGTCGAGACCTTTGCCCTTCCGCTCCGATAGGCGTATGTTCCACATCCTCGGTTCCGTGCCATGCCAAGGCTCTTCTCACATGACTACGACGTGATTGCAGCGGCGAAGAACTGGCGTCTCAACGGCATCCCGTCCCATCCCTCCGTTCCCGTCGAAGAGGTCTTTGCGCAGAACGTCTTCACGCTCCAGGTCATGCAGGAGCGCCTCTCCAGACCGGTCTTCCGCTCGCTTCTGGCAACGATCCAGGAGGGCAAGCAGCTCGATCCCGCCATCGCCGATATCGTTGCCCTGGCGATGAAGGAGTGGGCAATCGAGCGCGGCGCCACGCACTACGCTCACTGGTTCCAGCCACTGACCGGCAGCACAGCCGAAAAGCACGAAAGCTTCATCACCCCCAATGCCGGCGGCGGTGCCATTGCAGAGTTCTCCGGCAAGGACCTCATCCAAGGCGAGCCCGATGCCTCCTCCTTCCCCAGCGGCGGTCTGCGCGAGACCTTCGAAGCCCGAGGCTACACGGCATGGGACCCGACCTCGCCCGCCTTCATCATGGAGCATCCCAACGGGGCAACGCTGTGCATCCCAAGCGTCTTTGCCTCCTGGACCGGAGATGCGCTCGATTACAAGATCCCACTGCTGCGCTCCATCGAAGCCCTCAACCGCCAGGCGCTCCGGGTGCTCCGCCTCTTCGGAGACCAGCGCACCTCCAAAGTCTACGCCACTGCCGGCGCCGAGCAGGAGTACTTCCTCATTGACGAGGAGTTCTTCTTCCGGCGCCCGGACCTGGTCCTCTGTGGTCGAACCCTCTTCGGCGCCCGCCCACCGCGCGGACAGGAGCTGCAGGACCACTACTTCGGCTCAATTCCCGAGCGTGTGCTCAGCTTCATGAGCGACGTGGAGTACCAGCTCTACAAGATCGGCGTGCCGGTCAAGACGCGCCACAACGAGGTTGCCCCAGGGCAGTACGAGATCGCTCCGCTCTACGAGCACTGCAACGTCTCGGCTGACCACCAGCAGCTCATCATGCAGGTGCTGCGCAACACCGCGCGCAAATACGGCATGGTATGCCTGCTGCACGAGAAGCCCTTTGCCGGGCTCAACGGGAGCGGCAAACACACGAACTGGTCCCTGGCAACCGATACCGGCATCAACCTGCTCGACCCGGGCGATACCCCGCACGAGAACATGCTCTTCCTGTTCTTCTGCGCCGCCGTGCTCAAAGCCGTCGATGAGCACCAGGACCTGCTGCGCATCAGCATCGCATCCGCAGGCAATGATTACCGGCTCGGTGGGCACGAAGCCCCGCCGGCGGTCATCTCGGTCTTCCGTTGAGCGAGATCTTCGAGCAACTGGGCAAACAATCCGCGCGGCTGCGCAAGCCACAGGGGCTGCTGGGACTGGGCATCCCCACCCTGCCACCGCTGCCACGGCACGGAGGCGACCGGAACCGCACCTCGCCCTTTGCATTCACGGGCAACAAGTTCGAGTTCCGCGCCGTTGGGGCTTCGCAGAACATCGCCTTCCCGCTAACCGTGCTCAACACGATCGTCGCCGCAGCAATCGATGACCTGGCGACCCAGCTGGAGGAGTGGCTCGAGCGTGGTGCGACCCTGGAGGAGGCTCTCCGGAACGTCCTCCGCATGGTCTACCAGCGCCACCGGCGCATCATCTTCAACGGGGACAACTACTCGCCCTCCTGGCACCAAGAGGCGGCGCAGCGCGGGTTGCTCAATCTCTCCAATGCCGTCGATGCTCTCGTGCTGCTGACGCAGCCGAAGAACCGCGAGCTCTTTGCCCGCCACGGTGTGCTCAACGAGCGCGAGCTGGAAGCCCGCCAGCAGGTCCTGCTGGAGCAGTACGCAAAGACGCTCACCATCGAAGCCGAAAGCGCGCAGTGGATTGCCGAGACGATGATCTTCCCGGCAGCGCTGTCCTACCTGCAGGAGCTGACGGCAACCGCCAACAGCCTCTCTGCGCTGCAGATCGGCTGCCGCAGCATACCCGCCCGCGCCCGTGCTATCGCCGAGCAGCTCGACGAGCTGGACACAGCGCTCCAGGAGCTGCACTCGGCACTGCGCGCCATCCCGATGGACTCTCCGCGCACGCGAGCCGAGTACGTTCGGGACTACGTCCTGCCGGCGCTGGAGCGGCTGCGCCCCATTGCGGACCATCTGGAACGCCTCGTTGCCGACGCATACTGGCCGCTTCCGAGCTACCGCGAGATGCTCTTCGTCAAATGAGCAGGGCACGGAGTCCCCTGCTGCCGCGTCTCTACGCTCGGACAGCACACCGAGCCCGATGCGGATTGTGCGGATTCGGCGCGAGGGCAACTCCTGCTCCATCCTCACAGACACGGGGGAGCTCCTGCGCTGCCCGCTCCCGATCGTTGCGGACTTCCGGCTCCGCAAAGGTGATGAGTTGAGCCCCGAACAGCTTGCCGAACTTGAGCGCGCCACACAGCGTTGGCATCTCCGAACGGCTGCACTGCGCTTCCTGGCTCGCCGAGCGCACTCCCGGGCAGAGCTCCGCCGCAAACTCCTCCGGCGCGCTTCTGCACCGGCTGAGCTGGTGGAGGACGTACTCAATGCACTGGAGCGCGAGGGCTACCTCGATGACGCTGCCTACGCCCGGGAATTTGCCCAGAGCCTGATACGCCGCAAAGCCGCATCCGCACTGCGACTGGAGCTGGAGCTGCGCCGCCGGGGAATCGAGCCAGCACTGGCGCAAAGCATCGCCGCAGAGCTTCTCCCCGAAGAGCTCGTCTACGAACAAGCCCGCCGCGCCGCCCAGCGGAAGCTCCGACTCCTTGCTGCCCAGCCCGCCGATAAGCAGCGCCGTGCGGTTGCAGGCTACCTGGCACGCCAGGGCTTTCCGGCTTCCCTCATCGGAAAACTGCTGCGAGAGCTCTTCCCCCATACCACACCGGATGCCGATGAGTGGTAAGCCCAGCCTCCCGATGCTTGCGTGCCTCCTGGGGCTTCTCCCTCCAATTGCCCTGGGGCAGCCCCCTCAAATTGGCTGCAAAGAGCGCCTGCCCGAACACATCAACAGCCATCCGCTCACCATCCTGCCGCTGCTCTCCCCGGACGGTCGGCGGCTCTACCTTGACCGCAAACACCATCCGGAGAACACCGGCGGCATCCGCGATCCCGATGAGATCTGGTACGCCGAGCGCCTCCCCGATGGCTCCTTCTCCGAGCTGAAGAACCTCGGTCCGCCGCTCAATACTCCGGGAAGCGACGTCCTGTGCGCCCTCTCGCCCGATGGCACCGAAGCGCTCGTCTTCGGCATCTACCGCCCCGATGGCACAAAGCAGACGGGCTTCTCCGTGAGCCGCTGGACCGACAGCGGCTGGAGCTTCCCCACGCCGTTGCGGATTCGCAACTTCTACAACCTCTCGCAGCACTACTACGCCACCTGGTCGCCCGACCGGCGCACACTCATCCTGGCGCTGCAACGGCTGGACTCCTACGGCGGGCTCGATCTCTACGCCTCCCACTTGGACACCCTCACCGGCACGTGGAGCGAACCGGAGAATCTCGGTCCCACCATCAACACCTCCGGCATGGAGGGCTCCCCATACTTGGCGCCCGATGGGGTGACGCTGTACTTCTTCTCGACCGGTCATCGGGGATTTGGCGGGATGGACCTCTTCATGAGCCGACGGCTGGATAGCACGTGGAAGCACTGGAGCCCGCCGGTCAATCTCGGACCCCAGGTCAACACCAGCGGAGATGAAGCCAGCATCAGCCTGACCGTGCGGGGGGATTCTGCCTACATCGCCTCGATTGACCCCATCACGCGCCAGGCGAGCATCTACGTTGTCTGCTTAGCCGATTCACTCCGACCGCTTCCGCCGCCCCCCGCCGCAAGCGTTCGCGAGCTCCAGCTCTACTTTGAGTTTGCCCGATGTTCGCGAGCTCCAGCTCTACTTTGAGTTTGCCCGCTGGGAGCTGCCTCCACAGGAGCAGCAGCGCTTGCGGGAATTCCTCGCCCAGCTCCCGCTCCAACAGGTTCGGCGGATCCTCGTCGCCGGGCACACCGACGATGTGGGGTCGCACTCGTACAATCTGAAGCTCTCACAGCAGCGCGCCCAAACGGTGGCAGAGCTGCTTGTACGCTCCGGCATCGCCCGAGAGCGCCTTACCATTCACGCCTACGGCAAGGAGCGCCCCGCCGTTCCAGGAACCACACCAGAGGCACGCCGGCAGAACCGACGCGTGGAGGTACGCGTAGAGCTGCTCCCGGAGGCTTCACAGCTCAACTGAGGCACTGGAGCTGACGAGCACCCCATCGCGTAGCTCCACAAGCAGGGCAACAGGGGCAAGCGCTTGGATCACCTCCTGTGCATGGGTGGCAACGATCACGGTCGTTCCGGCTGCATGCACGCGCTGCAGGAACTGCACGACCATCCGCGCCGAGTTCGGCTCCAGGTTCCCTGTCACCTCGTCTGCCAGCAGCAGCTCCGGAGAATGCGCCACAGCGCGCGCCAGCGCCACCAACTGCGCCTCTCCACCGGAGAGCTGCTGGGGAAGGCGATGCCGGAGGTAGCTGATGCCCAACTCGGAGAACAGCTCCAGTGTCCTCCGATGTGCCTCCTGCCGAGGCATGCCGCGGAGCAGCAGTGGCAGCAGCACATTGCTGTAAGCATCCTCCGAGGGCACAAGGCGGCAGTCCTGGAAGACAATCCCCATGCGGCGGCGTAACCGCAGCACCTCACGGTATGGCAGCGCCGAGAGTTCGACTCCATCCACCCAGACCTTGCCCCGCGTTGCCCGAATCTCCCGGTACAGCAGCCGCAGCACAGTGGTCTTCCCCGCACCGGTCGGACCCGTCAGCAGCAGCATCCCACCGCGCGGGAGCGTGAAGCTGACGTCGTTCAGCGCGGGTATCTGCTCGTAGAACACGCTCACGCCCTGCAGCTCAACCTGCATCCGCACCTGCTCGGGTAATACGCACATTCGGATGCGGCGGAGGTGGCTCCAGGTCGGCTCGCTCGTACGCCTGGCGCAGCAGCGCTTGAATCCGCTCGTGCGGCAGGATGACCTGGAGCTGCTCCCCCTGCGCGATGCGCTGCCCGGCGGCAAAGGCTTCCCACCGGCACCACACGCGGTTGCCCTCCATCCGCTCCACAACAGCACGGACAAGCAGTTCACTCCCCACAGGAGCCATGGCAATGTGCTCCAGGTGCAGTGCCGCCCCGATGGCAAGCAGTTCACTCCCCACAGGAGCCATGGCAATGTGCTCCAGGTGCAGTGCCGCCCCGATGGCATTCTCGCCCTCTTCGAAGAAGGGCTCGATTGCCCGCCGCGCCGCTACCTCAGCGTAGTAGGCGATCCAGAAGGTCGAACACACCGGATGCACCACCACGCCATCCAGAGCTGCCACCATCTCCGGAGTCACCCGCACGCGCACTTCGGTAGTATGTCCGAGCACCTCCGCCCTCATCTCCTGCTGCAGCCGCTACGATGCATCGCGCGCTTTCGCCAAGGCAATTCTGGAGGGCAGCGCTCGAAGGAGCTCGGCAAGGAATGCCACGCTGGAGCGCAGCTCCTCCAGTGTACCGCTGTTATCCAGCACAAAATCCGCTTGCTGCCGCTTCTGCTGCACTGGCAATTGGGCAGCCATACGAGCACGGAGCTGCTGCCAGCTCCAGCCGCGTTCGGCAAGGCGCCTGCGGCGCTCGGCAAGCGGCGCATCTACCAGCACAACATAATCGAACGCCTCCTCCAGCCCAACCTCGTACAGCAGCGGGATCTCAACCACAATCAGGCGCTCCCCACTCCGGACCAACTCCTCAATGCCGTCACTCAGGCGCTGCAGCACCTTCGGATGCAGCAGCTCCTCCACAAACTCCCGGTTCTGCCGATGGCGCACCGTCGGACCGAAGATGCGCTCCGCCAAGAGCTCGGTCCGCACCCTGTCGTTGGAGTCGAACAGCTCTGCGCCGAAGCGCTCTCGGAGCTGCTGCCGGACCTCCGGGTCGGTTGCAAGCAGCTCGTGCACGATGGCGTCCGCCTGCAGCACTGGAATGCCCTGCTGGCGGAGTAGCTCCGCAACGGTGCTCTTACCGCTGCCTGGGGGTCCGGTCAGGGCAACGAGTACGACCTCCTCGCTCATCCCAGGCGCGCCACCTGTTCGAGGGCACGCGGAAGTGCCTCCTCGTAGTGCTGCCGTAGCTGCGCCACGGAGGTCTCCAGCACACCGGCGATGGTGAAGCGGCGCGCAACCACTCGTCCGATTTCGGCACACGGCAATCCCAAATCGCGGCAGAGCGCCTGCAGCTCCGGCAACTGCTCCGGTGCGCAACTGACGACCACCCGACTCTGCGCTTCGCCGAAGAGTACGGCAGCCGTAGGCTCCCACGGGAGCGCGATATCAAGCCCCAGTTCGCCGCGGGAGGCTATCGCCTTCTCTGCCAGGCAGATTGCCAGCCCGCCCTCGGCGCAGTCGTGTGCAGAATGGACCCAGCGCCGGCGTGCTGCCTCCAACAGGAAGCGCTGCAGCGCGCGCTCCTCCGCCAGCTCCAGCGTTGGGGCATCGCCAGCAACCATTCCGTGCACCACCCACAGGTACTCCGAGCCTCCCAGCTCCGCCCGCTGCGGACCGACCAGGAGGAGAAGGTCGCCCTCCTGACGCACGCCCATGCCGACAGCACAGGTAACATCCTCCAGGAATCCCAGCATCCCGATGACCGGCGTTGGGTAGATCGCCGCCGTTGGGGATTCGTTGTAGAAGCTCACGTTCCCGCCGGTCACGGGCAGCCCCAGTGCTCGGCAGGCATCGCCCATGCCGTACACCGCTTCGCGGAACTGCCAGAAGATCTCCGGGTCGTATGGGTCGCCAAAGTTCAAGCAATTTGTCACCGCTACCGGTTCAGCCCCCACGCAGGCGACATTGCGGGCGGCTTCGGCAACCGCGATCATCGCCCCGCGGTACGGATTGAGATAGACGTAGCGGCTATTGCCATCAACGCTGAGAGCAATGCCGCGCCCAGGAAGCTCCTTGAGGCGCAGAACCGCTGCATCGGCGCTGCCGGGCAGCAGTACCGTATTGGTCTGCACCTGGTGGTCGTACTGCTCGTACACCCAGCGCTTGCTGGCGATATTGGGAGCGCCGAGCAGCTTCCAGAACGCCTCCTCTGGGGCGAGCGGTTCGGGAAGCTCCTCTGGCACAATGGCGCGGAGCTGCTCGATATAGGCGGGCTGCTGCGCTTGGCGCTCGTAGACCGGTGCTCCCTCACCGGCGACCAAGGTCCACGGCGGAAGCTCCGCCACCAGCTCCCCGTGCCGGTAGTAGCGCAGCACGGCTTCGTCGGTGATCTCCCCAATGCGGCTGATGAGCACCCCCCATTTCCGGCAGATCGCCTCTGCTTGGGGTTCCATCCCGCGCGGGACGATGACGAGCATGCGCTCCTGCGACTCCGAGAGCAGGATCTCGTAAGCGCTCATATCGGGGAAGCGCAGCGGAACCGCATCCAGGTCAATCCGCATGCCCACCCGCCCACGGGCGCTCATCTCCGCGGTTGAGCAGCAAATTCCCGCAGCCCCCATGTCCTGCATTCCGGCGATGACGCCGGCGTGGATCATCTCCTGGAGCGCCTCCCAGAGCAGCTTCTCGGCGAAGGGATCGCCCACCTGCACGGTGGGACGCATCTCTGTGCCGTCCTCCCCGAAGGTGCGCGATGCCAAGAGCGATGCCCCGTGAATGCCATCGCGCCCAGTGCGGCTGCCCACGAGCATCACCGAGTTCCCAACACCCCGCGCCACAGCCGGCACGATCCGGTCCGTGCGCACAATCCCCACCGCCAAGGCGTTCACGAGCGGATTGTCCGTGTAGCAGGGCATGAAGTAGACCTCTCCGCCCACCGTTGGCACCCCGAAGGCGTTGCCGTAGTCGCCGATGCCACGGACGACCTCCCGCACAAGGTAGCGCACGCGTGGATGCCGCAGATCGCCGAAGCGCAGGGAGTTGAGCACAGCAATCGGACGGGCGCCTGTGGCGAAGATGTCGCGCAGAATCCCTCCAACGCCGGTTGCGGCGCCTTGGTAGGGCTCGACGGCTGAGGGGTGGTTGTGGCTTTCGATCTTGAAGGCGATCGCATAGCCATCGCCGAGCTCGACCAGACCCGCATTCTCGTTGCCGGTGAGGACCCGGGCGCCGGTGCGCGGGAGCGTTCGCAGCAGCAGCAGCGAATTCTTGTAGCTGCAGTGCTCGCTCCACATGACCGCGAACATGCCCAGCTCCGTTGCGTTCGGCTCGCGTCCCAGAAGCTGGCACGCGCGCCCGTACTCCTCTTCGGTCAAGCCCAGCTCCAGCGCCATCTGAAGCATCGGAGCGCTCTCGGTGTGCATTAGCGTCCCACCAGCAGTGCAACAATGTGCAACAGCAGCCATGCCCCTGCCACGATCCCCAGCACCACACCGGCTGCTCCACCCAGCAGGGTGAGCCAGAACGCCAGGCGGCTCTGCTGCTTGAAGCGGCGGAACATGTACCCACGCCAATTGCAGTGGTGGCAGCGGTAGAGCACCAGCGTCGGGCTGAAGAGCTTCATCCAGCGCTCAAAGACATTGCGGGCGTGCGAGCGGTACATTCGCCCAACGGTCTTGCAGCGCGGGCACCGGCGCAGCGTCGGGCTGGGGCGCGGGCGCTGAAACGTCATCGGTGCAACATCGAACGAGCACACGCTGCAAAATTAGCCCTCCACCGAAGCTTTCACGTTCGGTGGTCCCCGCGCCTCTGCAGCGCCTCGCGCAGCTTCTCCACGGCATACTCCAGCTCGCCAGCGGTGGTGTACCAGTGCGGGGAGAAGCGCAACCACCCCATGCGCAAGGAGCACCGCACGCCAGAGCGCTGCAGGAAGTGGAAGACGGGCTCGGCGCTCTCCCCATCGGGCAACGAGATGCTGACAATCCCGGCGCGACGCTCCGGAGGTTCTGGAGTCTGCACCCGAACGGGCAAGGATAGCAGGAGCTCCCGCAGATAGCCGCTCAGCGCGACCACACGCGCCTCGGCGCGCTCGACCCCGTAGCGGTGCAACAGCTCCAGCGCCGCACACAATCCCACAATTCCGGCAACGTTGAGCGAGCCCCCTTCGAAGCGACGCGCCGAAGACACCAGCGGCTGCTCATAGTCGAAGAGGTTCCAAGGGTCCTCGGCTGCCAGCCATCCCAGGAGTGCCGGCTGCAGCTCCTCCTGCAGCGGCGGGGCAAGGTAGAGGAAGCCCGTCCCGTGGGGTGCCAGGAGCCATTTGGCGCCTCCGCAGGCGAGCGCCGAAATCCTACACCGCTGCACATCCACCCGAACCGCCCCCACGGCTTGGATTCCATCCACGACCAGCCAGATGCCGCGCTGTGCACAGAGCTCCCCGAGCTCCTCCAGCGCAATCCGGTCGCCCGAAAGGAACTGCACCGCACTGACCGTCACCAGGCGCGTTCGCGCATCAATGGCTGCCACGAGCTGCTCCAGCTCCAGCAGCCCCTCCGGCATCGGCACCAGGCGAAGCTCCACACCGAATCGGCGCAGCGCACGCCAGGGATAGACATTCGCCGGGAACTCCCGCGCTCCCACGACGATGACGTCACCGTGCCTCCAGCTCAAGCCCATCGCAACCGTTGCCAGCGCGGTCGTCGTATTGGGCATGAGCGCAATCGTCCCCGGTGATGGAGCATTGAGCAGCGCTGCGATGAGCCAGCGCGTACGCTCTACGGCTTCCAGCTCTTCAGAGAGATCCGTCTGCCCGTGCAGACGCCGCCGCAGATGCCGCTCCATCGCCTGCACAACGGGGAGCGGCAGCGGACCGGCACTGGCGTGGTCCAGATGCACAATCCCATCGGCACAATGCGGGAAGAGGCTGCGGAAGGGCTCGGTCTCCTGCTCGTACGGAAGCACCGTTACGGTTGCCATTGCAGCAGGGTCGTTGCTACACATTCGCCATCGAGCCACAGCCAATGCGGGAAGAGGCTGCGGAAGGGCTCGGTCTCCTGCTCGTACGGAAGCACCGTTACGGTTGCCATTGCAGCAGGGTCGTTGCTACACATTCGCCATCGAGCCACAGCCGCAGTTGATACACCCCGGCTGCCCAGTGGGCACGCTGCAGCGGGAGCCGATACCGCCCCTGCTGTCCGAAGCTTGTGTACAGTAGAGTTCGGCGCCCGAGGATATCCACCACCTCCAGCGCGACCTGCCCACTGCGTGGCAGCGTGTACTCCACCGTGCCCTCGTGCACAACCGGCTGCGGAAAGACCCGCAGGAGCGCACCCGAGCCCTCGACTGGCTCCCGCACCGAGACCGGCGCCACAGAGACTTGGCAGAGCACATCCTCCTCGTTGAGCCCGATGCTATCGGGGAAGAAGGGGAGCGTCAGCTCCACCCACTGCTCACGCTCCCGGGTGACGACACGGTAGTCGAAACGCTCGCCCGACCGCCCGAAGAAGCGCAGCACAAAGGGCATGACGAAGACCTGCGGCACTGCTGTTCCCTCCTGCCGCTGGCGCAGGAGGCAGCGCACAAGGTAGGTATTGCCGTCCAGCGCGGAGACCGAGGGCACGATCTCCAGAATCGGATGCCCGGCGCTGTAGACCCACTGGTCGAAGAAGGTTCGCCATGGCACCGGTGGCGCAGGCACATCGCGTGCCAGGGACTCCAGCAGGTCCTCCGTCTCCGCCGAGCCGTAGCGATGGCGCTCCATGTAGTTCCGCAGCGCTGGGAAGAAGAGGCTATCCCCCAGCAGCCGGCGCAGCATGTGGTACACCCACGCTGCCTTGGCGTACGTCGTGGGGTAGTAGAAGAGCTGGCTCATCGGCGGCGCATAGAGCGGAAGCTCCATCACGCCCGGCATGCCCTCCAGGTAGGAGTCCCGGAAGCGGCGCATCCGCTGGAGGTATGCCGATTCGCCCTGCGCCCACTCCAGCCAGAGCGCCTCGGACCAGCTTGCCCCGCCTTCGTTGAGCCAGATATCGTTCCAGGTGGCGCAGCTGACCAGATCCCCCAGCCACTGGTGCGCCAGCTCATGGGCAATCCCCAACTCAGCAAAGCCGCGCAGCCAGGATCGGTTGATTGTGGTCATCGTCTGGTGCTCCATGCCGCCGTAGGCGAAGGGCTGCACGGCAGCCATGCCGTACTTGACAAAGGGGTAGCGCCCGAAGTAGGTCTCGTACGCCTGCATCATTCGGGGCACTGAGCGGAAGGCGTATCGGGCATTGTAGCGAGCACCGCTGGAATCGGAGCTCTCCACATCCGGAGCCCAGACGTAGTACCACAGCGGCACACGGCTCCCATCAGGGCGCTCGTAGTACTCCACCCAATGGGCATAGCGCGATGCCGTCACCGACATCAGGTAGGTCGGAATCGGCACTGTGTCGCGCCAGACGTACTCCCAGACTCCCCCTGGATGCTGGCGCCGCTCCTCCAGCCAGCCGTTGGAGGCAACCTCGAAGCCCTCTGGAACAAGGACGCGGATCTCCGCCTGCGCCTTATCGTACGGGGCATCGTTGCAGGGCATCCAGTAGCGGGCATCCTCCGGTTGGCTCATCGTGTAGGCAATCCGCTCCTCAACAACGACAGAGTCGCCCGCGGGTCCACGCCCAACATAGTAGCCCTTCGGGTAGAGGTACAGCCCAACGTTGCGCGAAGTCCTGGAGGTGTAGGCGATGCGCAGCGTCAGCGTATCTGCAGGGCTGGGGACCGACGGGAGCGGGATAGTGAGCGCATCCCCGACCGGTTGCGGCGGCGGCACAATCGGAATGCCGTTGACAGTGACAGTATCAATTGTCATCGCCGCTGCATCCAGCACAATCGCTTGGACGTTCGCGCTGTCGATCCGCACGACGATGGTGTTGACCCCGCGGAAGACCCGGTCGGCAGGAGAAGTCCCCGTGCGGGTGAGCAGCTCTACCCAATTCAGCTGCAACCGGTAGGCAAGCACATCGTAGGGGCGCCGGCGAATCGCCGAGGGGCGTCGCTCAAGCGTGCGCGAGCACCCTTGCGTCCAGTACACGCCAGCAGCGGGCTCCGGCAACAGGGTGCGCGGAAGCTCCCCAGAGATGAGCTGCGCTTCCGCCATCGCACAGCCTCCCAGAAGCATCGCTAAAACCCATCGCCTCATGGCTCTATGGCAGGCTTGTGAGACATTGCGCTCTGCGCTACGCACCAGTCTTCGACAACACGGCGCGCACCAGTCTTCGACAACACGGCGGTCGGAGAAGGGCTGCAGTACATCGCCGATGATCTGCACCGTCTCGTGCCCCTTGCCGGCGATGACGACGATATCACCTGCCCGGGCTGCAGAGAGGGCATGTTCGATTGCCCGCGCGCGGTCCGGGATCAGCTCCACCCGCTGCCGCTCCGAATGGGGAATGCCGTGGAGGATCTCCTGCAGGATTGCCTGTGGGTCCTCCCAGCGCGGATTGTCGTTGGTCAGCACTACAGCATCGGCGTAGCGCACAGCAATTGCGCCCATGCGTGGGCGCTTCTCTCGGTCCCGATTCCCACCGCAGCCGAACACGCACACAAGCCGCCCGTTCGGGGGAAGCAGCCGGCGCACCTCGGAGAGCACCCGCTCCAGCGCGTCCGGCGTGTGAGCGTAGTCAATGAGCGCCGTTGCCCCGTTGGGGAGCTGGAGCGTCTCCATCCGCCCCGGTGGCATCGGAGCGGTCCGCAGCGCCGTCTGCAGCAGCTCGGGCGGAGTTCCCATTGGGAGGTGGAGCGTCTCCATCCGCCCCGGTGGCATCGGAGCGGTCCGCAGTGCCGTCTGCAGCAGCTCGGGCGGAGTTCCCATTGCCCAGGCAATTGCGGCGGCAACCGCTGCGTTCGCGACGTTGAATGCCCCCAGCAGAGGCGCCTGGAAGTCCACCCAGCGGTCAACCCCGGGGAAGCGCATCCTCCACATGCTCCCGTGGGGTCCGAGCGACTCCACAACGAACCGCACATGTGCTTGCTCGGACTGCCCCACCCGAAGGACCTGACAGCGGGCAGCGCACTGCATCCACTCATCCCATGGTGGGCACTCAGCGATCACGGCAACGGCATCGGCGGGCAGGAGCGCGAAGAGGCGCTGCTTTGCCCGCGCGTAGGCTTCCATGCTGCCGTGGTAGTCCAGATGCTCGTGCGAAAGATTGGTAAAGGCGGCGGCGCGGAAGCGGACGCCATCCACGCGATACTGGTCGAGCGCGTGGGAGCTCACCTCCATGGCCACCGCCTGGAGCCCTCGGCACCACATCTCGTGCAGGAACCGGGCAAGCTCCGGCGCGGTCGGTGTCGTGTGCGCGGTGGGAAGCCGCTCGGCTCCGATATAGGCGCCCGTTGTGCCGATGAGCCCTGTGGGGATGCCCGCTGCCTCCAGGAGATGGCGCACCAGGAAGGTCACCGTGGTCTTGCCGTTGGTTCCGGTGACACCGATGACCTGCAACCGTTGTGAGGGCTCGCCGTAGAAGCGCTGCGCAAGCTGTGCCAGCACCTGGCGAGGTTCCTCAACGCGCACAACCGCACACGGAGGGAGCTCATCGGGCAGGTCGCGGCAGAGGAGGGCAACCGCGCCATTGCGCACAGCATCGGCAATGAAGTGATGTCCATCGGTGGAGCGCCCCGGCAGCGCCGCAAAGAGCGCTCCAGGCGTGCAGCGGCGCGAGTCCTCACAGATTGCTGCAATGCGCTCTTCGCCCGTGCCGGCGACGAGGTCGTGCGGGATGCCCTGGAGCAGTTGTTTCAGGGGGATTGGCTCCATGGAGCGCCCTACCAGGGCTCCTCTTCCTCAGGGGTGGATTCCTCGCCGGTGGAGGATTTCGGCGTCAGTGCCGTCTGCGGAAGTTGGAGTAGCTCGGCGATCCGCGCAAGCAGTTGCCGCTCCAGCACCCCGTTGGATGCCCAGAAGTGCACGCGGTTGGTGATGTAGCCCTCCATGCCGCTGAGCTCCGCTGTCAAGCGCAGCTCCACTCCGGCGGTATCCAACTCCCGTAGGCGCACGGTGTACTGCACTCGTCCGTTCATCCAGCGTGCCCCGCGGATGCGCGGAATCTGCACGCTATAGCGCTCCATCACCGCACGCGTGGAATCCTCCCCCTGCACGAGCACGCAGAACTCCGAGCGCAGCATCCCTGAAAGCGTCCCGGCGGTATCCTCCAGGTACCGGTCGTACTCCAACTGGCATCCCCGTTCGGTGAGCGCCTGCTTGACGGCGCGCCACACTTCGGGGAAGCGCTTCGGGATTACAAGCTGGAACTCCTGCGGCTGCGCCCACAGCGGCACGGTCACGCACCACAGCAGAAGACAACGCTGCCACATCTGATTCCCCGCCGCCATCACACCGATGCCGGTGCACGTAGACGAACGGCAACCACTTTTGAGACACCCTCCGGCTGCGTTGTGACGCCGTAGAGCGCATCCACCGCCTCCATCGTGCGCCGGTTGTGCGTGATGAGCACAAACTGCGTAGACTCCTCAAAGCTGCGCAGCATCCGCATGAAGCGCTCGATGTTGGCATCATCGAGCGGTGCGTCAATCTCGTCCAGGATGCAGAAGGGGCTGGGCTTGACCAGGTAGAGCGCAAACAGGAAGGCGATTGCCACGAGCGTCTTCTCGCCCCCGGAGAGCTGCTCGATGCTCTGCGGTCGTTTGCCGCGCGGCTTGGCAACAATCTCAATGTCCGCCTCCAACACCTGCTCGCCCGTGAGGCGGATGTCCGCCTCGTCCCCATCCTCGAAGAGCAGCCGGAAGAGGCGCTGGAAATTCCGGCGCACCTGCTCGAAGGTCTGCCGGAAGCCATCCTCGAAGAGCAGACGGAAGAGGCGCTGGAAATTCCGGCGCACCTGCTCGAAGGTCTGCCGGAAGCGCTCAACGGCTGCCTGCTGCGCTTGTTCGATCGCCTGCAGCAGCGCACGCTCGGCTTCCCGCAGGTCCCGCCATTGGGATTCCAGAAACTGCAGCCGCTGCGAATGCTCCTCGAACTCCTCCAGCGCGCGGAAGTTGACCGTCCCCAGAGATGCCAACCGGCGCGAGTAGGTGCGAATCCGCTGCTGAAGCTGCTCTGCCGAGGGAGGCGGCGCCGGCAGCTCCACCTGTTCCGGCAGTAGTCCGAACTGTTCGCTGAGCTGCCCGGCGGCGTGGTCCGCCTGCAGGCGGGCATGCTGCTGCTCCAGCTCCACCTGATGCAGCCGCTGCGAAAGGGTGTGGAGCTGCTCCAGAAGCGCTTCGTGCTGACGCTGAGAGCGTTGCAGCTCGGCTGCGCACTGCTCCAGCTCGGCAAGGCTCTGGCTATACTGCTGGTAGAGCTCGGCGTACTCGTGCTCACGCTGTTGGAGCTGCTGCTGTAGCTCCTGCTGTTGCTGCCGCTGGCGTTCGAGCTCACGCTGCTGGAGCTGCTGCTGGAGCTCCTGCTGTTGCTGCCGCTGGCGTTCGAGCAGCTCCTCTGCCTGCAGCGAATCCCGCTCGAGCGCTTCCCATCGCTGTGCAAGCTGCTGCAAGCGATTGCGGAGCTGCTGGAGCTGAGCGCGCAGGTTCTCCAGCTCGTACTGCGCACGGGTCTGCTCCAGCTCGTGCTGCCGAGATTGCTCCAAGGCTGCCTCAAACGCGGGCTGGAGCTGCTCTAACTGCTGCTCCAGTTCGGCACGCTGCCGGCGCAATTGCTCGAGCGTCTCCCCGCAGCGGTGGTATTCTGCGCGCAGGTGGTGGAGCCGCTCCTCGAGCGTGGAATGCTCCTTTTGGAGTGCCTCCCGCTGGAGCTGGCGCTGCTGGAGCGTGGTCTCGAGCATCTGGAGCTGGAGCCGCAATGCTTCCACACGGGCACGCGCCTGCTGCTGGTGTTGTTCGGCTTGGTGTCGCTCCCGCTGGAGCTGCTCCAGCACAGTGGTTGCATGGCGGTGCTCCTGCTGGAGCTGCCGGATCCGGGCATCGAGCTGCTGCTGTAGTGCCTGCAACTCTGCCTCCCGTGCCTGCAGCTCCTGCAGCCGTTGCAGGCGCCCTACCCAGGGATTGGCTCCATCGCGCCACCGGAACAGCCCGCAGCGGTGGAGAAATTCGCCCGCGAGCGTGACCACAGCATCGGCACGGCACTGCTCCAGCAGCGCCCGTCCCACGGCGAGATTATCCACCACCAGGACCCGCCCCAGCAATGCCGTCAGCGCCGACGCCACTGCCGGCGGCATGTGGACCAACTCCACCAACCAGCCCCGAACCCCTTCAGCACGGATCGGCTCGAGCGCGCTCTCTTCACCGCGTGGGAGCAGCAGCTCTCCGGCTCAGCTCTCCGGCTCTGATAGCGGTTCGCACGTGTGCAGGGAACTCCTGCGACGGCAGGTGCGCAATCAGCACGGCTTCCAACAGTGGCGCGGCGGCAGCGGCAAAGGCATTGCGGAGCTCCTCTGGAAGCCGAACAAGCTCTGCCACCGTCTGCGCTCCCAGCTCCGGATGGTGCTGCCGGAGGTACTGCACGAGTTCGTGCTGCTGCTCGAGCGCCTCCAATCCCTCCCGTTGGGTCTGCACTGCGAGCAGCTCCTGCTGGCACTGCGCCAGGCGGTGGTGCTGCTCGGCAAGCTCTTCGGCAATCGCCATGCTGTGGGCATTCTGCTGCTGCAGCCGCTGCTGGAGCTGTTCGAGCGCCTGGGCTACGGTGTGCACATCCCCTTCGGCTGCGGCAAGGAGCTCGCGCTGTTGATGCAGGTGCTGTTCCAATGTCGCCAGCTCCTCGTCCAACTGTGCACGGCGGTTGTGCAATTGCTCCAGTTGGGCTTGCAGCCGTTCGCATTGGATGCGGAGCTCATCGTGGCGCTGCTGCCACCGGCGGAGCTCCTGGCGCAGGGGTTCATGCTGCTGCTGCCAGCGTTGGCGCTCCTGGCGCAGGGACTCCGCTCGGCGCTGGACATCGGCGGAGCGCTCCTGGAGCTGCTGCAGTGCGGCTTCGTGCTCCTGAAGGCGCCGGAGCAGCAGTGCATGCTGCTGTTCGAGCTCCTCGCGCTCGCGCTGAATCTGCCCGCGCTCCTGGTCAAGCCGCTCGTGGGACTGCCGGGCGAGCTGTATCCGCTCCTCGAGCGCTACCAAGCGCTCCCGCAGCTCTTGGATGCGCTGCTTGTGCTCCTCTGCGCGCTGGTGGAGGGTGTCCACCTGCTGGCGGAGCTGCGCATACTGCACCTGTTGTTGCGGGATGCCCTCGCGTAGCCGCTCCAGTTGCTGCTCCAGTGCTGTCCGTTCGGAACGGAGCTGCTCAGCGCTGGCTGCCAGGCTGTCCAACTGCTTCTGCGCCGTATGCCAGAGCAGTGCCAGGTACTGCTGCTGAAGCCGATGGAGCTCGCTCTCCCAGCGCCGGTACTGGCGAGCCTGCTCGGCTTGCTGCTCCAGTTGATGCACGCGCTGGCGCAGCTCGGCAAGCAGGTCCTCCAGACGCTGCAGCTCCAGGCGCACCTCGCTCAGACGGCGCTGTGCTTCGCGTTGCCGCAGCTTGTACTTGCTCACCCCGGCTGCCTCCTCCAGCAAGCGGCGCCGCTCCTCGCAGCTTGTACTTGCTCACCCCGGCTGCCTCCTCCAGCAAGCGGCGCCGCTCCTCGACTCGTCCGCTGAGCAGCTCCTCGACCATCTTCAGCTCGATGACCGAATAGCCGTGCGGTGCCAAGCCGCTATCGAGCAGCAGCTCCTGGAAATCGCGCAGCCGGCACGGCACCCCGTTGAGCAGATACTCGCTCTCCCCGTTCCGGTACAGCCGGCGCGTGAGCACCACCTGCGGAAGGTCTATGGGGAACAGCCCTCCGACGTTCTCCAGCCGCAGCGACACCTCCGCCATCCCCAAGGGCTTGAGCGCCCGACTGCCGTTGAAGATGAGCTGCTCCATCGTCTCACAGCGCAGCACCGAAGGGCGCTGCTCGCCCAGCACCCATCGGATTGCATCCACGATGTTGCTCTTGCCACAGCCGTTGGGACCCACAATCGCGGTCAACCCCTCTGGGAAAACCAGCCGCGTCGGAAGGGCAAACGACTTGAAGCCCAGCAGCTCTATCTGCGATACAACGACCGGCATTGCGCTTCCTGCCACGAGCGGTGGCGCAAAAATAGCGTAATTTTGCCCACGCCTGCCGACGCCCGTCAGTTGCGGAGTTGCCAATGATCCTGGTCACCGGTGCCGGCGGCGAGATCGGTCAAAGCCTCATCGCCGCCCTTGCCGAACGCGGGGAGGAGCTCCTCGCCGTTGACCTTCGCCCACTGCCCAACGATACGGCTGCTCTCTGTGCCGAGACCATCACAGCGGATATCTGCAGCGCTGAGCTCCATGCTCAACTGCGCCGGAAGCCAATCCGGACCATCTTCCACTTGGCGGCGATACTCTCCTCACAAGCCGAACGCGAGCCCGAACTCGCCCATCGGGTCAACGTCGAGGGCACGCTGCTCCTGCTCCAGACCGCCCACCATTTGGGCAAGCAGCACCGGGCGCCCGTGCTCTTCCTCTTCCCCAGCTCCATTGCCGTCTACGGGCTCCCCTCGCGCGAGGAGAAGCTGCGCGTGGGCAAAGTGAGCGAAGAGCAGTTCCTTACGCCGATGACCATCTACGGCGCCTCGAAGCTCTACTGCGAGCTCCTGGGGCAGTACTACGCGCGCTACTACCGGAGGCTTGCCGACGAGGTGGAATCCGGCTGGATTGACTTCCGCGCTCTGCGCTTTCCGGGGCTGCTCTCGGCGTTCACCCGCCCCACCGGTGGCACCAGCGACTACGCCCCCGAAATGGTCCACGCCGCTGCCGAGGGTAAGCCGTACGACTGCTTCGTCACCCCAGACACCTGGCTTCCCTTCATGGCAATGCCCGATGCCATCCGTGCTCTGCTTCTGCTGGCAACCGCCCCCGCCGAGCGGCTCCGCCGCACTGCGTACAACGTCACCGCCTTCTCCGTCAGCGCCGCTACAATCGCAGAGCTGGTCGCGGAGCTCTTCCCCGGTGCTCAAATCCAGTTCCGCCCCGACCCCCGCCGTCAGGCGATCGTGGACACCTGGCCTGCCGACATTGATGATTCCGCTGCCCGCTCGGATTGGGGCTGGGCTCCCGAGTACGACCTCCAGCGCACCTTTACGGAGTACCTGGCGCCCAATATCGCCCGACGCTACCGCCTGGATTGCTAACGCAGCTTCCGCCCCTCCTCCAGGAGCTCGTTGACCATGCTCATGGAGTCCCCTTCGGCGTAGAAGCGCACCAGCGGCTCTGTGCCCGAGGGGCGCACCAGCAGCCATCCCTTGGGCACGTAGAACTTGTAGCCGTCGGTGGTGTCAATGTGCTCGACAACGTAGCGTCCCAGCCGCGCCGGGCGCTTGCTGCATGCCCGCAGAATGGCGTTCTTCTCCCGCTGCGTCACCGGGACATCCACGCGGCGGTAGCGGTGCGGACCGAACTCCTCATCCAGCTCCTGGCAGAGCTGCTTGAGCGTCTTGCCACGCACAACGAGCATCTCCAACAGCAGCAAGCCCGCAAAGACGCCATCTCGCTCGGGCAGATGGATCACTGTTGCAAAACCGCCGGACTCTTCGCCTCCCAGCAGCACACGCTCCTGCTGCATAATGCGGGCAATGTGTTTGAAGCCCACCGGCGTCACGTAGAGCGGGATGTTGTTGCGCTCGCAGTAGCGGTCTACCATCGAGGTGACGGAGACGGTCTTGACCACCGCGCCGCGCCGCCGCTTGTCCTCGTAGAGGTATTTGAGCAGCAGGACGAATAGCCGCTGCGAGTCCACGAAGTTGCCCTCATGGTCCAGCGCCGCCAGCCGGTCCCCATCGCCATCGGTGACCAGGCAGAGGTCGTAGCGCCGCTGGGCACGTACGTACTCGATGGTTGCCCGAAGGTGCTCGGGCATGGGCTCGGGCTGCCCAAGCTCTCCGAAGGCGGGGTTGATCTCGGCGTGGATCTCCTCCACCGTCGGCAGCATTGCCCGCAGCAGATGCATCGCCGCGCCGTACATCGGGTCGTGCAGCACACGCAGCCCGGAGCTGCGCAGCAGCTCCAGTTGGATCTTCTTGCGCACGTGGCGGATGTAGGACTCGCGCGGCTCAAAGGGGCGCACCATCCGCTGGGCGATATACTCCTCCAGCGACTTGAGCGCCCACCGCCGAGGCGGCTTCTCCAGCAGCGGCTGCAGGAAACGCTCCAGCTCGGCAATCTGTTCCGGTGTTGCCGGACCGCCGAAGTTTGCCCGCACCTTGTATCCGTTGTACTGTGGCGGATTGTGGCTTGCCGTAATCACCACCCCCAGCGCCGCCCCCTTCTGCTTGGTGTGGAAGGAGATGACCGGAGTTGGCGCGAAGTTCTCCGCCAAA
>Ga0209143_1000421_pt1 | contig 20639 bp, 26 predicted proteins | sample FaiFalFF_MnMetaG_3_FD_184739 | JGI IMG/M metagenome (GOLD analysis project Ga0209143, IMG submission 184739) | Freshwater microbial communities from Yellowstone National Park, Wyoming, USA - Fairy Falls B (FF_Mn_B) MetaG (SPAdes) (version 3) | ecosystem: Environmental > Aquatic > Freshwater >...
AGCCTTAGGAGGAACCTACCGTAGATGCTCGAAAGGAACGATGGGTGTTCTAGAGTTACTATAACCCATACAATGAAGTCCATGAAACCCCTATCGCAGACAAGCACCCTACAAAAACGCCTTAGAATAAGCCTCACGATAACATGTGGTATGAGAGACCAGAACTCAACGTGAACCCATAGGGGTCTAAGCTTTACTGGAACACAAACCCCATAGTAGGGGTTACAGTAACCCCGAAAAGACCTAAAACGGGAGAAGAGCCTGTAGAGGAGGGATGCAAGTAGATGAGAACCCCTAAACCAGTGAGTACAAATAGAACCTTGAGAAGAGAAGTAGGAGGCTAGAAGCCTGACAACAGTAGTCTTACCAGAACCATCGGCACCTGAGATGACGATATGCCTACCCTTCCTTAAAACTCTACAGGCAGTCTGGGATAAGAATACCTCCTCCTTGTTAACGGTAGAGTCCTCAGAGATTTCGAGGGAAGAGCTCATCACAATAGCTTACCAAGGTTCCTAACATAGACGAGCATCACACCTACCAAACTAGATCTTATTGCTATAGAGTAGGTGAAGGAGTACATCTAGTGTTGGGAGAGCTAGACATCATACCTCATAATAATATCGTAATATCATTGCTAACCTCATTATCAAAAGAGGACCTAGAAGCCTAAAACGTTCTAGAGAAAATGTGAGGAAGTCCCTTAAAGATCCAACTATCACCTATATGTCTATAGTCTGCTAGGGCACGCCCTAAGCAACTTCATTTTCATTACATGGGATGTCTAAGTCTCTTAGCTCTCTTAGCGCTTCTCTCAATCTCCTAATCGGTTAATATGCTTTTCTGCGATACACCCTATCCTCCTATCTTTATGTGTGCGTACCTCTAGAAAAATCTTTAAGAGCAATAGCTCCTAGGAAGGTATTTAGCTAAAGTATATTCACGAATCTTATACTGAAACTTTAGCAGTAGCTATCTTTTGGTGATACAGTATATTGTTCCGTAGTTTTTGTTCTTTTTAACTAGAACACAGTTGTAATCATTGGACAATCTTTTAAGTAGTTCTTGATATGGTTTACCGGCTATATCCTCGTGATATTCGAAGATTACTTCTTTGAACGCCTTAATGTGCTCATAATCATTGAGTATTACGTCGTATTCGCACCCCTGACAATCCATTTTTAGAATAGTATTATCATCAATGTTGTAGTTATCAATTATATCATTCAAGGTTATCACGGGTACCCCACTATCACATTGACCAGGTCGGTGATAGGTTGTTGCAGTACTTTTAGTATCAACATCTTCAACGCATACTCTACCCGGTTTACTCGCCAAACCAGCGTTAATAGGTTCTATTAATTCTTCAAGATTATTAAGTCTAATATTTTCAAGCATCTCTTCATAAGCACCTGGATGAGGTTCAATTGCAATAACTCTTCTAGCGCCTCTTAAAGCAAAGTAAATAGCAGAGTCGCCAACATAGGCACCAACATCAACAACATCTTTATCTCTAACATCCACAAAGCTATACTCTCCCAATTCGAAAACTCCAAGTATTGTATCACGCATTGCCTTAAACTTAATACCACTCTTAGCCCAGCAGTTAGAAGCATTGTCATAGTTCCAACCAAGTACCCTAGCGAAGACTTCAAGATCATGTATTACATCACTAAGATCATCAACTTCTACGTCATTTACAACAATTCTGCCACTAATGCACTTAACAGACCTAATTAAACCTCGTGAAACTCTGCTAACTAAACGTTCAAAGACATCTTGGTTTAATTCAAGAACGCAGTTACCAATCTTTGCCTTAAGCTTGACATTAAAGCCAAACTTAACCAAGATATAGTATATTAACAATGAAAACCAATTATCAAATAGATAGCGACTAGCTAAGAGAATCTTAGCCTTCCTTAGTATTACTATCATTATAACATCGCCCTCCTATAGTTTAATTATGTACGCAGTGAACTATTACCCTATTTATGTAGATTTTCACATTTCTGCATTTAAAGTCTTTAGATAAATTCTTAATGATTTCCAAGTATTCCCTCAGATCTCTTTCCCACAGATGAAATTCAATGCCTAGTTCTCTAAACAACCTAATCGTTGAGTAGTCACTCTCTATTATATCGAACTCGCAACCTTCACAGTCCAGTTTAAGCACATCAGTTCTCACATTAATGAGATCCAAGAGATCACTTAATTTAATCGACTTAACCTTAACCACTCTACTTTGCCTATAGACTTTTCTCTCGTAAATTTTATCAATTACATCATCGAGTGATATATCAATAGGTAGCTCAATGAAACCACGTTTACCTAGAGCAACATTTATAGGTACTATTCTATCTGAGAGATTATTCAATTTAATATTCATGAGCATTTCTAGATATGCTTTTGGATGCGGTTCAACAGCAATAATTTTTTCAGCGCCGCTAATCACAAAGTATATAGATGAATCACCATTAAAAGCACCTACATCAATAACATGACGACCTTTAACATTTAGAAAACTCCATTCATTGTTAACAAAAACCTCTACCATAGATCTAAACACGTCTCTAAACTTTAACCCCATGAAATCTACGTAAAGGTCATTATTAAAACAGTGAACATTGCTAATTAAACCATCGTAATAAGCGTTAATAATCCTACCAATCCTATCAAGCTCTACAGGAACTATACAACCCTCGTTTAAGACAACCTTAATTACACTGTTGCTAAGAATTCCAAACCTGTAGAGTAAATACACTAAGCCCACACTAAACCAGTTACGAAATAATTCCCTAGACCTTAAGCCTACGCGAATATATCTAAGCATGGAATTTCACATAAGATTATTTACTAATACCAAGGTTATGTTAATATCATCTCTACTCAGCATTCTCAATAATTCCAAGGTCTTTGTGTCGTAGACGAGGGCTAGTATAGGTTTCTTTGCTAATAAAGTAAAGATTACAGCATGATGCCTCATGGCTACCACGTAGTCTAAATAGTTAAATAAGCAGAGGATCTCCTTTGGGTTCAACTCTTCATTAATGATTATGAGGTTAGGGATCCTTCTCTTAAGCTTAAATGCGACAATCAAGTCGTTGTCAAAGAACCTGCCTCTAAAACTTCCAAAACCGAATGGTATAAAGACCACCTTATCAAACCCCTTCTCCATAAAGTCCCGAACAAGCTTAACCACGTAGTTAACAACCTTTTCACTAGTCTCAGCATCAAGAGTTCTAAGATTAACTCCCAGAACCCTACCCTCATGAATATCATATTTAATGGCTAATTCTTTACACTCGCTAGGGTCAGGCAGTTTAAGCCTAAACGCAAGATCCTCCTCTATAGCAATAGATCTTTTAACACCTGTGAGCCTTAAGACCATGTAGGAATACTTATCCCTGACGCTAATGTAGGATACCTTAGAAAGAGCTAGTCTAATCAGAAGTCCTGTTAACCCCTTGAAGGCTACGGGCCTCTCAGATATAATTGGTCTACCTCTCCATTCATAAGGATAAACTCCAACCCCTCTAAAGATCACTACTTTACCTAACAACTCAGCAAGTAATGCTAAGAGAGCTATTCTCCTCCATGTAGCATAACCATATCTACCACCGCCGGCAAAAACTAATATATGAGATCCGAGAAAATGTTTCCAGAAACCTAGAGAAGTTAATCTCTCTCTAATAGCCTTAACACTATGAAATTTCATTGTACGTTGAGGATTACTAGATAAAACTATAAGTTCTGTCTTATTAAAAATATTTTTAAATTCTTCGATTAATACTGATAATATTGCTTCATCACCAACATTACCAAAGCCAAAGTATCCATGAACGATTACCCGGATCATCTCTCTACATATGACTTTAATATGTTTATAAACTTCTTCGACATATTTTCTATATCATACGCATAACTTATCTCTCTACATCTCTTTACTAGTTTAATATATTCCTCAAGTTTAAATCTATAAAGAGTGTACACGCCAACGATAGCTTTGAGAAATAATTCATAGGAGAAAGGTTTTATAACATAGCCACATTTAAAGCGTTTAACCACATCTTGCATAGCGCCTGGTATGTCAAATCCTATAACAGGTGTTCCAGAGGCTAGGCTCTCAACAACAATGCGACCCCACGTCTCTAATTTTGATGGAAAGAGCAAAACATGGCTTTTTGATAAAACTTCTGCAAATTTTTCCCGATCTAGAAACTCGTGGATCTCTATGTCTATATTTTTAATTTTATGTTGTAGCTCTTTAATTTTACGCAAAAGATTAGGTAGTGTTACAGCACCATAAGTAATTATCAGCCTTGCTTTAAATAGATTTAATTTATCAAGAGTAATAATGCTGTTCAGCACTATATCGGCTCCCTTGCGATAGTTTAAACCCGAGAAGAAAAGTGTGAACTCATCATATTTTTTTATCTGGTTTAAAAATATTTAAATCAACTCCTTGAGGGGCTATAAATACATTAAAGTCTAGTTTTGCACAAAGTTTGTATTCAAAGGTGTTTAATGTATGTATAATAAGTTTACTTCCCTCTTTTCTTTTAATAGCTTCTAAAAGAAAAAGACGCAAAATGCTCTTAAAGGCTAAGATCATTAATTTAGGTCTATAAATACTATATGGAAAAAGAGGGTTATGAAGAGCATATATGATTGGTATTGAGAGATCATCAGCATACTTAAGAAGATGATATAAGAACATTAGTTCATTTTTGAAGCATACTCAGAGATTATGTAAATTAGGTCGCTATCTGAAGCGATCTCCTTTAAAGAGTTCTGAGGATATGAATATTCGTGAAGAACGAGCCCAAGACTCCTTAAAATCTTATGCTCTTCCAGGCTTTGTACAATTTTTCTCATTTGAACATCCATTCCACTAGGGTACACAAGCGATAATCTTAGTGAGCTTTTCATTTATCCCTCGCCAGCCTATATACTTTAAGCCACGGTACAATAGTTAATTGAGGAAGATCATACTCTTGATGGAGATATAACCCTAATTCTCCTAACATTTCCCCATGATCTGATGTAACCACTATCTCTTCATATTTAATCCCCTTTTTCAAGGAGTAATCTATTAATTCTTTAACGTATTTGAGAGCTAGTATCAAATTTGCGTAGTAAGCATTAATGACTCTGAGCCTAGGTATGTTATTAGTTCTTAACTTCCTTCTCATAGTATCAGGTGGCACATAGTCGTGAATCAAAACATCCCTCATGAGCATTAGCGATAGTTCTCCATCAATAATCCAGGGAAAATGTGGCTGTGCATACCAGACAATATCTCTACCACTAAGCCCTATTTTCATGATAACCTCGTTAACCTCGCTTGGCAACACTGTCATTAAATGCTCCGCTTTCCTAGGCTTAATTGGTATTACCTCCACCTCTCTATTCTTTGGCGTAAAACTTCCTATCCTTATATCATGGCTCTTAATATTGATACTCGCATAGAATATCCTTACTCTGTTAAACTCTGGGATGGAAAAGATCCTAGGTAACCAGCCGTATGTATTTGGTGGTGGCACCCTAGCTTTAATTAATGATCCGCGTAAATACCTCTTATAAACCCTCATGAAAGCATCATACCTAGCATCGTCAAGCACGATTAGTAAGAACTTATGTTTTCTGAGCAGTGATCTAAACAAGTCAGCCCACTCCGGTAGATCTCCAAGTCCATATATGGATTTCAAAAGCTTGCTGATAAAGTGTTTAACTAAAGCTTCATGAACAGCCCCAATTGCGTCTACTCTCAGAGAGTTTACAAAACCACGTATGTCGTATTTAGAGATTACCATAGACAACCTTCAACACCATAGTAAGAGTCTTCTTCACGTTCAAACCTGTCGTATCTATGGTTATGGCATTATTAAACCTGCACAGGAACCTATTTAGGAACGCATATTGCGCCAATACGTAATGTGGCTGGGGATCACCATAACCTCTTATTATCCATCTACGTCTTAACTCTGGTATATTAGCTACAAATATTATGATGATGTCAGGTGTGTACTTCGCAGCTAGGGTATTTAATATTCGTATAGGAATATTCATTAATCTACCTCTCATCTTAAGATCAAAACCTGAATATATGTAATCAAATAGTGTGGAGTACAAGTACTCTTCGGAGATCACGTAGTACCCACTATTTCTAAGTAATGTGATTTTTAGGAGCTTTAAGGGTATTACGAAGAAGACATCAAGGTAGAGGGATATTGTTGCTAAGACTTTTGCTAAGTTTATACGTCCACTTCTAGGTATCATAAACCATGGAGCGTACTTACTCTCGATACCCAGTATCCTCACCGTAAGAGCCCATAGTACATATGATGGCCCATGAAAAGCCTTTATAAATACAGTGGATGCCTTAAGCCCATTAACCTTGAGCGTTTGAGTTAAGCCCCTAATTATAGTAGACTTACCAACACCTACAGGGCCCAGAAGCACTACTAATTTACCTCTTGTAGGCATAATCATATATAGTTATACCCTATTAAGTTCTTTCAGTAAATTAACAAGCCTGTTAATAATTACTTCTAGGTTATGATTTTCCCTAACGTACTTATAACCTTTCGTACCAAGCTTCTCCCATCTATTACTTTCAAGCAACCACCTAAGACCTTCTGCAAAGTCGTCTCTTCTAGCCCAGTAGCCGAACTTCTCCGTTAACCTATCTGGATTCACGGAGCTTAGTATTGCACATTTATGTGCTAGTGCTTCTAGCATTGCTATTGGTAACCCTTCTCTAATACTTGGTAGAACTATTACCCAACACTTATCAAGTGTTCTTCTTTTCTCCTCCTCGCTTACGAAACCTCTGATCTCCAGGTTTGGTAGTTTAGCGTATTTGCTCACGATCCTTCTATACATGTCCTCGTAGAGTATGCTTGGTTTGCCCATGGCTATGAAGTGTGCTTCTGGGAATTGTTTTGCTAGCTTAAAGAATATCCAGTACCTCTTCTGGGGGTCCATTCTAGCAAGATAGCATATTAGGGGTTTCTCGTTCTTCTCTATGCTCCTCTCATCTGGTATGTGGTTAACAGGGTTTGGGAGGTATATGACTTTATTAGGGTTGACACCGTATAGCTTCTTCAACTTGTCTAGATAAAACTTCGCCTGGGTTAAGATCATGTCCGCCATCCTATATGCTAAGCCGAAGACAACCCTATTTGCTAGGAATCTAGCCTTGGAGATCCTATAATAGGGATCTATGGAGCTCAATAGCTGGTAATCAGTCCAGTCAAAGGGGTCCTGAGCCCAGACAACATGTTTAGCATCACGTTTAAGAATCTCGGCTATAAGAGTTTCAACCATAGCCTCTATAGAGATAAAAACGTCGGCCTCCACCTCCCTAACGATATTTACAAAACCTTGGTAATCACGTAAATGCCTAAACACAGATCTAGTCTCGAAGGCGTATGGATATGTGATAACCCTGATACCATCAACAACGTATCTCTCAGGAGAGCCTGGATCCCTCCAAGCAAGGATTGTTACATCAAAACCACGTCTAGCAAGCTCGCGTCCAACAGTTCTAACCAGCCATCCAAAACCACCACGCCTCTTCTCACTAAAACTCTCACTAACAATAAAAACAACCCTCAACATAAATCCCCACTTAAACCATTATCAACTACTTTGACTTACCAAAGACTCAAATAGGTTAACGAAAACACCTGTGATCTCCTCCATGTTAAACAGTCTAAGTGCATGCTCCCTCAACTTCATCCCAGTATCTACGATTGCACCCCTAGGCTGTGATACGAGCTTTTCCACCCTATCCAAGAGCTCTCCCACATCCCCTGGTGTGAACATGTACTCTTCGGCCGGAGTCCCCTCGACCATCTCTGGTACACCGCCAACCTTGGAGGCTACTGGTATTGTTTCCGTTAGCATGGATTCTACGATTGCGTATGGTAGTGGTTCCTCTGCTATGGAGGGGAAGAGTAGGCCCCATGTTCTCCTGAGCAACGCTAGGTACTCTTTGTGTGGCATCCTGTCTAGTGATATTAACCTTCCATTTAAGCTTTGTGAGATGCTCTCCACAATCCTCTTCGCGTTCCCCACCTCCTTAACGTGGATCATGTAAATTCTACACTTCAGCCTCGCAGCTATCCTGGTTAGTGTTTTTAGGGCTAGGTGGTATCCTTTAACGTAGCTACCTCCACCAGCGTATACTAGCGTGGGCTCCTCATCCAGGTTCCTATCTATGCCCGGGAGTGGTGGGGGTGGGTTGTAGATCACAGTTGTTCTACCCTTTAACTCTGGTATGTGTTCTACTAGGATTTCACACTGCCTCCTGGACACGCATATAACCTTATCCACGTAGTTCAAGGCTATCCTGTTAACGATGTTCACGTAGTGTCCTAGACCTGCTAGGATGGCCCTAAGCAGGCTCCCATGCTCCCCATACTCAACCATAATATCTGTAGCCACATCCGGCCCCTTCCCGGCTAGAACCACCGAGGTGAATGTTAGGAGCTGGTAGTTGTGGGCGTGAAGTACAACTTTAACACTCGGCTTCAAAGTCTTAGCTATGATGGCTAAGGGTATGAGAGTGTGCGATGTTATGTAGACCACATCTGCCCCCTCGATGAGACCCCTAATGTGCTTTGTGTTGGCTACCAGCTTAAACCACTCAACAGGCTTGAACATAGACTCGAGAGTGCTCCAGTGAACGTACCTAGCAGTCTTCAGCACATCAGGCTCGGGCCTCCTAGTCCCCGAGACTATCGTTACATCGAAGTGCTTTGAGAGTATGCTCCTGGCTATAAGGTATGTTGCAAGCTCACCCCCACCACCCTCAGGCCAGAAGAGCTTTGAGAATAGGAGGATCCTAGGCTTCAAAGCCTTAGCATCCACGGTAGCCTTCTCGCTACGTAGAGCACCCCTCTAACCCTATCAACGTAAGCCTTATAGGGGGTTAGGAGAGGCTCTCCCCCCAACGCTCTCTCCACATCACTGTAATCGAAGACTAGGAGCTCCCCACCAGTAACAGCTACAATCCTCTCACCCCATACAATGGCGTTAACAAAGTGGTTGTAGCCTACGGTAGGCGTGGAGGTGCCCTCGATGTAGAGCGGATACCAGTACTTTAAATCCCTTGATACAATGATGGCTGTAGGCGAGCCAAGGCACCCAACGTAGTAGCCAGCAAACTTGGTCAAGCAGGTGAACTGAGCATAACGGTAACCCCTAGCCTTTAGAAACGTGAAGCTCCAATCGCCAAGCTCAACATCGTATACTGCAACACCACCCCTAGCAATACCACTATCGAAGCCTAAAACCCACCTATCACCATCAACTAGAACTGGGACAAACTGCCAAGGGCCTTTGTACAAAGGCTTCCAGCTAGAACCGTGATACTGTGAGACTGCAACCCTAACAACATTACCATCGCCTAACGTTACTACCAAGAGCCCCAGCTTCCCATCAGATGCTATGTAGTGGAAGTGCCTCGAAAGAGGGTCTACATCCTTATTTGAAGCAACCCTCCTGAAGTTCACTAGATCCTCTGATACATAGATACCCGTAGGGGGCTCGCCATACTCTTGGACGAAGACCCTGCCTTGAGCTTCAACACCATGCCAGAACCAGTTACCAGGCCTAGCCCTGAGAACGGGTCTAGCTTCACCACCTGAGACTAGGTAGAGGGTGTTACCTGAGGAGACTAGGAGGCCCTCACGGGAACCCCATGGTATGAGGCATGGACTACCCTGTAACGTGACAACTTCATCCAGATCATTACCTCTAAGCATAGAAACCTTACAGGAGGCTTCACCACTCACAGCTACGTAGACTACTCCACCTACACCTGCAACGCCCGTAACCGGTATAGGTAGCCTCAATCAGACCACCTTGAAGGCTATAAGGTAACCTCTACCAAGCAACCCCAGGAGCCTCAATAGTGGATGTAACAGCTTAACCAGCAGGCTGAGGAGCCTCCACGTACGGCTCGGCATAGTGAGCACCTCAGCCCTATCAACCCTAACCAGCAGGAACCCCCTTAGAAGATACCTATACACCATGTAACCCCTTCCAGTCAGCTCATAGATTGTAATGGATTTAGGCATGCTAGGCAAGGTTAAAACCACCAAACCACCCCTCCTAGCACAAGACTCAAGCCTCCCAAGCAACCCGGCATCTAGGACTCCATGGATAGATTCAACAGCTAAAACAACGTCGAAAAGCTCAGAGCAATCAAAAGACCTGATGTCAGAGACGTAGAGCCCATCGTAGACATTAAGCCTCCTAGCAAACTCAACCTTAACAGGGTCAACATCAACACCGACAACACGAGAAACACCAAGATAACCCTTAAGGATTAAACCCCAGAAACCAAGACCACAACCAACATCGAGAACACTCTTAGGTTTAAACTGCCTAAGAAGACCAAGCACCCAAGGCTCAAGACCAGGACTGTGAAAGGTAAAGGTGTATCCTGAATCATACCTGATCATGATACCACCCTAGTACTTAGGTGCTCTCCTCTCGAATACCTCTTGGATAACAGTAGAGCATCTTATCAACGTGACTTCCCCAAAGGAATCTACATTCATAGCTAAGATCCTTTATAAGTTCTTCAAACTTCTCATCATTGTAACTCCTAACTTCAACAAATACATGGGGCTTGAACTTCTTAAGTGTGAGGATAGCATCTCTGAGCACCTGTAGTTCCGCTCCTTCAACATCTATCTTTATTACATCGATGCGTGCCGACCTTAATTCCTCAACAACTACGCTTAATAAATTTGATCTGCCTACAAGAGTTTATCTATACTTCAATAAAAACATTAGAGATATTATTTCAAAATTATAACATTAACCTCAGCCTTGAGCTTACATAAGGTTAAGAATATATTAAGCAATATTTAAGATCGAAGCATTGGCAATAACTTTAGCATTAAAGAGTACCAGATAACAGTAGTTGCTATTCGTAAATATACAGGCTTTAATTTTATCAAGCATAAACACGAGACATAATCAGAGTTGTTAAGCTATAGAAAAAGGATTCAGGTAAGATCTTTATTGATCTTTATCAGTTTTTTAATGCCAATTTATTATGCTTATCTCTCGTGAGAGCTATCGGAGATCGAATGATAAAATCGTAATTAATTCTATAGAATGTTCCTCTTTTTTCAGCATTTTCAGCATTATAATCGCTTCTAGCAGAGCTTTTAATACGATATGAGGCGATGAAGAATAAAGCTCCAGAATAAGTCTGCCTAACAAACTTTTTATTAGCATTAAAGGTGGATAGTATAATAATATGTACAAAAATTTATTGACTAATAACTCATAGTCTAGTTTAATTTTGCTAACTGTAGCACCCGATCTATGGTATATTACCGCGCTTGGAACAATGACTACCTTATAACCAAGCACATTAGCAGGAACACATAGGCTTAGCTCCTCATGACTAAATCTAAATAGTTCATTAAACCCGCCGATTCTATCTAAAAGTTTTTTCCTGATAGCTATACATGCGCCGTAAGCCCACAATACTTGTACTGGTTTATATCTAAAGAATTGTATAATTCTTTGCAACAGCCTGTCGATCCTAGCATCATTTCCTGAACCTATTGTCATCGTTCTTCCCCATTGATCTGTAAAACCGCCTAAGAATTGAATCAAACCTGTGTTCATGTCAAGAATTAAAGGCTGAGCTACACCCACTTCGGGATCGCTAAATGCCTCTGCTAAATGCGCAAGCTAATCTTTAGTCACAATGGTATCATTATTTATGAAAACTACGATGTCTGTATTTGGATCTATAAATTTCAGCGCCAAGTTATTTCCTTTCGCATAACCATAATTTTTCTTAAGCTGTATTATCTTAAGCCTCTTGTCTCTAAAGTTTGCTTTTACATACTCCACACTATCATCTGATGATCCATTATCAACAAATAACACTTCAAAAACATCGTAAGCCGTATTTAACAAGGAACTTAAATGAGCATCTAAAAGAGATCCAAGAATCTTCCTGCTATTGTAATTTAAACTAATTACTGAAAATTTAAGATGTTTTCTCATCGTTATACCCTTAAACCGATCACAAGCCTATTGCCTTTTATCTCAATAACTTTAACTATAAATCCTTTTTTCCTTAGGAAAACCCCTACCTCACGAGCTTGAGATGGATAGTGATGTGCTGCCACAATAATAGTGCTACAATATTTTCTAAGGGTTTCAGAACCGCCTTTAAGGATTCTTAACTCTGCCCCTTCCGCATTTATTTTAATGGATATTTCTTTCAGATCGCTTAAGAATCGTTTTAATATAGAAACTAAAGTGTCTAACCGTAAAGTTCTTACAGGTATTCTCTTTTTTGAATACAGCACGAGGCTGTGACCTGTAAAGCCGTGGAGATAAAGAAAGTCATATCCGTCGATATTGCTACATCCAGCTCTTATTACCTTAACATTTTTACATTTGTTTATGCTTAGGTTGATCATAAGGTATTGTACATTACTAGGTTCTGGTTCTATCGCTACAACCAAACCCTTTCCTGCAATTTTTCTACATGCTCTCACTGTAAAAGTGCCTATGTGCGCTCCTATATCTAGGATTATAGAAGAGCGGGCCAATATAATATCATAATATCTTCTAAATAAGGCTGATTCAACAGTATATGCTTCGCCAAAACGTGCTAAAAATATATACTTAAATGGAATGATCACAACCATCTCAAGATCTCTAATAATATTATATTTACTTAAGCGTGAGTATAAACGCAACAGTCTAGAAATAATGTAGATAGGAAAAACTATCAGACCTCTTGCTAAGCGAAATGTGATCGATACCATTATTAACCCATAATCTCTCTATATAAGTTTAAATATTTCTTAGCCTGTTCGATCGATGTAAAACCTCTTTCTATTACTCTACGGAACAATTTTATTCCAATTTTTTCTGATACATCTTTATCTGATAATAGTTCGAGTATTTTTCAGCTAATTCGTCTTCATCATTAAATAGTAAAGTTTTGTCTCCTATAGCCTCAGGTATGCTAGAAGCGTTTCTGCCTATAACAGGTATGCCTGAGGACATCGCCTCAAGAAGTGTTAAGGAGAAACCCTCACTTATCGATGTATGAACATATAAGTCAGAGGCTCTATAGTATAATAATAACTTGAAAATATTGGGTGTCCAGCTTAGATCGAACTTTATGAATTGTTCTAGCTTTTTTCTCTTAATAAAGTTTTTTAGGGGAGTTAAATAATTTTTATTAATAGATCTACCTTTCACAATAAACATAATGTCTTTCCTTTCCTTGATGATTTTTGGGATAGCAACTAATAACTTATGTAACCCCTTATCCGGTTCTACTCTTCCCGACCAAAGAATTATTTTTTTATCCAATGGAAGATGTAGCCTCTTTCTAGACTCGATTTTTGGTAGTGATGGGTTAAATATCTCAGTATCGACACCATTGTGAATGACATGAGCCCTTATGCCACAATATCTTGCCAAAGTATTGCTCGAATGTTGACTTACTGCTACAAATGTTGCTTTATCAGCTATCTCCTTTAAAGTCTTGCATGCATTGTCTACATTTTTTATATGATCTGGATCCAAAGAGCCATGGAATGTAAAAACTTTTGGGATCCTAGTTTTTAAAGCAATATTTGTTAGTTCATCGTGATGTTCATTCAAATGGATTATATCAAAATGCGCTAATTTATACGAAACTTTTGTTTTGCCTAAGATTTTATCTAGCCTTGAGAAGATACCAGAGCCTGAGAAAAAAGGTATTAACTTCTTCGGTTGTTTTAAATGATAATAAAATCCTCCCATTAAGTATGAAAATAGATTTGTATCAAGCTTAACATAGACTTCAGAATTTTGCTTCTCAAGAACAGTTAAGTAGTAGGGTAAGGCCCAGTTATACTGTACTAAAACTCCTATTGTTTGAAATAATATTTTCATGGTAGATACCCTAACTTGCAATTCCGATGTAATTACCTATACGCAAGATCACACTAAAATTATTTAATGAACTTGATATCGGAGTCTCTGTAGGATCTATTTTTAAATTTCTTTTAAACCAATCAACATTTCTAAGATCTTTTGTCATACCAATTATCCCGACTCTATCAACGCCTATAATAGCAATTTTAATCATCTGGTCAGCTGCAAAACTTGTATGTTCTGATAGAGACGGGGGCTTTAATGAACTTAGTGATGATCCTAAGCGTGGATCAGTCCAAAGGGATATGTGAAGATCTATGTAATGAGATATTAATAAAGCGATATTCCAGTCATTTTTTATCTGCCCAACCTATTTTTTCTCCAAATGTGTTGGCACTTAATGTTGGGTCTTGTATGCCGTAAAATGTAGCCATAGATATTATGATCAAAGAGAGAATTAAACTTAAATTTTTTTCTCTGTAATTTTTTCTCTGTCCTGTTATTATCATGGTTGCCAGAGGTATCATTAATATATAAAGCCAGTAGAAATATCTTCCACCAAAACTTGGTACCAGCCTAAGTAAAAAATTAATAATCGTACCGCTCAGCCCTACTAAGCCTAATAATATTATGTATGATAAGTTTTGAGGATCTGACATTTTATTCCTTTTTAAAATTTTTAAAAGATGTTTAGGATGAAGTAATATATATGAAGAAACTATAGATGGTACAAGAGACCATGAGATAAAATATATATTTTGCTCTTGAGTATACCAAGGCTTGGCCGTCCCATAAAATGCTGTTGCTTCTCCAGAGATCAAATTTATGAAACTTATGATCGAGTTGATGGACTGTCCTAATATAATGTCCATATAATATATGCCTATCCAATAAACTATCGAGATCATAATAGCTAATCCAGCTATTCTCATAATTTTTTGTCGCTCAACATTATGACTACTTACATATAATAATGGAAGAAGAAAAGCTAAGAGGATCACAATAATAGTTGCATGAGCAATTATACCTGAGACAAACAATATACCTAACGTTAAAATGCTGACTTCAGATCTTAATGCTATCGTTCTTAACATAATATATATCATTGCCATAGCTAAGATTATCGCATATCCCTGATGAACTATTTGGGTTAATGCTAGAGGAGGCGTCAAAGCTATTAAGAATAAGCCTATGAATGGAGCAACATTGCCTATTTTAAATGATTTTAATATCAAAAATATTAAGAGAAAATATAAGAGATAAAATATAAACTTAAGCATTAAATAATAACATGATATGTTTTCAACTCCTGATCCCGTCACTGAGGCCAGAATATACCCTAAAGCAGGTATTAAATGATAAAATTGATAATAGGGTTCTTCAGAATACTTATAAGGTATCCATCTTCCATCATCTTCTATCGCTTTAGCAAATCCTGGGAAACGAGCATCATCTCCTAATGGTAAAGGATGTTCAGTCGCTATCATAATAACAATAGGCATAAATATAGCCACTAAAGTCGTAATAAGAATAACATCAATTCTTTTCTGAGATATATGAAACATCATCCATATAATTACAGCAACAAACATTGCATGTATATATGGAAATATTGTTATATTGATCTTAACAAATATTAAAGACAATACTAGATAAATCATCAAAGCAATAATAAGGTTTTTTCTTTTATAAAGATCCTTATATCATTAAGACTCAACTTAGATAAAAGCTGAATCAAAATCCATATAACAGTCAAAATTAGAGAATACATAGCTATTGGAGTCTGAATAATCTGAATCAGCAGATTCATAAGATTCATAGATGTCGCCTACTCAACTAATCTTTTAATGCATGCCTAGTCATTTAAATTTTTAAAAGACTGCTTAATAAGATTTAACGTCAGCATAGATCTCTTAACCTTAAATTATAATAATTTTTCATATAAGATCCTTTAAAAAGACCCTATTTCCTTATTATATTCTCTGCTGCAACTACTACGGCATCTCTAGAATTCATCCTAAGTTTGAATCCTATTCTTTTTATTTTCTTTATTTTTAATGCTGTTCTCTTTACATCTCCTGGCCATCCTACTCCATGTAGCATCGGCCTATAGATCTTTTTAACATCTTTGAATCTCATGGTCTTTATTATCTCATCTGCGACTTCATCTACGGTTATTCAGTCCTCGTTGCCTATATTATAAACTTCGTAGTCTGTATCTGTTTTTCTCCATGCGATCATTGTTGCTTCTATTGCATCATTTATGTATATGTAGCTTCTTATCTGCCTTCCATCTCCAAGGATCTCTAGTTCTCTAGGGTTTCTAATCAGCTTATTGATCAGATCCCATATTACGCCGTGTCTAAATCTTGGTCCGACAACGTTTGCATATCTAGGTATTACAGCCTTGATCCTGAATAATCTAGAGTAGGCGTGTATTAGTGTCTCACATGATGCTTTGCTTGCTCCATATACTGAGACAGGTTTTATAGGACTTCATTACGCCTTTCACATCATACACTTGTGGATGAAGCTCTATGACAAGAGCCTTTATGCGATTTAGCCACTCAAGGTCCTCCGTTATGATATCTAGTTCTGCTCCTTCGATATCTATTTTAATTAAGTCGATTGAGTTTATACCTTCGTCCTTGATTAGCTCTAGATTTATAATTATTTCGAATATCCCATACAAAAGACCGAGCCCAGGAACAGTAGATAGCCTATGTACATCGGATATCTTACCGTGTAGGTAGATCCAGTAAGCCTCAGATAGATATGGGTATTGATCTGGAAGCCATGGATTAACCATCATAAATGATGGAAGAAACTCTATTATAAATGCTAAGCTCAAGACCGCTACTAACCTATAAGATGATCTTGAAGAAAGCATCACCATGAATGCTATTACTGGTATTGCTACCCACGTAGTCATGGGTTGTACGAGGAGGTAATAAAATGGATACGATTCAATATCCGACAATTCTATCACATCGACATGTCTCGCTGTAGTAAATATCAATAGTATCAGTATCACTATATACAGCAGTACTAGCTCTAGCCTTAGAAGAATATTATCACGTATACCCTCCAACCTCACCTATTGCTTCCTCGCTAAGAGTGGTACATCAGGTGCTAGGGAAGGTCTCGCTTTAGCCATGAAGAGAGTAATTATTTCAAGTAGCTTGTAACGTCTGTATAAGGGGGTTAACAGACCGCGTATCTCGATTACTTCAAACCCCGTGAGAGATAGGTGCTTTCTTAGAAGCTCTAATGTATATAGGTTTACACGCCCATAACCGTACTTTGTAAGAGGTCTTTTGACGCTAATGTTGTAGTAGAAGGGAGTTTTCCCCATTAGCAGAAGTAGTCTATTAGCCCAGGCCGCGAGATTCGGAGTCGTAAGCATGAGCAACCCTCTGTGTTTAAGAATTCTATAAGCCTCCTCCAACATGTTGTCTTTGTTCTAGATATGTTCTATAACTTCAAATGCTGTGACAAAGTCTACATTATCATTTTCTAGGGGAAGAGATTCGATGTTAAGGTCTGCTTGCAAAACTTCAAAGCCTTTTTCACAACATCTTCTAAGAAATCTTTCCTCTATATCTATAGTTATTACACGTTTAGGCTTTAAAATTTCAACAACAAACCATGTAGTGATACACTCTCCAGAGCCCATATCTAAGTATACGATCTCCCTATCCTTCAATAAAGATCTCACCCTCGTTAACACCTTCACTAATACTTTTCTATTAAATTCAATGTCAGGCAAAGGAGAACACATATATCTCACATCTGCTGTAAAAGTTCAAGAAGTTTATATGCAATATCTCTCCATGTTGGTATTTTCACGGTCTTATTACTATCTATCTCAGTATTGTTCTCAGATTTTAATTCGTCAATAATAGCTTGGGCAAGTTCTTGTGGATCCGGGTTAACAACTTTAGCAATACCGCTTTCTTCAATCCACTTAGATGCAATATTACCTCTTGTTATAATCAGTTTTTTCCCTCTTGCTAGAACCTCGTTTATCAGCAAAGGATAGCTCTCACCAGCATGTTTAGTTGGGAGGACTACAGCATCTGAAGCGTCAATAAGTGCTATCTTATCCTCCTCAGAAATGTAACCTATGTATTTTACCTTCTCCTCTACCCCTAATATTCTAGCAAGCTTTAAGCATTTCCCTAGATACCTCTCATCCCCGGAACCTGCTATAATAAGAACGGCACCTGGCACCTTCATAGCTACCTCTGCAAATGCTTTGATTAGTAAATCTAATCCCTTGGTTGGATGTATTCTACCAATAAAAGCTACAATTTTGCCTTTAACATTATATTTTCTCCTAAAGCCCTCATCCATAGCAGGCAATTCTAGATACACTTCATCGATACCATGTGGTACTACAATAGCATCTAAACCATACTCCTCTTTCAATAGGCTTCTTTCATATTCATTGGTTACAAGAGCTATATCAGCTAAGTCAGACATTTTCTTCGTAATTAGTTTCTGATATATGTAGCCAGGCAGCCTTAGAAGAGGATTATAATGATACTTTAAGTAATCGACACCTAAAAATTGAACCGCTAAGAACCTCCCAAGCTTTTTTGCCTCTCTGCATACTTTATACACAAAGTAGCTGCTCTGACTCCAGCAAATTATAACGTCGGCTTCCTTTAGAACTCTTATAGGTATTTCCATGGGTATCGTAAGGTCTTGAAAGTGCAATCTTAGAGCTTTCACTCTATGTACGTAGACACCGTTAATAATTTCTTCCCTAGGCCTACCTTCAGCACCAATCTTACTAGTGATTACATGGTTTTCATGACCAAGCTTAACAAGTTCCTCTGCAATACCCTGAATAACCCTCTCTAAACCTCCGATTATAGGCCAATAAGATTCATTAACGTGAACTATGAACATCCTTCACATTCACCGCATTCTCCTTCTATGATCTCTGCTAGTTCTTTCATTGTTAAGAATTTTGCATCGAGTTTTCGAAGAACATGAATCAGAGAATATAACATTGCTGCTTTCACGGGTTTAACGTCGTGAATGAATACGGTTGGTTTAATATAAGATGAAAATGTAGGATTCATAGCGTATAAAAGCACTTTACCTATCGTTTTTACACTTGCAGAGCCTATCGTGTATTTACTCCAAACCTTTATATTAAGGGGATCGTCAAAAGGTAGTATATCGGTTGCTCTAGCATAATAATAGTGCTTTGAAACTTCACGGATAACTCGAAGATTATATATACCATAAGGGTATGCGAAACCTAGAACCTCCCTCCCTATTATATCTTCGAGGTATCTCTTTGAACTTTTTAATTCCTCCTCAAGTTTAAAGCGATCCAGCTTTATCAATATCTCATGTGTAGCAGTATGAGATCCTACCTCATGACCCATTTCAACTAGCGTAGCAATGTTTTCCTCATTTATTGTTAGTAACTGCTTACTTTCAAAACTTTTCAAATGAGTTATTATAAAGAAAGTAGCCCTAATGCCTAACTGTGCAAGTAGTTTAGCGAATTTTAGCTGTGAGATATATCCATCATCAAAAGTTATAGATATAAGCATGACGGAGCTTTCTCGAACTTCACTCTCATGTCATGTTAATGGTTTTCAAGGATATTGTTATAAAGTGTTTCATACACGGGCAATATCTTATTCCATAGGAACTTCTTAGCATGCTCTCTCGCTTTTTCTCCAAGATTTCTCCGTAATTCATCATTACTTAGAATTGTTATTATAGCTCTAGCGTAGTCTTCCGGGATAGGCTTAGCCCAAAGACTCGCTATACCTGGTGGGGCAGTGTATAATTGCCCACCATAGCCAGTTATTACGCTAGGAGTTCCAACAATACCGGCTTCTAAGAGCGTCATCGCGAACGCCTCATATAACGATGGTAATGCATATACGGCCGTCCTAGCATATATGGTGTACTTTCTTTCACCATATACAGATCCTAGGTATTCAATTACATGTTTAAAATCATGTTTTCTAGCATAATCATAAACCCATTTCATTATCCCCTCATCAGGTCCTACTAGGGTAAGTTTTACATCTTGTAATTCTTTAACCACGCACCTCATAGCTTTTATCAACAATGGGATATTCTTCTCTCGACTTATTCTACCTAAGTATAACACTTCACAGCATTCATCATTTTTATTTATGTTAAAATGAATTTCTGGAAAATCTATTCCATTAGGGATTATTATCGTTTTATCTTCTAGTAGACCGAGGTTATGTAATATAAAATCCCTTTCATACGGTGTTAACACAACGAACCTATCATAGAGATCTAAATACCTCCTACCAATAGCGTCAACAACCCTGTGGTAAGCCCATATGGCTAGACCTAGTTGACTGAGTTTATGGAAAGGAGCGTGACCATGTAGGATTGCTTTGAACCCTAAGATCTTCTTCAACCTAGCTACTTGGAATACGTGGGGGTGCCTCCAGACATGTACGTGGACTATGTCAGGTTTTAGCGTTCTGATAACCTCTGGTAACTCAGAGCTATACGATCCACGATAAAACATAAAGTTGGGTTTAACTCTAATTACATGAACACCGTTAATAACCTCGTATTTGGGTAGGGAACCTATACCACCATCTCTCAACCTGTTGTAAGTGACAACAAAGACCTCATAGCCTCTCGACGACATATACTCTGCAACTCTCCTAACCACCTCTTCAACACCACCGATA
>Ga0209143_1000423_pt1 | contig 20620 bp, 25 predicted proteins | sample FaiFalFF_MnMetaG_3_FD_184739 | JGI IMG/M metagenome (GOLD analysis project Ga0209143, IMG submission 184739) | Freshwater microbial communities from Yellowstone National Park, Wyoming, USA - Fairy Falls B (FF_Mn_B) MetaG (SPAdes) (version 3) | ecosystem: Environmental > Aquatic > Freshwater >...
AAACACAACTGCTAGAAACCTTTTAACCACAAGAAACCCTTTCAAGAGACGCGGGGTTACCCCTTTTGAGCAAATCCAACAACTACAGGGAGGTCTTAGAAAGGATAGTGCCTAGACTAGAAGGACATCCATTACCCCTACCCGTCCACGCCCCCTTAAGGTTTGTTGATAGGATGCGTGAGGCCAAGGCGATCTTGGACGAGGGTGAGAAGGCAGTCCTAAACGGTATGATAACAGTACTCTACGGCCCAAAGGGTTGTGGTAAGACGAGCCTATTCAAGGTGTTATACGAGGTGGTAACCTCGATGGAGGATGCCGACGTAGACGTGGTCATCGTAGGTAGCGAGAAGGAAGCCTGGAGGGCTGAAAAGCTATACACACCAAAAACACTAAGCGATATCCTAAGAGAGGTTAAGGGGGTACTAGGCTTCAACATAACATCAACAGGAGAGGTAACGAGCTCCTTAGCAATTGATGCCACGAAGATCATAAGCTTGATGGTAGGCTACACAGCACAATTGCTCAAGAGCAGGAGGAAAGTGATAATAGTATTGGATGAGGTTAAAGCTGATAGTAGTGAGAGGCTAGCGGAATTCCGAGGATGGCTTGAGGGGTTCGCAAATACACTACTATGGGATGCAGGAAAATACTGGATGGAAAAGGGAGGAAGCATATCAGTAGTAGCGCTGACGAGCGATGCGATGGTCAAGGAAATTAGGAATAAGGTTGGCTCTAAGGTAAACTGGGCTCTAATATGGAACCTACCATACGACGCCATGGTGGAGCTAGCAGAGCAATTGAATCTAAGCATAGACGCAGAGTTACTATGGAGGCTAACAGGAGGTAACCCCAGAGCTCTAATAAACATAAAGGTGGCGGGGTTGAAGGAGTGGGTTAAAAGTGATGTTATAAGACGCTTGGTAGACGCGTTAGAAGATGCTAGCACTAGTATTCCAGAGGATAGGCTATGGGTGGAGGTTGAGAGGGCTGTGGATAACATCGATGTAGCACACGTACACCTTAAAACGGCTATGTTAAGACATAATGTGGCTATGTACGTTGCCGGGGGTATGCCTATATCGGAGCTCCCTAGGGAGGACTGGGTTAGGGAGTACTATGCTTACCAAATGCCAGCTTTCTACCACGCTCTTAAGGTTGCATTGGCTAGGAGGAGCCCCTATGTGACCCCTGATGATGTCATAGGGGAGGCTGGGAGCTCCTAGGATCCAAGCGTTCAACCCTTGTACCCTAGATTAGCTCTAGCCTGGGGTATCCCATACTGGGGTCTCATTAGGGTTGAGGGTTCTCGTTGGTACTTGTGGTTTCCAGAGGGCTAGGGGTATGCACTATAGTAACCTTGATGTACTTGAGGTTCAGCAGACCTTCTATGATCCACGTGATCTAAGCCTTTTCTCCAAATGGAGGTCCGAGGCTCCACAACGCTTCATATTCACCGTTAAAGCTTGGATGCTTGTAAGCCACGAGCCTGGGAGGTTGTGGTCTAGGCTTAAGGGGCCAGTCCCAGGGGATAAGGGTGGCTATGGCGGTCTTAGGCTTACAAAGGAGAACCTATGGGCTTGGGAGGAGACTCTTAAAGCTGTGGAGGTCCTAGGAGCCCCCATAATAGTGGTTCAGACCCCACCTAGCTTCGGCTATAGTGAGGCTAACGTGGACACTGTTATCAAGTTCTTCACATCGATCGATAGGAGGGGTAGGCTTATAGTGTGGGAGCCTCGGGGGAGCTGGTGGGGTGAGGTCGGAGCTCTAGAGGTTATAGCGAGGAAAGCCGGTGTCCTGATAGGAGGCGACCTGCTGAGGGGTAGGCTACCACCGGGGAGCCAGGATGTTGTCTACACAAGACTACACGGTCTTGGCGGGGAGGAGGTTAACTACAGGTATAGGTACACGGATGAGGATTTAAGAAGGTTACTAGCTGTGCTGGAGAGCTTGAAGCCTGGGGAGGCCTACATCCTCTTCAACAACATCTACTCCTATGATGACGCTCTAAGGTTTAAATCAATGGTCGTGGAGGTGCAACGAGGATAGGTATGGTTCCTGCGAAGAAAGCCTCTCCTTCCACCTCAACCTCGTAGGCCTCAGTCTTCACGTTTAAACGTTTAACCTCAGCTAGCCTAACTGCAACTATATCGCTGAAGACGAGCATAGCTATATTCCTTAGAACAACACCAGGCACCCCTTCAACACTAGGCGGGAGCCCACCGCATAGCATGTGTATTAAGGCTAGGGAGGCAACCTTCTTTGATAGGAACTTCATCCTCTGATGCCCTATTATGTGGCGTACAGCCTCAACCTGCCTTGACTTCTTGAGAATCCTCTTTAGCTTTAGGAACGGCTCTAGTGGTACCTTCTCCAGAGAATCCCTAGACCTGCCTGGCTTGTAGGTTACAGTAGCACAGAACCTCCTACCAGCTCTTGCAACTGTAGACGGGAACCCCTCTAGCCTGGAGAGCCACGAGAACTCACAAACCCTAAGTAGGTCTGTAGAACACCTCCTCACCCTACCCCTCCTAGCCCTCCCACCCCTCTCATGCTCCTCGTAAGCCCAGCTGAGGGGGTTGAAGAGCTCTAGCTTAGATGGGCTAACATCACTCCACTCGTGGGAGCCGCACACCACACCCCCGAGACTACCCCTAGTAACCTTACCCCTCAACCACCGGAACTCATCTCTACCACTATCAAACACCCCTCTAATAAAAGATACAAGGGCATCGGAGCTCTTGAGGAGCGAGACGTGCTTAACCTTAAGGCCTCCATCAGAGTCTATAACGTAAACCCTCTGAGAACCGGAGGCTATGAGATCCCCACCGGTAGCCCCGAGGGAGTATAGGTAGTCGACTTCAACCTCCCTAACACCGTTAACTCTATAGAACCTTAAGGTGAACTCCTTCAAATCAAAACCGAGAACCTCGATGACAGCATCATACCTAGACATAGAGTGTAGATCGCGGACATAGACAACCCTGTTGACACCGCCAACCCTAACAAGTAGAGGTACATCGCCGGCCAGGCCCACCTCAACTACACCAGGCAACCCTAAAGAGTAACACCAGAACATGAGAGTTGGCAATGAAGATTATAAAGGTTACCTCGCCACAATATAACGATCCAGCCTCACAGCCTACCCATGGTTAGAGCTTCTAGGTTAAGGTTAGTATAGGAGGTTATAGGGTGTAGCTTCAACACAAGCCATGGTGTTAACCCTTTGTACCGTGTTATTAAGGCTTTAGCTAGACTAGTCGATGTAGCGTTCAACATCTCAGATGTTTACAGGGAGTACGTGAGGAGATCTAACCCTGTTATCCTCGAGTCAGCTATAGGCTTTGGGCTTAACCTAGCTCTCGCACTCGATATAGCCCTAAGACTTGATGGGAGGGTTTATAGCATTGATATAAGCGGTTACTCCACCGCTCTCGCCAAGTTTATCTACAAGGGTTTTACCAGCCGTGGTATCCTAAAAGTTGAAAGAGGGGATTTGAGGAAGCTACACTATGCCGACTCCACTTTCGACTACTCCGTAAACCACACAACAATGCACCACATAGACCCCGGGGAGATCCCCACAGCTGTAAGGGAGCTCTGGAGGACACTCAAGAAGGGGGGGCTCTTAGTGGTAGCTGATATAAACCCACTACCAGCAGGCATAGGAGCACACAGCCCAGGAAACCTACGTAGAGCCAAAGAGGCGACCATAAGCTCTATAGAAAGCCTCTTCAAAGTAGTTGAGTTCAAGGAGAGAAGGCTATCATACCACATTGTGGCTGAGAAGTAGAGATCCATATAAGCTGGGAAGCTAGAACAGCTAAAACACGGTGGCTGAACCGCCATGATAGGGGAGGAGCACAGGTTAAGAGACGACTTCGTAGAGAGAAACCCCCACTGGAAATGGAGGATTGATAACTACGCATCAATCAAAGTAAGGGATGGAATACTTGAGATGTGCATGGGCCCCACAGAAGCCCTGTACTACTCAAACGCTGAGGTAAGCGACGGGGAGTTCGACGACCTACCATGGGTTAGAGGGGTGCTTGAAACCAGGCTTAGGTTTACAGGGCTCCACTACGGCAGCGCAGGCTTCGGATTCTGGAACCATAGTATGAGAGTTGATATAAGTAACCCCGTGTGGTTCATATACCTGAAGGCCGCCGGCCCCTACCCCCTTCAAGGCTTCTTCGCTCAAACAGCTAACAGGTTCCAGCCCATAATGCTCTTCAGGAGCGTGAGCTACTACAAGATAGCCTTAGACATACTACCCTTCCTAGCACCCATAAGGATTGAATCCGCAAACCCTACAATGCAGGATCTGGATTTAATGAGATGGAACATGTTTAGGGTTGAGTGGTTTGAGAGTAGCTCCGCGTTCTACATAAACGGAGTTGAAGTAGCAAGGCTTAGGGGTGATAGGAGGAGTAGAGGTAGAGCTGATGTATGGATCGATAACGCAGTCTTCTACCCTTCCTGGAGGGATGCTGGTAGCGTTTTCCGCCATGTTACACAGGAGAACAGGGCCAGGGCGTGTCTTGAGGTGGACTATGTAGAGATTAACGGGGTTAGAGTTAAACTCTAGCTTCCACAAAGTATATGCCTGTATATGCTACGTCTTTTAAGCTTCACATCCCAGTCACCTCCCCGGGTGTCAGTGTTGGATTCGCTCTACCCGGTTATGCAATTGATCCATGTGATTGCAGCGTCAATGTGGGTTGGCTCCCACTTGGTTCTAGCTACTGGGCCTATGGTTAGAGCTTTAAGGCTAAGGGATTCAAGGATCATACTAGAGTTCTATAGGGCTATAGCGTGGCCTGCAACCGTAGGCTTGTTGATAGCAGCTCTTACAGGCCTCTACATGGCTTTTCTTAGAGCTCCTCCCAGCGAGTGGTTTAGCTTCGGGGAGCCTTCGGGGAGGATTGGCGAGAAAATTGTAACCTTCATAGTACTACTAGCAATCTCAGGCTATGCTCATGCGAGGATATTTCCGGGGATGAGGCAGAATAACCCCAGCGTGTTCTGGAGGGCAATCCTATTCGTTGTTGTTGCAACACTACTATCTCTAGCATTACCACTACTAGGCCTTATAATAAGATATGGTTTCTAGGAAGAGCCTCCTGGAACGTCCTACCCAACCCCGGCCTTGGAAGGCTGAAGACTTTTGATTATATCATAGGTTGTGGCACCGCTAGAGCCATAGCATCCACTACTCCCCATCTTATTCTCTACTCTAAACTACTTGGGGTCTGGGATTTGCTCTTCTGGTTCTCGGCTAGCATTACTATCTTTCTCGCTAACACCCATGATCCTAGCTGTTTTCACCAGCCTATCTAACATCCTAGGATGTATCTCGCATAGGTTCGCCAGCTTCCATATCATGTTATCTCTTGGTTTCACAGCCTCACCTGTTTCCACTGCTATCTTAGCTAGAGCTCTTAGATATGCTTTTCTATCCTTCGCCTTCCCCCCATCATAGCCGGGGCTTTCATATCTGCTCTCTCCCCTAGCTTTCTCGAAATCCAGAGGGATCCGGCTATTCGTATTTCCTAGAGCTAGGATCGCTATTGTTAGTGCTACTGCTAGGATTGACTGTTGTGTTTTAAGTATATTCAATAGTATCGTGCTTACCGTGGTTAGAGATGCGATCCAGAGGGCTATCACCGCTGCTATCCGAGCTCCAAGCGCCTTTCCTTAGAGTGGACAACCTCATGGGCTACTACGTACTCAAGCTCCTCATCATCTAGGATCTCAAGTAGCCTATTGCTAACCACCAGCCTATCACCAAAGATACCTTTAATAGCTTCTATCGGTTTAGAGCTCCTAACAACATCTATCCCTCTAAACCCTCCATGCCCTAGATTGCTTAGAACCCTCGCTACAACCTTATAATAGCCTCTCGTCAGGCTTAACCATAAGGGTTACCGCTTCGAAGAGCCTGGTGGCGAAAAGGGAGGCTATAAGGCTTAAGGCTGGGAATATAGTGGATAGAGATGAGGGGGTGCTAGCAACCTCAATAGCATCAACAACGCTACCACCCCTAGGCATAATGGTTAGAGCGAGAGCCGAGGATGCGTAAGCTACTAGAGGAGGCGCTATGAGCCCTAAGAGTAGGAGGAGTAACCCTAAGAGTAGAATGTGGGTTTTAAGCTAGTTGATATAATAACGTACCCGTTATCCCTAATAGAGCTAACGCTAAGATAGGATGGAGAGGAGATCCTAACACTAGCATTTCCTAAAACCCCAAGGTTAACCCTAAGGACACCCCCTCTAAGCGGGATCTTAACAAGTATGGTAGAAGTGTTAAACCCCCGCTAGACTCGATAACGGTAAAAGAGTAACCTTGAAAAACCTCACCAATCACCCTCTCCGAGGAGCCCGGGTTAACACCGTTAAACACAGTGTAAACATAGGCATGCGAACCCTCGAAGAACAGAGAGAGTGGTACCAGCATCCCCCTCCGCCACCAAAACCCCGCTAAAGAAGGCCACAAGTAAGATCAGATAGACAAAACCATAGTACATTCAAACCTTGCTATAAGCTGGTATAGATAGAGGAGCCTTTAAACCCAACCCGGTATTAGAATGAGATCCAGCTAAACTACCCCGGTCTTACAAGTAAACGGTGCATTAGATTAAACTATAGAATTTAAGGTCACAAGCTAATACATACACTGAGAGATATGAGATGTTAGCTCTAACCAGAATAATGCTTGTAAAGACGGGGATTCGAGAGGTGGAGAAGCTCCAGCCATATGGTGTAGGCGTAGTTAGCGTGAAGACCCCTAGAATGGTATTACCTTGAACAACAGTTAACCCCACAATGTGCGGCTTAAGTAGTACTGCTCCTAGAGCATATCTACAACTATAACACCCTCTAGGAAGCTGAGGAGCTCCACTTCAACGGAGAGCTTCAAAGGAGTGTAACACTAGATCTCGAACACCCTCCTAGAATGAAGCCAGGTAATACCATAATTGTAGATGGGTAGTAAGATGAGATGGTAGAGCAAGCTGGGAGGTCGAATCCCAGAAATCAACTATAGATAGGGGTGTTACTAGAACCTTCAATACAAGGCCCTCCTTAAAGTCCTAGTAATACCATAGATGGGGTTCAAGTATAAGCTTGAGGTTGGAGAGCAGGCTAGAATAACATACCTTAAAAGCGTCTCCGCTATCACGATGCTACTTTGAAAAGAGCCTAGATGGCCTACTAGAACAACTTTGAAGCGAGGGATGACGGTCGAGACTTCTTCGAGAAGGGAGAAGATCTTTAACCCGCCACTCTACCCTTCACACCTGTAGGGCGTGCTCCTTGAGATAGGATTGCCGCTACGTGGAGCTCTCCTAGCTTTAAGTGCACGCCATTAGCTTATGGCGGCCCATGGGAGGTCTGGGTGGTTGAGTTAACTGGCGGTTAACTCAACCAAAGCCCATCAACCGGTTTAGGTTAAGTAGAGTTTAACCTGGGCCCGGTTTAAAACAAGGTTAAACAAACATGAAGTCATGTAGGCCAAAGGTGCCCATGTTAATCTAAGAGCAGTTGATAACCTAGTTACGCCTATTATGCTCGGATTTAAACCCTATGTTAGGAGATCCCTAGATATGGGGAGCTCCTCTTGCCCAGCGTTAGCGGGGACAGCAGTGTTAGAGAATTGAAGGAACTCATAGAAAGGGTTACCCTGGGCTTAACTAGGTACACGATAACCGAGCCTAACATCGGCCCCTTAAGGTTTGTTGATAGGGTGCGTGAGGCCAAGGCGATCTTGGACGAGGGTGAGAAGGCTGTCCTAAACGGTATGATAACGGTACTCTACGGCCCGAAAGGTTGTGGTAAGACAAGTTTATTCAAAGCATTACACGATATAGTAACCTCGATGGAGGACGCCGACACCGACGTGGTCATCGTAGGTAGCGAGAAGGAAGCCTGGAGGGCCGAAAAGCTATACGCACCCAAGTCCCTAGGTGAGATCTTAAAGGAGGTTAAGGGGATACTAGGCTTCGATATATCATTAACAGGAGAGGTAACGAGCTCCTTAGCGGTTGACGCTACTAAGATCATAAGCTTGATGGTAGGCTACATAGCACAAATGCTTAGGAGCAAGAGGAAGATAGTAATAGTACTAGACGAGGTTAAAGCTGATAGTAGTGAGAGGCTAGCGGAGTTCCGGGGGTGGCTTGAGGGGTTCGCAAACACACTAAAATGGGATGCAGGGAAATACTGGATGGAGAAGGGGGGAAGCATATCAGTAGTAGCACTAACAAGCGATGCTCTGGTATCAGAGATCAGGTACATGGTTGGCTCTAAGGTGAACTGGGCCCTAATATGGAACCTACCATACAACGCCATGGTGGAGCTAGCAGAGCAACTGAGTCTAAGCATAGACCCAGAGTTACTATGGAGGCTAACAGGGGGCAATCCCAGAGCTCTAGTTGGTATAAAAGTAGCAGGGTTGAAGGGATGGATCGACTTAGACGTCCTGGGTAGAGTATGGAGGGTTATTAAGGAAGCTGGTGGCACAGCGAGAGCCAGCATCTGGGATGAGCTTAAGGTCGTGACAGATAGCATAGATGATGGTGGAGCCGGACTCCTGAAGATCATGGAGAAGCATAATATAGCCGTATTCATAGGAGGCTCCACGAAGATCTCGGATATTCCTAAGGAGGAGTGGGTGGGTAGGTACTATGCATACCAGATCCCAGCATACTACTACGCCCTAAAAGCCATGGTGGCTCGGAGGAGCCTCCACGTAACCCCAGACGATATACTTTCAATTTCATGATATGCGAGCCTAGCAAGCTAAAGTGCTATGCGGTATTCGTGAATGGGACTCCCGTAAGGCTGGGTTACCCAAACTCCATGCCTAAAGACGCCTAGAGGGTTGCTAGTACCTCTCCTCTATCCACTCCCCCTTTAACCCATACTCGTCGAGTGCTTTGTGGAATAGCTTTTCAGCCTGGTAGTCCCAGTTTCTAATGTCCACCTTGAATCCCAGCGTCTCCTCTATATACCTCATGTTATCACCTCTGGGATGTAGACTTTCACCGTAGACTACCTCTACTCCTGCTTCTGCTAGGGCTTTTGCTATCTCAAGTAGGTCCCTGTAGACGTCTGGGTTGTACTTGTTTGGTGGGAATACTGGTGATATGGAGGCCCCCGTTCTTATGCCCCTGGATCTCGCCTCTCCTAGCACCTTGATTCTAACGTGTGGTGGTGGGACCCTAGGCTCTATTAGTTTTGAGAGGAGGGTGTTCATAGTTGCTATGGACATGTGTAGCCTCACATTACCGCTGTGTCTCGCCAGTAGGTCTAGATCTCTTGCTACGAGGACGCTCCTCGTGTGGACTATGACTTTAACCCCTGCTGGTAGAGCTCTCTCCAGTATCCTCCTAGCCCATACTGCTAGCTGTGGTAGGTAGGGGTCGTGCATACTGCTCATGAAGACCTCTACCCCAGCCCACCTATGCCATTTGGTCCCAGCTATAGCCTCCCCTAGGTTGACTGGGGTGGCGAAGTAGTAACCCCACCTCTCCTCGACGAGCTCCTCCAACCCCCTCCTGGGGAAGGCTTTATTGTAGTAGTCTGCGTAGCAGAATATACATCCGTGTGTACAGCCTACAGCGAAGTTTACAGCCCACCCTGTTATCCCACTCCTCTTGATGAGCGGGGGCTTAACCCTATAGCATCCAACCTTCACCCCAGCTGGCACGCTAGGGTTTGGGCATGGAATGGCTTTTAGCTCCGGAGATGGTCTTAAGCCACTGGTTGTTATAGTGAGACACCCCCCGTTATACCCTGTACCGCTTGGAGGTTTAAGGGTTGCACTATATGTTCCCATGTTCGACTAGTAGTCTTACGATATCCGGGTCCTTTAGGGCGTGCCCTGTTGCCACTAGTACCACCGTCTCCCCCCTATCCACTAGGCCCTCCTCTAACGCCTTCAGGTAGCCTGCTAGTGATGCTGCACTCGAAGGCTCCACTCCAAGCCCTTCGTGCCTTGCTAGCATCTTAATAGCCTCTAGTATCTCCTCATCTGACACTATTAGGAGGGCTCCCCTGGACTCCTCTACTGCTTTAAGAGCTTTAACCCAGTTTACAGGCCTTCCAATCCTTATGGCTGAGGCTATCGTTCTAGGCTCCTCTACAACCTGGAGCTCCCTGGATCCAGTCAACCAGGTTTTAGCTAGGGGTGCTGCCCCAGTAGCCTGAACCCCTATCATCCTAGGGGTTTCGCTTATCATGCCTAGATCTCTAAGCTCCCTAAACCCCTTCCATATAGCTGATATGTTCCCAGCGTTCCCCACCGGGACTACTACGACGTCTGGGGTGTAGCCTAGCTCGTCTACAAGCTCGAAAGCCAGGGTCTTCTGCCCCTCAAGCCTCCATGGGTTTACGGAGTTGAGTGGGTAGAGTTTACTAGAGCTTCTCTCCACGTACTCCTCTAACACGAGCTCTAGAGCGTCGTCGAAGAACCCATCGACCTCTACAACCTCAGCTCCATGTAGTAGTGCCTGGGCAAGCTTACCCCTAGCAACACCACCCCTAGGTAGGTAGACTAGACACCTAAGCCCAGCCCTGGCAGCGTAGGCTGCAGCTGAGGCAGCAGTATTCCCAGTACTAGCTACGACCACACCCTCAACCCCAAGACCTTTAGCTATAGTAACCCCCACCGTCATACCCCTATCCTTGAAGCTCCCCGTGGGGTTTGAGCCCTCGAATTTAACGAAGACATGGGGGCCAGCGACTCTAACGACCTTAACCAGTGGTGTCCCACCTTCACCTAGGCTGATGGGCTTAACCCACTCAGCCAAAGGGAGTAGCTCCCTGTACCTCCAAACACCAAACCTCCTAGCCCTAACCCTCCCCCACTTAAACCCGCTATCAACTGGTGTAACAACCTCTAGGAGGCCACCGCAAGACCTGCAGGTGAAGAGCCTCGGGTTAGGTGGGAAGAGGGATCCACAGATAACACATTTCAGTCGAACACCCTCCCTAAACAAGCTCATGTTTCCAAACCGAACACCAGTAGGGTTATAGTGCAATCAAACCTTAAAAGGGGTGGCTGTGAATCCTCACTCTAGCTTAAATAGGCTAGGTTGTCTAGACACCTTTGGGCCCTACGGGTATGCTGTTGGAGCTCTCCAACATTACAATAGTGAAGGGTGGCTTGAAGCTCGTAAGCAATCTTAGCCTAACGGTTACAGGTGGCTCCATAGTCTGCATTAGGGGTAGGAATGGTGTTGGTAAGACTAGCCTTCTCAGAGTTGCAGGTTTCATTGAGAGACCCTATGGTGGCACGGTTAGGTTCATGGGCTTGGATGTGTGGAGTTTAGATGAATCACGCAGGTCTAGGGTTAGGCTTGAAAACGTAGGCTACGTCCCGCAGTTCTCGGGGCTCATAGAGGAGTTGAATGGCTTGGAGAACGTGGAGCTCCCCCTAGCACTACTAGGCTACGATGGTAAGGCTAGGAGGACTGCTGCCCTTGAGGCTCTAAAGCTCCTAGGGGTTGACCATGTTGCGTACAAGAGACCCTATGAGATGAGCGGGGGTGAGAGGATGAAGGTTGCGATAGCTAGAGCTCTAGCTAAGAAACCAAAGCTAATGCTATTAGACGAGCCCACAGCAAGCCTAGATCCAGAGTCGAGCACTAAGCTGTACAGCATGCTAGAGAAACTGAGACTTCAAGGAGTTGGGATCGTTGTTACAACAACGGATGTAAAAGAGCCCCTACCATGCACGGAGGACTACACGCTATCCGGGAGTCTGGCGTTAACTATAGTAGGCTAACCAGAGCATAGTGCGTCAGCGTGTAGGTAGCATGCGGGATGTTGAATGCTAAGTATCGTAAGTATATGCACCCCCTTAAAGCCCCTATTTAAGAGCTAGCTACCTGCGGCGATCTAGGCGTGTTAAGATCTGCACTACTGTTAACTATTCTAATAAGCCCACTACTAGGGGTTCTCATAGCAAGTGGTGGAAACCCCGTTGTAACCATAGCAGTAGACCTCTACCACGCCCCCTACTCTAACGGCCTCGACGTGCTCATTGAGAGCTGTCCTGGCTGTCGGTGGATTCTGGTAGTGTATGCTTATGATCCGGGGGCGTGGGCTCTGGGGGATAGGTATAGGGGTATGGGTTACAATGTTGAAGTTAGGCAAGGGGGCTTCGGGGAGGGGGTTCTTGACGGTGTTGATATGCTGGTCATAGGGGCTTTTCACGGAGATCGTGCTAGGGGTTTTGAGGACTGGGAGCTTGGGAGCCTAACCGGGTGGTGGGCTTCTGGGGAGAGGAGGGTTATCTGGATAGCATCTGTAGGTGATTTCATCGTAGAATACCCTAGGATAACGAGCCTAGGGCCCACATGCATAGTATCCAATAATCCTCCAGCTAGAGCTTTTGGATGGTACTCCCAGTTCAATGCTAACAGGTTACTAGAGGCACTAGGCTCCCGTATCAGAGTTGACATGGCTTCCATATCATCTCCGTGGGGCCCAGTTGAGGGTTTTATTGTGAGTGGGGCTCTAGGGCTAAAGGAGGGTAAGGTGATACTACCCATGGCGGCCCCACTCTACGTGGTACAAGGTAATACAACTGTAAACCCGTTTAACACAAGCTTAGAGGGTATAAGCGTAGTGGTCTACGCTGAATCCACGATATCAAACTATGATAACCCACGTGAAGTGAGGGATCTTAGTAAAGATCCTGTTTTCTACGAGAAGGGGGCTAAGGGCTCGTATCCTGTCATGGTAGTCGAGAGGCTGGAAGGCAGGATGGTTGTAGTGTCAGGCGATACAATGGTAGGAGGCTTTATTGGAGCTTATGCCTCGGGGTGCCGTCTTAACGTCATCCAGGCCGGGCTCTACAGCCCGTACTGGGAGTGGCCGGCTTCGACGGGGGAGGTTAGAAAGGAGAATTATGAGGGTCCAGCGCTAGTAAAAGCCACCATAGCCCACGCTGTTAGATTCATAGCGGGGGAGCGGGCGGAGGAGCTCCTAGCCAGGAAGCCTAGGACAGAGGCTACAACAGGGCATACCATGTATACTACGGGATACCCAGAGTCTTGGTATGTAACACAGGCCCCTGAAACCGGCTATTACGTAGAGGGTGAGAGGCTAACAGAGCTCCTTACGAGACTAGCTTTAGTTTTCATTGTAACCTTCGTAATAGTGCTATCCCTGCTCCGCCTTCTGAGAAGAGCTTAGAGGCCCCCCGGAACCAGCATGTATATACCCCTGATTTAAGCTTCCCTTAAACCCCCTCTTGGCGTGGGCCTCAGGCCTTGGATTCGCATGATTTGCTGAAGGCTTTTATGAGGGAGGTTGCACAGCAGGTTTACGTTGTGACGGCTAGGTGGGGTGGTAGGTATTCGGCTTTCACAGCTTCAAGTGTTACTAGTATTAGCCTTAAACCACCTCTCATCATGGTCTCTGTGGATAGGAGCTCTCTAAGTCACGATCCTCTGGTTAACTCTGAATACTTCGCTGTGACATTGCTTAGCTTTGATGATGTCGAGCTAGCTAAGGTTATGGCCGAGCCTGTGGATCCTAGGGTTAAGCTTGAGAAGGTTGGTTTTACCGACGAGTTTGAGGCTCCTCTACTTACCATAGCTAGACCCTATATTCTGCTTAGGAGGTATGCTGTCTACGATGGTGGTGATCATAGTATAGTGTTAGGCGAGGTTGTTGGAGGCAGTGTCAGCAGTGTACAGTGCCCTCTACTCTATAGGAGGAGGTTGTACACAACCATTGCAGGGTGCCAGAGCTAAGGGTTCCTTAACACTATGAATGCACTGTCAGCCTCTCTCCTCGCTAGCTCGTACACATACTTTTCTGGATTCCACCTAGCCCATATAACCTCTACTAGCTCCAGACCAGCTCTCTCTATGGCTTTGAATAAAGACTCCTTCGTGTACACAGGGTACCCTGTATCCTCCACCCCCACCACTCTACCACCCTCATCTACAACCTCCACCCTATACCTATAGTATACTCCCCCCTCTATCGGTTTAACATCCTCCCACCTCATGAGAGCCTTGTATGTTCTACCACGAGCTCTAACGCTAACCTCCCTAGGCTCATTGTATGTTGTGAAGTTATAGTCGAAGACGAGGACCCCATTTCTCTTAACATTAGAGGCCATGTTGGGTAGAGCTCTAACAATGCCATCCAAATCCATTACAATGAGGAGCCCCATAGCGTAAGCCCCCTCAAACTCCCCCAGTCTACCACCCTTAAGCACATCGTATGAAGCGAAGGGAAGTCTCCTAGCAACACCAAACCTCCAATCTACAACATCAGTTAGTAGAACATCGAAGCCAAGCCTTGAAAGGAGGTATCCATGCCTACCAATACCACAACCAAACTCAACAAGCCTCCTAGCATTAAACCTCTCAAAGACACCCCTCAGAACACCAACCTCCCTCCTAACCCTCCTCCAACTAACATAGATCCTAGCGTAAAGCCACGGAGGAATACGCGTCTCCCAAATTTTAAACCACCAATAGTAATATATAGCAAAGCAGAGTCGGTATATAAATGTTTCTAAAACAAGGAAAGGGCCGGGAGCAACCTGAATTTAACATTGGAGATTAAGAGGGTCTCGACGCCTTCAAGATAGCCATTCTATAGTTTAAAAATATGGGGGAAAGGGTAGAACCCTCCCCCCATGTGCTATACTGGTAGTTGGCTTCTATCAGCGTAGTGGACTGTGTAGTATTTTGGTTTAAGAGCCTCCTTTATCACGTTAAAGGCCTTCCAGGGGTCTGTGTGAGAGCCGCATGTGTATACATCTAGGGTTGCGTAATCATACTCTAGCCACGTGTGTACAGCTATATGGCTTTCTAGAACCAAGGCTAGCACGGAAACCCCTCCCTTCCTACCCTGGAATTTCCAGGAATGTATGTCATGTAATGTTGCTCCAGACTCTCTTACAGCTCTTAGGACCACCGTTCTCAGAAGCTCTTCGTTGCTTGCTACATCTCTATCTATACCGTAAAAGCTTCCATAGACATGCTTACCTACTATAGCATCCTTCTGGAGCCTACTTTGCTCGCCCTCCTCCTCCATCCCAGAGATCAAGCCCTCTCTTCAACTCATTTTATGCTAGGAGTGGTTTATAAGCTTTACTGCCTTTAAGACAGGGGGTTATCTTAATTAACTCCAATAACCTCGGTATTCCCGGTTGACTATTTATCAAAGTACGTTAACACAGACTACCTAGCCTTGGAAAGACGGGTTCACTTGGTTTTTAATTAAATGCATAGTATTGATTCAACCTCTTCCACCCCATCAACCGAGTGCTTTAGAGTTCTCGTGCCCACCCCGCTTACTACCATGAGTTTAACTGCTATTCTGCCTTCCTCCTCGCATATGTTAGCATCCACCACCCTGCTATCTCTATGTGCTCTCACTACATGCTCTAGGCTTGGTGCTACGAGTTTCAACCTGGATGCTACCCTCTCTAGTACTTTAACCATGTATTTTAAGGCCTCTTCTTCTCCTGGGTCGGCTCTCCTCAGCTCTATAAGCTCTAATACTAGATCCTTGGTGTCCGCTCCTACTACCTCTAGGAGCTCCCCATCTGAGATTGGTATCTGCTTACCCTCTCTAGCAGCCTCGTATCTTATAAGGTGTCTTATTGAATGGTATGTGTGGTGAACGCTCCTCCTATACTCTCCATAGAAGTATGCTTGGAGAGCTAGGCCTAGGGCTGCTAGTGTCGAGCGTCTTAATACCTGTAACGTGTGATCTGTAATCCTTGGCTTAAGCCTAGCTACTACACTATCACCTCTCACATAGACTTGGATTGAGTATCTTAGCATGTGAATTAAAGTGCTACCCTCCTCTGCTAACCTCTCAATCTCATCTACAGAGTAGAGGGTGGCTTCAACTCTAACCTCATAACTCCCTATCTCGTGGTAGAATCTTACCACGAGCACATCTACATCGCTTAAACCTGGCACGAAATCACCGGGTCTAGCGGCCGAGCCGAATATGATAACCTCCCTCACATCACCGAAGTCTCCGAGCTCTACTGTAATCTTTAAAGCACGTGAAACGATATCAACAATCCCAGCTCTTACAGCCTCAGGGTTACCTCCAACCACTCCCACGTGGGAAACCCCCACATCACATTATTTGATTACATTCAAACCTGCGAGTTACAGCAAGAGGTTAGCCTTGATGAGCCCCCCTATGCCCTCTCCCTCTAAGCTCCTCTAGACAATGTTCAGCTACCTCAGCTAATATGTCTAGAGCTACCTTAACAGCATCAGGGTTACCTGGGGAGGCGAATGCAAGTGCTCCGCCCACCACGAAGCCCTCAGATCTACTCATAAGAGCTCTAGCCCCCACCCTAAGGTAACTCCTCCTCCTATGCTCCTCCCCAAGACCCGGAACCCTCTTAGAGGCTATAGACTCCAAAGCCTCAACGGTAACATCCCTAGGGCTAACCCCAGTACCCCCCGTGACGAGGACGACATCAGCTAGGTTGGAGGCCTCAAGAACGGCTGCCCTAATCTCGCCAACATCGTTAGGCACAACCCTAGAAAACACCACCTCAAACCTACCATCACTAGAAACAATAGGAGTTACCTCGTCGGCCCTCAACCCCCTATACACAGAGTCACTAGTAACAATCAAAGCAAGCCTAACCACAAACAACCACCCAGGGAAACCCTCTAGCTTAGTAAAGGGCACCCACAGGTATTAAATAACAACCCGGTGAGAGAACAGTGCTCTCCCACTCTACCCTCCTAGCACGAACCCCAACCCCAAGTCAAGCCACTCTCTCACCCTCTCCCCTACCGTCCTCAAATCCTTTTTCATTCTTAGAAATAATGGTGTTAACCTATGCTTCTTCGCCAAGGCTAGCATTGCGCAGTCTCCAAGGTTAACAGGGATTCTACACTTACAACGAAAATCTCGCCTTTCAAGGCGGAGATGGAGAGATTTAAGGCTGAATCATTGGCATTAGAGGGTTAAGAGAAGCCAAACCGCTCGAAGGAGGCACTTAAAGCCTCCCAGGGATGCGGAAAGGGGTCATGAGATCAAGAGTCACACTCTCCACCGGACTCTCTAAACCTCTCATCTCTTGCTCTCCCCTCCTCTAATATCCTTAGAGCCGACGTCCTATCATAATCCTTCACAGGGTTCTCTACAAGCCATAATAGGAGCTCGGGTCTCTTCCCGGGGAGCTTATCTACCATAGTCCTCAGCACCTCATCACAGTCAATCCTCCTTCCGAGCATGCTCTCCATGTAGACCATGAGTATCCGGGGTATTTAAAGATTTAACGGTGGAATTGTAACAGTCTAGGTTTCCTTTGAGTTTTCATGTGGGGTGTTTGGGTTTCACGTGTTTTAAGGGAGCTCTTGTTTGTTTTATAGTGGTTTTCTTGTTGTTGCTAGGGCTAGTAGTGTTGAGTATAGTGTTGCTGTTACCGGGTCTGTGTTGAATGTTACTGTGTCTAATTGTATTCCCTGTGTTCTCGCTAGTAGTAGTAGGTCTTTGTATGCATGCTCTTCTGTTGTTGTTAGGAGTCCTAGGATTTTTGCTCCTCTTGGGAGCTCTGCTACCGCTTCTAGTGGTAGTGGTTCGTGGCATCCTGTTGCTCTGCAGTAGTAGTAGGCTCCCGGTCTTGTTGATGGTGTGTAGGCTGCTATCTCGTATCTCGCCCCGCTCTCCACAGTGTCCTTGTAGGTTTCATGGATCCATTTTAGTGCATCTCTTAGGTTTGAGATCTCTCCTCTAACCCTCCCCTCCCTGAACCCCATTAGCTTCGGTGTCCACCTTAGAGATGCTATCGTCATTGTTAGTAGTGGGTGCTTCGACGCTATCCCCACCACCTCTACATCGTGCATCCTAACCCTCTCCTCGTAGGCTTCGTGGAGTGGTGGTGTTACAAGGGTTACCTTTACGTTTAGTAGTGCAGCTGTTATAACTGTGTTTAGAGCCCTTGTATCCTTTGGGTTTAATGTGAATAGCACCATTCTATCCTGGTCCTTGTATGGTAGTAGGTGTACTGATGCCTCTGTAGCTGATGCAATACGTGTTTTAAGTCCTGCGTGTAGCGTTGCAATGTATAGTGTGTAGGCTGGAGGCTCCGCTCCACGAGAGAATGCTATGAGTGTTCCCTCACCTACGTGGATTTGAGGGAGCTCCTCCGCCTCCCTTAAAGCCTCTAAGTAGTACCTCTCAACATCATACAATTGCATACTCTAGCGCCTTACAACAACTACACCTACCTGGATCCGGCTCCCCCTCTAGTAGTGGTATTAGCTCGTAGAGTAGCTTCCTAGCCCTGGCTACATTCTCAGCCATAACCCTGGATACTTCCTCAGCTGTTACAGGCCTCTCAGCCCACACATCGTAGTCTGTAACCATGGCTATCGTGGCGTAGCACAGCTGGGCTTCACACGCTAGGTTAACCTCCGGCACCAATGTCATACCTATGATATCAGCTTTAAACACATCCTTCCAAACCCTACTCTCAGCCCTCGTAGAGAACCTAGGCCCCTCTATGCAAACATAGGTTCCACGAGGGTGTATTGTATGGCCTAGCTTAGACCCAACCTCTAATATCTTGGATCTAAGGTCTTCGCAGAAGGGGTCCGCCATGCTAACATGCACGGTAGCAGGGCCGTCGTAGAAGGTGTAGAACCTCCTATTCTTAGTCATGTCTATGAACTGGTCTGGGACGACGAAGTCACCGGGCTTGTAATCCCACCTAAGGCTACCTACAGCTGAAACGCTAACAACCCATTTGACGCCTAGAGCTTTTAAGGCCCACATGTTAGCCCTATAGTTTATCATATGAGGCGGTATCCTATGACCCCTACCATGCCTAGGAAGGAATGCAACCCTCACACCCCTAACATCACCTACTATAATGTAGTCTGAGGGGCTACCATAAGGTGTATCAACCTTAACCTCAACAGGCTTCTCAACAATACCCGGGTCGTAGAGCCCCGAGCCACCAATTATGCCCACATGAGCTCTAACACCCTCAGGCCTAATAATAGGCTGTAGCAACCCCACACCACCGGTTCCACCCGTAAACGTCATAGCTTAAAACTTTAACTAGCTAGACTAGGATCTAAGGATATTGATGTAGGGGGCTCAAGGGAGGTTGAACTTCAAACAAGCTATAGTGCTCAGGAGGGATATAGATATGGGTAGGGGTAAAGCGGCTGCCCAAGCAGCCCATGCTAGCGTAGATGCCGTCCTATCCATAGTGAATTCTAAGCGCGAAGACTGGGTTAGATGGCTTGATGAGTGGGTTAGAGGGGGTCAGATGAAGGTTGTACTCCGCGTTGACTCCGAGAAGGAGCTCCTGGAGATCTACGAGAACGCCTTAAAGCTCGGGCTACCAGCATCTATCATAAGGGATGCTGGTAGAACACAGCTCCCACCTGGGACTCTAACAGCTGTAGCTGTGGGGCCTGCCCCGGAGGATCTAGTTGATAGGGTGACGGGCCATCTTAAGCTGTACTAGTGCTGACATTAAGGCTTTAGAGCTCCTATGGGGTATCGAGGGTAGGCTTAGCAACCTAGAGGTTACCAGGGCTAGGGTTGAAGCACCCCATGGGTTTAGGATATTCGAGGTCCCCTCTAGGACGTGGTTTAGGAGGGGTGAGTGGCACTTATACCTTGTTAGGAAGGTTGGTGTAGCATCAACCATAGCATGTTGGAAGCTAGCTAGACACCTTGGGGCCCCTAGGTACTCTATTGCAGGCCTTAAGGATGCTAATGCGATAGCGTACCAGTACGTATCCCTAATCAGCCCAAGGGCTACCCCCGGCTACGTGGATTTAGGCGATGTGAGAGCATGGTATCTAGGGCCTGGATCCGTGGTCAAACCCGGATCCCATGATGGTAACATGTTCAGAGTTGAGGTTAAAGCTGGGGATCCAGAGCTCCTATGCAGGAACATCAGGTCGCTGGATAGGATCCCAGCCTACTATGGGCCTCAGAGGTTTGGTGTTAGAAGGCCTTCAAGCCACCTATACGGCTTAGCTCTAGCTCTAAGGGAGCCTGGGAGGCTTATCGGAGAGTATACCTACAGGTACCCGTTAGAGGGGGATGTTAGGTTAAGCTACGAAGAGGAGTCCCTAGCTTTAGTCTCGAAGAGGAGGGATCCATGGGCTGTGATGGAGGGAGCTCCAGGCATAGCTCTTGAAGCACTACAAGCCTACATATTCAATAGAGCTCTTTCAGAGGCTATCAAGGGGGGCTATGTAGAGCGTGTTAGAGAGACTATCTTGAAGATCGGCTACTGCGGGTTAACAATAACACTCCCAGCTGTAAGATTACCATCAAAAGAACTAGCTTCAGCAACAACAACATGGGCCCGTCTTGTTAGAAGTGTAGCAGAGTTTGAAGGTGTAAGGTTGGAGATGCTAGGAGAGCTTAAGCCAAGCCCTAGACCACTATACTTCCCCTTCAAACTAGGGAGTTGCGTTACAAGAGGGGATAAGGCTATAGTAACACTATGCCTACCCCCCGCAGCCTACGTAACGGTGCTCCTGAGGGAGGTAGCTGAGGTAGATTGGTGCTCCCTAGCATTTGAGGAGGAGGCGAGATAATAGTAAGGTATTTAAGGTAAACCCAGCTAAGACATTTA
>Ga0209143_1000425_pt1 | contig 20477 bp, 16 predicted proteins | sample FaiFalFF_MnMetaG_3_FD_184739 | JGI IMG/M metagenome (GOLD analysis project Ga0209143, IMG submission 184739) | Freshwater microbial communities from Yellowstone National Park, Wyoming, USA - Fairy Falls B (FF_Mn_B) MetaG (SPAdes) (version 3) | ecosystem: Environmental > Aquatic > Freshwater >...
GATGAATTTCTCTGACATAATACTTTATCATGGCTCCATCCCACGGTAGAGTTCCTGAATGATTCGCTACAAACAATACTCTACCTTTGTGAGGTATATTCTCTCCTCCTTCAACTTCAACTCTCCACCATTTCTCGTATAAGAACTTGAAAATCGGTTTTACAAAATCTTCAAATTTCGGGTCGTAACCAAACTCATCTACCGCATCAGAATAAACAAGCATCTGATACGCTCTTATTAACTTTCCTATGGAGTTCATGTATAATCCGCTCAAAATTGGTCTTATGCGATTGAGATGTTTCAGAATTATTCCGGATGCGTCAGAGAAAGATAAATCTTTCTCCTGGGATAGACTTTCTATCTCTCCGACTGCTTCTTGCAGTATTTTTGACACTTCTTTTAGAGTTTCTTTTAATTTCGGCTTCTCCTTTTTTGACAAAAAAGCTTCCGATATTTCTTTTCTTTCGTCAACAGAAATTTCAGTTCCCATAGCATAATATAAAATAATCTACCAGAAAAATTTTTGTTAAACAAGATTCTTTTTAACCTTTGATTTTAGTAAAATGAAAATGGAGAAAGACAATAAGGGAAAGAAAGAAATAGAAGAAAAAGAAGAGGGAGAAAAGAAAATAAGCAATGGGTTAAGGGTAAACTTAAAACAGCTTGTAATGTACGCTGGGGCTTCCGGCGATTTTAACGAGATTCATTATAATTTTGATGCAGCAGAAAAAGCGGGTTTTTCTCGTCCAATAGTTCACGGTATGTTAAGCTTTGCACTATGCCTAAAACACCTTATGGAGAAAAAAAATATTACACCTGACAAAATAAAAAAAATAAGAGCAAAATTTTTAGCTCCTGTTGAGCTTGAAGAAAAAATAGATTTTGCAATTGAGGAAAATGAAGAAAAAAATTTCAAAGTTTTCCTAATAAAAGAAAGCAAAGAAAAAGCAGTAGAATGCGAAGTAGAAATAAAATGAGCACAGCAAAAAAAAAGAAGGAAAGTAAGGAAGAAATTAATAAGGAAAGAAAAACTGAAACAAAAAAGGCTTTAATTTTTGATTGCGACCCTGGAATAGATGATGCAATAGCGCTCATTTTATTTTCAAGACTTCTGAAAGAAAAAAATGAGAAAAGAGAAAAAGAAGAAAGAGCAGAAGAAAAAAATTCACAAGACATATATATAGTAGCAACGTGGGGAAATGTTGAATTAAAACATACTTTGCGAAACTCTCTTTTTCTCCGAGATTTTCTCGGAATTGAGGCAAAAGTTGTAAAAGGCAGAGAAACTTCAATCACAGGTGAAGTAATTTATGCAAAAAAAGTTCATGGAGAAGATGGTTTGCGAGGTGCATCTTTAAAATATAAACCTGAAAGATGGAAAGAAGATTTGAGTTTAGATGAACTGAAACAAGAACTTCAAAATTATGAGGAAATCAGAATAATAGCAACAGGTCCTCTTTCTTCTGTTGCTGAAATAATTCAAGATAAAAATTTGAGAGAGAAAATAAAAAAGATTGTATGGATGGGTGGAGCTTTCTTTCACGATGGAAATATAACACCATATTCGGAGTTCAATTCATATTGTGATCCGGTAGCTGTGAATTTTTTATTTGATTTTGCGAAAGAAAAAAAATGCGTATTAGTAGTTCCACTTGATGCTACATCAAAAACCCTGATGAAAACAGAAGATTTGATAAAATTGTCTCAAACTCCCAAAATATCGGAATTTTTAAAAAGCATAACAGAAGGTATAAAAACAATAGAACTTCACGATCCTCTCGCAGTCTTATCTTTTTTTTATGAAGACAGCGTAAAAACTTTTATTTCATACTCCCATATTGATACAAGATCTTTCAGAGGGAAAATAAGCTCAATAATAACTCCGAACGGGTTTTTAAAAGTAGCGTATGATTTTGATAAGGAAAAATTCGTAGAAGCTCTAAAACGCTCTTTTTAAGTAAGAAGAGCAATAAAATAATAGAAACTATTTTTTTACCTCAAACAAAGCAAATGAAAACAGGAAATTTATTACACTAAACCCAAAAGAAATTTTTATCCAATCAGATGAGCTTAAACTTGACGAAACAACAGGTGGTATAAACAAAGGTAAAAGAAGAATATAAATCGGAGTTTTTATGTTTTCACCAACAATAAAAGATGAAAATAGAACAGAAAGAGAAGATATCCCTATACCTGAAATGAATAAACCAAAAATTAATCTCGCAGAAAAATTCAGATTAGCAAAAAAAACAAAAAGAAAAAGTAAAATCAAAGATAAAATCAAAAACAAAAAATACATGGTCAGAAACTTTGAAACAAAAATCACTCCATTATCTACTGGCGAGTTAATCAAACCATCAATGGCTCCCTCTTCTGTTTCAATCCTCATAATTTCAATTGCAGGAAAAAATGATGAGAAAATCAAAACTACCCACATAATAGGAACAGCATTTTGGTTCCCCGGTATAGCAAACGATAGAAAAACAGAGCATACAAATCCGAAAACAATTGGTACAAAAAAAGAAATTTTCTCTCTAAAAAGAAACAGAATATCTTTTTTGAAAAGCAAAAAAGTCAGGTAAATCTTCTCTTTAATCATAGCCCAAAAGAAATATCAAGAGAAATATTGTTCTGCTATGAATTTTGCTGTTCTTGAAGAAAAAGCCATAATAGTAAGTTGTGGATTGACCCCAAGCGGAAAAGGGAAAATAGAACCATCAGAGATAAATAAATTTTCAACTGAATGGTGTTTGCAATTTTCATCTACAACGGAAAAAAATTCGGATTTTCCCATCCTACAAGTTCCGAGAGGATGAAAAGCCACAGGTTCAAGATAAGATGGCTTTACTTTCATATCTTTGATTTTTTCTATTTCATCTGGGGTTATTTCATCTAATCCAAAGATATGAGGAAATATTTTTTTTGCTCCTGCTTCTGCGAAAATCTTGGCAGCATAGTATATTGCTAACTTGAAGTTCTCAGCGTCCTTTTTAGATAGATTATAAATCATTATGGGCTCATCATAAAAAGGTAAAGATAAAACTTTGCCAAAAGTAGAGTCAGAGACCATAACTCCTGTGCTCATAACATAAGCATATTTTTCTATCAAGTCTTTGAATTTTTTGCCGAAAAATGGTAAAGTCATAGCTCCAACGAGAGGAGGAACGGCTACTCCTTCTATCATTATTCCATACTTTTTAAACTCATCTACAAAATAGCCTTGTGGAACTCCGAGCCACTGATTTATTTTGAAATCAAACAAAGCAGAAACTCTTATTCCCGGATGAATTGTAAGATACTTCCCACAAGCAGGAGAATTTATTCCGCTTTTTTTGAGTATGTGAGGTGTGTGAATTGCTCCAGCAGAAATAACAACTACTCTTGCGAAAACTCTGAATTTAAACTTCAAAAATCCACCTTCTTCTTTGGGAATTTTTACTTCTCCTTCAACTCCGACTGCTCTACCATTATGAATTATTATCTTTGAAACTTTTGACTTCACTATTACTTTTGCGCCTTGCCGTATAGCCTTCGGTATATAAGATATATGCATGGCAAGTTTTGCATTTTCTGGACATATATATTGACACTGACCACATCCCTTACATCCTCTCATATTTCTTGTAAGGGGACCTGATGAAAAACCGAGCCTTTTTGCTGCATCTAAAAAAATGCGACCATGAACACCTAAAATCTCATCTGATACAGGAGAAACATTTAAAAATCTCTCTACTTCTTCGTAAAATGGTTCTATATCGTCATAACTTATATTTACGCCGAAGTCTTTGAATTTTTCAAAAGTTTCTGGTTTTGCTCTCAAAGCAGTTCCAGAATTTATCAGACTTGATCCACCAACTCCTATACCTAATGGAATTGGAACAGGAGGTCTCCCAGGTAGTGTTGAGAAAGCAACAGTTAAACCTCCGTTTCTATAAACTTTCTGAAAAGCTCGCAAAGGTCTTTCATTTCTTGATTTCGGTAAATCCTCAGCTTTAACATAATCACCTTCCTCTAAAACAACGACTTTTATGCCATACGAAGAGAGTTTTTCCGCAACTACTGCACCTCCCGGACCTGAACCTACAACAACAACATCTGTATCTATTTCAAAACCTTCATTTGGTATAAGAACTCTGTCTCTTTCTCGGAACATCTATTTAAATTTATGTAAAGCAAACAAAAATATACGAAATACACTTTTGATTTCTCAAATTTTCTGATTCATAATTTCTGATTTATAATTCCAGTATTAACTTTAATTCAAGTGATTGATCACAAATCTATTCCACCTTTTGATTTGAGGACTCCTGTTGGGCGAATATCAAAGTCAAAATCAAAATTATCAATCTTGCCTAATAAAATTTTTAGTCCCCCCAAAAATGCAATCATAGAGCCGTTATCTATACAGTATTTTGGGGATGGGAAAACAAATTTTATTTCTGAAAAATCCTTTACTCTTTGACGGAAGTATGAATTTCGCGCAACACCTCCCGATACAGCCACCAAATCTACTCCCACATCCTTAATTATCCTTATAGTCTTACTTATAATGTCATCTATGACTTTTTTTTGGAATGAAGAAAAGAATTCCGGTAAAAGAAAAGGTCCAAACCAATTCAGAGGAGCTCTTACAGAAAAAGTCTTTATACCAGAAAAGCTAAAATCCTCAACCTGAATTTCAGGGAATAAAAAAAAACTTTCAGCATCTTTTGATATTGAGTCTATTATCGGTCCCCCGGGATATCCAAATCTGAAGAATTTAGCGACTTTATCAAAGACCTCACCCACCGAATCGTCACGGGTTTTAAGCAAAAGCTTATAATTACCTATACCTTCAACAAGGTACAATGAGGTATGTCCCCCTGAAACTATTAAAGATGCAAAAGGGAATTTCAGGTCGTTTTCTATCAGAGGAGAAATTATATGTGCTTCAACATGATTTACTGGAACAATTTTCTTATTCAGAGATTGAGCTAAACCCTTTGCGAAACTTACACCAACTATAAGAGAACCTGGAAGACCTGGCTCATTTGCAACAGAAACAATATCAACATCTGAAATTTCTATTTTTGCTCTTTCAATTGCATTTTTTAGAACCTGCGCTATATTTTCAAGATGAGCTCTTGATGCAAGTTCCGGAACGACCCCCCCATAAACTGAATGGAAATCTTGGCTCAAAACGATCAAGGCAAGTTCCTGAATTTCTGGCAAATCACTATTTTTCCTTTTTTTTTGAAGAAAATTTATTATACCAACGGATGTTTCATCACAAGTTGTTTCTATACCAAGAACTATCATAAACTTTGATACTTATCTTCCAAAATTTTATTACTCATTTTTCAACATGAACTTTTTGCTCAACAATAATGTTCTTTTCTTGGATATACTTTTTTATGAATTCTATCGCAGAAGATTTTTCAGGTTTTATTTTTCCTTCTATTATCGCTTCTTCCACTGCCTTCTTTATTTCACCTATAATTTTCCCCTTCGGTAGTCCAAATATTTTTTGTATCTCATAACCATCAAGAGGACACTTTATTTGAGCTTTGCCGAGTTTCCTTACTTCATTAAATATTCTTGTTCTCAACTCCTCCAAAGATTTTAGTTTAGGATTTGGATCCTTGAGAGCTTTTATATCGTATTCCACAAATTTTAATACAAGATCCATATCATCACCAATTCTTTTTATAAGACGCCTTACAGCAGAATCCGACCAATCAGAAGAATAATATATCATATGATTTTGAACAACAGAAACGATTTTTCTTCTTTCATTTTCAGGGAATTTGAAGGTAGAGAGAAAATCATTTGAAATTTCAGCGGAAAACTTTTCGTGTCCCCAATAAACTACTCTGCCATCAGTTAAAACTCTTTCCGAAAAAGCTTTCCCAATATCATGAAAAAAAGCTGCACATCTCAAAACTATATCAGGAGGAGTAAGATCAACAACCCTAACACAGTGTTCAAAAACACCTTCAAAGTGATAAGGTGATTTTTGATCTTTGTAAAGAGCAGGAACAATTTTTGGAAAAGAATAATGAAAAAATCCTATATCCCTGAGAAAAATCAAACCCAAAGATGGTTTTAAAGACAAAAAGAGTTTTCTTAATTCCTCTCCTTGTCGCTCTTTTGGAACCTGATTTATTGAACCTATCTTTTCTTTTGCAGCTCTTACAAGTTCCTCAGATGCTACAAAATCATCTGAAATAAATCTCGCTATCCTTATTATTCTTGCAGGATCAGAAAGAATAGTTTTCTTTGGATTTGATGGGGTTCGCAGATTACGAGAAATTATATCCTGCTTTCCAACGCCAAGAGGATCAAGGATTTCTGACCTGAAATTAATTAAGCTTTTAAGAGGTATAACAAGAGTATTTATTGTAAAATCTCTTTCTTTAAGATCTTCTTCCAGAGTTTTTCCTTTTGGTGGAGTTATATCTATCGTTATATTATCTATAAAAATTCTTGTAAGCTTCTGGTTTTTAGCTTTCATAAAAGGTGGATTCCCAAGCTCTTTCAGGAGAACTCCCTCAAAAATGTGAATATTATCATCAAAAACAACAACATCTATATCGTGTGATAATTTCCCTCTTAAAATAATATCTCGTGGGAGACCTCCGACTATGTATGCAGTAATTCCGAGTTTCTTTACAACCTTGCTTAAATTGTACAGAACCTCCTCTACCCTTTTTTCTTCGAATTTTTCATTTTCAAGCTCCGCCATAACTTTCCTTTCTTGAAAATTCAAAGTTTAAAAATCAAAACAAAACCAAGAGATTAAAACGGGAAAAACAAACAAAACAAAAAATAAAAGGACCAAAAAGAAAAAACAAAAATCAAAAAAATCGTAATACAAAAAATTTTCAATCAGACAGAAAGAATTCTATTATTAAAAAGAGATATAACCTTGCAATCTATTTCTGTAATAGTAAAGCAGGGAGGAATTTTTTATTTTCACTTTGTCTTTTGATACAATAAATGGAGGATTTTTGTGATATCTTGAAAAAGTTTTTGATGCTGTATCCAATATTCCTCTTGCAGTTTTACCTTTAACTCTGTCTATAACACAAATTTTTCCAGCGCTTTCGAGCTGAATAAACTTTTGTTTCGCAATATCAATAAATTTTAATACTTCCATAATATCCAACTCAACTCCTTCCATAAGCGTTATAGCTTTGAGTTCATTATCTTCTCCCGTAATTCTCATCCCGAGTTCAAAGATGACAAAAGCAGAAAGGTTAGTAGAGAGAACAAATGTATCTTTTCTATATGTTTCAAGTATTTTTGAAGCAAGCTCTTTCGTGTATTCAGCATCTCTTTGAGGATCTTCTGAAACAACACCATCTTTAAGAATATACTTTACAGGATCAATAGGTCTCCCATATGGATCAAGAGAGTTACCTTCTTCATCAACATAATTTCCAAATGGGTCAAAGACATCGGAAAACCTAACAAAAACTTTCATATCCATCTCAACTATCCTTTTTATGAATTCAACGACCCTTTGTATCATAAAAGCTTCATCTTGATAAGAAACCCAATCTTCTCGCGTAACATCTTCAAGATATTGTCTTATAAGACTTTCAGCTTCAAGTGTAATGTGATAAGTAAATGTAGCAGGGACTATAAATATCTTTGGTCTTGGTTTGTTATTCTTTACATTTCTTACGAATGATTTTATTCCACAACCTAAAAGTCCCATTTTGAGCTTCCGTGCAACAGCTCCTGTTCTTGATCTCGTTCCCTCTGGAAAAAAGATATGATCATATTCTCTTTCCAAAGTTGTACAAACATATTCTTTTAGAACATCAAGATAAAGTTCGTGTTTCCTCTTTCTATCAACCTTATAAGCTCCGAGATTTCTCATAAAGAATCCTAAAATTGGATTTGAAAACAGGTTCAAACCCGCACCATAAAGGAAAGGAGGCAATCCCATCATATAAACCACATAACCTATAATGGGAGAATCCATATGACTCACATGCGTTGGAGTAATAATAATTGTTCCCTTTTGAGCGAGTTTTCTTATTTTCTCGAAATCCCCCTGAACAATAAGATGAGAATCAATAGAAGGAAACCTAAACGACCTTACAAATATACTTGAAGGAGAAAAGCTTGTCAAGAGGAAAGATAGAGCGCGGGGTACAACTCTTGTAGCAAGGTGATATACAAGAGGAGAAAAATGCCCTTGAATTTCATCCATATAAAGCGATATTATTTTTTTTAGCACATATTTCCTTTCGTTATCATAAAGTCTTGGGAGCTTTCTTCTCAAAGATTTAAAAAATTGCAAGTATGGCTGAGCAAGAGGGAAATCCCTTTCAGATTTCCACCTCTCTATTTCAGCATAAATCGTCTCGTTGAGGATCTTCCTCAGATAAGAATCATCTTCCTTTATATATGAAAAGACATCCGAAATAACATGAGAAATAACTTCTTGTTTTATTTCCTTCTTCTCCTCTTCGCCCGGTAAATATTTTCTCAAAGAAGACATATCAAGATAAAATATAGAGATTTTACAAATTTTTTAGTCTTTTGTTTTTAGTAGATTTTTTTAAGTTTCAAAAGCGGGAAATAAAATAGCAATATCTCCTTCCAAGAATTTCCTTCTTCCGAAAGCTTTTTTGCTCCCCACTGGCACATTCCAACCCCATGCCCGAACCCTCTACCAAAAAACATAATAAAATCCCCGTCAATTTCAAAAGAGAAAAAATTACTCGGTAATCCCAATAGCTCCCTTATCTGATTATAACCGATAAAAAAACCATTATAGAAAAAAATCTTTCTTATTCTACCAGAACTCGTGTACTCTGGAGATTTTGAAAAAATATAAGAAATCCTTTCAGATATAGGGTCATCTTCTTTTCTGAGTAACTTCTCTACATCTTTGATTTTCAACTTTCTTCTCCAAAAAAATTTAGGAGAATCATAACACTTATTACAGTTCACTGAAATGATATACCTTGATATTTTAGGATCAACTTCAGAATTCCACATTTCATATGCATTCTCAGTTTTACCACCACATGCTGAATGAAAAAATCCAGGTGCAACTTCCCCCGATGGAAAAGTGAGGACCCATCCTCTTGTTTGACTGACGGCTTTGTTTACCTTGTCAGAAAAATCCAGCCACTTTTTTTCAGGAAGCCAAACCTGATCAGATTGAGACGCATAAAATTCTTTCTTTCCTTTCAATAAATGATATATTGTCCAAGATCTTGCTACAACGGCTTGGGCTTGGAGCACATCGTCTGGCCAACTCAGAGGTATCTCACCTGCAACCACTCCTCTTATGTAATCCTCTAAATCTAACTTATATTTCTTCTTTTGATAAATAACATATACTGAATAAGGGGAACGCTCAGCATAGGTTTTATTGAATACCAGAAACGCTGGGGGTAACGATAAAAATAAGATAATGATACAGCAAACAAGACAACATTTGATTGAAACAAAACTAAAATTTAAATGGGGAAAAACTCCCACTTTTTATATTTTACCAAAAAAGTAAGCAGAATAGAATTCAGAAAATAACGAACTCATAGATTTTAGAAGATAGATTTCAGAAAGAAGAAGTGGAAAGATCTCAGAAGGAAAAAATAGAAAATCCAACGAGCAAAGATACATAATATCCCCCATACTTCCCCATGAGAGCGGAGACTACTGGTGAAAGATGAGCAGAAAATCTTCTTGTTTCTATCCATATACCAAAATCAGCAAAAGCCGAAAGACCCAAGAGAGCAAAAATTTTTTTATCTCTGGAAAGAATTCCTGGACCAATACCTGCACCTATATTAGCAAAAAAGTCGGTTCTATCAAACCTTGCAGAAACATAAGATGTTGGGAAAAACAAGCTTATAGATGGGGAAAATGAGAAATTAGCTCCGGCGGAAAACTGGTCAAACTCTGCGACTCCAATAGAAAGAGAAAAAGAAGCTGAATTCTTCTTACCACCTGCTAAATCCCCAAAAGGGAAAAGGATTCCACCGTTTAGGTTAACAAAAAATGAGTATGACAAAACAATAAGTGCAGTTATCATTTTAGTGGTGGGGAGGGAGGGATTTGAACCCCCGTAGGCCTGGGGCCACCCGGTTTACAGCCGGGCCCGTTTGGCCGCTCCGGCACCTCCCCTTTCTTTTACAATGCTGCAAGCAATTTTTCCATTTCTTGGTCTTCTATTTCAAAGTTCGCCCAAACCCTCTGAACATCATCATGGTCATCAAGAGCATTCATAAGTTTCATCAGAGTCTCCGCTTCCTTACCTGAAACTTTTACCGTATTTTTAGGTATGAAAGTAACTTCTGCTCTCTCCCAGCTGAACCCCGATTGCTCAAACTTGCTTTTGAGCTCTTCAAAGTCTTTTGGATCGCAATAGACTTCAATGGTATCTCCTAAATCATTTATGTCTTCTGCTCCGTTTTCTATTGCGAAATCAGCAATTTTCTCTTTTTGCACTTGGTCTGAAACTGGGAAGGCAAAAACTCCCTTTCTTTCAAATATCCAAGAAACTGACCCAGCTTCCGCAAGGCTTCCCCCAAACTTTGAGAATATTGCTCTTATTTGTGAGGCTGTTCTATTTTTGTTATCTGTTATGGCAGAAATATACATAGCCACTCCGCCCGGACCATATCCTTCAAAGAAGACATCTTCAACTGCCTGCCCACCAAGCTCACCCGTTGCTTTCTTTATAGCTCGCTCCACATTATCTTTTGGCATGTTGACTGATTTTGCCATTTCAATAGCTAACCTAAGGCGAGGATTATTTTCCGGATTAGGTCCACCTTGTCTTACCGCAACTTCTATTTCACGCATTACCTTTGTGAAAATTTTTCCTCTCTTCTGATCTTGTGCTGCTTTCTTATGTTTTATATTATGCCACTTTGAATGTCCTGCCATAAAATTTACATTATGAATTTAACACAAAAAATTTCCAATTTTTAGAAAATTTAGGATTTAAAATTCTTTTTTAAAAAGTTATTTTATTTCAGAACCTTTTTCCCTTTTTCATACCAGTAATTTTTTGTTTCTCTTGTGCTTCAATAATGGCTTCCTTCCTTGAAACTAAAATTCTACCATCCTCCTCAATTTTTATAACTTTGACCTCTATTTCCTCATTAGGTTTTATTGAGTCAACAACACGATTTATTCTGTGCGTATCAACTTGAGATATATGCATAAAGGCATACTGATAGGATGGCAAAAGCTGAACAAGAGCACCATTTGGCAAAATTCTCTTTACCTTAGCTTTATATATTTTCCCTTCTTCTATATCGCTTGTGTAGTAGTTAATAAGCTCAACGGCTTGGTTTAACCTCTGCTCATCTTGGGCAAAAATTTTAATAGTACCATCTTGCTCTATTTCTATATCTGCTTTTGTAATATCAACAATTTGCTTTATATTTCTGCCACCTGGACCTATAAGGGCTGCTATTTTATCGGTATCTATCTTGAGTTTAGAAAATCTTGGAGCATATGGAGAAAGGTGTTTTGGAGATGAAATCTCATTATACATTATATCAAGGATTTTCTCTCTCGCTCTTTTTGCTCTCATTACAGCATCTTTTATTATTTCAAAAGAAAGACCAAAAGTTTTCAGGTCCATCTGAACTGCACTTATTCCTTCTCTTGAACCTGCGAGCTTGAAATCCATATCTCCAATATGATCTTCATCACCTAAAATATCCGTTATAACTTCATACTCCTCTCCTTCTTTTATAACTCCCATAGCAACACCTGCAACATGGAAAGGAACAGGAACACCAGCATCAAACAAAGCAAGACTTCCACCACATACAGAAGCCATAGAAGTTGATCCGTTAGAAGATAGTATATCAGAAACAACCCTTATTGTGTAAGGGAATTTATCTTCGGGTGGGATTAGCGGTGCGAGAGCCTTTTCAGCAAGATATCCATGCCCTATTTCCCTTCTTGAAGGTCCCTTTATAGGTTTCACCTCACCGGATGAGAATGGAGGGAAATTATAATGCAGCATAAACCTTTTTGCTTCTCCTTCAACACCAAAGTATTCAACAAGCTGCACATCTCGGGGGGTACCCAAAGTTGCTGAGACGAGAGCCTGCGTCTCTCCTCTTCTGAAAATTGCTGATCCATGCGCCCGAGGTAAAACTCCAAGTTTTATCTCTATTTCCCTTATGTCATCAGGTCCTCTCCCATCTATTCTCTTTTTTTCTTCAAGAATCATTTTTCTTATAAAGCGTCTTTGAAGCTCAAAGAATGATTGAGAGAGAATGGAAAAACGTTCCTCGTCAGAGAACCTATCGGATGGTGGTACAAAATAATCAAGTTCTTTTTTTAGCTCATCAAGTGTAGACTCTTCCTTTAATCTCCTTTGATATTTTGAGGGTTCAAGAACTATGTCTTTTATATCTATTTTATTTGCTATTTTCTCTATGACTTCTTCGGAATATGTTATGGGTTTATACTCTCTTTTCGGCTTGCCAAAAATTCCAGCTATTTTTTTCTGAAAATCTATGAGTTTCCTTATATATTTGTGAGCAAAATAAATCGCGTCTATGAATTTTTCCTCTGGTATAAAATTAGCTCTGCCCTCAACCATAACTATTCCAGTTTCTGTTCCAGCAACAACAAGTTCAAGTTCCTGCTTCTCTTCCTCCTGTTTTGGATTTATGATAAATTTCCCATCTTTCATTCCAACTTTCACTGCTGCAACCGGGATAGAAAAGGGTATATCTGATATCAAAAGAGCAATAGCAGTAGCATTTATTGCGGCAACATCTGGCTCATGCTCTTTATCAGCAGAAAGAGCATAGGATATAACTTGCGTATCCTCAACATATCCCGATGCAAAAAGCGGGCGAACTGACCTATCTATTAGACGAGATGAAAGAATTTCTCTTTCATTTGGCTTCCCTTCCCTTTTGAAAAATCCACCCGGTATCTCCCCAACAGCATATGATTTTTCTCTGAACTCAACCGTCAGAGGTAAAAAATCAATCCCTGCAACATTCTTCTTTGAGGAAACAACAGTTGAAAGAACTACCGTATCTCCGTATCTCAATAAAGCAGCTCCATCTGCATGTATTGCAACTTCACCAATTTGGACCTCAAAGTCTTCTCCTTCAAACTTCATTCCAAACTTCATAACAAAAATCCTCCAATATAAAATAATTAAAGTCAAAAGAGAAAGAAGGAAAAAAGAAAAAATAAGAGTTAAAAAATAGAAAAGTCAATTTTCCATTAAAATTCAAGCTCGTAAGAATGAATAAGTATTATTCCTTTCTCATGCGCATATTTTTTTATTTCAGGAGAGAAAACATAGGAGATAAGAATTTTTATTGCTTCTTTTGAAATTTTCTCACATTTTCTTATAAACTTCTCAATTTCTTTTTTTGAAACTCTACTTTTTGCCTCACCTAAAAGAGTATATTCTTCATCACCTTTCTTTACTTTTCCAAAAATATTTACTTCAATGTGTTCTCTGTTTATAATAAAGTAATCTCTTTTGAGATTTCCAACAACTTCAATGTCATAATTTTCTTTTAGGATTTTCGGGAGAGATTTTATAGCTCTATCTTCAAGCAAATATCCAAAAGAGTCTGAGAGTCCTTCAAGTTTTTCTCTTGTTTTTCTGTGCTCCTCTATAAGATTATTTAATCTTTCCTCAGTTCTTTTTTGAGCTTCGGTGAGTTCCCTTATGGCATTCCAAACTTTATTGAAATTCTCCTCCGTAGTCTTTTTGAATGATTCAAGCCTTTCTTCTGTTCTTTTTTGAGCCTCAGCTAGCTCCCTTATCGCACTCCATACTTTATTGAAGTTTTCTTCTGTGCTTTTTTTAAATGATGCAAGTTCTTCTTCGGTCCTTTTTTGGGCTTCCTCTGTTCTTTTTTGAGCCTCAGCTAGCTCCTTTATCACACCCCATATCTTCTCTATCTCCTGTTCCGTCCTTCTTTGAGCCTCTGCAACCTCCTTTATCACACCCCATATCTTCTCTATCTCCTGTTCCGTCCTTCTTTGAGCCTCTGCAACCTCCTTTATCACACCCCATATCTTCTCTATCTCCTGTTCCGTCCTTCTTTGAGCCTCTGCAACCTCCTTTACTCTCCTTGTAAGTTCATCTATCGCCTCCCATACCTTACTTATTCCTTCTTTTATTTCCCTCGTTTCTTTGAGGATTATATCCTCCCTGAAAGCCACCAATGCTTCATATATTGGTCCCCTTATGTTCTCCGGAAGATCTCTTATTATTTCTTCAATCTTTCTCATAAATTTATTTTAATCTGTTTCTATTTGAAAAAACGTATGCATAAAAATGCTTCCGCATATTTGAATCAGCGTAATTTGAATGAGCATATTTCTTGAAAAGATTATTCACCTCAAATCCTGAAAATCCGGTTCTACATCCTGAAAACTGGATAATTTATTTGATCATCTATAGAGTTCAGAGAAACTTCAAGGCAAAGAGCAAGAACATCCCTTGTGTTTTCAGGGAATATTATTCCATCATCCCACAAACGAGAAGTTGAATATAATGGGTTCCCTTCTGCTTCATATTTTTCATAAACTTCTTTATAAATTTTCTCCTCCTCATCTTTTGAAAGCTCTTTTCCGTACCTTTTAAGCTGATTTTTCTTTACAGTCACAAGAACCAAAGCAGCTTGCTTTGCACCCATAACCGAGATCCTGCCCGTTGGCCACATAAATAAAAATCTTGGTTCATAGGCTCTACCAGCCATAGCATAATTTCCAGCTCCATGCGACCCACCTATTATAACAGTTATTTTCGGAACAGACGCAGTTGAGACTGCCTGAACCATCTTTGCCCCGTGTTTCACTATCCCACCTTCCTCATATTTTTTGCCGACCATAAACCCGGCTATGTTCTGCAAAAATATAATTGGTATTCTCCTCTGATTGCAAAGCTCTATAAAATGCGCACCTTTTAATGCAGATTCAGAAAAAAGAACCCCGTTATTAGCTATTATACCGGTAAGAATTCCTTTTATTCTCGCAAAACCACACACAAGAGTTTGTCCGTAATCTTTTTTAAATTCCAAGAACCGAGAACCATCAACAATCCTCGCTATCGCCTCTCTCATATCAAATGGTCTGCGTAGATCAGGTGGGATTATCCCAAGAACTTCATCAGGTGGATAAAGTGGTTCCTCCCACTTTTCCAAAGCTCCTATCCTTTCCCTTATTTTTTTCGGATTAGAAAAATTTCCTAATGTAGATACAATCCTCCTCAATACTTTTATAGCTTCTTCATCGTTTTCTGCAAGATGATCTACGACACCTGAAACTCTTGCGTGCATAACAGCTCCGCCAAGTTCTTCCTCTGTAACATCCTCACCGGTTGAGGCTTTGACAAGCGGAGGTCCCCCGAGATATATTGTCCCCACTCCTTTGACTATCACACATTCGTCGCTCATAGCTGGCACATATGCTCCACCTGCCGTGCACATTCCCATAACTGCTGATATCTGAGGGATTCTTTTTGCACTCATTCTTGCCTGATTGAAAAAAATTCTCCCAAAATCGTCTTTATCAGGAAAAACCTCAGATTGCAAAGGCAAGAAAGCTCCGCCTGAATCTACAAGATATATAGCTGGGATACGGTTCTGCTCTGCTATCTCCTGAGCTCGGAGATGTTTTTTGACAGTTTCAGGAAAATATGTCCCACCTTTTACTGTCGCATCGTTCGCAACTATAACTACATAATTCCCACAAACTTTTCCTATTCCTGTTATTATTCCAGCCTGAGGGGCTTGGTTCTCGTACATTCCGTAAGCTGCAAGTGGAGAAAGCTCAAAAAACTCCCCATTATCAACGAGTTTATAAACTCTTTCTCTTGCCAAAAGTTTTCCCCTTTCTCTGTGAAGCTTTACAGAGTTTTCATCTCTTTTATTCTTTACTTCTTCTATCAGGTTCTTGTAAAATTCACATGTGCTTTTATTTTTTGAATAGAACTCCTTGAACTCTTCCGTTTCTTTCCTTATTCTTGATTTTATTTGAGGAAATTCTTCAAACTCAAACACAATATAAAGAAAATTTTAAATTTTAAAATTGCCTTGTCGCAATCATCTGAAATTATAATTTCTTTCCTTTAAATCTAAAAAAAATCTAAAAAATTTTGCAAAAATTTCTCTTTTAGCTAAAATCAATTATTACTATTATTTCAACTCACATGTTCTTAACTACATGTTTCAAACTCGTTGTAAGTAAAGAAGAGAAAGAGCAAACCCTTAAACTTATGAGGAATTTCTCTTCTGCTGTAAGATTCTCTTATAAAAGATTTCTTGAAGGTTTTACTCCATCACAAGCTTACAGTACAGCAAGGCAAAAATTCCCAGAGCTTAACTCTCATTATGTAAGTTGTGCAGTTGAGAAAGCAAGAGAAATTTTTCAAAGCTGCAAAGCAAGAGGGCAGAACCCAAAAAAGCTCATTTTCGGTGGCAGAACCTTGTTTGAAAAGCTCAAAAAGAATCATCTTCAAGGAAAAAGATTAAAGGAACTCAAAAGAAGATGGAGGGAAAAAAGGCAGGGTAATTTGTTAAGCATAGGCGCAAAGCACAAAACTCACAAAGGAAACCTTAATCTCAGATTTATCCCTGCTGAAAAAGGTAAAAACAATCTTTATTTAAGAATAGCTTTGAAAAACAGGAAATTTATATTAGCAAGGGTAAAGAGGGATTTGAGTGGGAAATCAGATAAGTGGGCTTTGTTTTTGGCAAAAATATTATCAGGAGATCAATTTCCTTACACTGTTGAGCTAAAACTCAAAAATGGACAAATCTATGGTTTTGTCAGATTTTCTTATGATGTTTATCCACAAACAATTACAAAGGAAAAAGGAGTGATAGGAATAGATGTGAATGCAAGACCTTTTCATCTTGCTCTTGCAGAAGTTTCCTCTGATGGAAATTTGCAAAGCTACAAATCAATCTATCTTTCCCATCTTTTGAAATACAAAAACAGAAACAGGAAAGAATATGAGGAGTGGCTGATAGCTCATGAAGTTATAAAATTTGCGAAAGAGAAAGGAAAAGCTATTGCAATTGAGGATATAAAAAAGCTTCCAAAAGGCAAAAGAGGGGATGGGAAAGCAAAACTCAGAAAAATCCTGCAATTTTTCTCTTATAGGAGGATACTGAAAAAGATAGAGAGCTTGGCAAATCAGGAAGGAATAGAGGTAGTGAAGGTAAATCCAGCATTTACATCAGTTATAGGTATGATGAAATACTGTCCTCAATATTTTATAGATAAAGATATAGCAGGAGCATATGTAATAGGGAGAAAAGCATTAGGGTTTAAGGAGGAGGTTCCAGAGAACTACAAAAAACTTCTCAAAAGCCAGATTTACATTCAATACGCACTATGGAGATTAGGGAAAATGGAGGAGGAATTGAAAAATAAGTTAAATCAGGAGAAAAACAAGTACAAAGCAAATGGAATAAAGAGAGATTTGAGGAGATTGAAAAGAGAGAAGAAATTTTTGGAGAAATTTTTGATGGAAATGAGTAATAGAAAAGAAAGTTCTCAGAGTGAGCCGGAGACCCAAAAGCAGGAGGACCGAAGGAAGGAACCTGTGAGGGGTCCGGAAGGCGGACAAAAACTCTGGCGAGTTCTGAGGGTAGCCTTCGCTATACCTCTCCTTGGGAGGATGTTTGTAAGGGACTTCTCTCCTTTGCGCCCTGTGGTGGTGCAAGGGAAGTGGGAGGGGATAGCGAGCAGGTTAGGTCCTGATGGCTTTGCAGGGCCGCCTTAATATGTTACAAAGCCGACAAAGCTATCCATATAATTTTTTCAATTTTTCTTTTTTTATTCATCTTTACTAATACAGATAAAAAAAGTTTGCAAAAGTGAAAATTAATATTTTTTGAAAAAAGTTTAAGTTTAATGTCGCAAGTCAAGGTAAGCGTAATAGGTCTGGGATTTATAGGGAAGATACATTTAGAAAAGCTCGCAGAAAACCCATCTGCAAAAATCTCAGGAATTTCAGATATAGATGAGAATCAAATAGAAATAGCAAAGGACCTTCTTTCAAAGATAGGAATTCGTAATGAAATAAAATCTTCAATTAATTTTGAGGAGATATTAGATGAAGTGGATGCAGTATTCATAGCCTCTCCTGCGAAAACTCACTATGAAATTCTAAAAAAAGTAATAGAGAAAGGGAAGCACGCATTTGTAGAAAAACCCCTATGCACAAGGTATGACCAAGCAGAAGAAATAAAATATATTGCAGAAAAAAAAGGAGTAGTAGTCCAAGTTGGACATGTTGAAAGATTTAATGAAGCTTATACATTCGCAAAGCAATTCGTAAAACTCCCCGGATACATAAGAGCTGAAAGATTGAGCTTATTTCCCGGAAGAAACTTGGACACAGATGTTATATTTGACATCATGATTCACGATATAGACGCAGTAGTAGGATTGGTAGAAGATATAAAAATCAATTCAATAGAAAGTCTTGGAATACCTGTGATTACAGATAAGCCAGACATAGCTATGGCAAGGATAAAATTTTCAAAAGGTTGTATAGCAGAACTCACAGCCTCACGAGTAGCATACAGAAGGTTTAGAAAAATGAGAGTTTTCCAAATTGGATCTTACATTTCAATTGATTTCCTTGAAAAGAAAACGGAAATATATATGAGAGAAAAAGAAAACGGGAAATATAATGTAAGAGCAATAATAAAGCAGTTTGAAAACTCAGACCCGATGAAAAAAGAAGTTGATTCATTCATATCTGCAATACTGAAAGAAAATATGAATAACTCTCTATTAGATGAAGCTATAAAATCTGTGTTTTTGGCAGAAAAGATAAAAGAATCTTTGTTTTTTATGCCAGAAAATTCAATAGGCTAAATTTAATATAAAAAAAGGAGGTGATACAATATGAACAATAATATTATTATGAAGATAGTGAATGGAAAAAACAGAGAAATAACAGCAGCAATAAAAAGAATAGGCTTTGTTTTGGGTTTATTATTTTTGGGCACATCAATTTTCACAGCGTGCGCAAAAAAATTTCCACAATATCCCCAAACCTTTGATGCTCAAATAATAACTTCACTTGACCCAGAAAATACAGAAGTTATAGCAAGGGGAACTTGGGATCATGTTGAGGGAGCAATAGTGGAGGCAAAAATGAACGCCATGTGGGCTGTAATAAATACTCTTGCTCAAACAGATGAAGAAAAAAGAAAAATAGAAGCAAACAAAGTAAAAATATTCTCAAATCCAGATAAATATGTCAGACAAGAGGGAGGAATAAAAAGAACAAGAACCCCAGATGGTAGAATAAATGTAGAAATGAAAGTAATAGTCAGAAAAAAACTCCTTGAAGATGATTTAGTATCAGCAGGAATTATACAGAAAAGAGAAGAAATAATAGAGGTTCTTGAAAATCCATCAATTGTCGTTATTCCAGATGAAAAAGTCAAAAATCAAGGATGGGTAGAGTTTGGCGTGAATGAGGTCAATTCATATTTTACAACAAAAAAATTTGAGATTCTCAACCCTGACACAATAGATAAACTTTATCAGATGGCAGAGCAAATAGGAATAATAGAAGGATTACCACAAGACCCAGCCGCAAAAATAGCTCTATCGGTAGGAGCAGATATATATGTTGTCGTTGAGGGGAAATTTGAAGAAGGACAAGTTGGTAAAGATAGGACAACAAAAGCAGCTGCATCACTTAAAGCATTTGAGACAACAACAGGTAGATTGATAGGTTCATCAACTGGGTTTTCAAAGGAGGTTATTGCAGGTCCCGGAAAAGATAGAGTTACACTTTCAGAAGCTATAAGAGATGCAGCAGATAAACTAATAACTCAAATTATGGACTACTGGAAATCTGACATCAAAAAAGGTAAGCAGTTTCTTATTTTCGTTTATGGAAATTTTGAGAACCTCCAAAGGCAAGCAGATATAACATCTGCAATAAAAAATATTTCAACAGACTACAAAAGAGAAGTTGCATCAAAAAATCTCATGACTTTTAGAGTTTGGTATAAAGGCAAATCAGACGAAATAATCTTTTCTTTACAAGATGAACTATCAAAAAGAAATCTAAAACTTACTCCGACGATGCAAAATAGAAAGATGATTCAAATAAAAGTAGATTAAACACAAAGTCAATAAACCAAAAAGCAAAAAATGAGGCTCGTGCTTTTAAGTAATTTTAGAAATAAGTAAACCAAAACATTTTCCTCTCTATACATCAGAAAACTTAAAAAGTCCAAGTATCCTTGCAGATACTACCTTTTCTCTAAAATTAATTCTCTAAAATTAAATTCCTTTTCATTCCTTCTTTTATTTCCTGTCATAATTGCAATCAGGAGAAAAACGCAGAAAACTATGTTCGCATAAGCAAAAACATCTCCAACATAAATTGATTTCGTTATTCTCTTAACAGCTTTACCCAAAACATATCCTGTATTATCATCAGATTTGAAATTCCCAACAGGATCTATTATCCCAGCTACTCC
>Ga0209143_1000430_pt1 | contig 20412 bp, 20 predicted proteins | sample FaiFalFF_MnMetaG_3_FD_184739 | JGI IMG/M metagenome (GOLD analysis project Ga0209143, IMG submission 184739) | Freshwater microbial communities from Yellowstone National Park, Wyoming, USA - Fairy Falls B (FF_Mn_B) MetaG (SPAdes) (version 3) | ecosystem: Environmental > Aquatic > Freshwater >...
AAAATGGCTACCACTGTACAGACACCCAATCAGCCGAAGCGAAATTTTGTGTTGGATGCATTGTTTGGCGTCGCCGATTGGCAAGGTGTTGTGCGCATCCTGCCCGGTTTTCTGCTGGCGGTCGCCCTGATGCTCGTCGCACTCCCCATTACCGATCGGCTGGGGCAGTGGGTTCTGAGCTTGCAGGGCATCGACCCGACCGGCAAATCGAGCCCTATCTCGGCGGTGCTGACCGCGATTGTGCTGGGCATTCTGGTACGCAATTTGGTGCGCTTGCCCGCAATTTTCGAAGAGGGCATCAAATTCAGCACCACGAAAATTCTGCGACTGGGCATTATCTTGGTCGGCATCAAGCTCAGCCTAATGGATGTGTTTAAGCTGGGCATTTGGGGTATCCCCGTGGTGGTCAGCGCGATTGCGGCAGGGCTGCTGTTTATCAGCTGGATTAACCGCCGCTTGAATCTGCCGGAGCGGCTGGGCACTCTGATTGCTGCGGGCACAGGTATCTGTGGCGTGACGGCGATTGTGTCCACCGCCCCTGGCATCCGAGCGGATCAGCGCGAGGTCGCTTATGCGGTCGCCAATGTCACCCTCTTCGGCTTGCTGGGTATGTTCATCTATCCCTATATAGCGCCTTACATTCTCCACACATCCGAGCAGATTGGATTGTTTTTGGGCACGGCGGTTCACGAGACCTCGCAGGTGGTGGGTGCTGCGCTCACCTACAAGGAGGTGTTCCATGATGAGACGGTGCTGAAGGCGGCGACGGTGACCAAGCTCACGCGCAACCTCTTCTTGGCGGTGGTGGTGCCGCTGTTATCCTATCTCTACCTGCGCCGCCAGATGGAGCCGACGGGCAATGCGTCGAGCCGTGTTTCGATCACGAAGCTGCTCCCCGCTTTCGTGCTGGGGTTTATCCTCATGGCGGTCATCCGCACGATAGGGGATGCCCAACTGGCTCACGGATATGCGTTCGGTCTGTGGGATAAAGAGGGCTGGATCGCCTTCACCAAAGCGGTTGGCGAGGTTTGGGGTTCGCGTGCGCTGGGCACGGCGATGGCAGCCGTCGGATTGGCAACCTCCTTCAGCGTGTTCAAGGGGGTTGGACTGAAACCGTTCCTTGTAGGCTTGATAGGCGCGCTGCTGGTCGGCATCGTCGGATGGCTGATGGCACTGACACTCGGAGCCTATGTGAAGTTATAGTCGCCCTAAGACAGGGACACAACAGGAGGTGAGAGCGATGATACGAGTCGATCAAGCGATGGCAACGACGGAGACACGCCCAGCTCGCCGAGCAATTCCCGCTTGGCTGCTGTGGGGCACAGCGATAGGGCTGGTGCAGATATTTGCGATTGCCACAGTGCAACCATTGGGTGTCTCCACTGCTTATCCCCAGTTTGTGGGGTTTGTGGTGGAAAAACTGGTGCCGGGCTTTGGTGCGTCCCAGCCCTATCTCCAGAAGATTGGCACCGCCATCGGCTGGGAGGTCATGCTGGTGATGGGTATTCCCATCGGCGCGCTCCTCTCGCGTCTGCTGGCGGGGAGGTCAAACGGGAATGCAACTGCCTGCGCGCTGCCCAGCTTCTGGAGCAGTTCGCGGTCCCAGGCAGTTGCAGTGTTTGTGGGTGGATTTCTAATTATTTTTGGGGCACGGCTTGCCAATGGATGCACGAGCGGGCACATGCTCAGCGGGATGGCACAGTTGGCTCTCAGCGGGTTCCTGTTTGGAGCAGCTGCCTTCACCACAGGCACGCTCACAGCACTCCTGCTGATGAAGCGCAGCAACCGTGCCCAAGGAGGTGAGCGATAATGGAGACCACCCAGATTCTGGGGCTGATCACAGGTATTCTGTTCGGTTTTGCGCTGCACCGCGCAGGGTTCTACCGTTGCGGGCTGGTCATGCGGGGGCTGGCATTCCGCGATTTCACGATGCTGAAGGTGATGCTCACCGCCATCGCGGTGGGCATGATCGGCGCTGCGGTCTTAGCCACCTTTTTGCCCGATTATGCGCACCTCAAGATTAAGCCGCTCTATGTCTGGGGTGTGCTGCTGGGCGGCTTAATCTTCGGCGTCGGGATGGCGATAGCGGGTTACTGCCCTGGCACAGCACTGGTGGGACTCGGTGCCGGTGTTCGTGACGGCATGCTGGCTGTTCTCGGCGGCTTGCTGGGCGCGTTTGTTTTCATCTTGGTATATCCTGTGCTGGAGCCATGGTTGATTGAACCGCTCAATCTGGGCAAGCTAACACTCCATGAGGTTCTCGGCTTACCTTATCTTCCCGTTGCCCTGCTGATGGCTGCATTGCTTATCGGCATTATCGTTTGGCTTAACCGCATCGAGACAAAGACGCAAGCAACTGCGAGGCAAGACCAATGCTGAAAAAGGTGGCTTATTGGCTCGTCTGGGCAACTGCGCTGCTGGTGATGCTGACAGCCCTGCAGGCGTGCTGGCGTGCAGCGAGTGAGTCTTGCACCACGCCAGCGTGCCGCACCCCTCTTTATTGGCAGTCCCCTCTTTTAAACCCCTAAACCCAGAAGGTGTCAGGGGAATGAACCGCAGTGAGCCGTAGAGAGTGCCAAGACCGCGTCGTAGGAGTGATTTTTTTTTCGAACACCTTCCCACCCCCTTGACATCCATAACATTTTGGGGTATAATAGGCGTACATTCTACACAAGGAGGGTCTGTATGATGATGCACAAGGGAATGCTGTGGCTTGCAGTTGCAGCGGTGGTCGGAACGCTGATGCTGGCATCGCCAGCCCGTGCGCAAGAGACGGAGAAGCAGGGCTTCACGGTATCAGCAGGCGTTTTCTACCCTACTGACAGTGCCATCCGCCGAGCCACCCAGGACCTGTGGTTCTATATCGACCTCACCTATACCTTCCAGACCAGCGAGCCGACCGAGTCGGGCTACTACTATGATCTGGGGGCACTGGTGGGGTTCTACGGCGCTAGCGATAACCGTGTTATCCCTGTTGGGTTGAGCTTCACAGGTCATCTGAACGAGCAGTTCTTCTACCGCGCGACCGCTGGGATTGGCTTCTCCAGCAATGGAGACAGCGAGACGGGGTTTGCCTGGTCTCTTGGCTTCGGTTATAACTTCAACGCGGGCACAACCTCGATCGCGCTGTTCATCGGCTATAATGGACTGAGCGCAAGAGGAGGCGACTTCAACGGCTTCACCGCCACGCTCCAGTTCCGCTTCTAAGGGTAGCCGATCACCGCTTCAAAAAATCCCCCCACCGGCACCCCGGTGGGGGGATTTACTGCATTAGGAAGGAAGGTTACTCTCCGTAAGATATAGACTCATTTACGGTCTGAAACCGGACAACGGCATCCGAACCCCGTTGAAAATGCGGGGGTTCGATGCTATCACCTTGTCGAGGTGGGCACTGGAAGCGGGTTGATGCGGTAAAATAAAGTGGGAAGCCCCGATCGCATGGGAGACTCAGAGGAGGCGATGGCTATGCGCGTTGGTATTTTGACAGGTGGGGGCGATTGCCCCGGTCTCAATCCCGCGATACGGGGCGCGACGCTGCGCCTAATACGCGACGGTCATACGCCCATCGGTATCCAGCACGGCTGGCGTGGACTGGTGGAGGGTTTGACCGTCCCACTCAGCGTTGAGCGCGTGGACGAAATCATCCGAGAGGGCGGCACTATGCTGGGCACCTCTCGCACGAACCCATTTAAGCAGGAGGGCGATTTGCAACGGCTGCTGGCGAACTATCAAGCGCTGCAGCTGGATGCTTTAATTGCCATCGGTGGGGAGGACACACTGGGGGTCGCCTACCGCCTCTATCAGGAGCATCAGTTGCCTGTTGTCGGCGTGCCTAAAACGATGGATAATGACCTGAGCGGCACCGACTTCACCTTCGGCTTCGACAGCGCGGTCTCCGTTGCCGTGGAGGCGATGGATCGGCTGCGGGACACCGCCAAATCGCATGCGCGCGTGATCGTGCTGGAGGTGATGGGGCGCCACGCGGGCTGGGTAGCCCTATACGCTGGCATCGGAGGCGGCGCCGACTGGATTCTTATCCCGGAGGTGCCCGTTGATATCGAGGAGATGTGTCGCTACCTACGCCAGCTGTATGCCAGTGGCAAGCGTTATGCACTGGTGGTGGTTTCGGAAGGAGTGGAACTGCCTTTCGAAACGGACGGGCAACCGGTGGCGATGGACGATTTTGGGCATCCGGTGCTGCGCGAGCGCGCCGTTGGCGCACGCATCGCCCACAAAATCGAAGAGATAACCGGTTTCGAGACACGCTACGCCGTCATCGGGCATATTCAGCGCGGTGGTCCCCCCACTGTGTTTGACCGCGTGCTGGCGACTCGGCTGGCACTCAAAGCGGCGGAACTGGTGCAGGAGGGGCGTTTTGGGCTGATGTCGGCGCTGCGGGGCACAGAGATTGTGGCGGTGCCGCTGGAGGAGGTCACGCGGTCGCCCAAGTTAGTGCCGCGCGAACTCTACGAGCAGGCGCGTCAAATCTTTCAGCGGATACAAGATCAGCCCCAGCCACAGGGCAGCCGAGCGCCGTAGGGGCGCCCAGCCCTCCAACGGACGGGTTTGTAGCTCTGCCGCAATCGCCTGCACGACCTGCGGGTGGTAGCGGTTGCCCGCTTCCGCCTGCAGATGCATCAACGCCGTCTCGTAATCGCTCTGATGTGCCTGCTCCATCAAATCGCTCAATGCCGCCAGCAGGTGGGCACTCAGCGGCGCATCCGGCTGCTGGGCATAGACCACATGATGCAACCGTATCAGGGGGGCCACATCGCTCAAGGCGGGAATCTGCTCCGCGATGGCAGCGCTGATTTCGACATGGCGCATCAGGGTGAGCTGCTCCAACGGTGAAAGCGGGGAGGGCTTATTCAGCAGGGCATAGGGGATGCTGACCATGCCGATATCGCGTAGATAGACCGCCATCTCCAGCCGCTTACGCTCCCCTTTGGGGATACCGAGCCGTGCGCTCAGACGCAGCGCCAACTCCACCATCAGCTCGGCATCGCCGTAGCGTCCCTGCGTGCGCAGTTCAATCAAGCGGGCAAAGGCACGCAGGCTTTGGCAACGCCACCGGTGGAGCTGCGCCGGCAAAAACACAAAAGCATAATAGCCCAGCGCACCCAGCGAACCGAGGAGAACGCCCAAACCGACCCACCAAGTTTCCATCGGCTACCCATCCTTTGCTTTTCGTGTCAGCGGTGTCCATTCCTGCACGACCTGCTCGAAAATCGCTACGACCTGCGGGTCGAACTGAGAACCTGCGCCCCGCCGCAGCTCCACAAGTGCTTCCTGAATGCTGAGCGCACGCCGATACGGACGCTGCTGACTGGGTGATTCGCCCCCGATCATGGCATCAAAGGCGTCCACAACGGCAATAATGCGCGCCTCGATGGGAATCTGATCACCGCGCAGTCCATGGGGATAGCCTTTGCCATCCAGCCGCTCATGGTGATAGGCGATGCCGGGCACAATCGCATTGAGAAAAGGCACATTGCTTAGAATCTCGGCGCCCAGCTGGGGATGCCGTTGAATCTGCTTCCACTCGTTGGGGGTGAGCCGTCCGGGTTTGTTCAGCACGCGCTCATCCAGCACGGTCTTGCCCAGATCGTGCAGGAGAGCCGCTTCGTAGAGGAGTTCACATCGCTCCGGTGGCAAGCCCAGCTGTTCCGCCACCTTGCGCCCCCACTGTGCCACCCGCTGCAGATGACCACCCGTGTAGGGATGTGCCCGCTGAATCAAAAAGCCTAAACTCCGAATGGTTTGATGATACAGTTCATGCTGGCGCATGTAGAGGATAAAGGCTTGGCGCAGCGCCAAATAGGGTGCCAGCACGGTCAATAAACCCCCAAAACCGTAGAGATAGAGGACCGCCATCAGCAGCAAAGTAAGGGGAAACATAGGCAGTGTCTCGCGTGGGGTGTCCAGCAACGATTCACGCAGCACCCACCGGAACTGCACCCCTTCGGTAAGGGTGATCGTGATAGCCATCAAGACAGCATTGACGATGCTGTAAAGCGCCAGGGTGCCGAACAGTCCCATCGCGAGGCGAGCGAAGGTATCGACAGTTAGTCCTGCTGACTGTGGCGGTAGCGCAAAGAGGGAGGCAAAGCCACCCGCCCCCGCCGCGCAGAGGATGCTTTGCGCGGTGTTCAGCCAGACCCAACGGATGTGGGATTGCTTGAGTCGCGCCACCAGAAGCCCTGCACCAAAGGTAATCAGCGCGTCCAGCCAGACCCCCATCGCCCAGCCATAGAGCATCAGCGCGGCGACCACCACGGGGGTGCTGACACTCATCCAGATACCGCGACCGGTGTAAGCGTGACGCAGGGGATAACGCACCAGTAGCAGCTCGGCAATGAGTGCCACTGTGCCTAAACCGAGCAGCAGGGTGAGGTGTCCCTCCCGCTGGATGGGGCTTCCCGCTTTCAGCAGCAGGCTCGCTGCACCGATCGAGAGCAGCCCGCTCCAAAGCAGGAACCGCTTCCGCAAATACCCTCTTCGCTCATCTGGTGCCATAGACAAGCTTCCTTTGAGGTGAAGTAGTTTACCATGTCGCTCTCAAGGCAGGTCAGGCAGGCGGAGCGCATGGGATGTCGGCACTCGCGCTTGGTTACAGTTTCGGCAGTGTTGCCGTTACCTGTTGTGCCTCTCGCTCCAGCGGATCATCCCAGCGGTGGGGGTAGTAGACCCGTTTCGCGCTGGCGACCGCCATAAGGGCGATAAGCGCTGTCATCAGAACGAGCCACCGCTTCATCTGCTGTCCCTCCTGTTTAGAGTGGTCAGCCGCTCGGTTTCCGCTCCGCTTCAGCGCTCTCGCCTGCCTGATTCAGGTACACCCACGAGCTGTGTACCCCGAAGAGGTGCAACCCCTTCCTTACATCGTGCTTTGCGAGCCGACCAAGCCCGCTGCTACATTGGCTCTGTGGTAGGGAGCGACACGACCGCTTCAGAGGTCGGCTCAAAATCGCTGGGGAAAGCGACCACACGCCGATTCAGCGCGTCCAGGGTCGCCAGCCCGACCGCCCGATAAATATCTTGCCGCACCAACGCGCTCCCCACCAATAAATCCTCACCGTTGTCGCGCACCGCGCTCACCAACACCACGGCAACAGGATACCCTGCCAGCACCGTGCTGGTGGCCACATCTTCCAGCCCGAACCGCTCCTGCAGCCCATACGCCGATTCAACCGCACGGAGCGTGGCAGAGGCGACCAAGCGCGGCAGCTGGGTACTGGCACGCACACCCGTTGCCACACCCCGATAGACCTGCCCATTCCGCTCCAAAAACACGCATACCGTTGCCCGCGTCCCCTCCTGGGAGATTTGGACATCGAGCCAGCGCAGGCGTGGAGTGGAAGCGGAACGGCTCCCGCCTTTCTGGGCAACGCTGATTTTGCGATGGTCGACGCTAATGCCAAAATGTGCCATCAGCGCCGATTCCACATCGCGCACCACCTGCTTCGGGTTCCGTTCGTTTTCGACCAGCAGGTGGATTTCCTGTATCAGCCCCTTCTCGTCCGCGACCACACGCGCCCCGCACACACCTTTCAGCTCGCGCAGGGTCGCCTCAATCTGCGCTGCACTCCAACGACGCTCCACCATATGCCATCCTCCCCCATCGGTTTGCTTCAGCTGAGTATACCACTATTCGAAAGCCAATATAGGAGAAAACCTGCCCTTTCATGAGGATATGCATCGTGGCAGCTGTGTCTATTATACTTCCATCCCGTTGCAATTCCTGCTTTTCTGCACCGCCCGTTTGAGAAACTTCGCCCCTGTGCATGGCGGATTCCTGCTTAAATCCTTTCACAAAATGACGGTTCGCTTCTGTTTTGGGTTTGAGCCTCTCGGCTCGCTTACATGATTTCGTGGCTTTGTTATCCTTTCCTGCTTGCTGGGTGTGAGTCGACGAAGTGTGCAGGTACAATTGATGCGATGGCGATTCAGGTGCGGGATGTGTTGCGGGTGATTGAGCAGATGGCGCCCCCTGCGTTGGCGTTACCGGGCGATCCCATCGGGCTGCAGATTGGCTCGCCCGAATTGGAGGTGGAGCGGCTCATGGTCGCCCTCGATGCTGACCCACGCACGGTGACCAAAGCGCTCTATCACAACTGTCAACTGCTCGTCACGCATCATCCCCTCCTCTATCGTCCTTTGAACAGGGTGCATTATGACGAACCGGTTGGCAGCGCGGTGCAGCAACTTTGCGCGGCACGGATGGCATATATCGCCGTTCATACGAACTGGGACTGCGCACCGGGCGGCATCAACGACGCGCTTGCTGAACAGATAGGCTTGGAGGAGGTGCGCCCCGCTGGGTCGGGTGCCCAGGTGCCGATGTTCAAGCTGGTCACCTTCGTCCCGCCAGAGCATCTGGACGCGGTGCTGGATCGGATGGCATCCGAGGGTGCAGGGGAAATCGGCTTGTATCGGCGATGCGCCTTCTATCATCCCGGAACGGGCACCTACGAGCCGCAACCGGGTTCACACCCCTATCAAGGGATGGTGGGGCGACGCGAGCATGCAGCTGAGATGCGGTTGGAAGTGCTGGTGCCAGAACATCGGCTGCAGGCGGTCATTCAGGCGATGTTGCAGACGCATCCCTATGAGGAGGTCGCCTACGATGTCTATCCCCTCCATGAGCCGAAGCATTATCCCATCGGGCGTGTGGGACGGCTGCCCCGCCCGATGCGGGCTGAAGAGCTGCGTGCCTATCTCGCCGAGCGATTAGGCAACCCCCATGTGCGACTCTATGGCAAGCCGGGCGCGCTCATTCGGAGCCTGATGGTGGTGGGTGGCTCGGGTGGCGACTATCTGCATGAAGCCCGTGCTGCCCATGCCGATGCCTTGCTCACGGGCGAGGTGCGCCACCACCATACATGGGAAGCGTGGGCACGCGACCTTGCGCTGTTCGAAGGCGGGCATCGCGAGACGGAGCTGCCCGGCACCCGCGCCCTGGCGCAACGGCTGCGCGAGGCACTGCCCCACCAGCAAGTGGAAGTGCTTTGCGCCGAGTCAGTTTGACAAGTCTGACAAGTCCGACATGTCTGACCTGGCTGAGGTGAATCACGATGAACCGCTATCGTGTTCTCATTGTGGATGATGAGCCGGTAATCCGCATGGATCTGCGCGCCATGCTCGAATCGATGGGGCACACAGTGGTGGGTGAAGCGGATAACGGCGAGACCGCCTTACAACTCGCCCGCACCCTCAAGCCCGACTTGGCGATTGTGGACATCATGATGCCCGGTATGAACGGAATCGAGCTGGCGCAACGGCTGTCGCGTGAGCGCATTGCGCCTGTCCTCATCTTGACGGCGTACAGTGAACCTTCGATGATTGAGGGTGCCGACCGCGCCGGCGCCATCGCTTACCTGGTCAAACCCTTTCGAGAGGCGGACCTGGCACCGGCCATCCAAATCGCGGTCAGCCGCTTTCGGGAACTGCGCGCCATCGAGCAGCAGCTGATTAATCTGCAGCAAGAGATGCAGGCGCGGCGCAAAATTGGGCGCGCCAAACGCCTGCTAATGGAGCAACTGGGGCTTTCGGAAGAGGAGGCATTCCGACGACTGCAAACCACAGCGGAAAGCACGGGCAAAAGCCTCGCCGAGGTCGCAGAAGCTCTCCTGCTCGCTCATCGACTACAACCTGACGAGTGATGGCTCATGATAAAGGGGTATAATTGGGGGCAAAGGAGGTGGTGGGAGTGCAGCAACATCCTTGGCTGACACGGATGACGCCTATCGCCCGCTACGCAATAGGCGGCGCGACGGTTGAACTCTATGGTTTCGCACACACCAGTCTCCATCGGCTGCCTGCCGATGTGCTTATCTTGGCATCGGACCAGACCCTGCGAATGGTCACGGGCGTGCGTAAGCAGGTGCGCGACCTCGCCGCGTTCAACCTTGTGGAAGAGGAGGCGGTGCGCCAAGCGCCCTTGCCGCCCCAAGGCATCGCCATCACCCATGGCGGGCGCACCCGCTTCAAAACTATTCTCCATGTGAACCTCTTCGATGAACAGACCACCACCACGGCAGACCTGCAGAAGCAGGCGCTGCGAAAGGCTCTCGAAAAAGCCGCCGAACTAAACGCCCGCACGGTGGCGATTGCCGATTATACGCCCGACCTGCGCCGTGCCTTCGCCGAGGAGACCGCCTGGACCATCGCGGAGGTTATCGCCCATCATTGCCCCGAAACCATCCGCCAGATACGCCTGCTCTGCTTCGAGCCGGTAAACGCATGGGTCTATCGGCAGATACTGGGCTGGATTGCCGAGAACGGCTTCGAGCCGTATCCGCACATGCTTCGGGTGCGCCACACCATCCTGCATGTGGAGGAGGCACCGCCTGTCGGCTGGCTGCGCCCAAAACCGGGCTGGCTGCTTATCCCAGCAGATGGACTTTGGCACTTCACCGACCCGCAGCTAAACACGATCGGTATGTTCATGCGGGGCGCGGCGTTTGTACCCATTTCGGGGATAGGCAAGCCGCTTGCCCGCTTCGGTGGACGCCCCCTGCTGCAGAAGATGCAGGAGGTCGCACCCATCGCCCTGGGTGAGGCGACCTACACACCGGGGGGCAACCTGCCTATCCGCTGGGTGGTGCATTTAGCCATTCACGACGAGGACACCCCCATCGAAGCGGAAGTGCTGCGTCGGGCGACCCACGCCGCCATGGAACTGGCACACCAGCAAGCGATGCGGACCCTTCTACTACCCGCACTCCCTTGGCAGGATGGATTGGAGCGCGAGACCTTCGCCCAAGTGGTTCTCAACACCATCCGCGACTACCTGTACGGGGAGAACGCCTTCGTCCAGCGCATCATTCTCTACGGCGCCAATGACGAAGAGGTACGCCCCTGGCAACATGCGGTGGATCAACTGCGGGAACAACTGACCCTGCCACCCCTGGAAGCGGTTGAGGAAACAGTGGGTTCGTGAAAAACTCTTGTGCGGCGGTTGGAGGAGATGTCGGGAGCCAAGCGACCCAATTCACCACCAAGGGGAGCGAGGGATGCAAAAAAATGGGGCTGTCAGACGATTAATAAAGTGGATGTCGCCCATAAGGGGAACAGCATCCGAGATTGGCAGGCGGAGGTGTGGAGCAATGAGGTGGTCAAGAACGAGACTGAGGGGTACTCTGATAATGGCGTACACCATAACACTATTCAGCTTCTGTCTGGCTGATGAGTCAACGCCGTGTAAGGGTGAAGAACGACCATGCAGAACAGGCTGCTACCGTGCTGAGCTTCTATCGATCAAGGCAGGCTGCTCTGTTGTACAAACTGATACAGGATCTGTCTGCTGCTTGTATCTGTACGCGCTCTATCGCTGCCGAACCGACCCTAACTGCCAAGGTGATGACTGTGGCAATACATGCCAAGGTGATGACTGTGGCAATACACAGGAAGTGGTAGTTCGCATAAGAAGCAGTGGTGATTGTCAAAGAATCACAACAGGTACACCCGGTTATCGATGCAGCGGTGGAGGCGAAGTTCGTGACGGTGGTGGAAACTCCGACGGATGGGAAACTGTCCTCCCCAGCGAGTGTGGACGACCGGTTCAGGCTCGATTAGTACTATATTGGGACTAAGGTACTACCATGATCGGAGGTAAGGAAAATTGAAATGGGAACATCTCCTTGGGCTGATGGCGGGACTACTCTTAAGTTGCTATAGTGGGGCATGGGGACAGGAGGCAAATATTCCACTAACCAAACCTGCTGTGGCTGTCGTGGTGCTGCCTGATAACCTTGAGTATGACATGACTGTTCTTCAACACCTCCTCCAACAGGCAGAAGAGTCGTCCATCAAGCGATGGGCACAAACGAATGGATTTGTTTGCGTGCCTATAAAGGAACGACACTTTGCTTTGCTGCATTCTTCAATCGCTCGCCCCTTATCACTAAGCTGTCAGACTCTTATTGATATCATGCAGGATAACAGTTTAAAGCTTCTCTCATTACTCGGTGATAAACAAATTGACCAGCTGGCGACCTTGTTGCAATCGCCTAACTTTTCTCATGTTACCATACCAAATTTGAAGCAGGCTGTGGCACGCGGTACCCGTATAGGTGTGAAACCCTTGATAAGGTTAGAAGCTATCGTAGACTGGGATGAGAGGATTCTCAGGATCAGCATGGCTGATCTGACACCCTTAGCTAATCCTAAAGAGCTGCCCCAAGTCCCCGAACAGTCCACCCAACGAGACAATCCATCCCCACACGATTCCTCAAACATCCCATTGAAGAGCGTCTGGAGAGTTATGGTCTTGGATTCGGGCATCTTGAACTCAGAAGAACAAGCCGAGTTAACTGCAATAGCGTTTCAAATTATGGCTGAGGAAGTTGCTCAAGATCGTACAAATGCCTTAAATCTTTTTGATAATTGGCGCCAAAGCATTGCTGGCAACTATCTGGATGCCGATCAGATGAACTGGGTTTCTTGGGACATGCTGCCGGCTGATCAAAAAGCGAAGTTGCGCGAAGCCTTAATAGGACAGCACTTAGACGAGCAGCGCCTCATCGATGCCCGCCTCCTGGATTCCGCAGATTGGGCGCAAAAAGCGCGGGTGCGTTTTCAGATTACAACTCTGTTGCAGATGTTGATAACTAAGACCAGTGGTGAAGCGATTCTCTATCTAATCCCTATTGGCAACGATGGTGGGGCATTAGAGGTCATCAGAGGCGAGGCATTAGAGACCATCCTGAACAACAAGAACCGTTGAAAGACGGGATGTGAAGGGTGTACCCATTTTGCCGCGAGAGCAGCAGGAGATGGGTCTCGTCTGTAGAACCCTCTGTGTGGAGGGGAAAGGATGTCCGACGAGCAGCGTGCCAAATGGTTAAAAAGGCTCATGGCGCTCGGCATCAGCCATGATGATGCCGAGGACCTCCTGCAGGACGCCCTCGTAGAGGTGTGCGAATACCTTTATCGCCTGCACCCTGAAGCCACCCCTGAAATCATGCAAAACCTGATGACAGATGCCCTCATAGGATTTAGGCTATCTTCAAAAAAACAATAATGTTTTTTAAATTATGAGATTGTTTATAGGTTCCATGTCGTGCCAGCTGTTGCAGGCGGTGCTGGAAAGGCTGGGTGAGCCTGCGCCTGTGGTGGTGCTACCTGCTGGTGCGGGGAGCCTCCTGTTGCGCTTGCCTGGCAACCCGTCGATAGGGGAGTGGCATCGCTTTTGGCAGCAAGTACTGGGTGGGCAGGTGCCACTTGCGGAACTCTCCCCTGCCCATGTGGCTACCTGCGCCGAGGTCTGTGCGGACATTCTGACCGAGAGCAGCTATTTTGGCAAGGTGCGCCGTTCGCCCCGTTTCCACCTGCAGCTGTGTGCGCGCTTCGTCGAGTGGCGGCGCGATGGTCTCACTCCCGAACGGCTGGGTCAAGCAGCCCCGATGGTCGCCCGCCCCCCATTCGAGAGCCTTGCGGGCATCGAACGGGATGCGCTGCGAGCGGAGTGGTTGCGCAAAGTGGAGGAGCTGTGCGCCCTCTGGCAGGAGTGGGAACAGCGGCTGCAAAGGCGGAGCCTTGTGCATCCGGGCGTGTGCTGGTGGGAGGCGGTGGAAGTGGTGAGGCGCGGGCAGGTGGAGTTGCCCCCACGCCTGCTGCTCACAGGCTTCCACGACCTGCACGAGGTGGACATCGCCCTACTGCACGCCGCCTCGCAACGGGGCTGCGACATCTGCCTCACACTGCCCTATGAGGCGCACCATCCCCTGATTGCCCGCCTGCAACCCTACCTATCTGCACTGTCCGACCTGTCCGACATGTCGGACGAGTCAGACGGAGCGGCAGGGGCATCCACGACAGTTGTGGTGCTGAGTGTGCCCGACCCCCTGCGCGAAGTGGAGGTGGTGGCACGGCACATCCTGCACCATCTCCAGCGGGGTGTTCCGCCCGAGCAGATTGCCCTCGTTCTGCGCCAGCCCGCAGCAGCATTAGAGCGACTCACCCGGCTGTTTGAGCGATACGGCATCCCGCTGGCGTTGGAGATTCATCTGCCCTTGAGCCACTCGCCACTTGTGCGTGTTTTGCTAAATGCGCTGCGCCTGTTGCTCGGTCAGGGCACGGGAGCGGATTGGTTAGAGTGGCTGCAAAATCCCTATCTGGGCTGGTCGCGCGAAGGGCATTATCACCTCTCGCAAGTGGGCAAGCGCGCCTTGCCTGCTGATGCGTGGCTGGACGAGGCGCGTCGGTGCTTGGCAGCGGAATCCCCTTTTGCTCCCACCCCAGCCGTTCCCGTTAACGAGGCAGGAGTCGTGTTGGCGCGCTTGGCGGATTATCGCGACCAGCTGCGCCAGCCGTCGCACGACCTGCACGCGGTGATCAAATCGCTTCGTGAATGGTTGGAGCCATCTCCCGGCGATATCGAGGCACGCAACGAGTTGACCGCCACGAGCAAGCTGCAGGAGCTGGTGCGTGCCTATATGCCGTTGCTCCAGCGAATGCCCATCGCGCGCGCAGTCGCTTCTATCGCGCGCCTGTGCGATGTGGAACTCTACCCGCACCTGTTGGGACGCGATGGGGTGCGGGTGGTGCCGCTGGAGTTTGCGGGGCTAATCCAAGCGGAAGTGGTGTTCCTGATGGAGATGGTGGAGGGTGTGCTGCCACGCCGCCATCCCGATGACCCCTTCCTGCGTGAGTCGGAACGGCGCGCACTGCGAGCCTACTTCGAAAATCAGGGAGAGCGCGTTTACTTGCCTTTGCGTTCCGAAAGGCAGCGTGTAGAGCCGTTGTTGTTCGCGGCGGCAATGGCGGCTGCAGCCCCCTATCTCTATCTGAGCTATCCACGCGTGATAGACGAAAGCGAGACCTTGCCCTCCTCCTATCTGCAGCAGCTCCCACCTCACGAGACGCGCTTCTACCGCTTGGAGGACCTCATCCCGCCGGAACATGAGCGGCTCCATCCTTACGACCGTGCCATGGCGCATGCGGCACAGTTAGGAGCCGCCGACTCGTCCGACTTGTCCGGCGCGTCGGACCGACTCACTTTGCCCTCCACGCGCCAGCAGGTCATGGACATCGATCGCACCTTCAGCGTGAGCGAGCTGGAGACGCTTTACCGTTGCCCGTTTCAGTATCTGTTTCGCCATCGGCTGCGGGTGCGCGTGCCCCGTCGCGGGCTACACCTGACGCAGGTGGGGAGCGTTCTCCATGCCACGCTGCGCCACGCCTATCGGCATCATCGGGCGCTACCGCCCGATTCGCCTGAATGGGCGCAGGCGTTGCTGGCTTCACTGGCGCGCGTGCTGGATGAGACACCGCCTGAACTGGCGCACTGGCAGCTGCAGGTGCTGCATGCCTACGCCACACGCCTGCTCCAGCTGTTTGCGCTGCGGGAACCCCGCTATCGCCAGCAGTTCGGACTGGAACCGCGCCATTTCGAGTGGGCGTTCGGCACACCCATCAGCAGCGACGAGGAGAACCCACTGCCCGATGGGGCTGCCGACCGTCCTGATTGGTTCGACCCCGACTCGGAGCGGAGAGCGTACCGCTTATCGCTCGGCGGTGGGTCTTCGATACGGCTCAGCGGGGTCGTGGATCGAATCGATGTCAGCCCTATTAGCAAGGTGGCGATGATTACCGATTACAAACTCACCCATTCACCCCGTCGCATCGATATAGAGGCGGGGGTGGCGTTTCAGCCTCTGCTTTATGCGATGGTGGTGCAGGCGCGGTTCGGCGCGGAACGGGTGGTGATAGCGTTTGATGAGCTATCGCATGGGCGACGGGTGCGCTTTGTGCCCTACGATGAGGAGCTGATTCGCCGATTTCGTGCGGGGGAGTGGGAGGGTAGCCCCGCGGAAGTGATGATGGTGCTATCCCAGACGCGCATGGTACAAGCCATCCAGCAGCTGCGCGAGGAGCTGCGCCACTTGCTGACGCTGCTGCAACAGGCAACCGTTCACCCGACGCCGGGCGAGCATTGCCGCCTGTGCGCCTTCGGGGATTTGTGTCGCCGCGCGCAACGATAGCGCAGATACCCTCCTACAGGTTTCCCCTGCTGGCAGGGGGAACCGAGTGGAGATGTGGTTCCTCTCACGAAGCGGAAAGTCCTTACTCACTGCGCTTCTGGCATAAATCGGTGCCCAGGAGCTGAAACCCGCCGCGTAGGCAAGGCAAGCTACGCCATGCCTACACTCTTCTTGGTTTACCCCTAATTCAGGAGCGGCGGACGAAGACCCACCACTCGACCATCAGGGTAAGCAAGGCGAGCAGCGCAAGCGGTCGCCATAGCTCGCGCAAGGTGAAGACACTGGAGCGCGCCGTGACGGTGCGCCCACCCAGCTGCAGCGCGGTGCGGGGTGTGATGTTCGACTCGTCGCTGTCGAGCAAGTTGGCGGCGATTTGGAGGCGTGTGCGCTTGCCCACCACCTCATACAGCCCCACTTTCGGCACACCGGGCAGGATGAGACTGCCCTCGTTCACCCGCAGGGTTTGACGTCGCCCATCGGGCATCTGCAAGGTGAGCTGCTGCTCATCAGGCGGGGTGGTGAGGGTGAAGGGAGTGCCCGTTCGGAGGGTGAAGCCTGTGTTCGTGGCACGCCCACTGGTCGCCCAGCGCACCACATTCGCAATAAAAATGGGGAAGCCGGGCTGCAGCGGGAAATCGGAATCGAGCAGGTTCCAGCCGATGCCAAGCCATTTGCGCCCGCCATGCTCACCTGCCACTATCAAAGGCGTCTGCTGGCTTTCGGCAAGCACCTTCGCCCAAGGCGCCGGTTGCAAGCGCGGCGCGCTGTCAATCAACAGGTTGCTCAGCTCCACATAGCGCAGCAGCGGATGGTCGCGCTCCCAAGTGGCGACACGCGGCAGTTTAACGGAGCCGCTGAGAGCGGCAATTGCGCCACCTTGGGTGCGAATGGTCATCACCGCACGCGCTTTCACAGGCACGACGGGTGTGCCGTCGAAGATAATCAGGTCATAGGTGCCACCGACGGGCTTGCCGCGTTCCGATTCGGGCACGGTGGGGGCTTTGTCCAGCTGCACATTTGGCTCCAGCGCGAGGGCACGCTCCAGAAAGAAGTTGCCCTCCCCGACCAGCAGCACGCGCACGGTCTGCTCGCTTGCCCCGACCAGATAGGCGCGATTATCAGCAGGCAGCGCGTCGTCGAGCGAGAGGCGGGCTTCCAGCGGCTCGCGGGCGCGCGGCAACATCAGCGTCTGACCCAGCATCTGCTTGGCAGGGATGGTGATCTCACGCGCATCGATCAGCTCGCCCCCCGCGTAGAACTCCAGCACGCCTTTGGCAGGCTTCTCCCCAAAATTGCGCAGCCCCACGAACCACTCGGTGCCGCCCGAACGCTGCTGCACATCCATCGCGGTGATGGCGACATTCTCGCCATGCTTGCCGAACGATTCGTACACCAATTGCGCCTTGCCGGGTGAGAAGTCGGTGATTTCGGGGAAGGCGCCGTCCGACAGCAGCACGATACGACTACCGGGGCGATTGCCCACCAGCGCGGCAGCTAAGCGCAACGCCTCGTCGAGATTGCCCCGCGCATCGCTGAGCTGCAGGCTGTTGGCAGCGTCCAGCAGCTTGCGCTGGTCGGCGGTAAGCGAGGCGACCACCCGCACATTCGGACCCGCTTCGATAATTGCCAGTTGCTCCGACGCACTCATCTGCCGGATGAGGGTGCGCAGGCGATGGCGCGCCGCTTCGAAGCGGGAAGGCGACACATCGGTCGCACCCATACTGGCGGAGGCATCGATCACCACCACCGTCTGCCTGCCGAGCGCGCCACGCGCTTGCATCGCAGGACGCGCCAGCGCAAGCAGGAGCAGCAGCGCAATCAGCAGTTGCAAAAAGAGCAGCAGATTGGGACGCAGCCGCTGAAAGAGCGTGTTCGCCCGCACATCGGTCGTGATGGGCGGCCAGAGAAAGCGTGCCGGCACCCGCACCTCCCGACGCCGTATCTTCAGCAGATACAGCACGATAATAAAGGCTGCCACCGGCAGGAACCAGAACAGAACCCCCAGCGACTGGAACAGCATGGCGGCACGATTCTACCCGATGGCGTATAATACAATTGGGTGAAACGCGGATGAACGCAGCGTGGATTGTGCTGGGTGCGGCGGTGCTGCTTTGGCTCGCCTATCGGGCTTATGGACGATTCTTGGCGCGGTGCGTGTTCCCGTTGGACGATACGGAGCCGACGCCCGCCCATACGCAGCGGGACGATATCGACTATGTGCCGACGCCGCCGCTGGTATTGTTCGGGCATCATTTTGCGTCGATTGCGGGGCTGGGACCGCTGCTGGGACCGGCGATTGCGGTCATCTGGGGCTGGGTGCCTGCGCTGCTTTGGATTCTGCTGGGCTGTATCCTGATTGGCGCCGTGCATGACCTGGGTTGCCTTTATAGCTCGATTCGGAACCGGGCACGGACGGTCGCCGACCTGGCGTTGGATGTGGCGGGCACGCGCGCACGGGTGCTGTTCCTGCTGTTCAGCATCTTTGCCATTGGGCTGGCGATGGGCGTGTTTGTGATTAATATTGCCGCTCTTTTTGCGCCGGGCGAGGGCGGTGCGGAGGGTGGGCATGTGCCGCAAGCGGTTTTGCCCAGCGCGATGTTGATTGTGCTGGCGCTGGGAATGGGGGTGCTGTTCTATCGCTATCGGGTGCGGCTCGGTTGGCTGACGCTGGTGGGCGTGGCGTTGAGCCTGTTCTTTGTGTGGCTGGGCGTGCGTATGCCCATCACGGCGATTGCGGGCTTTGAGTTGACAGCTGATCGCTGGACGATTATCCTGCTGGTCTATGCCTTTTTGGCATCGGTGCTGCCCGTGTGGTTGCTCTTGCAGCCGCGCGATTATCTGAACGCGTTCCAGCTCTTTTTGGGGATGGGGTTGCTCCTTGTTGGGGTGTTGATAGGGCGTCCCGCTATCACGGCGCCGGCGTTTCACTTTGAGGCGAAGAATCTGCAGCCGCTGTTTCCGATTCTTTTTATCACGGTGGCGTGTGGGGCGGTGTCGGGGTTCCATTCGCTGGTGGCGTCGGGCACGACCTCGCGGCAGTTGGATCGCGCCTCGCACGCGCTGCCGATTGGCTATGGCGGGATGTTGACCGAGGGGTTGCTGGCGGTGCTGGCGCTGATGGCGGTGGCAGCAGGACTGGGCACAGAGTGGGGCAATCGCTACAGCGATTGGCTGGCAGCAGGCAAGGGCGCGCTGGCGAATTTCGTGCATGGCGCGGGGGCTATCGTGGGCATGACGGGCATCCCACTCGATGTGGCGAAGGTATTCGTGGCGACGGTTGCGATTGGTTTCGCGCTCACCACGCTGGACACGGGGGCACGCTTGATCCGCTACAACATGCAGGAGCTGAGTCGCGCGCTGCGGCTGCCCGTGCTGGGCAATCCCTATCTGGCGACGGCGGTCGCGATTGGCATTATCGGCTTCTTCGCGCTGCTGCGCGCGCCTGATCCCGTCACGGGTCAGCTGAAGTCGGTAGGCTCCATTCTGTGGCAGCTGTTCGGCGCGTCGAACCAGCTATTAGCGGCGCTTGCGCTGCTGGTGGTCTCGCTCTATCTGCGCTCGCTGGGTCGCCCAACGGTCTACACGCTGCTGCCGATGGCGTTTATGTTGGTGGTGACTATCTCGGCGTTAGGGCTGGGCATGCAGGGCTTCTGGGCGCAGGGCAATAAACTGCTGTTTGGCTTCAGCGGCGCCATTCTGCTACTGGCGCTGTGGCTGGTGGGCGAAGCGGTGCTGGCATGGCAACGCAACGGTGCCACCGTGCAGGCAGAAGGTTTCACCGGGAGCGAGTAGGCGCGAATCGCCGATTTGCCCCTACGGTTTCAGCCCGATAACCCAGATCGGGCACGGCAACACGCGCCGATAAACCTCCAAATCGCGCTGAACCTTGCTTATGTGAGGTAAGTTCCGCCCTTGCACGCTATCATCATACACAATTTCCACGGCTACATCGATCACTTCCAGATTATATGCCAGCAGGAACTTCAGGAAGTCATTATAGCAATCGGCAGGGTCTGTGAGCTGAATTTCTATGGCAACTCTATCCTTTTTCAGGTCGAAGCGCAGATGGCTGTGATTGGGCGTAACGGGCTGCTCACGCGCCCAGCCTTGCTGTTCGAAGAGCTGGGTCAATACCTGCGCCGGTGTGGGGCGTACACCTCTGCCCAAACCGATATTAAGCTGAGATATCGTATTGTGGATCTCCTGCAGACATGTTGGAAAATGTTGACTCAAAATGGTTTTAGCAAACTTGAAGTCATATTCCGAATATGGCATCGTTGAACCCCTTAGCCAATTCACATGTCGGGGATGGTGGCGCGTTCGAGGGTGACGAAGCGGGAGAAGGCGGGCTGGAAGCCGAGCGAGATTCGACCGGTGGGTCCGTTGCGCTGTTTGGCGATGATAATCTCCACCTCTTCGGTGGGGACGA
>Ga0209143_1000434_pt1 | contig 20315 bp, 19 predicted proteins | sample FaiFalFF_MnMetaG_3_FD_184739 | JGI IMG/M metagenome (GOLD analysis project Ga0209143, IMG submission 184739) | Freshwater microbial communities from Yellowstone National Park, Wyoming, USA - Fairy Falls B (FF_Mn_B) MetaG (SPAdes) (version 3) | ecosystem: Environmental > Aquatic > Freshwater >...
CGTAACCTTCGGTTTCGACGAGAAGTTCGCCGTAAGGGCGCTGATGAGGCACCCCTTCGGACAGTACAAGAGTTATGATGGGGGTGGATTTGAACCACCGATCTCCGGGTTATGAGCCCGGCGGGATGGACCTGGCTACCCTACCCCGCTCCGAAGACATAACGTTCGGCGCTAATTTAAACGTAAGCGGCCATTCTGGTGTACTTCAGGCTGAGTCCTGCTATGAAAAGACAGAATAGAGCTCAACAAGTAGGTCCTCGGAATCGAGAGATCGCAACAATATCGATAACGTGCAATACGGCTAGAGACCGAATCTCAAAAGGCACATGTAAAACTTGTCAGTACCCATAGAGCCTTACGTTCTATCCGCTGTCTATGCCCATAATCGTGCGGTCACTCGCGTCTGGCTTGGGATCGTACTCGGTTGAGCTCCTTGACCCTATCGAGTAGCTCCCCTGAAGAATGTGTTGTCCTCTGTAGCTATCCTCTGGCCCAGCTGGACCGCCTTCCTGAAGAGCTCCTCAATCTTCCCTCAACTACCCCTCGCCGATTGACATTTGCTCGTGGCCTTTGCTGTCGGCATCCGGATGGAATGTCGCTTTGATCGTCAGAAGCCCTTGGAAGGCCACAGATCCCTTGCCCTTCTTCTCCTTCCTTTCCGCGGCCTCAACGGAGAACGATTCGCCCATCAGCCTGTTCAGGAAGTCTAAATGTTCCTTCACGTCCTCCCCTTCCTTGTGGGACACTGGGTTGTCGTACGGTTTGACGGTGAAGCTGTCCCCCACTCTGCTCACGATCAGCCTCGTCCTCAACTGAGCCTCTCCTGTTCCTTCAGCTCTCGCCCGTACTATCGCGTCCCTCAGCCTTACGGCATTCTCGGGGTTCATCACGACGCCTATGGTCCTGTGGAGGTACAAGTGGGGTCCTTCTATGAAACCCGTGACGGATTGGCTGGTCCTCTCAACCCTCAAAGAGAGGGTCGTCATTCCGTTGGGCGTAAGGACAGTTACCTTCATGTAGCCTGGCCCGCTCATAGGCTTCCTGAAGACCTTCGCGTTGTTCCGGATCCGCTCCAGCTCCTCGAGCACCGCCTCCACCTCCGCCTTCATCTCCGGGGCGATCGTCAGGCCTTTTCGCCTCATTTTCTTTGCCGCAACAACGAGTTGCTCGAGCCTCCTCACCTTCTCACCGAATTCATCTGGCACATCGGGCTCGAGATACAGGGCCATCCTAATAGGGAGGACGTCGGTGTAGGCGGTCACGGGTTGCACTAAAGGGGAGGAAGGGAGAGAAGGGCAGACTGCCGCTATGGTCTCCTCTCCCTCGAGGACGGTTTTAGCGAAGGGAAGCCCCAACACAGACTCCCTCAATCCCAGTGTCACTCCGAAGGCCAGCTGCCTCCTCCTCGAAGCTATCTTGGCAAAGGAATCCTGATCGTATCTGGTTTGGACGAACCAAGGATCCAATATCACTAGGGGCCTTGCTAAAACCTCCTTTGGGAACCTTGAGAGCTTTACAACGGTCATTGCCCCGAGAGTTCCGCCTCCTCGACGAAGGCCGCCCTGACCGTGATGAGCCCCTGGAAAGCCACGGACCTGCTGTCCTTCCTCTCTATGGCCTCGGCAAAGAACGACCCTCCGGTCAGCTCGTCGAGGAAGTCCAGGTACTCCCTCACATCCTCTTCTCTTTCGCTGTGGGAGACCTTCTTCGCGTAGGGATGGGCCGTGAATCCCTCGTCCTCCTTCCTTACTAGGAGCCTCGCCCTGAGGTGCCCCTCCCCCTTCCCTTCGGCCCTCGCCTGGACTATCGTGTCCCTGAGGCTCATGGCGTTGTCGAAGCTCATGATGACGCCCATCGTCTTGCTGAGGTGCGCGTGTAATCCCTTTATCATATTGCCGAGGGATTGGTTGGCCTTCTCGACCTTCCACGAGATGACCGCCATCCCGTCCGGAGTCGGTACCGTTATCTTCAGGGAGCCCGGCCTGTTGATGAACCTCCTGAAGATCCTGGCCTTGGACCAGATCTGGTTCAGCTCGTCGAGCTCCCTCTTCACATCTTGGGGAATCTTCAGTCCCAGCCTCTTCATCTCATTAACTGTTTTTGTTAGCTCGTCCAGCCTTCTCGCCTTCTCTCCGAACTCGTCCGGTACATCTGTCTCCAGATAGAGGGCTATCCTCGGCGGGAGGACATCCGTGTATGCGGTCACGTACCACATGCCCTTGATTGTCTCACCCTCCTTCAGGACCACAGCGGTAGCGTCACCAGTCTCGAGGGCCTTCCTAACGTAGGAGATCCTGTACACCGCCTCCCTGAGGCCCAAGGTCACTCCGAAGGCCAGCTGTCTCTTCTTCGATCCTATCTTCGCAAACGAGTCCTTATCATATCTCATTTGGACGAAACCAGGCTCCAGCACGACCAACGGTCTATCGAGGGCCTCCGGAGGGAACCCCGAAATCTCAACGACCGCCACGACGAGATCTTCTGCTATCGGGTTATTTGAACAGTCATGGCCCTTCTGTTCCGCGGGCGCGAAGGCTTATCTCTGGCTTGTGTAGAATTGCAGATGGACCCGAGAGGCCCTCCTCACGGCATCGGTCGGTTGGGAGGGAGGCGCTGCGCGATGAACCGCAATTTGGTGCGGGGGGAGGGCCCGGGAGTTCCAGGAGCAAAGCGATCTTCGAAAACCGATTATCATGTTATTGCGTTCTTCGGACTAGTGCTGCCCCTGAGACCGGCCACGCTCCTTGAGGCCGAGAGGATCGAGGTACCAGTCGCTCCCGCCTTCGGGCCTTACCGGAGGTTCTTCCCCAGAGAGGCCGTCAGGCACCCTGCCAAGGCTAACCTCCGCTTAGTCGAGAGACTAAGCTCAGCGTATCATCCTCCAGAGTTAAGCTGGGCTGAGGGAGTTGAGGAGTGAGTGAAGGTCTTCGACAGTCAGCGGTCTCTTCATTCCTATGATGTATTCTAAACCGCTATGCCACACGACGGCCATTGGACCGGGGCCGGAGAGTTTACGCAGCTCCGGGTTTCCATGCTCAGTCTCTGGAGTCATTACTGCCACGAAATCTCTGATTATGACCACGTACTACTTGGGGGCTGTTTAACCTCTGCAAATACTCTTCAGACGGTGCGAATTTTGGGTGGAAAGGCGCAATCTCAATTGTTATATTCGCAAACCTATAGTCTTTCACACCCCTGTCACTGTATGCGATTACGACAACCAAGGGACAGCACTTGTAGTAAACAGCACTGAACTTTATCCCATGAGGGATGTAATGAGGAATCAGCACATTGTAACCATGCGACTTCATGATATCCCTCAACTCCTCCAGGGAAACCTCTCTTGCCTGAAGCATGAAAGTCTCAAAAAAATGGGGGATAAGATGGAAAAGAGGCCATCTCATCGTTCCCTTTCATATCGTTCACCTGCTGGAGGTAATGGAATCCAAATACTAAGTCTGAGAGAGAAGAAATTATCATTGCAAGCAGTAAAATCCTCCTCACTTCTATCCACCAGCGGCTACCGTAAATTCGCAATTATAAGCGCAATCAGCTTTGACGTCATGGCTCATGTCTTCGATGAACCTCTGCACCAACTCGTTATGGGAAGGTGCCCATAGATCACAAGTGGGATGTTCCTCCCGCATTGACCTTAACGATGCGACGCTCATTTTCATTCTTGATCTGGACTCTCGCAGGATTCTGGGAGTTCTGGTCATATTGAATACTAAGTCGCTCTATAAAGCTATATGGTGTCAAGCTGCGCCATGCTACGTAATAGGTATAAGGGAAGATAGTAGACGAAAATAATGAAGAAGCAAAACTCTACGTATGAGGGGTCTATCATAAAAGCTACTTTAAAACCCTCTCATCAAGTGCTACAGGTTTCCTAGATAGCGGGTCAATGACTTTAACTTCTTCGATGTTTTTCACCGATACTATTCTACCGTTTTTTATGACAAATAGTGGCCGTTTGAGATATGCTAGAGCTTCTATCTCATTAAATGCATCGAGTACTACTAGGTCTGCTTTCTTTCCTCTATCTACACCATACATGGATTCTATCCTAAGAGCTTTTGCAGCATTAACTGTTATGAGGTCAAAGGATCTTATAAGCTCGTCATACCCCATCATTTGGGCTACATGTATTGCCATAAAGAGTACTTGCATCATATCTCCTCTACCTAGTGGGTACCAAGGGTCCATAATGCAGTCGTGTCCTAGAGCTACGTTAACACCATTCATCAATAACTCCTTTATTCTTGTAAGTCCTCTTCTCTTAGGATACCTATCGTATCTTCCTTGGAGATGGATATTTATTAGAGGGTTTGGTACGATCGTTATCTCAGCTTTCTTAAGAATTCTATAGAGCTTGTCAGCATATGCGTCATTATAAGAGTGCATTGCTGTTGTATGTCCAGCAGTCACCCTACCCATGTATCCCTCTTTAATGGTTTTCGCTGCAACAACTTCTAGGAAACGAGATTGTTCATCATCTGTCTCATCTACGTGCCCATCTATATCTCTATTATACTTCTTAGCTATGTCAAATGCTATCTCAATTGATTTAACACCGTCTTCTCTCGTATACTCTAGATGTGGGATCATCCCAACATTATCAGCACCCAACTCCATAGCCTTCTCAAGTAATTCTCTGTTCTCCGGCTCCGTCAGTATTCCATCTTGAGGGAATGCTGTTATCTGTATGTCTACTAGGTCTTCGAATAGACGTTTAACTTCGAGTAGCGCCTTAAGCGTTGTTAAATTTTTCTCAGTAACATCTGCATGAGTTCTAATCCTTGTTGTACCATAGGAGACCATAAGCATTAAGGCTTTCTTAGACCTGTTTACTACATCCTCAGTAGTGAGCTTCTTCTTATACTCTGACCATATCTCAATCCCCTCAAGCAGGGTTCCAGATTGGTTGAATCTTGGTTTTCCTATAGTTAGGACTGAATCAAGGTGGAAATGCATATCTATGAATGTAGGCATCACCAATCTTCCATCAACATCTATTACTTCATCATCTCCTGTAGTAGCGATGTGTGGAGCAACTTCAATTATCGTGTCATTCTCTATCTTTATATCAAAAAACCCATCTCTACCTCTAATCTTAGCTCTCTTAATGATCATCTTCAACAATCGTTATTCTGCTCTATTTAAAGTTGTCCTTAGGTATGCTCGGTATTGTCAAGTTGTATTACCTCTCCTCCTGCCTGCTGATGATATTATGTATTGCTGCAATTGCAGTTACCAACTCTTCTACGCACTTCAACTTCTTCGAGTTCACGTTGTTGTGGAACCTCTCCGTCCTCTCCTTTTCATCTCCCTGAACCACCTCTCTATCCTGTTCCTATTTCCGAAAGTCTCATGGAAGTAAGTCATTCCAAGATAACAGATCTGACCTTTCACCTTCAGGACAGTCTCATCTACAGCGACAAGCCTCCTAACCCTTCTGGATGGCCTGAAGAGAGACGAGAACCTGTGAACCCATATCCTTACCGATTCCATAGATGCGCCTGTTAGACATAGCCTCTCGGAGAGATCCCTTAAGCTGAGGCCTGCTATGAAGAGAAAGACAGAATAGAGCTTCTCGAGAGGAGGGTACCTGTGGAACCGAAAGAGATTGGAGAAAGAGTTCAGTACAGCATCGATGACGTGCATCATGGCCAGAGATTATCCTAAAAGGCCTAAGTAAAACTTGTCAGTACCGATATGCTCCTACGTACTGATAACCATTGTCTTAGCATTGCCTTGTGGATTAATTCCTGGGCTCTTTCGCCTCTCTTCACCACCTTATTGGCAATTCCTGTGACGTCTTCGGCTCTCATCTCAGATTCCCTATATCCTTCACCTCAAGGCCTATTGCCGCGCTTCCATTCCTCTCCCATGATGAGCTACTGGAAGAGGGTCGATGAGAGGCTCATTAAGCGTGGCATGCTCATTATGGATCTGGATTTCTTGAGGAATTACCAGGATGAGCTCATCGGAATGAACGGGAAGAAGAGGGGAAGGCCTTACAGGATAGCTGAGAGCTACGTCATGTTCCTTGCTGTTATCAGATATCTCTTCTCCCTAGGTTACAGGCAGCTTGAGGGCCTCACCAGATCCCTTGAGAGGGTCTTCCCGATCCTTCCAGTGATAGACTACTCATGGATAAGGAGGAGGATCGTCCGGCTGGGAGAAGATTTTGTGAGGTACGATCTGAGGAGCGTAAAAGATCCAGTGGTCATAGTCCTGGACTCGACCGGTGTCAAGGTCTGCAGGTCTGGCTCATGGCTCGAGAGGAGATGCTCCAGGAGGAGAGGATATCTGAAGATACACTTCGCTATAGACGCCAGGACAGGAGAGATAGTGTGCTTTGAGAGGACAACAGATAGGGTACATGACTCCGAGGTCGCTAAGAGTATGATAGATAGATCGATGGAGGCTGGGAACGTAATAAAGGTAATCGGAGACGGAGCATACGACTCCATCGGATTCATAAGATATCTCGAGAGGAAAGGGATAGAACCTATTATAAGGCCAAGGAGGAATGCAAGAACTGACAGAGGACCTCCTTCCAGAAGGTCTGCAGCCAGGATGATAAGATATTACGGATACAGATTCTGGAGCAAAATGGTTGGATATGGTAGGAGGTGGATGGCTGAGACTGCAATATCCAAGTTCAAAGCGTTGTTCGGAGAACATCTCCTCTCCAGGAAGCCGAGATGGATGGACGCAGAGCTGACGATCAAGGCGTTCATATACAACATGATTTTGAGCGCCGTAACGACGTAGGAAACTGGGCCCCAGCCGGAGAGGGGAAAATCGAATCATAGGAATTAGGCCACAAGGCAGTAAGAACGTTAAACTTATATAGTGCCAAAAATTAGGTGATATGCAAATTGGGGTGAGTTAGATATGAATAAGAGAAATGTAAATGGTGTTTCCCGCACCGTAGCAGTATTGATCGCTATAGCCATTATCTTAGCTATTGTAGCCGCAGTTCAACCCATGTTACTTCCAGCTACAACGATAACGAAGACAGAAACTATTGTTGCGGCAACAATCACGGTTGAAAAGACTGTAACCACTACTGTTGGTATAGCACCTAAAAAAGAGCTTGTAGTTAGAGCTGTCTTCCAAACGCCTGTTAGCGAGCCTTGGGATGGCGCTATCCATACAGCTATTCTTGCTGTTAAAGAAGAGTTTGAGGCACAAGGGATTAAAGTTGACTACAAGTTCGTGGATAAGAAGATGGATCCAAAAGAGTATGAGTTAGCTCTAGAAGATGCTGCTAAAGTCGCTGATATTGTTTTTCTAGACGCATTCCTGAAAGAAGATATCGCTAGGAGAGTTGCGAAGAAATATCCAAAGGTAGCTTTCGCGGCTGGAAGTGAGCATCTACCTACTGAGCCTAACTTCGCTGTATTTGATAACTGGCTACATCAACCAGCATTCCTAGCAGGCATAATTGCTGGAAAGATTACCAAGACTAACAAGATAGGCATCGTCGCAGCCATGGAGATAAACGAAGTAAATAGAATAGTTAACGCATTCATCCTTGGAGCTAAGACTGTTAATCCAGACGTTAAAGCTAAAGTTGTATATCTTCTTGGAAACATTCCGCCTGGAGAATCTCCATGGTATCATCCAGCAACTGCTAAGAGGCTTGCGAAAACATTGATAGACCTAGGTGTAGATGTAATTTTTGCTGAGAGAGTAGGAGCTGAAGAAGCAGCCAGAGAAGCATATGCTGAAGGTAAGAAGGTCTGGGTCATAGGGAATATGGCTGACCAGTATGAGAGAGCTCCAGAGGTAACCATCACAAGCCTTGTCTGGGATATGAGACCGACTGTAAGAGTAGCTTTTGAGAGAGTACTCGCAGGAACATGGAAGGCAGATAATCTTGGAACGTACTCGTGGATGACCTTCCGTGGATCTTATCTTGCGGATTTCCACCATTTCGGTAAACCTTCACCACCACTAACGAAAGAAATAATAGAGTTGGTCAAAGAATGGGAATCCAAGATAATGGGGGGCGCAACCTGGATTCCAATCGTTGAGACACCACCAGCATCTGACTTCTGAACTATAAAACTTCTAACATATATTTTTTATTGCTACAGCAAAAAACATTTAATAACTTCTTGGCAGAATGGTTTAACAAAAGGTGGTTCAGATATGATCAGAAAAGAGAATATGGATGCTGCTGTTAGGTTAATAGAAGTAAGTAAGACTTTCCCTGGAGGAGTAGTAGCTGTAGATGATGTATCCTTAGAACTTAATGGAGGCACATTATACGGGGTCGTCGGACCCAATGGTGCAGGAAAATCTACATTAATGAATCTAATAAGCGGGTATCTCCTCCCAGATAAGGGAGAAATATACATCTACGGTAATTTGATAGAAGATTTCCATGGAGCAATTTCCGCAGGTGTAATAAAGGTAGAGCAAAGCCCAAACCTAGCACCTGGTCTAACACTTAAAGAGCATCTAGCCTTACCCTTATCCAGCATTTCAGTTAAGACTGGTGGACTAGAGAGGAGATGTGAGGAATTGATGAGCAGATTAGGAGTGAAGGTGAATCTTGATGCTAGGGTTGAAGATCTACCTATAAGCCACTTAAGAACCTTCGAGATAGCTAAAGCATTACTCCTCTGTGAATTACTGGGGGAGGGCGGGAGAAAGCCTATACTTATTCTAGATGAAGCAACGGTTTTCTTCCCTGTTCAGCAGAAACAAGTTCTTAAAGATATGCTGAGAAGCTTACTTCCCAGAAAATATACAATACTATTGATATCGCATGATCTAGCTGAAGTAACAGATATTTCCAACCAGATAATTGTGATGACAGCTGGGAGAATAGCTTCTATTTTTAAATCTGAAAGCTTAGATACGGGAGAACTAATAAAATCTATGTTTGATGTAACTCTGGTTTCAGAATCAGTCAAGCCCTCCTCCAATATTATTGGGAATGATTATGCTCTTAAAATAGAGAAGCTGAATGTTAGAGATGACCGAGGAAATCTTGTAGTCAAAGACTTGGATTTGACAGTGTATTCTGGAGAAGTTCACGGAATAGCTGTTATACCTGGAACAGGTGAGAAGGAGCTTGCAGAATGTATTTATGGTCTGAGGCGTGCAGAAAGCGGAAAGATACTCCTTTTCGGTGAAGATATAACGAAGCTAAACATCTTCCAAGTAAAGAAGAAAGGAGTATCCTTCATATCTGATGATAGAGTTAGGGACGGCATAATACCTGACGCATCGGTAGAAGATAACCTGACCATTGGCAGCGAAGATAAGTATTCATACTTTAAAGGCATCTTTATAAATACTGAGAAGAAGAAAACCTTAGCTGAAAATCTCGTAAAAGAATTCTCAATACTTGCGAAGAGTCTTAGAGCGCCCATCATAACATTATCAGGAGGTAACATGCAGAGGGTTTACTTAGCTAGAGCTATGGGTGGCCATGCAAAGTTGTTGATAGCTCTCCACCCTACAGTAGGTCTTGACCCGATGGGGACGAAGATCTTCTTTGATAAAGTTAATGAAAGAAGAATAAAGAATCTTACGACCATTATTATATCCCCGAATGTGAAAGAACTGATAGCATTCTGTGATAGAATATCGGTAATGAGTGGGGGGAGAATCATTGGAACATTCAGGGCTGAAGAAGTTACTGTAGAGAGGCTTGGATTGTTGGTTAGCGGGGTAGTGGGGTAGCATAGAAATTGATCGGCTTTAAACTTGTAAGAAGAGAGCTTTTTCCTCTAAAATATAGAATATCGCTACCAGTAGCTTCAACCTTCCTAGCAGTAATCGTGTCATCTATCTATATCATAATAGCTGGAGGAGACGTCTTCCAAGTATACTACTATCTTATTATGTGGCCAGTGTCTTACCCTACAGAGATTTTTGTTACCGCCACTCCTTTGCTACTGCTTGCTCTTGCTATTACGGTAGCTTTTAAAGCTAGATTCTGGAATATTGGAACACATGGTCAATTCATCGTAGGTGGTTTAGTAGCTGCATGGTTTGGTGTAGTATTAAAAAACCTTGCATCATACATTTTGATACCCTTCATCTTATCTATAGCATGGCTTGGAGGCTCAGCTGTTGCTTTAATATCATGGTGGCTTAAAGTAAAGAGAAACCAAGATGAAGTTCTCACAACTATACTAATATGGTCTGCAATACTGTTGATTAATGCAGGTCTTTTAACAGGTCCTCTACGTTCACCTTACACAACCTATCCTCAATCTCAAGAGATAGGCATCAATGCAAAACTCCCAATTCTAATTCCTGGGACTAGGCTTCACGCAGGCGTTATAATACCCTTCATAGTATTAGTTGCTGTCTGGGTAATCTTTAACCGTACAAGCTTCAGGAATAAGGTGATCGCCGTAACGGTGCCTAAAGTTGCTATACTTGAAGGTATAAACATCTCTAAAACATACTTCTGGGTTGCATTTCTCAGCGGTGGAATAGCTGGTCTAGCTGGAGCAGTAGAGCTGATGGGGATACTGTACTATATGACACCCTTTGTAGGTCCAAACTATGGTTTAGTAGCACTTGCAATAGCAATGCTTGGCAACCTAGACCCAATAGGGATAATGGTTGCAGCATTATTCTTCAGTATCTTAATGAATGGAGCGAATGCAATGAGTTGGAGTACAGGCGTACCTAGCTTCCTCTCAGACATAATACAAGCTCAGACGCTAATCTTCTTATTAATCTTCAGCGTATTTAATAATTATAGGCTGGTAATCATCAGAGGGAAGACTGGGAAAGTTAAGCCTCAACCTATTAAGCTGAGGCCTCCCATTCTATATCCTGAAACTAGCCGAATCAAAATTAGTAAAAACATACAAAGGATTTTAATATCTTCTACAGCAATAGTGTTTTTCTCCTTAGTCTTAGATTTAGGGTATCCAGGTTTCAGGGGAAGCTATGTTGACTCAATTGCCTCAAGCATAATTGGCTTAACATTAGTTATATCTACACCGATAGTCTTTGCAGCGATTGGCGAGACGTTTATTGAGAGAGCTGGTATAATCAATCTAGGGATACTCGGTATAATGATATCTGGAGCCGCATGGGGTTTCATGAGCGCATACTTCTTTGGAAACATAATTTATGGGATAGTCGCCGCAGCAACCGTGGGAGCAGCATTAGGGTTAATCTTCGCCTTTCTAGTTGTAACCCTAGGAGTTCAACAACATATTGCAGGAATATCTATAACATTCTTCTCAATGAATCTATCATACTTCTTCCATAGAGTATTAATTGGCTCACCATTAGTTGAGCCTACTGTCCCTCCAACCCCCTCGCTTCAAGTACCGATACTAGGAAGTCTACCGATAATTGGTAGTATTTTTAAACAGAACCTATATACCTATTTTGGGGTCTACGTATTAGCTCCGATAGCTGCAATCATATTATTTAAGACTAGGTGGGGGCTGATAATTAGAGCATTAGGAGAGAATCCGAAGACTGTTGATGCAGCTAAAATTAGAGTCCACCTATCTAGATATCTCTCAGTAATCATAGGTTCAATGTTGATGGGGATAGGGGGTGCATACTACTCATTGATAGACTTGAGAAGCTTCAACCTGAATGTTGGAGGAGAATGGAGCTGGATAGCTCTCGCATTAGTCGTCTTAGGTAACTGGAATCCTCTATGGGTTTGGCTTGCATGCATCTTCTTTGGGATGCTTAATGCTGTTCAAGCATGGCTTGTAGCAACAGTCATCCAAATACCATACCAATTCTTCCAGTCAATACCATACGTAATAACGATAGTTGCTTCTGCAATACTAGGTAAACGTGTTAGACCACCTAAAGCTTTACTACAACCATATAGAAGAGAGTAACCAAAATGAATAAACTAATCTTATCGGGGGAAAATAGAGAATAGGTGATTAGTGTACCTATCTGTCCCTTATACGTGTCATGAAAACATTCAAGTGTCTTGGTCTGTTCTTTTGAAATCGTAAAGTTTACCGTTAACAATGGTGTACAGTGGGTCAGGTTGGTACCATAATGCTTCTATTAGAGTTCTGCAGGGAAGAATGAGCAGGTTTGCTGGGTTTCCGGGAGATATTCTATGGTCCTTCACCCCTATGGCGTATGCCGCGTTTACCGTCACCATTTTTACTAACGCTTCTATGTCATCCGGCCCCATCATGTTGAGTAAGTGTGCTGCAAGGAAAGCCACCTCAAGCATCTTCCCCCTACCAAACGGGTAGTATGCGTCGTTTATGTCGTCCTGCCCTAGAGCCACGTTGACACCGGCTTGGTAAAGCCTTTTGACGGGGGCCCACAGGGTACCTGTATGAGGGGATGAAACTAGACTGATCCCCGCTTCTTTCATTAACGCAGCTAGCTCATCAATCCTTTCAGTGGGATAGAGCGCTAGGGCTCTAGCATGGCATACAGCGACACGTCCCTGCCATCCTCTCCGCAGGGTCTCTTTGCACAGCATCTCGGTTGTTTTTAGTTTCGGGTCTCCGGCGTCATCTGTGAGCATGGCGACGTCCTTGTTGAACTCGACAGCTATGTCGAACACATGTTTTACATGTTTTTCCATCTCGTCTTCCGACGACTCGATCCACGGTATTCCGCCGACGACGTCGCATCCAAGCTCTACTGCCTTGTAGAGGAGCTCGAGGGATTCGGGGTCTTTGCATAGTCCTTGTTGCGGGAAGGCAACCACCTGCAACTCAACCCTGCCCCTGTAATTATCCCTCAGCTTTAGAAGGGCCCTGACGGCTTCAAGACCTGCGAGGCTGTCGACGTCAGCAAAAGCCCTTATATGCGTGACGCCGTGCCTCCGGCACTCCTCAACAGCGCGAGACGCGTTGCCGTAAACCCAATCAACCGTGTAATGTTTCTTAACCTGTGCCGCATATTCTATCGACTTTGACGAGCTATGCATCAAATCCTCCCTATACAGACTAACGGCCTCCCAACCCACAAGATCAAACGTATACGCCTTACACAGGTGAAGATGCGGTATGACGAAGCTTTCCAAAACAAGACACCCAGCTGCTTCAACAACCAATTCAGACTCCTCGTCCACAGAACCAATTTTAGCAATTTTTCCCTCCCTGATTCCGATATCCACCTTTTTGCCCAGCCTCGGATGAATGCAGTTTTTAATCAATAAATCTAACATACTATCTCAAAGAAGGGCATCATTTCTGAATTAAATACCTTGTCCTAGCAACATTGTTCGCGATGCGACAAGCTTTAATCACGTGCAGGCTTTTACATTTTTGAGATCACCAATGACGCCCAGCCTAACAATCTCTCGTCTTCCATCCGTGGTACTGACAAGTTTTACTTAAGCCTTTTAGGATGGTCTCTGGCCATGCACAACGTCACTTTGCTTGAGACTGGAGAAGTTCTAGTGGCGGCTTCTCCTATGTCTTATTCTAGAATAGGCTAAAGCGGCTATGCTTGTGACCGTTATAGCTGCCATGACGTAGGCCGTGTACTGGTATGTCAACAGTAAGTTGGACACCTGCTTCCTTTCACGTACTGCGTCCTCATACAGCTGCGTCAGTTCAGTTAGCTTTCCCCTCAAGCCTTCAAGCTCCACCTTGAGAGCCCGGTTTTCATCCAGCCTAGCCCTCAGGCTTTCGAGCTCCGCTTTCATTGCTTGATTTTCCTCTGATAGCTTATCGTAGGCTTCAGTCTTCGCACGTAACTCAGCTAGCAGTTTCTGCTGCGTTTGGACCAGTTGAGTGTAGCTTTGGCTCAGCTCCGCATAGGCTGCGTTGAGACTTTCATAGGCTTGGAGAAGCTCCCTATACCTCTTCTGAAGGTTCTCTAGAGCACGCTGCAAGACAGCTGTCCTGTCCTCTATAACTATAATATCCCATACCTTCAGGCTCGGGACTGTAAAGCTTAGAAAACCGTCACCAATCTGGAATGCGAGAGGAATGGCTCCTGAAATATCTGGTGAAATGAGGGTGACGTTGGCTGGGTCGAACATTGAAGGGATTTTAAGCGTTATACCTATGTTGCTGGCCGGTATTGTCCAGTCCTTCTCAGAGTCATAGCGGTAGTCGTAGTTGACGAGGTGGACGATCAGCCTCTCGTAAGGTCGTCTCTGAGATAGAACACTGATGTAGATGTTCTGGGAGGCGTTAGTGATAACCATCCTGGATGTGAGAGAGGTTTCTACAGCACCCTTCATCAACGAAAAAAGATGCTGTGAAGGTGTGAAGTTTTCCAGCGTAAGCTGATAGTCTCTACCAAGCCACCGCTCTATCCGCAGAACATTAGGATGCGAAAATATTGCAGAGAGTCTAGCTGAAGGTCTTGGATTATGCATCTCGTCGTAAATGCCAAAGCTCGAATCTACTATCAGCCTACCCCCTGCCTTCAAGAAATCGAGTACGGCCTGGAGATGGATATCAGATATGTGGGACAGCTCAGGCGCTATAATTAGAGAGTAGGATTTGAGTCTAGTATGGGAGTCTGTTAAAAGTATTCCGTTCATTCCAAGTAGCAGGATGTCGTAGGGGATACCCATAGACTCGAGGACTCTGGCCCAGCCGGATACCTCCATGTGGTAACCGCCACGAGGTGGGCCATTAGAAAGTCCAAGTGCTGGTATGGAGTTCCATACCATTGTCGGAACAGAAACCAGTAACGCAGCATCAGCCTTTGTTTTAACCCCTTTAAACAGCTCTCGGTTTTCAGAGATGAAACGGTAGTAGGCTGCTGCGTGGGGCCTCTCACTGCCCAGAACAAGCCTCTTTGTGGGCCATCCCTCACTAGGGTGTCCTGTCCCGAAAGGAACAAGCATTATGCAGCCAGACGCGTAGGCTTCAGCCACCCTCAACCTAACCAGGTTAGAAATATCTCTTGGAGGGGTAGATGGCTCGTAAGGGTTATCAAAGTTCAGGATCCATTCACCGATCCATACGGGCTTTGAACCATTCACCGAAGCCTGCCCCAGCTTACAAACAGCCGTACGGGTCACATATGGCGGGGGACGAATTTGATTTGTCTCCACGTACAACGCGTCCATGTAAGGTGCGAGTGTGATATGAGGTATCCAAGCGAAAAAGTTATTACTGGTTAGGAAGATTTCCTTTCCCCTTTGGGACGCGTACGACTTGTACTGGGCTGCCACATCCCTGACGAAATCTATGGCTGACCTGTACCAGTAAAGTAGGGCCTCTTTAAATATAGGGTCTCTCAGTATGTTTTCCACATCGCTGAAAGCAGCATTTTCAATGGGCCATGGGGTCTTAAACTTCTCCCGGAAATAGACGTAGTTGGAGAAAATTCTTGGAGGCCCATACTTCTTAACTAGGTAGTCTTTGAGGCAAAAGCTTTCAGGAGACTCCACACCCATAGCTCTCAAAGAGGAATCGCCTAGTTTGGCTCTCAGATATTCTGCCAGCCCTTTACCTTCCCAAGTATCAGTACAGCCCCATCCTCCTCCCCAAAAGAAAGTGAATATGCCATCAGGGCTGTCGAGGAAAAGTGAGTCCGAGCCACGGTCAATCGCCTTCTTACCCCAATCTATGAAGAACTCCTTCCAGTAGGGGTTCTGCGGCTGCATCGTCGAGTAAAGATCTAGCCTCTTATATCGTTCTATGTCCAATGGGTCACCAAGGATCCGTACCGCATAGGCTCCGGTGAATGAGCGGGAGGCTCCAACACTGTACGGGTCTAAGGCTATGGTCCCGTTGGGGTAACGCCACTTCTGCTCATCGGGTATGAGTTGACGGTAATAGTGGAGGAACCCTATCCTCTCATCATACCGGGCGTCAACCGAATCAGCAACACCATAAGTGTGCCACACCCCTACCGGTAGACCTACGTTATGAGCCTCTCTAATTAGGCGGGCTATATTAACATCCCACTCAGACGGATACCTCAACCACTCTCTGTAGTCCATCGGTGCTCCAACGGTATTGTGCAGCGCCTCAAGCCTATACTCTTCCTTAAGCTGGCCCAGCATCTGTGGATAGAACGCGACAAGAGCATCGCCTATTACTGTAAAATCCTGCCAACCTCGCCCGCCTGTCGAACTGGTTGCTTGCCCCAGACCAGCCCCAATTATTACCTGCGTCATTAACAAAAGAACGATCATAATTGTCAGGAGATACCTGATCAGCAGCTTCACCTCGTATAATGAATTCCGTATTTTTACTTAAGGCTTTTTGGGAGGTGATATCTTCGATAGGCCCGTGTCCAAGAGGGTCTCCGACGTGGTAAGGCGCGTCTCAAGCCGCGGCCGGCCGTTCGACTCAGGGCCTGCCGGAAATAAATATCCCCACTCGCATCTTCTAGTTTGATGAAAGTCGAGCCGGGTCTAGTCTCCGTCGAGGAACTTCTCCTGAAGGTCCATTCCGGCGATTGGTCCCTCTGGCTCCCTTCCTTCCAGAGGAGGTTCGTCTGGGACTCTGACGATATCAAGGCGTTCTTGGATTCTCTCTTCAAAGGAAACCCCGTCGGGATTCTCCTGCTCTGGAGGACGAAGAACCCCGAAAACTCAGACCCCTTCGCCCTTAGGGTCCTCGTAGGCGAGGGTAAGAGCTCTGAGAACTTCCTGATAGTCGACGGCCAGCAAAGAGTCCTCTCGCTCCTCCTTCTTCTGAACGGATGGCATATTAAGGTCGGCGACATGAAGTACAGCAGGGAGCAGATTTCGTTCAACCCCACGAGGTACGTCCTTGAGGTAGGAAAGAGGGGCCTCGACCTGTCTGAGGGGATGAGGGCTCACCTGGACCTCGAGGATGTGGACGCTCTGAAGAGGAAGTATGCGAGCGAATACGTCGATAGACTCCTCGGCCTCTGCGAGAGGATAGCGTCCTACAGGATTCCTGTCTACTTCATGGACCTTGACGACGAGAGAAGCCCTCTTGAGAGGGCCGCAGAGATCTTCATCTTAGCCAACAGGGCAGGCCAGAGGATAACCAACGTCGAGCTGATGCTCTCCTACGTCTCAGGGGTCCTCATACCAGAGGCCTCGTCCATCATGAGGCGCTCATACGACGAGCTCCAGGCGGAGTTCAGAGAACTCGACTCCAATGCTCTGATCAGGTACTCCTTCGGCGTCGGTTTGGATCTAAAGCAGAGGCAGATAGACGACGTGGAGAGGTTCAGGTCAGCTGTCAGGGGCCTCTCTGCCCAGGTGGATTTGACCGGGAGGAGCGTCCTTGCGAGGGCCCTCGAGGAGAGCGTCCCGTTCTTCAGGTCCGCGATAGGGCTGGTCAGGAGGTGCATAGGGAACGCCGCGCCTTCCTTCCTCACGACCCAACTATCCCTGGTGACCCTCGCGGCCTACATGCACTCCAGAGCGTACAGGGATCCGGGAAAGGTCCCGGAGGCTGACGTCGAGGCCGTGAGGGACTGGCTCGTCCTGGTGAACTTCCACGGATACTACTCCGCCAACCCTTCAGGCAGGCTACAGAAGGACATAGAGACAGTCAAGGGTTCGAGCGGCTCCTTCCCCTTTGATGACCTGCTCTCCAACATCAAGGAGACCAGGGGAGGCGCAACAGCAATAACTGCCTCCCACATAATGAGGGGGCTCGATGCAGATCTGCTGAGGAGGTCCGGGCAGCCCTACCTCTTCGTCCTCTATACTGCGCTCTGCCTGAGCGACGCCTCTGATTGGGAGGGGACTCTGATCAGGGAGCTCGGATCGGAATCGCTCGCGAGGCACCACTTGTTCCCGAGGAGCCTCTTCAGGACGGTCGGCGAGGAGGAGGGCCTCGTCTCCGGAATAGGGAACATCACCCTGATATCGCCTTCTTTGAACTCCGAGCTCTCCGACAAACCACCTGCCGAGTACCTCCACCAGTACCGTGATGAGCTGAGGAAGCACTTCATACCGGAGGATAGGGAGCTCTGGGGGAAGGACAAGTTCGAACAGTTCTGCGAGAAAAGGGCCGAGCTGATACACTCTTTCCTTAAGGAGAGGATGCCGAAGGTTGTGAAATAATGCTCAATCCGGATCGGCCTCCGCGCTGGCGACCTTCTGTTCTTCCGTCTTTCTTTTGGCCGGTGAGATCCCGGCTAATCTGATGATCGCGATGCTCACCTCATCGGCCTCGGTCGAGGGCACGTCTGAAGGCCTCACCTCGCCCTTGAACTCGTTGACCACGGCGAACCTGGCGCTCATCCAGGGCGAGCCGTCGCTTAACCTGACGTAGTAGAAGTAGCCTGCCCTGTCGGTCATGAAAAGCGTACGCCTCTTCGGGTACAGGAAGATCAGGGTCCAGCCGGCCGCCCTTGCCAACCTGAAGAGCTCCTCGGGGCTCTCGAGCTTGATGTAGAACCTGGCCCACAGAGGCTTACGGTCCATGGTCCACAGTCTTTCGGTTCTTCGTCATTTAATTCTTCGCGGTTTCTTGATTCTTTCTTTCCTTCAGCTCTAGCTCGTATCGCCTCAGCTCCCTCTTTATCACGCCCAATGAGACTCCCAACCTGACAGCCTCGACGATCCTGTCTAGGACGCCCTCAACTATTCTCTCAGCCTCCACCTTGGCCTCCACTACCTTCACGGCACTTTCCGCTACGGCCTTCCCTTCTTCAGTCAGGCTGTGGTACTGCATACGGCCCTTCCGCTCTGTGACGATGAGCCCGAAGGACCTGAGCCTCTGGAGGGCTAAGTTGACGTGCAGACCCTTGAGCCCAGTAGCCTCCTTGAGCTCCTGGGTGCTCTTGGGACCCTCGATAAGGGCCTTGAGGACAGCCGCATCGCTTGGCGTTAGGACCCTGATCAGCTCCTCTGTGCTGAGCTTCCTCTCGGCCTGCGGGGGCCCAGCCACAACGACCCCTTTCTCTAGAGCGACCCTTCCAGCCTCAGTCAGGCGGTAGATCTTCGACCTCCCCCTCAGCTCGAAGCTAATGAGGCCGCTGTCCCTCAGCCTCAGGAGCGTATCGTAGAGCTTGCCCCTCGGAAGGTTCGTGAGCCGCTTGATCTCCTGGTAGCTCATCGGTCCCAGAAATCTCAGGGCGTTGAGGACGGCGTAATCGCTCGGTTTCAGCGGACGCCCCTTCTCCCTGCTCATTACCCTACCCTCCTTCCTATCGCCCTCCAGACCCTCTGGTGGATCATCTGCATGATGTAGTCGGCGCTGAACCCCAGCTCGATGGCCCTCTTGAGCTGAGGGATCACCAGCTCTCTCAGGATCCTCTCGCCCTCTTCCAACCCCCTCAAGACCGCTTCGCCCTCGGGCGTGATGCGGTACAGGTTCCCTTCTCCCTCCTTGGTGACATATCCCTTTGAAGTCAGCATCAGAAGCGTGGGATACAAAATATGATTAGGGATTCCGGTGGCCTTGTTGAGGTCGGCCACGGTCATAGGGCCTCCGGCCAAGGCCCCCAGTATCAGCCGCCAGTTGGTGCGGTGGGGCTTTCTGTAAATGGGCTTCTTCCTTTTCCTTCTGCTCGATCTGGCCAACCCGAATATTCGGATTTCTTAACGACTAATAGCTACTGTCAAGTTGGTATTACCTCCCCTCCTCCTGCCCTGATGGAGTTATGCGTTGCTGCGCTCGAGTTCGTAGCGCCTCAGCTCCCTCTCCATCTCAGCGAGTGTGACTCCCAACCGAATAGCTTCAACGACCTTATCGAGGACGCTCTCGACGACCCTCTTCGCCTCCGGCTTCTTCGCTTTGGTAGCCTTAACGGCTCTTTTGGTTGCGGTCTTGACCATCCACCTGATGCTCCTGGTGGTGAGGCCTAGATCGATCGCCTTCTTGAGTTTAGGAATCACTTCTTTTACGATCCTCTCTCCCTCGATTCTCCTCCTGAGTGCTTCCTTTCCTTTTGCTGTGATCCGGTATGGGCCTCTCGGCCCGTCCTCGACGGCATACCCCTCCCCCACCAATTTCATGAGCGTGACGCTCACGGAGACGTATGGGAGGCCTGTGGCCCTGGCAAGATCGGTCACCTTCATGGGTCCCTTAGCCAGAGCCTTCAGGACCAACCATTGGTTGGTGAAATAAGGCCTCCTGCTGAAGGGTTCCTCTACTCTTGTCCTGTTCAACCCAGTTATCGGTCTTCTGATGATTATTTATTTTTAAGGAAGTCCTGACATGCCGATGTCAACTTCACCAGGCCGACAGCCTGATGCTAGCCTCTGCGTCTCGACCCTTCAACATTCGACCCCGCGCATAACACGGCAAAACTCGGTTTTTGTTGAACCGAAAACCCGTCTAACTGTGGCATGAGGCCCAAAATTGCCGTGATAGGATCGGGAAGGGTCGGAACGTCGGCCGCCTTGCACATAGGGCTGAGGGAGCTGGGAGATGTGGTCCTAGTGGACATAGTCCAGGGCCTTCCACAGG
>Ga0209143_1000435_pt1 | contig 20315 bp, 21 predicted proteins | sample FaiFalFF_MnMetaG_3_FD_184739 | JGI IMG/M metagenome (GOLD analysis project Ga0209143, IMG submission 184739) | Freshwater microbial communities from Yellowstone National Park, Wyoming, USA - Fairy Falls B (FF_Mn_B) MetaG (SPAdes) (version 3) | ecosystem: Environmental > Aquatic > Freshwater >...
GTCGAAGCAGGCGGTAGCAGTGTCTTAGCGTTGTGCGCGGGTCATGCACATGCTCGATCACATGGTTCAGCGTGATGCCGTCGAACGCTTCCGATTCTGCCTCCAGCGTCTCCAGCCCGCCGAGATGCACGGTCAGTCCCCGCGCATAAGCGACCTCGACAGCTTTCGGGTCAGGCTCCACGCCGATGGCTTCCCAGCCCGCCCGCTGCGCGAACTGCAGGAAGTCGCCGTTGCCGCAGCCAACATCGAGCAGGCGTCCTTTGGGTTGCTTGGGCAGGTGGCGTCCGCCCGCATCCAGCAAGGCGCGGTAGTTGGGCATCAGCCACGCGACCAGCACACCTAAGATGCTGGCGGGACGCTCCTGCATCCCGAAGCGGGAGTTGCGGTAGCCGTTGCCTATGATTCGACGCAGCTTGCCCAGCAGGCTGAGCTGCGCGTAGTCGGGCGCGTCCGTGTGCGCGTGCGTGTAGTACGCCTCGTAGAGCCTGCCGACTGCTTCGGGCGTCGGGCGCGGGTTGAAGTAGCCCGACCCACATTCCTCGCAACGGTAGAAGTCCCACGCGCCTGGCGTGCTGGGGTACACCTTGTCGCGCAGCCCGCGATAGAGCAACGCCTGCCCCGTGCGCGCGCCGCACACAGGGCAGGCGTCCAGATACTCCAACGACTCAGGCGACCAGCCTTCTATGTGCCTTCCTGCCACGACTCGAGGTACTTCGCCTGCTCGTCGGTGAGCGCGTCGATTTGCACGCCGAGTGCCTGCAGCTTGAGCTGCGCCACCTGCGCGTCGATTTCGGCGGGCACAGCGAACACCTCGCGCGGCAATTTGCCCCGATTCTGCACGAGGTACTCCACACTCAGCGCTTGGTTCGCGAAGCTCATGTCCATCACGGCGGCAGGGTGCCCTTCGGCGGCGGCGAGGTTAATCAGCCGCCCCTCGCCCAGCAAGTAGAGGCGTCGCCCGTCGGCGAGCTGGTACTCATCCACGAAGGGGCGTACCGTGCGCTTGCCTGTCGCCATGCGCTCCAGCGCGGGGATATCGATCTCCACATTGAAGTGCCCCGTGTTGCACACAATCGCGCCCGATTTCATCACTCGGAAATGCTCCTCGCGCAGCACACGGTAGTTGCCCGTAACGGTGATGAAGATGTCGCCGACCTGCGCGGCGTTGGCAAGCGGCATCACCTCGTAGCCGTCCATCAGGGCTTCCAACGCCTTGAGCGGGTTGACCTCGCACACAATCACATGTGCGCCCAGCCCGCGTGCGCGCATCGCGACCCCGCGCCCGCACCAGCCGTAGCCAATCACGACCACCTTGCGCCCCGCAATCAGCAGGTTCGTCGCCCGCATAATCGCGTCCATCGTGCTTTGCCCCGTGCCGTAGCGGTTGTCGAACAGGTGCTTGGTGTAGGCGTCGTTGACGGCAATTACAGGGTACTGCAGCACACCCTCTCGCGCCATCGCGCGCAGGCGAATCACGCCCGTGGTCGTCTCCTCCGTGCCGCCGAACACTTCCGCCAGCCCCTCGCGACGGTCAGTGTGCAGCACGGTCACCAAATCGCACCCGTCGTCCATCGTGATGTGGGGCTGGATGTCCAGCGCTTGGTGGATGTGCTTATAGTAGGTGTCTCTGTCTTCGCCTTTGATGGCATATACGGCGATGCCTTCGTACTTCACCAATGCAGCGGCAAGGTCGTCTTGCGTGGAGAGCGGGTTCGACGCGCACAGCGCAATTTCCGCGCCGCCCGCCTTAAGCGTGCGCATCAAATTGCCCGTCTCGGTGGTGACATGCAAGCATGCAGCGATGCGGATACCCTTCAGCGGCTTCTCTTGTTCGAACCGCTGGCGAATGAGGCGCAACACGGGCATCTCGTTGTCTGCCCACTCCATCCGCAGCACACCCTGCTCTGCCAAAGCCAAATCCTTCACATCGTAGCTCATGCGAAATAGACCTCCAGCAGGGGAATTGTACCGTAGAAAGAGCCTTTTGACACACTCGTATGCTTACAAACGGAGGTGAGCTATGTGTTGGAGTCGCCGCCGAACCGCCGTACGGGGCTCACGACGAGCGCTTGCACAGGGGGTTTCGGAAGGTGTGTTGCATGAGTTCTATGGCCACGGATATACGGGCGTGTCCACGCCGTAGAGCAGGGCAAGCACTGCCCATACCGCCGCCGAGAAAAACTCGCCGAAGATCATCCCCAAGAAAAACGGGCGCACCCGCCGATAGAGCGGCATGCCGCCATAGCGCAGCAGCGGCGCCTTAATCAGCCACGCGACCAGCATCGAAAACCACAGCACAATCACGCCCCAAGTCGCGCTCATCGCGAAGCCCAACGGATGGAACGGAAAGCCCGGGAACGCCGACCGACTCCACGCCAGCAGCAGCGTGATCACGAACCCCAGCGCGAAAAAGAGCGGGCGGAACGCAGGCACGGGCGTCTCGCCGCCCGATGGGGTCATAAACGGCGCGTTCTCGCGGAAAAACTGCGTCGGCTGCCGCTCGTACACATATCCGTACAGGTTCAGCGCGCCGTAAGTGTAGGGCAGCCACAACTGGAAGACGAACGCGACGGCAATCGCCGCAAGGATGCCCACCACCAGCGTGCCCAGCAGCGTACGCTTGGCGAGGCGCGTCTCGTCGCTGAGTTTCTGTGCGTCCAGAAAGCCCGTTATCGGGATGCCGCGCAGATCGCGGAACAGCACGGCATCCTTGAGCGCCATCGCCGTCAGGTTGCGCGGCGACAGCAGCGAATACTTCTCCATCGTGAGAACATCCATCGGCGTGAAGCAGCCTTCGGTGATCAGCAGTCCGCCCTCCGCCGTGCAGCGCGCCATCACCAGCCCCTGCACCAGGAGGTAAATCGCGAACACAAGCGCGGCGACCCACAAGTCCATGCCCGCCCACTGCGCCCAGAGCAGAATCACCACGAACGCGCCAATCAGCCCCCAGAACGCCCAGCGGTAGGACATCAACTCGCTGCCAGGCGGCGGAGGCGGCGCGTCGCCCTTGACCACCTGCCAGATGTAGCGCAGATGGTGCCGCGCCGAATACAGCACATACGCCGCCACTGCGAAAAACGCGCCCGAACAGAGCCACTTCACGAACCCCGCCGCCGCTGCGTGCTTCGCCTGCGTCTCAAAGCCATAGGTCAGCCCCAGAAACTCAAAGCCCTTGCTCAGCAGATAGAAAAACCAGAAGCTGAACAGCAACTCGGTCGGGATGAGAAAGAAGAACCCCACTGCCGCGAACGACAGATAGAGCGAGAACATCGTCATCTGGTCATACGGCGGCGCGCTGAAGTAGTCTTTGAGCGGGATAACCAGCGTGATTTCGGGGATGGTCGGGATGTTGCGGTGCAGCCCGTTCAGCGTGAAGACGACGATGGGCACAAGCGCACCGAGCCAAAACGCGCGGTTCGTGAAAAACTCGCCGCCGCGAATCAGTTCCAACGGCAATTGCACCAGCGGGAACGAAAGCCGCTCGTTCTCCACCCACTGCTTGCGCAGCAGCACACTGATACACAGAAACGCCACGAACACCGCGCCGATGAGTATTAGCCAGCGCGCAGTAGAGGCGACCCACGCGCCCCAAGGAATCGGCTCGCCGAACGAGATGCGCTGATAAAACCACTTGACCAGCGGTTCGGGCTGCGGCTGACTGGGATCCCACGGAAACAGCGCGGGGTTGAGCAACGGGAAGTAGATCTGCTGCCAGTTGTTGCCTTCTGCGTAATAGCTAACGCCGACCTGAACAGGGATGAGCCGCTCCATCACGCCGCGCGAGGCAATCATCGCGCTAAAGAGCATCATCACGAACACCACCACGAGTTCAGGTGTGCGCAGCGCAGCGTGCGGGCGCGCCCACGCGACCACGCGATTCGCCAGCACCACTACGAAAAACAGCGCAACGACCGCTGGGGGCAGCTGCATCATCCCGATTTGGATGGTCTGCGCCACCAGCTCGGCAGCGGCGACAATTATGGAGGTCGCCGTGCTACCCACAAGTCCCAGCAGTAGGGTGCGTCCGAACCGCACGGGCGCGTGCGGGCGCGCCTCCCGAATTGGCGGCTCCTGTAGAAGCGTCATCGGGAGTGGGAGATTCGCCGCGCCCGATGGATTTCCTGCAAAACCACAGTTAGGTAAGGTTTTGTGGTAGGCAAGAAGCAGGTAATCAGCACCCGCTTCCAAACTGGAATAGCACGGTCAACAAGTCAGCATCATCAACAACCTCGTCGCAGTTAGTGTCGACACCGCCGAGATCACTCCCCGTGCTTCCGAAGGCAAACAGTACTGCCAAAAGGTCGGCATCGTCAACACAACCATTGCTGTCTGCATCGCCTGAATAGTCGTTGCTTGGAGGATACTCCACAATGAAGCCACGGGAACCCCAACTGCCGTCGGGTGGCACATTGTTCCAAGTACCAGGACAAAAGAGCCCCAGCGCGATTACGGTTTCGTACCCTCGATTGTTAGGTTCCCCAGGATGCCAATTCGTATAGTCCATATGACAAGTGGCAACGGTGCGCGGCTCTTCTACCCCACTGCCAGCAGCCTGCGCCCGTCCTCACTGCCCAGCAGCAGTTCACAGGCGCGCTCCGGATGGGGCATCATTCCCAACACATTGAATGCCTCGTTTGCCACCCCTGCGATATGGTCTATTGAGCCGTTGGGGTTGTATGCGTCGTTCAGCGCGCCTGTCGGGCTGCAGTAGCGGAAGACGATCTGCCCGTTCGCCCGCAGCTGCTGCAGGGTCGCCTCGTCGCACACATACCGCCCATCGCCATGCGCGATGGGGATACGCAGCACTTCGCCCTGCCAATACCGTCGCGTGAAGGGCGTCTCGGCATTCTCCACGCGGATATGCACGGGCATGCAACGGAACTTGAGCCCGATATTGCGCGTGAGCGCGCCGGGCAACAGCCCCGCCTCACACAGAATCTGGAAACCGTTGCAGATACCCAGCACCAGCCCGCCTCGTTCGGCGTACGCGCGCAGCGAGTCCATCACTCGCGCGAAACGCGCAATCGCGCCCGGACGCAGGTAGTCGCCATACGAGAACCCACCTGGCACAATCACCAGTCCGTAGTCGCTCAAATCGCGCGCCTCGTCGTGCCACAAAAAGTCTACTGCGTACCCCAGCACATCGCGCAGCGCGTAGTAAGCGTCGCGATCGCAGTTGGACCCAGGAAATACGATTACGCCTGCCTTCATGAGTCGCTGATCTCGTAGCGGTACTGTTCAATCACAGGGTTCGCCAGCAGTTTTTGGCACATCGCTTCGACTTGGGCGTGGGGGTCGCCGTTAGGCTGCAAGTCTATCTCCAAATACTTGCCGACTCGCACGCTCTGTACGCTTTCAAATCCCAATTGGCGTAGTGCGTTTTCCAGCACGCGCCCCTGGACATCTAACAGCGTGGGCTTGAGTGTGATGTAAATCCTCGCTTTGGGCACGTGGGAATTGTACCCGCTGGGCAGAGATAGGGCGGGAACTTTTTGGCGCACAATAGGGTATAATGGGATATAGACGCGGGGGCGTCAGGGTTCGACGGGACACGATTGACGCTCAGTGGCGAGCCGAGGCGCCGCTGGCCTCGTAAAAAAGCGGCACACAAGAAGTGCGAACTACAACTACGCTCTCGCTGCCTAATTGAGCAGCGCGCCGCTCGCCTCGCGGTCGGTCCGAGGCGAGATGAGCGTGGGCAGACCGACTGGCTCCTGAAGCCGTGCTCAGGGCTGACGGAGGACACGGAACTGAGCTGGCGTTGGGGCGCCCTGCCTGTCGGGAAACCCAACGCGAGATTCAAAGACAGGCTACGCTCGTAGAAGCTGGGTGGTCAACGGTCCCGGAAGGGGGTTCGATTCCCCCCGCCTCCACCAGAATTCCCCCACATGTGCCGATAATCCCCCTGTTGGCGTGCTGATATGGTCGCATCTGCACACTACACGCTTAGCGGCGCGTACCGCACCTGGGGCGGTTGGGGCATGCTGACCGTAGGCACGATAGGGCTCACCGCGCTACTGCTGGGGCTGAACCTTACCCGACGCGCCGCCCCGCTGCCCATTCGCACCGTGTCGGTCGCACCCAGCTTGCTTGCCAAAGCGAAACGGCTTGGTAACGAACTCAGGGTACAGGACGCAAACTCGCTGCGCTTTGTCCGCGTGACCCCCGACGCGCCGCCGACGCACTACACCCAAGCCTCCACGAACGCATTCAACGCCTGCAGCGGTTCCGCCAGCCCATGCCGTGAGCCTACCGACTTGGGTGTGAGCACGAGGGTGCGCCTACCTAACAGGAATCCGCGCCGTTGTCGCGAACCCCGAACACGATGGAACGCGATAGGGAGTTCGTGTCTCTACGCTGGGTTATCGCAGGCATCCTGATAGGGATTGTCGGGGGCTTGCTGCTCAATCGCGCGGGCGGAGCGGAGTCGCCGCTGTTCGGCGTTGTCGGGCTGGGCGCGGACTTGTTTATTCGCCTGCTGCGGATGGTGATTGTGCCGCTGGTGGTCGCCTCGCTGATTTCGGCGGCGGCGGGGCTGGACACGCGGTATCTGGGGCGGCTGGGCGTCATCGCGCTGATTTACTACACCACGACCACCGTGCTGGCAGCGGCGCTGGGGCTGGTGATTGTGAACTTGGTTGATCCTGGCGTCGGCGCAGTGCTGCAGGGCGCACAGACGCCGAAGGAGATTCTGGAGCGCGAGCCGCCGACCTTCGCCGACCTGCTGCGCAACTTGATCCCCGCGAACCCCATCGATGCGCTCGCCCGCGCCGATATGCTGCAGATTATCAGCTTCAGCCTGATTGTGGGCGTCGCGCTGAACCTGATGGGCGACCGCGCGCAGGCACTCAAGGGCTTCGTGAACGAACTGCTCGACCTCTCGATGGTCATCGTGCGCTGGGTGCTGTACCTGTTGCCTGTTGGGGTGGCGTTGCTGTTGGCGCGGGCGATTGGTCAGGCAGGCTGGGAGGTGTTCGCGCCGCTCGCCAAATATATGGGCGCGGTGCTGGGCGGGCTGGCGGTGCATGGGCTGATTGTGCTGCCGCTGCTGGTGTGGCTGCTTGGAGGCATGCCCCCGTGGCGGTTCCTGAAGGGTATCACGAACGCGATGATTACCGCGCTCAGCACCAGCTCCAGCGCGGCGACGCTGCCTGTGACGATGCGCACCGTCGAGCGCGAACTCAAGGTGCCTGGCTACATCAGTCGGTTTTGCATTCCCATCGGCGCGACGGTGAACATGGACGGCACGGCGCTGTACGAGGCGGTCGCTGCGCTGTTTATCGCGCAGGCGTATGGCGTGCAGTTGGAGTTCACGCAGCAGATAGTGGTGCTGTTCACGGCGACGCTGGCGGCGATTGGCGCGGCGGGTATCCCCAGCGCGGGGCTGTTCACGATGGTCATCGTGCTGCAGGCAGTTGGGCTACCGCTGGAGGGCATCGGGCTGATTCTGGCGGTAGACCGCATTCTGGACATGTTCCGCACGATGGTCAATGTCGAAGGCGATGCAGGAGGCGCGGTAATCTTGGCGAATGTCGTAGGTCGGAAGTAGAATGCTGTTTGCAGTGGGTATCTGAAGGTGAGGCGCGAATGAACTGGGGTTTGGGCTGGGGAATCCCGCCCAGACCTGTGCATGCGTTGAAGTGCGTTCGCCGTACCCCGCGTCAGGCGCGGCTGTCAACGGGGCGATAGAGCAGCAGCCGCAGCCCATTCAGCACGACCAGCAGTGTGCTGCCTTCGTGCCCGACGACGCCGAGCGGCAAGCGCAGGTTGGCAACAAAGGTCAGAATCACCAGCACGACAATCACGCCCGTGGCGAAAATCAGGTTCTGCTTCAGCACGCGCATTGCCTGCCGACTGAGCGCGAGCGCGTAGGGCAGGTTGCTTAGGTCGTTGCCAACCAGCGCGACATCGGCGGTTTCGAGCGCGACATCGGTGCCTGCGCCCATCGCGATCCCGACTTCGGCGGCAGCAAGCGCGGGCGCATCGTTCACCCCGTCGCCGACCATCGCCACTGCGCCACACTCCGCACGCAGTTGGCGTAGCGCGTCCAGTTTCTCATGGGGCAGCAGGTCGGCGTACACGCGCTCGATACCCGTCTGCTGGGCGACGGCGCGGGCGATTGGCTCCGCGTCGCCCGTGAGCATGGCGATGCACGGGATGCCCAGCGCACGCAGTTGGGCGACCGCCCCCGCCGCTTCGGGACGCACCTTGTCCGCCGCCGCCGCGACCGCCAGAAACCGCCCGCCGACCCACACCACCATCGCCGTCTTGCCCGCCTGACGGAGCGACTGCACCGCCTGCGAAACCGCGTCGGGGATGGGGATGTCCTCGAACAGGCGCAGGTTGCCGATGCGCGCTTCTGTGCCGTCCTCAAGCGTCGCCACGACGCCCTTGCCCGGCACGGCGTCCACCTGCTGCACGGCGCGAGGGCGATAGCCACGCGCCGAAGCCGCCGCCACAAGCGCGTGCGCCAGCGGATGCTCCGAGCGCGCTTCCACATCGGCAATCACTTGCCACACCTCCGACTCGGACGCGCCTGCCATCAGCACGAGGTCGGTGAACTCCAGCTTGCCTTCGGTGAGCGTGCCCGTCTTGTCGATGGCGAGCGCGCGGATGCCCGCCAGCCGCTCGATGGGTTCCCCGCCTTTGAACAAGATGCCCCGTCGGGCGGCGTTGGCGATTGCGCTCAGCAGCGTCGCGGGCGTACTAATGACCAGCGCGCAGGGCGAGGCGACCACCAGCAGCGTCATGGCGCGGTAAAAAGCGTCAGGGAAACTCCAGCCAATGAGCGGCAGCCCCAACGCGACCGCCGCCGCGCCGCCGATTACCGCCAGCGCGTACCGCTGCTCGAACCGCTCCAGCCAGCGTTGCGTGCGCGCTTTTTGCTCCTGCGCCTGCTCTACCAACTGCATAATGCGCTGCAGCAGGGTGTCGGTCGCGGGAGCGCGTACCTCAATCTCCAGCGTGCCGTTGCCGTTCACCGTGCCCGCGAACACGGGGTCGCCGACGGTCTTATGCACGGGCACGCTCTCGCCCGTGATGGGCGACTGATCCACATGCGATTCGCCGTGCAGCACGACGCCATCGGTCGGAATGCGCTCGCCAGGGCGGGTCAGCACGCGGTCGCCGACCTGTAGGTCTTCCACAGGTACGGTCTCGGTTCCCATGGGGGTGATTCGTGTGGCGGTGTCGGGCTGGAGCGCCATCAGGGCGCGCACGGCGTTGCGGCTGCGCGCCAGTGCGTAGTTTTGCAGCGTGTTGGACAGCGAGAACAAAAACAACAGCGTCGCGCCTTCGGGCGCCTCGCCGACAATCGCCGCGCCAATCGCCGCCGCAATCATCAGGAAGTTCACATCGAGCCGCCGCTCCTTGAGCGTCTGGTAGCCGTCCAGCACGCCGAAGTAGCCGCCCGCGAAGTAGGCGACGGCGTAGGCAAGGTTCGCCAGCATCACCTGCTCGCCCCAGCGCAGCACCCCACCCACAATAATCATCAGCAGCGTCAGTGCGGAAAGCACAGGCTCCCAGAACGCGCGACTGCGCCAGCGCGGGGCAGGTCGCTCAAGCGCTTTGACCCGTCGCAGGATGCGGTCGGTCGGCTCGGCGGGCGCGTGTTCCTGCTCGATGGTCAGCGTCTCGCCGTCGAAGTGGGCGCGGTAGGCGACGCCGCCCGATAGCCAGCGTTTGCCGTGTTGCGCGACGCTGGGGCATGCGGCGCACACGCCCGACGCGGGGTCGCGCAGGCTGCAGTCAGGGGCGCGCACACCCAACTCGCGCAAGAGTGGTTCGACGGCTTGCTGCGCATCATCCGCGCTAAGCCGTTCAGGGTCGTACTCCACCTCCACCGTGTCGTCTCGGTAGCGGTAGCGGACGCGCCGCAGCCCCCGATTCGCCAGCGCGACCTTCGCCATCTCGTCAATGCACGAGTCGGCTTCGGCGAGGCGTTTGCGAATATAGCGCACAATGCCCATTACGCGCTCTCCTTACCGTTGCGTTGTGCTGGGCGGCAGTCGGGACACAGCCCGTAGTACACAATCCGCGCGCCTTGCACCTCGTAGCCTGAACGCTGCTCCACGATGTGCTGAATCTCTTGCACCAGTTGCTCGTCAAAGTCCACCACACGATGGCAACGCACGCACACGAGGTTGATATGCGGCGTCAGGTCGGCGTCGAAGTGCTCCGCACCGTCGCCTGCGTCGCCTATCGCATGCACCAGCCCCATCGATTTCAGCACATTTAGCGTCTTGTAGACTGTTGCCAGACTCAGTGTGGGGAACTGGGGCAGCAGTTGGTGGTAAATCATCATCGCCGTCGGGTGGTCTTTGCTCTCCGCCAGCACTTTGCAAATCGCTACGCGCTGAGGAGTGAGCCGCAGCCCAGCTTGCTTCAGCCCGATGATCAGTCGGTTCATCATTGCCTCCGATGGAAAATAGTTCTCTGGTGCGAATTATACTCCACAAGGTGAGCGCGTGTCAAGGGCGGAAGAGGGTGCTTGAAATGATACGCGAACAGCCCCAAAACAGGGCGCGGGAACTGCTTCCATGCTCAGCAGCGCGAAGCAATGTGGTCGCTCAAAAGGAATGCCTATAAATAGATAGTTCCCCCTGTGCCGTGAGGGGGAACTACAAGGGCACTCATAAGCTCTGGACGGAACGATTAGTTCGTACCCGTCTTTTCGGGTTTGCCCTGGAGTTTAGAGATCTCTTCTGCCTTCTTGGCGTAGGTCTCAGGATCTTTCAGGAACTTGTTCTTGCAGCCGTTGCAGCAGGTGTAGTAGACCTTGCCGTTGTAGACGAAGCGCACAGCAGTGGCTTCGTCCAATTCCTCGTTCGAGACGGGGCAGATGAGTTTATCGGCGGGTGTGGCGGCTTGTTCGGTCGGCTGCGGCTGGGCTTCTTTCTTGTCGCTGCAGCAACTGCCCTCACTTGCCTTCGCCTTACCTTCACCGCTGCAGCAACTGCCCTCACTTGCCTTCGCCTTACCTTCACCGCTGCAGCAGCTGCTCCCGCTTGCCTTCGCCTCAGCACTGCAACACGATTCGCCTTCCTTCTTTGTGGGGGCGTTGCTCACCGTGCGTGTATTCGCCGCTTGCTGAATGTACTTCTGCGGGTTCTTTTTGAACTTCGCAAGGCAGTCGGGGCAGTAGAAGTAGTAGGTCTTGCCGCGATAGGTGTATTTGGGCGCGTTCTTAAGGTCGGTGACCACCTTGCCTGACACGGGGCAGCGCACTTCCTGCTTGTTGGCAGGGGTGCGCTTTGAGCCCTGCACCTTCTGCGTCGTCTGTTTATCGCTGCTCGACTTGTTCGACTGCACAAACGCAATGGAGCTGACCGTAAAGCTCATTGCGAACACAGCTATTGCCAATCCGATGTTTCGCATAGGGTACCTCCGTCCCTGCATTATACCCCGTGTGCTCGCGCTTACAAGGGCGGAAGTTGTCGGTTGCAAGACGATTTGCTTATCGGCTTATGACACGCCAGAAGTCGCCCTGACGCTTGACGATGTAGTTCGAGCCGATGAGGAGTTTCTGCAGCGCGTCTTCGAGCGTGGCGTCCTGCACATCCAGCACGACCAGCGGCTCCTCGCCGTTGGGCACCCACTCGATGGGCGTCTGGTAGGCGCTCGCGAGTTGGCGCAGCGCGTCGCCGAGTTTCGCTTGCAGGCGCAGGCTCGCCAGCTTTGCTGGCGGGTAGCCCGCAGGCACATACAGCACGCGCGACTGACCATCCAGCGTCCACTGCAAGGTCAGCACGCGCTCGCCCGAAGTGTACAGCAGCGTCTGCAGCGGGATTTCGACGGTCTTGCCAGGCTGCAGCCGTCCGCTCCAGACCACGATTGGCTCGGTCTTGACCTCGCCTTCGGGTGCGTAGCGCAGTTCGGCGGTCGCCTCGCGATTCATGCGCGCTTCCAGTACAGGCACGCGCGTGCCGTCGGCAGTGGTGCGGTACTCCAGGAAGACGCCTGCCTGCACGGGCTGCGGCGTCTGTACGGGTGGGTTGGGCTTAGCGCCGAATCCGAGCGCAGCTTGCACGCCGTCCGACTGCGCCGCGAAAAAGCCCATGATGAACAGCCCCGCTGCCACTGCCGCCGCGCCTGCCCAGCGCCAGAGGGCAACGCGTCCCTGTGCCTCACGCACGCGCGTGTTCGCCCGCACATGGGTCATAATCCGCGCGTGCAAATCGGCTGGGGGCGCAACTTCGGGCATCGTGCGCAGCCCGCGCCAAATCGCTTGCACAAACTGCGCCTCGCGCTGGCACGCCGCGCACCCGCGCAGGTGCGCCTCGACGCGCTCGCGCATCGCTTCGCTCAAAGACCCCTCGCAATAGTCGTTCAGCAGGCTCTTCACCTGTTCACAGCGCATCGCTCGCCTCCTGTGGCACTCCAGTCGTAGGACTCTCCTCCACGCCAAAAAGTTCCCGGTACGGCTCCAGTAGTCGGCGCAGGGTGTTGCGGGCGCGATTGAGACGCGACTTAACCGTGCCCAGCGGCAACCCCAGAATCTGCGCAATCTCCTCGTAGGGACGCTCCTCGATGTGGAACAGCACGACCATCACGCGCTGGTATTCGGGCAGCTGCTGAATGGCTTCCATCAGCACACGCCTCTGCTCCTGTTGCAGGGCGTGCCCCATAATGTCCACGCTCTCGTCTTCAATCGGCAGCTCGTAGGGTTCGTCGTCATCGTCGGTGGGCATCTCCAGCGGCAGGTGCTGATGGCGCGCCTCGCGCTTGCGAAAATCGAAAAACACATTGCTCACCACGCGATACAGCCATGTGGAAAGTTGCGCGTCACCGCGAAAGCGTTTCAGCGAGTTATACATCCGCAGGAACACTTCGGCGGTGACATCGGCAGCATCGTCGGGATTGCCTGTCAGGCGGTAGGCGAGTTGGTACACTTTTTGCTCGTAGCGACGCACCAGCAGGTCGAACGCAAACTCGTCCCCTTCCTTGAAGCGTTCGATCAGTACCTCGTCGCTGCTATAGTCGTAGATGCTCATGCCCTCCGCCTGTTCGCCTGCGCTACTTAGATAATAGACTCGCCTCGCGCAGCGCGCGTTGCTCCTCGTCGGACAGTCCGATGCTGGAGGCGCGGTTCTGAATCGGCTTGGCGTAGACGCGCATTTCGTGGCGGCTATGGATGCCACTAATCACGACGCCGTCGCCATGCTCGTTCAGCACTGCCAGCGCGAAGCTCTGCTGCCCGCCGATGTCGGGGAAGGCGTCGTAGCGCACCAGCCCGACCCGCTGCAGGCAGCGATTCGTTTGACTCTGCAACTGTTCCAGATGGTTCCCGTGCGCTTTGAGGGTTTCTTCCATTAGCGACACGCGGCGCAGGGTCTCGTACAGCGTATGCTCCAGCGAGCCGCCCTCCGAGTGCTGCATTAGTTGCTTCCAGCGGCGCATAAACGCGCCCCAGCGCAGTGCCTGCACCAGGTTCCACACCGCCAGCGCCGCCACGGCGACCAGTAGCCCGACGGTCACTTGCGGTTGCTGTGCCCACTCCACGATTGCTTGCCAACTCATAGGATGTCGGCAATTGTACCTGTCCGAAGGTATAATCGCGCTTCGATGCGTCGGTTCCACATCGGCTCGCCTGAATGGTCGCCCCCGCGCGTGCCGTTGCAGTTGCCGTTGGGCTTCGGTTCGCTGGGCTGGTTAGCGTACCTGATTCGCAAGCACAAGCTCGACCTGACGGAGGTGGACCTTGCGCCTGTGGCGCAGGCGTGCTACGACTACTGGCGCGAAGTGGGCGACATAGATGAGGCAAGCGACGCGCTGGCGACACTGGCGTACCTGGCGGAGCGCAAGGCGCAACGCTTGCTCGCGCCCGACCCAGAGCCTGAACCCGACGACGCAGCGGACGAGTGGCTCGCCCCGACGCGCCTGCCCGACGCCTACCTGCAGTTAGCGGAGCATCTGCGCCAGCGCGAGGGCGCACGGATGCAACTCTTTTTTCGTGGCGGCGCGATTGACCCCCGCGACTACGAACTGCCCCCCGAATTCGGCGCGGAGCTGCCCGACCAGCTCTGGCTCGCGTTCAAACGCCTGCTGGAACAGCGCATGCCCCTGCCTGATGCCATCCCGCACCGACGCTACTTCTCGCTGCACGCGCGGATGATCGAGATTCGCGAGCGATTGCATGGCGCGGCGCAGCCCCTACCGTTCGACGCGCTTGCGCAAGACGCGCTCGATGTGCTGGACTTGCTCGTCTCGTTCCTGGCGATGCTGGAGCTGTGGCGTTTGGGGCACATCGCGGTGAGCATCGATGAGGCTGGGGGTGTGTGGCTCAGTGCGGAGGTGCAGGGGGGGTGAGGCGATTGTTGCCTTCGTGTTGGCAAGTCGCGTCTGCGCTCGAAGGGGTACCCCTGTCGCGTGGGGAAGAACCACTTTCTGATGTGGCATGGGAACCTTATGCCACGACATGTTGTATAATGATGCGGAGGTGATATCTATGCAGAACAAACGCAACATCCATGTAGTCCCTGACCCACAGGGTGGCTGGGCTGTGAAGCGCGAGGGGCAGGAGACCCCTATCGCGCATTCTCAACACAAGCAGGATGCCGTAAGCAAGGGACGGGAAGTTGCACAACAGGAAGGTGTCGACCTAATCATTCATAATCGCGACGGGAGAATAGCACAACGCGATAGCTACGGCAACGATCCTTGCCCGCCGAGAGATCGCGAACACTAACGGCGACGCCTCGGTCTGCACTTACCCAAGCCCCTCTCCCATTCAATGGGGGAGCGGGTAGCTAATAAGGGTACAGCCTTCGGGTACAAAATCTCTGGGGCAAGTACGATTTTCCTTGCGCCCTCGCCGTGAGGTAGACGCGCTTTTTTTACCCTCACCCCCTTTGTCCCCCTCTCCCGCAGGCGGGCGAGGGGGAACACGCGGCAGGGCGCACCGCCGTGCGCCCCTACGCCCCTCTTCCACGCTGTGGGAGAGGGGCTGGGGGTGAGGGCAAACAAGCGTGCGCTTCTTGCATACAGAACTCAAGCGATGTACCCTTGTCAGGGAGGGAGTAGGGGCGAACGGCTGTTCGCCCTCGCCTGCTTTGTGGAGGGGGTGGAAACGGGATGAGAGCAACAGGGCGCGCCCCTCTCCACAACCTGCGCGCTTAGTGGCGTGTAGAGCTTGCGCACTTTGGAGCATGGTATAATCACTGCGAAGTTTAATGGGGAGGCATCATGGCACGCGGAATTTGGTTAGCGATTATAGCGGCGTCCCTCTGGGGGCAGGCGCTTGCGCTGTCGGATTGGTCTACCGTTGCCCAGCGTGCGAAAAACAGCGTCGTGAAAGTAATCGCGCGCACGAAAAAAGGTGAGGTGACGGGCACGGGGTTCGCGGTATCCGCCGACGGCAAGATTGCCACGAACTACCATGTAATCGCGGGCGCGTCCAAGATTTTCGTCAAGCTCCCCAACGGTAGAACGGTCGGCATCGAGCGCGTTGTAGCGTTCGACAAGCGCGTAGACTTGGCGATTCTGCAGGTGCGGGGCGTCACGCTGCGCCCACTCCCGCTGGGCGACAGCAACGCGGTCAAAGTCGGTCAGGAAGTGTGTGTGATGGGTTCGCCGCTGGGCTTGGAGCAGTCGTTCAGCACGGGCGTCGTCAGCGCAAAGCGCGTCATGGACGGCTTCGAGTGGATTCAAATCACCGCGCCGATTTCGCCAGGCAACAGCGGCTCACCTGTGATGACCCGCTCGGGCAGGGTTATCGGTGTAGCGACCTTCGGGTATGAGAAAGGACAAAATCTCAACTTCGCCTCATCCGTCAAGTACCTGCGAATGTTGCTGAACCGGCAGCCGATTAGACCAGAGCGCCCCTCTGCACAACCGCCTCAAGCATCGCCTGCGCCCCAAGAGCCGCCTTCCAGCCTGCTGGTTACAAACGCAGAAGAGCTGGTGCGTGCAATCCAAGAGATCAAAGAGGGTGGGGAGATTACACTGCAGCCGGGTGAATATCGATTGCGTAGTCGCTTATGGTTTTACAAATCGCTTACTATTGCAGGTGCAGGATACGAGGAGACTGTGATAGTGTATGAGGGCAGTGAAAGTCAACTAATCTGGTTTACTGGAAGTGGACTTCTCTCAATCCGCGATGTGAGCCTGAGATACAGTGGAAGTGCAAAGCTACCTGTGGTGATTCGAGCAAGTGGAGAGTTGCGCCTCACTCGATGCCTCGTCTCTGGGGGCGTAGGGAAAGATGACAAGTATATCGGCGCAGGTATCGTGGTGGACGAAAACGCGCGTGCCGTAATCAGCGAGTGCCTGATTGTGGACAACGAAGCTGGGGTAATGGTACGCCCGAAAGCCGAAGCGCGTGTCGAGTTCTGCAAGTTCATTGCTAATGCTGATTCCGGGCTAATCGTGCGAGGCGCTTGTGAAGTCAGACACAGCGAGTTTCTGCGGAACCTGAAGCATGGTATTTATGCTGATGGAGAAGGTCGCCTCATCGCCCGCAGCAACACTTGTGAGGAGAACCAGTGGAGTGGGATTGCGCTTTTTGACAGTGCGCAGGGCGAGGTGGAAGGCAACACCTGTCGCAACAACAGCTATCACGGGATTGCCGCGAACGAGCAATCACGCCTTGTCGCCCGCAACAACACTTGTGAGGGGAATAAACGGGACGGAATAGGTCTCTTCGGCAGTGCGCAGGGGGAAGTAAGTGGCAACGCCTGTCGCAACAACGGCTTGCACGGGATTGCTGCCGAACAGCAATCCGCCTTGTTGCCCGCAACAACACTTGTGAGGGGAATGAGAGGAGTGGAATTGCCCTTTTTGACAGTGTGCAGGGTGAGATCGAAGGCAATCAATGCGCCAACAATAAGCTTAACGGAATATACATCCACGAACGCAGTGTGAAAGCCACCTTGCGGAATAATACGGTCTATGGAAATCGAGGCGGCGACATCTACGACCCGCGTCGGTAGCGGTGGGTTGGTGTGGCGTAGATTAGTGCGGTAGGGGCAGTGTACCCCCTACCCAAACAATTCTCGCACAGGGATTTGGAGGTTTGGTAGCACAGGCGCGCCGTACAGGGTGTCGCGCTCGGTAAGCGTCTGCGCTTGCCCGTGCGAATCCCACACGGTCACGGTGCGCTGCTGCGGGTCAACAACCCACACCACCTGCACGCCCCCCGCCAGCCATTCACGCGCTTTCTCGTGAACGGCGCGCGCCGTATCGTGGGGCGAGACCACCTCCACTACAAGGTCGGGCGCAATCGGGCAAAAGCCGCTGGGCAGCCCGCCTTCGGGAATGCGCTCCCTGCGGATGAAGGCGACATCGGGCGCAAGCACGCTCTCGCCTGCGGGGTGCGTATCACAAAACCCGTCTTGGCAGCAAGCAACTCGCCTTCATCCGCGCCCATCAGATACGCGCCCAGCGGTATCGGGCGTGAGGTGATCCTCGAAAAAGTCCGCCTGCACCTGCTCGGCGATGCCCAGCCGCTGGAGTCCTGCCAGCAGGTATTCGGGCTGCCACGACTCCAGGTCGAAGAAAGCCACACGCATAGGGCGTCTCCTACCGTAGGGCGACTTCCACCGTGCCGTTGCGGGCGCGGCAGACGCCGATGAGTCGCGCGCTGCCGACGATGTAGGTCTCGTAGATATGCACGGGCACTTCGCGTCCGAGCGCGCGGGTCGCTTCGTCGTAGCCCAGTCGCGCAGCGCGTGCTGTGTACCAGCGGGGCAACGCCGCCGCCGCGTTCAGGCGCAACGCCAGCGCGCCATCCTCGGTCTGAATCACCTTGAAGCGCAGTGGGGTATCCAGTTCGCGGTAGTGGTGGGTCAGTCGGTCGGCTAAAGTGCGCAGTTTGGCTTCGTCGGTCGGCTGCTGTTGGGTCTCCTTGCGCACGGCGGGCAAGCAGTCGTCCCACACAGGCTCACGGAAATCAAGGGATTCGTGCATTGCGTCTTCGGCGCGCTGCTGCTCGGTACGCGCCCAACTCAGCAGTCCTGCAACCGCCAGCAAAATCACCAGATACGGCGAAAATCGCCCAATCGTTCTCATCGCGCCACCTGGCATATTATACACCACTGCTGGAAGGAAACGCGCCTTGCAAGGCGAAATCTACAGCATATGCCCCGTGAGTCGGAGTCCCTGCACGAGAAAGTCGGCTACAAGTCGGTGATTGATATGGGTCGGGAGGCGACCGTACCCTTCCCGCACAACCTGTGCGACTACCCGACGAAGATTCTGCCGCAGGTGATGGGCGAGTTCGTGGAGCGGCTGAGCGCAGCAGGCGAGGTGGTGCTGGATCCCTTCGCAGGCGGGGGCACGGTCGCCGTGGAGTGCGCCCTGCGCCACCGACGCTCCATAACCCCTATGCGCTGGAGGTCGCCCAGAAGAAACTCGCCGCGCTGCGCACGGGGTCGCTGTTCGAATCGCCGCTGGTGGAGGCGCAACTGTGTCTACGCGCCGACGCACGCGCACTGCCGATACGCTCCAACAGCGTCGACGCCATCGTGACGGACATCCCCTACGCCGACATGATTCGCTACTCCGACTTGCCCGCCGACCTCAGCACGATTGAAGACTACGACGCCTTCCTCGACGCGCTGGCGATTGCGTTCGACGAGATGGCGCGGGTGCTGAAGCCCAATCGATACTGTGCCATCTTCGTGGCGGACTATCGGATCGCCCGCAGCCGCGTGATTTTGCCGCTGCACACCGATGTGATTGGGCTGATGCAGGCGCGTGGGTTCGACTTGTTTGACCTCTATGTATGGCGGTATTACCGTTCGGGTGGGTTTAGACCCTTCGGCGCGAAGCCCTATCAGGCGATGAATGTGCATTCGTACATTTTAGTCTTTCATAAGCCCATCGCGCCGAAGGTTCTGGTCAAAAACCGCCCTGTGCGGTATCGTCCGCGCCTAATTCAGAAGCTACAAAGGACGAACGGGGTTCCTGATGAACCTTAGTGCCGAGAACTCCAGCCCCCAGAGAGCCGTCGTGCTGGTGGTAGACAAGTACTCGCAGGATGTTCACCTTGCAAGCCTTACTGCGGGAGTGAAGTACCCCGTGAAATTCAGTAACCAAGCTGGGATTGCGTATACTCGCGGTTTCTGCAGCATACTTGCTGATTTGGCGAATGTGCAACCTGGTGTTGGGGTCTTTTTCTACAGAAGGCGCGTAGACGAGCCTCCTGAAGCACGAGGATTCATCGGCGAGTGGGAATCAATTGACGCGCCATATGGGGACTTGCAGACAGATATGTCCACGGCACTCTAACAATCTCCGTAGACAGCGCCAACAACACGCTTCAGCTGAGCAGGGTAATTTAGGGCTATTCGGAACTCAGCCTCGCATATTCCTGCCGAAGCGCGTCGGCGTCTTGGGTGCGCCCCTGCGACTCGTAGAGCGTCGCCAAGTCTTGCAACGCCTGCAGGTGCGCACTGAGAATCTGCCGCTCGCGTTCGGGGTTATACAACCCCAGCTCGCGCCCCGCCAAGTTGAACGGGTAGGTGACCTCGCGGTAGTTGCGGAACACCTGCAATGCCTGCTCGTAGTGCCCCTGCGCCTTGACCGTCTCGCCCAGCGCGCGGTAGTGGCGCGCCAGCGCGAAGTGCGCAAAGCCATACGCCGTCTCCACGATTTCAGGAACCGCACGGATGCGCCCGTAGGGGCTGTTTTGTATCTCGACGACGCGCTCGTAGTATCCCCGCGCCTCGTCGCTCAGGCGTGGGTCGTTGGGGTCGGGCTGGGCGTACTGGGCGAGTTTGAGCAGCGCGGGCAGGCTGTGCGGGTCGCGTTCCAGCGCAGCTTCGAACTGGGCGCGGGCGCGTTCGCGGTCGTTCTCGCGCTCGTAATACAGCCCCAGTCGGTAGAGATTGCGCGGCGAGGGCTTGAGGCGCACGGCGCGGCTCATCAGCTCCAGCGCGGTCTCGCGCCTGCCCAGCGCGTAATACAGCTCGCCCGCATCCATCAGGTAGTCGGCGTTGGTGGGGTCGAACCGCCGCGCCGCGCTGTAATACTCCGCCGCTTGGGGCACATGCGAGACCAGCATCTCGTACTTGCCCTGATTGGCGTACCACTCGCCCAGCCCGAAGCCCGTCAGAGCCGTCAGCGCAACCAGCGTGATGGTCAGCGCAGTGCCCCGCCGCTCCAGCGCGCGGACGGGCAGCGCGTACACGCCGTCTACCGCGAACGCCAGCCCCAGCCCCAACAGCGCGCACAGCGTCAGCAGGTTCGCGAATGCCTGCAGGTCAGAATCGACGGCGTTGTGCAGCGCCGCGCCGACGACTGCCGCGATGACGCCCGCCCGCATGGGACGCCAGTCCATCACGCGGGGTGCAGGTCGGATCGGGTCAGGGGGCTGC
>Ga0209143_1000440_pt1 | contig 20211 bp, 14 predicted proteins | sample FaiFalFF_MnMetaG_3_FD_184739 | JGI IMG/M metagenome (GOLD analysis project Ga0209143, IMG submission 184739) | Freshwater microbial communities from Yellowstone National Park, Wyoming, USA - Fairy Falls B (FF_Mn_B) MetaG (SPAdes) (version 3) | ecosystem: Environmental > Aquatic > Freshwater >...
GTTTGAGCTTTATGGACTTTATGAAAGATATGGCTCAAGAGTTTACAATTACAGGTTCTTCAGATTTTATGCCAGGTTCAGGTTTTAGAGTTTTTATCCTTGAGCTTTTTGAAAAGGATAAGCCCTATTAAAATTGCAGTTCCAAAGGGCAAAAGGAGTATAAACAGGAGTTTCCAATTTATCTTCCCATTTTTCCTTGTTTCTAATTTTTCCTCGGTGATGAAATCATCAAGGTATTCCGACAAGTATTTCGGTTCTTTCATATGGACATCGTTTTGTTTTACGCTTAAATTTAATGAAAATTTTGACATTTTTGAAATGATTTAAATCACTCCCCCGAGGCGTAATTTTTCGTTGCGCACTTTTATTCGGTGAAAAACCTTTGATTTTAAGGGGCAAGTTTTTAAATTTAAGACAAGTCAAACAAACTGAAGGTTTTGAATCATGGTGACAAGGGAAACAATCAAATCAATTAAAATTAGTCCATCCGAGGTTCATTCAGTTCTTTCAAAGCATATTTTGGCTGATGGTTTTGATATGGTTCTTGACTTGAAAAATAGCCAAGGTCGGCGTCTTGTTGATGCGAGAACGGGGAAGACATATCTTGATTTATTTTCGTTTTTTGCTTCATCGGCTCTTGGTATGAACCATCCGAAGCTTCTTGAAGAGGAATTTCTTGAGAAGCTTAAACTTGTCGCCATTAATAAACCATCACTTTCGGATATTTACCCTATTGAGTATGCTGAATTTGTTGAGACATTTTTCAATCTTGCTGTTCCAAGTTATTTCAAGTATGCTTTTTTCATTGAGGGTGGAGCACCAGCGGTTGAAAACGCTCTTAAAGTTGCCTTTGACTGGAAAATGCAGAAAAATCTTGAACGCGGTTTTTATAAATCCGTAGACGATGAATCAAAGATGGTTGTAATACATTTTCGTCAGGCATTTCACGGGCGACTTGGTTATACGCTTTCGCTTACCAATACCGATCCGATAAAGCATAAGTATTTCCCAAAGTTTAAATGGCCAAGAATTCACAATCCCGCAATAAAGTTTCCGCTTAATGAGGAGAATTTGAAGAAGGTTCAGGAGGAGGAACAATTGGCTTTGAATCAGATAAAAGACGCAATAAAAGAATACGGGCACAACATCGCTGCTTTAATAATTGAGCCGATTCAAGCTGAGGGCGGGGATAATCACTTCCGGAAGGAATTTCTCGTTGCATTGCGTGAGATTTGCGATGAAAATGAAATTATGTACATAATGGATGAGGTTCAAACGGGAATTGGTTTGACTGGGAAAATGTGGGCGCATGAGCACTTTGTTAAACCGGATATAATTGCTTTCGGTAAGAAGTCGCAAGTTTGTGGTATCCTTGTTGGTGAAAGGGTTGATGAAGTCAAGGACAATGTTTTCCATGTTTCAAGCAGGATAAATTCAACATTCGGCGGTAATTTGACAGATATGGTGAGATTTGCAAGGATTCTTGAAGTTATACACGAGGAAAATCTAATTGAGAACGCAAGGGTTGTCGGTGATTATCTGTTGGAGAGGTTGATACAATTGCAGAGCGAGTTCCCGGACATTATTACAAATGCGAGAGGTAGAGGGCTGATGTGCGCGTTTGATTTGCCAGATGGCGAGTTCAGAAAGAAATTTTTGAAGAAGGTTTACGAAAATGGCGCTGTAATGATAGGTTGCGGTGAAAGGTCAATAAGATTCAGACCTCCACTTACAATCACCAAGGAGGAAATTGATGAGGGGATTGAGATAATAAGAAAATCGCTTTATGAGTTGAAGGATTAATTTACGGGATAAAAAATTTTGTTTAATCAAATGAAGCACTTTTACCTTGTATTGTTTTTTCTCTTTTCTTTTGCACTTTCTCAACCTAAATTTGAATTTAGAGGGCTTTGGGTTGCTGCAAGCGGAATTGACTTCCCTCTTTCCGTTAAAGCTTCGTATCAAAAGCAGGAACTTGACAGAATAGTTGATGTGGCGAGAAATGGTGGATTTAATGCGATAATTTTTCAGGTGCTTGCTCGTGGTCAAGCTTATTATGAATCAAATATAGTTCCATGGGCGTCGTATTTGACATCTTCTTTAACGGTTGATCAAGATGGAACGCTTTATCCAAATCTCGGGACACCACCCGGGACGAAGGAAAACCCACCGCAATTTTATGACCCGTTGAAGTATCTCATTCAAAAAGCACACCAATATGGAATTGAAGTTCACGCTTGGATAAATGTCTATAACCTTTTGACTTTGCCTGACACGGTTTATCGGCTCGCGGTTTCACAGCCAAGACATATAGCTATTGACGATAGCAACAGATGGAACACAAAACTTTTCGCTAAGGATAATCAGGGAAATTGGCTCATAACCTCGGGAAACATAAAAATGATTTGGCTTGACCCGGCAAATCCTTATGTGAGAAAATATCTTTTAAGTGTTGTTTCCGAGCTTGTCCGAAAGTACGACATTGATGGAATTCATTTTGATTACATTCGCTTTCCCGGAGCATATACCTATGGTGATTCTTTCAATTTTTACTTTGCCAATAGAAGTGACTATGAAAATGGCAACCCATATGGATTGAGTAGAGATGATTTTGCTCGTCTTTCAATTGAAAGATTTGTCAGGGCAGTTTATGACTCCGTTAGAAATTTGAAGCCGTGGGTTAAAATTGGAACCACTACTCCGGGAATTTATCAAGGTTGGAGATTACCGATAAATCAAGCGTATTTTGATCTCTATCGTGATGGAAGATCTGATCCGAGAAAGTGGGCTCAGTTAGGATTGATAGATTATCACGCACCTCAAGTTTATTGGGATATCGGCTCTGAATACGATTTTCGCGTAATAGCTCAGGATTGGAACGCTAATATGTTCGGTAGGCATGTTTACATTGGAATTTATGGGGATAATCCGTTTAGTGAGATTTCAGCGGAAATAGATTTCACAAGAAGCATTTTGACATCCGGGACGATTATTTTCAGGTATTCAAATGTCTTAGCGTATCTTGACTCACTCAAGCAATTTAAATATCAGACATTGGCAATTCCGCCGACGATGCGCTGGAAAGATAGCGTTCCTCCAAATCCACCGCAAGGGCTTTTGATAAGAAAATTAACTTCGGACTCGTGGCAACTCGTCTGGTTTAATCCAGAGCCAGCTTCAGATGGTCAAAAGCCTGATTATTATGTCATTTATAGATCTGAGCAGGGTGAATTTGTTGATATAAATAACCCGAGAAATATATTAGCCATAGTCCCAACTGCTTCCTCCGTCAATATCTACACTGATAAAATTCCTGATACAACGAAGATTTACGCTTATGTTGTTACATCGCTTGATAGATTGAAAAACGAGAGTCAACCGTCAAATGTGGTTATAACGAGTGTCGGGCTTGAAAGTATCTTGACAGATTTTAATCTGTCCCCAGGTTATCCAAATCCGTTTAACTCAGTTATCAATTTCAGTTATTCTGTCTCGTCTGGCTCGTTTGTTGACATCAGGATTTATGATTTGCTTGGGCGTGAGGTTAAAAAGATTGTCTCTGGGTTTCATTTCAACGGGCGATACCAGTTTTATTGGGATGGGACGGATAATAACGGAGTTGAAGTTGCAAGCGGGTTTTATGTTTGCAGGATGAATGCTTTTAAAAACGGGAAAGTTATCTTTTCAAATTCGCAGAAAATCTCATTTTTAAAGTAAATTTGCACGAGGAAGTGCCGAGAAATCTTGAGATCAAAGTTAGGTTTGATGATATATCTCTCGCTGAGAGAATAGCCGTTGAAGTTGGAGCTGAACTTAAAGATGATTTCATTCAAATTGATACTTATTTTAAAGTTGGAGATGGTAGATTGAAGATGAGAGAATTTGACACAGGCGGTGCGGAGTTGATTTTTTATCGCAGGGATGAAACAAGGGATAAGCGATGGAGCGATTACCGAGTTTTAAAAGTGAGCAATGCGGGTGAATTGAAAGTTTTACTTTCGGAAGCGCTTGGCGTGGATGTGATTGTTGAGAAGCGAAGGAGGGTTTTCATTTATAAAAATGCAAGGATTCACATTGATACTGTCAAGGGGCTTGGGAATTTCATTGAGTTTGAGGTGGTTGATAATGGCGGAGATGTTGTTGGATTGATGGATTTTTTGATTGATAAGTTTTCGTTGCGCGATGCTGAATTTGTAAGAGTTTCTTATTCGGATTTGCTAAAACAAAATCAGGTAAATAAATGAAGCGGTTAAAAATTTTCGTTCTGTTCGCTTTCGTTATTTTTTTATTTTCTGTCAATTTATACGCTCAACAATCGCTTAAGCCGAAGAATATAATTTTGATGATCGGCGATGGGATGGGACTTGCGCAGATAAGCGCAGGGAAAACATACAAGGGAAATTTAAATCTTGAAAAATTCAAAGTTGTAGGTCTTTTAACGACAAATTCTTGCGATGAATATGTGACTGATTCAGCAGCTGGAGCAACTGCTATGAGTACCGGCTATAAAACGAAAAATGTCGCAATTGGAGTTGATTGCAACGGTGAAAAGAGGGAGACGGTTCTTGAATATGCAAATAAAATCGGGAAGGCAACGGGTATAGTTGTCGTTTGCGCAATTACTCATGCAACGCCAGCTGCTTTTGTTGCGCATGTTCCAGATAGAAACATGCAGATTGAAATTGCAGAGCAAATAGCAAAAGAAGCGAACACAGACCTTTATCTTGGAACTGGCTGGGGTTGGTTTTTGCCTAAATCAAAAGGTGGAAGAAGAGAAGACGGACAGAATTTGATTGATACGATGAAAAATAGAGATTACACTTTTATTTCAAAGCCAGAGGAGTTTTATAACTTTAAATTTGATAAAGCAGGTAAAGTTTTAGGTTTATTTGCTGAAAATCATCCGCCATATGCGCCAGATAGAAAACCGACGCTTTCTGAAATGACGAAAAAAGCGATTGAGTTCTTATCAAGGGACGAAGATGGTTTCTTTCTTATGGTTGAGGGTTCTCAGATTGATTGGGCTGGGCATGCCAATGATAGCGAACAAATTTTAAAAGAAATGGCGGATTTTGATGAAGCAATTGGGGTTGCCCTTGAGTTTGCACAAAAAGATGGAAATACACTTGTCATAGTCACGGCTGACCATGAGACGGGAGGTTATGCTCTTGTTGGTGGCTCAGTGGCTGAGAAAAAAGTTGAAGGCAAATTCATCACGAAGAATCATACCGGGATAATGGTTCCGGTTTTCGCTTTTGGACCAGGAGCGGAGGCGTTCGCCGGCTTTGGAGATAATACATTGATCGGGAAGAAAATTTTTGAATATCTGAAAAAGTGATTAAATTTGCCAGCGAAGAGAGAAATTAATCTCAGAGAGGTGAAACTTAAATGAGCAAGTCGGCTAAGAAATCATCGGGAAAAAAGAGTAAGAAGGGAAGCAAAGTAAAACAGCTAAATGAAAAGTCAATTGAAATTTTACCCGTAATTGAATACGCAATTTACGAGGTTGATAAAATTTTTCAGAACCAAGGAGATAGGTTAACGGATGCCTATCTTGTCTCATCCCTCAAAGACCTTATAAGCGAAATAAAAGCAAAGTCATTTGAAAAGTTGCTTGAAGAGGTGAGAGGCGAGATGACAGAGAATTCCGATGTGATACATTGGAACATAGTTTCTCGGCTTGGCGATCATATTGAGTCGGCTGATTTAAATTATTCAGATAAAGATATTGTGAACGCAATTGATGGCTTGATTGATACGATAAAAATTCAAATGTCAAAGGAGGACCCGAGGGCTTATCTCTCTTTCCTTTCTGAGATAATGCGAGGTAGCGATGATTTTGAAAGAGGTGTGCAAAGGGACATTGATACAGACATTGATGACATTGATTTTGATGAGGATGAAGGATTTTAAAATTTTTCTTTGAACTTTTATGGGTTTTAAATGTGGTATTGTTGGTTTGCCCAATGTTGGCAAGTCAACTCTTTTTAATGCTTTAACATATTCAAGCGTTCCGGCTGAAAATTATCCCTTCTGCACGATTGACCCTAATGTTGGGGTTGTTCCAGTTCCGGACGAGAGATTGAAAAAACTGGGAGATGTTTTTAAACCAAAGCGTGGGATAACGCCAGCGGTTATAGAGTTTGTTGATATAGCTGGTCTTGTTAAGGGGGCAAGTAAAGGTGAGGGGCTCGGGAATCAATTCCTTGCTCATATACGAGAGGTTGATGCTATAATTCACATCGTCAGATGTTTTGAAGATGAAAATGTCGTCCATGTAAATGGAAGCATAGACCCAAGAAGAGATATTGAGATAGTTGAGACAGAGTTAATTTTGAAAGATATTGAGACAGTTCAGAAAAGAATTGAGAAGATTAGAAATGTCGCAAGAAGTGGCGATAAGAGGGCACAACATCAGCTTGAAATTTATGAAAGTTTGATTTCACATTTAAATGGTGGGAAATTTGCGCGCAGTTTTAAATATCACCCTGAGGATAAGCAAATAATTGATGAACTTCACTTGCTGACTGGAAAACCATTCATTTATGTTGCAAATGTTGATGAGGCGGGTTTAAATGGAAATAAATATGTTGATGAAGTTTTTTCAATAGCAAAAGAGGAAAATGTCCCGGTAGTTGTAATTTGTGCTAAGCTTGAAGCTGAGCTTGCGCAATTTCCAGAAAGCGAAAGGATAGAATTGTTAAAGGAACTCGGTCTTGAAGAATCTGGGTTGCAGAAGGTGGTCAAAGTTGGGTATGAAATTCTTGATCTTATAACTTTTTTCACCGGGAATGAAAACGAAGTTAGAGCTTGGGCGGTTAAAAGGGGGACGACTGCCTATGAAGCAGCTGGGAAGGTTCACTCCGATTTTCAGCGTGGTTTTATAAAAGCGGAGATAATGAGATGGGATGAACTTGTGAAGTTCGGTTCTGAACATGCACTTAGAGAACACGGATTGGTCAAGTTTGAGGGAAAAGAATATGTCGTTCAAGATGGGGATGTGATTTTATTTAGGTTTCAGGTTTGATTTTTGAAACTTTTGAATTTTCACCCTTCGTCTAAATTCAAAATGAAGTTTAAAACAAAATTTCAAAAGTGATATGAAAGCCAAATCGTTATTGTTTTATTTGCTTGTGCTTGCCCTTTTCATCGTTGCGGTTCATCCGATTTATTCGCAGAGGAAAGCTCAACCAGTTCGGGGTCAAGCGATTTTAAAATATGATACGAGTTTATATCGTGCTTTACAATGGCGTGAAATTGGTCCTTTTAGGGGCGGGCGGTCAATTGCTGTTGCTGGGCATCCGGCACAACCATTGACTTATTATTTCGGTGCGACTGGGGGAGGCGTCTGGAAAACTGAAGATGGGGGTTTTACTTGGGTTAATATCTCTGATGGTTTCTTCAAGACAAGTTCGGTTGGGGCAATTGCTGTTGCTGAATCCGACCCAAATGTAATTTATGTCGGGATGGGAGAAGCATGTTTGAGAAATAACATCTCAATCGGTGACGGTGTTTATAAGTCGGAGGACGCAGGAAAGACATGGAGAAATGTTGGACTTGCTGAGACGAAGGTTATTTCAAAAATTCGTGTTCATCCAAAGGATGCCGACATCGTCTATGTCGCTGCTCTTGGAAACCCATTTTCGCCATCAAAAGAACGCGGAGTTTATAAATCAACGGATGGGGGTAAAACTTGGAAGAAAGTTTTATATAAGGATGAAAAGACAGGCGCCGTTGACATTTCAATTGATCCAACAAATCCGAGGATAATTTATGCTGCGATGTGGGAAGTTTATAGGAATTTCTGGACGCTGTCAAGCGGAGGTCCAGGGAGTGGGCTTTGGAAATCAACAGATGGAGGAGAGACATGGTTTGAGATTTCAAATAATCCTGGCTTTCCAAGGGGAATAAAAGGTAAAATCGGCATCGCTGTGTCCCCGGCAAAACCAGGACTTGTCTGGGCACTTGTTGAAGCTGAAAATGGCGGTCTGTACAAATCTGAAGATGGTGGAGCGACATGGAGAAAAGTTAATGATGATAAACGTCTTTGGCAAAGACCGTTTTATTATATGCATGTTTTCGCTGACCCAAAGAATCCAGATGTAGTTTATGTTTTGAATGTTCAATTCTTAAAGTCAATTGATGGCGGTAGAACTTTTAACACAATTAGAACTCCTCACGTCGATCATCACGATTTGTGGATAAATCCGGAAAATCCGAAGATAATGATTCACGCAAGTGATGGTGGTGCTTCTGTGACTTTTAATGGCGGAGAGACATGGACAGAGCAGGATTATCCAACCGCTCAATTTTACCATGTCACGGTTGATAATCAATTTCCGTATTATGTCTATGGGGCTCAGCAAGATAACACAACGGTTGGAATTGCAAGCAGAACAACTGGAATGGGAATTGATAGAACTGATTGGTATCCGGTTGGGGGAGGTGAGAGTGGTTACATTGCTGTAAGACCTGACGACCCGAACATAGTTTATGCTGGAAGTTATGGCGGACTTTTGACAAGATATAATCATAGGACTAAAGAGGTTAAAAACATAAGTGTTTGGCCTGAGTCACCAATAGGTTCGGGAGCAAAGGACATCAAATATCGTTTTCAATGGACATATCCAATTGTGATTTCACCACATGATCCAAATGTTTTGTATGTAACTGGGAATCATGTTTTCAGAAGCACGGACGAAGGTATGAGTTGGGAAGTGATAAGCCCTGATTTAACGCGCAATGATACCTCAAAGATTGGTCCATCGGGTGGTCCTATAACGAAGGATAATACAACTGCGGAGTATTATTGCACAATTTATGCGTTTGCGGAATCGCCAGTTAAAAAGGGCGTTTTATGGGCTGGTTCTGATGATGGTTTAATACATGTTTCAACTGATAATGGGAAAACCTGGAGCAATGTCACACCGAAGGAATTGCCCGAATGGAGTTTGATCAGCATAATTGAGCCATCTCCTTTTGACGCTGGCACAGCATATGTCGCAGCAACGAAATATAAACTCGGCGATTTTAAGCCCTACATTTTCAAGACCACTGATTACGGTAAAACATGGAAGAAAATTGTCAATGGAATCCCTGATACGCATTTCACAAGAGTTGTCAGGGCAGATCCGAACAAGAGGGGAATTTTATATGCTGGAACTGAATTTGGAATTTATGTTTCATTTGATGATGGTGAAAATTGGCAGACACTGCAGTTAAATTTGCCTGTTTCACCGATTTATGATATCGCTGTTCATCCGCGCGAGAAGGATTTGGTCGTTGCAACGCATGGTCGTTCCTTCTGGATACTTGACGACCTTGAATTGCTTTATCAGCTAAGCGATGAAGTAGTCAAGTCGGATATTTATCTTTTCAAGCCAGCGGATGCTTACAGGATGCGTGGTGGGAGTTTCAGACAACCAGGGCTTACGCTCGGTCAAAATCCGCCAAATGGTGTCGTGGTTTATTATTATCTAAAGGAGAAGCCAAAAGATGAAGTTAAAATTGAATTTCTTGATGAGAAGGGGAATTTGATAAAGTCATTTTCAAGTAAGGAAAGACCCGAGATGGAAGGAGCGCCCGAGGAATTTGGATTTTTCTTCGGTCAGCAACAGCAACCAAGAGTTAACACAGAGCAAGGATTGAATAGATTTGTTTGGGATATGCGCTATCCCGATGCTGAGAACTTAAAAGACATACGGTTTTGGTCTTGGGGTGGAACCACAAGAGGTCCTGTGGCTGTGCCAGGGAAATATCAGGTTAAACTTACAGTTGGGGCGAAGTCATTTGTCCAGTGGTTTGAGATCAAAAAGGACCCGAGAATTTCAACTACAGATGAAGAATTTAAAGAACAATTTGAGTTGCTAATAAAGATAAGGGACAAGCTCAGCGAAGCAAACGGAACCGTGAATAAAATTAGGAGCATCGTCAAACAACTTGATGAGCTTGCGCAAAAATTGAAGGGAACTTCAAAGGAAGATGAAATTGATAAACTTATTAAGCAGTTGAAAGATAAATTGACAGCTATTGAGGGAGAGATAACACAAAATAAAGCGAGGAGTTCTCAAGATTTGCTTAATCATCCTGTTAAGTTGAACGGAAAACTCGCATCTCTTGCGAGCGCTGTTGCAAGTGCTGATTCAAAACCAACAAAGCAGATGTATGAAGTTTTTGATGACCTTTCAAAGCGACTTGATGAGCAGTTGAGGAAATTTAAAGAAGTGTATGATAAAGATATCCCAGAATTTAATCGTAAGGTCAAAGAACTTGAAATTCCAGCAATCATAATTGAGATGAAATAAATGGTTTTGTTTTTGGTCTTATTGATTACGATCGTTTCTTTCGCTCAGGATACAGTGAAGATATATTACTTGGGTGAAATTGAAGTCACCGCTTATCGTGCAGGTGGAGAAGTTTTAAATCTTCCCATGGCTGTTAGTTCAATTGATCGCGGTGATTTGGTTTTAAAAAGAATGGTTGGTTTATCTGATGTGTTAAATTCGGTTCCTGGTGTTCTTGCTCAAAGTAGAGCCGGGGCTTCGGATGTGAGATTAACAATTCGGGGCTTCGGCTCTCGTGGTTTTGGAGATAAGTCAAACGCAGCAACGATCAGAGGAATTAAAATACTTGTTGACGGATTCCCGGAAACTGAGCCGGATGGAAGAACTTCACTTGACTTCGTTGATTTGCTCATAACCGAGCGAATTGAGGTTATAAGGACTAACACATCTACTTTATTTGGCAATGCTTCGGGCGGTATCATTAATTTTGAAACCCCCAGGGTGGCGAAATCTTTCTTTGAGTTGAATGGCGTTGCTGGAAGTTTTGGTTTAACACATAGCAATGTCAAAATTGGGCTTAGATCAAACGGTGTGGAATTTTTGCTTACTGGGACGGGACTTGATTTTGCTGGTTGGCGTGAGAATAGTTCCACGAGGAAAAGGCAGGTTTATTCAACTTTGAAATTTAAACCATCAAGTACCACTCAATTTAAACTTATCACTGGTTTCTCATCGCATCTATTTTATATTCCTGGACCGCTGACATACGAACAATTCACCAAAAGCCCATCCATCGCAAATGAACTTTATCTTTTGAGAAAGGAGCGAAGATACAATCGGGTTGGTAAGATGGGCATAAATTTTACGACATCTTTGAATCAAAATCATAATTTTGACTTGCGTCTTTATTTTGAGCCGAAGGTTTTGCAAAGGTCCGAAAGAAATACATTTCGTGATTTCAATCGTTATTTCTTTGGAGGTGGCTTTTCTTATCAATACTTCAACGATGAGGCAAAGTTTAAGCCAAAGTTGGTTCTCGGATATGACGATTCCTATCAAGATGGGACAATTTTATTTTACAATCTTGTTAACGGAGAGCGTGGTGACTCTTTGAGGACAAATAAAAGGGAAGGCGGGAGAAGTGGTGGCTTTTTCATCCGGTTTGAGATTCAACCATTTGAGAAAGTTTTCCTTGCCGGTAGCGGTAGATATGACTTTCAGAAATATATAAGTGAGATTTATCCTGCAGGGGCTAAAATTAAAACGATGCGCGATATTTTAGATCTTAAACATTTCACACCGTCGCTTTCAATTCTTTTAAAGGTCAATGAAAATAACACTGCTTATCTAACACTAAGCGGTGGTGTTGAAGCACCAGCTTTCAACGAAGTTGACCCACCACCTGAATTGAAAAATGTTTCTTTAAATCCACTCTTGAAGCCAATGGCTTCACAAACATATGAACTTGGTTTTAAAGGTTTGGGCTTGTTTGATGTGTCACTTGTTAGAAGTTTTATGTATTCATTTTCATTTTTTAGGATTTTGGTGAAGAATGAAATCGTCCCATATGAGAATGGGAAGTGGTTTTTCTCTGCTGGTAAATCAGAGAGGAAAGGAATTGAAATTAGTACAAGGGTGGATTTTAAATTCGTTAACTGTAATTTTGCTCTAACATATATTGATGCGAAGTATTTAGAGTATGAGAACGACCTTGGAAATCACTCTGGCAAAACCGTCCCTGGGATTCCAAAGCTTTGGTGGAATGCGAATTTAAATTTTAATTTCAAACCCTTCGTTTTAAACGCTGAAATAATTCATTCGGGGAGATATTTCGCGGATGATTTGAATGAAATCATGGTTTCAAGTTATACAATTTTAAACTTTTCTATTTTAGCTCAGTTCAAAATCTTCGGTGTTGATTTGCTAATTCGGGGCGGGGTAAATAATCTCACTGATGAAAAATACATATCTTCAGTTTTTGTAAATCCAGGGAGGGAAATTCCATATTCGTTCATTGAGCCAGGACTTCCGCGAAATATCTTTGGTGGCGTCTCAGTTAAATACACCATTGATTAAAAGTCCTGCCTTTTGATAATTTCCCATAAATTTTTAAAATTTCCCGTAAAGCGAATTAAGGAAATTGTCAACAAAAGGAGAACACCGCTATGAAGAAACTGGGGCTATTTTTTCTGATTCTATCATTAATGGCTCCTGCTAATCCTTCCTTGGGTCAAGGTTTCAGGGCTGAGCAAATGGAAGGTGAATTTTCAAAGTATTTTAAAAAGACGATTTCATTTTTTGATTATTCAGCGATTGTTTCAAAAGAAATTGTCGTTGAGCCAAGCGATACCGTCAGAAAAAAGTTGGCAGAATTTGTGTCTACCCAAATCAAACTCCCAAGATTTTATTGGGAATCGTTGCCCGAGACGACAGTTTCAGTTTTTAAGCAAGTTGTGAGCGAGAAGAAATACTCTTCCATTGAAGAACTTTCATCAGATGTTCAAAATTATGTTGCGCCAGAGCTTATCAAGATACTTGACATAAGTAAAGAAATGAGGGCTCTTTCTCTTGTGAGCGAAGCGGACAGAGAAAAATTTATCTCTACAAAAGCAAAAACACTTGGGATTGATGCGCAGAAAGTTGAGAAAGTTATGAACTCCGGTTATGTGGTTGTTCCGTTTATTGATGTGGCAAAAATTAGAAGAGACACGGTCGTTGTAAAAAACAAAGAGTTTCGTGTCCCAGGTGTAAGGGCTACTATTGATGGAGGGTTGGCAATTTACAGGGTCAAGTTTAAAGATAATCAATATTCAATTGTTTTCGCTTACGAGATAAGGGCGAAAAATCCGTATGTTGTTTTTGTTTCAACCTCGGATTACAAGGCGAAAATTTCACCTCAAGATTCCGCTTTTATTGTCGCTTGTTCTGGACTTGTGAGAAGTTTTGATATGGCTTTGAGGGAAATTTTTAAACTTTCAGCTCCGGTGGTTGAAGCAAGTTTTAATAGTGTAAAGCTTGATCTCGGTAAAAGAGAAGGTGTTTTGATTGATGATGGCTTTGACATTTATGAGTTTGTTGAAACAAAAACTGGGGAGATCAATAAGAAAAATGTTGGGTTTGTTCGTGTGAGCAAGGTCGCAGATAATAGACACAGGAAGGAATATAGCAGTGCCCAGATAATAATTGGTTCAATTTTCGGTTCAGATGTGATACAGAAAGGGATGTTGGCTGAGGAAAGACCGAGATTTCCATTTGATTTTGTTTTTGGTTTGAATGCTTTCCCTGTGAAGGTAAGTTCTGTTGATATCCCGCCATCCGCTTTCCCACCATCCGCTGATGTTAAGGATACGATTAAAATAAAAAAGGTTTCTCCTTTTGCATATGCTGGACATTTTGATATAAATGTAAATTTTGGGAAAGCGATCAACAAAAGCCAGCTTTGGTTTGTTTTGTCAGCAAATGTTGGTTTGCTCCCGCTTGATGTCAATTTCTTCGGAAATGATGTTAAGAGCGGTCTTTATGGTAATTTTTCAATCGGATTGATGAAGAAGGTTTATTTCAGGCGTCTTTCGGTTGCGTTTGGAAGTAGAGTTGGGGTGGCGAATTTTAAGTTCAGCGCAAAGGAAAGCAGTGGCAGGGATACAATTGAGTATGCGTTAAGTCCTAGGAAATGGTTATTGCATGGGGGTGTGGGGGCTGGGATTGAGTTTGTAATAAATCCCGACTTGAATATCGGTGTTAAGGGTTTGTATTTGCTTTCGGAGAGCACGAACAGATGGACATTTTTGAAGAAAATTGGAGATGATGAGAAAAGGTGGGTGGTTAATTTTGATTCGCCTGTTTCAATGTCGGGGTTTTCATTTAAAGTGTATTTTAACATAAGCATAAAAAATTTCGCCAAGGTGCGAAAGTTTGAGGATTGAGAATGGCGATAATCTCAACCAATTGGTTAATATCAGCCAGGGTTTCATCCCTGGCTTTATTTTTTTATCGTTTTTAAAAAGGATTTTAAAATGGCACGGGGTTTGATTTTATTTTGTGAGTTTCAAAATAAAAAATTTGTCATATGCCAGAAAAGGTTCAAGCACAACAGGTTCAAACTCCGCAAGAACAAGCAGTTCCGCAGAAAAGCGGTAAAAAAACTATTTTCTTCGTCGCTATACCTATTGTTTTGCTTCAAATTGTGATCGCTTATCTTCTCGTGCTTGATCTGAACTCAAAGACGAATTCGCAGAGCGATAAAAAGGACGAGAAAGCTAAAACACAAGCGGTGGATAAAAAAATTGGGGATGAGTATAAAATAAACGAATCGGAATATGTGATTTCACATCCGGAGTTTCTGTTCGTCGTTAAGGATTTAATCGTGAACCCTGCTGGAACGGGTGGATTAAGATATTTGCTCACAAGCGTTGGGATAGAGGTGACGAATGAAAAGGCGTTTGCTGAAATTCAAAGTAAAGAGGTCATAGTGAATGACATATTGATAAATGTTCTGTCAAGCAAGACGCTTGAAGAGTTGAGCGATGTGACGAAGAGAAAAGATTTAAGACGGGAGATAGCTAAAAAGGTTGATGAGATTTTAACTCAAGGGAGAGTTCAAAATGTTTATTTCAGCAAGTTTATAATTCAATAAAAGTTAATTTCTCCGATGCCAGAGATTTTATCTCAGCAGGAAATAGACAGTTTACTTGCGGGTTTAACCGCTGGGAAATCGCCAGGGGAGATAATTTCAAAGCGTGAGCAGAAGGAAGTTGTGCCGTATGAATTTCGGCGCCCGAGTAGGGTTTCAAAAAATCAAATAAGGACGATACAAACGATTCATCAAAGTTTTGCGGAGATGCTTGGCTATCATTTGACGAGCCGACTTCAGACGCCAGTGACAATTCAAGTTGAAAACATTGATCAACTTTTTTACTCTGAATATATCCTTTCAATAGAAAAGCCAAGCGTTATATTTATTTTAAGTGCTGGCGAAGGTAAAGGCGATATAATTTTTGAGCTCGGAATTGAACTCAGTTTCGTTTTGATAGAAAGATTGCTTGGAGGAAGTGGGGTTAGTGCTTTTGACGGAAAGAAAAAAATGACAAGGGCTTTAACACAGATTGAACAAAGTTTAATTCGCGGTATAATTGAGCGTTCTTGCACAGAGCTTGAAAAAGCATGGAGCGTGGTTGACACATACAAATTCAAGATCTCAAAGTATGAAAGCGACCCGGATATAGTTCAAATCGCCCCGGCAAGTGAGATCGTGCTTGTGATTTCGTTTATCGTTTCGCTTGCGGATAAAAGCTTCAGAATGAGCATGTGTTATCCCGTTTTTGTGATTGAGGACTCGCTCTCCAAGATGACGCTCCAAAAATTTATGGGGGTTAAAAGGCAAACACCCGAGGAATATTCAAAATACATCGCCGAAAGGATAAAGACGACGAAAGTTCCAGTATCAGTTGAACTCGGTCAAGCGGAGATAAGCATTGAGGAAATTTTGAATTTAAATGTTGGTGATGTAATCCTTCTTAACACCGGGGTTGATTCTGAGGTAAAAATTTTCATCGCTGGGAAACTAAAACTTTATGGCAAACCTGGGGTTTTCAATGGGAAAAAAGCGGTAAAAGTGACAAGAATTTCAAACAATGAGGAGTAAGGCAATGGAAAAGGAGACAGGGAAAATGGAAGTTCAAAACGCCGAGTTTCAAAATCTTGAAAATATCCAAAGCGAAAGAACGGGCGATGAAAAAGTTGTTAACAATCGGCTTGAGATTTTGCTTGATGTTTTTTTGCCTGCTTTTTTACTTCTTCTTTCGGTCGTTGGAGTTGGAGCAAATCTCGCACAAACTGGTTTCGTTTTCACATTTGAGCCGTTGAAGTTTGATTTTGAGAGATTAAACCCAGCAAGTGGGATAAAGAAGATTTTGTTTTCAAGAAGAAGTTTTTTTGAATTGGTAAAAGGGTTTTTCAAGGTAGGCGTCGTTGGTTTTGTTGCGTTTTTGACTTTGAAAAGTATGGTTGATGATGTTGTGGTTCTCATTGATTCCGACATCAAAGGGATAGCTGATTTTATCGTTAGGTCTGGTTTTTCATTGTTATGGAAGACGGCGGTTATTTATTTGGTCTTGGCTATGTTTGATTTTTCTTTTCAGAGATGGGAATATGAAAAGGAGTTAAGGATGACGAGGCAGGAAGTGAAGGAAGAATTGAAGGAGCTTGAAGGTTATCCGCTTGTCAAGGCGAGAATAAGAAGAAAGCAGAGGGAAATTGCAAGGATGAGGATGATGCACAATGTCGCAAAGGCAGATGTTGTGATCACAAACCCGACACATATAGCGGTGGCTTTGAAGTATGAACCAAAAAAGATGAAAGCGCCGAAAGTAGTTGCTAAAGGGATGAACCTTATAGCAGAGCGAATAAAAGAAATAGCACGGAAAAACAATGTTCCAATCGTTGAAGATAAACCTTTAGCTCAAACGCTTTTCAAAATAGTTGATGTTGACGAGGAAATACCACCACAATTGTACAAAGCAGTTGCAAAGGTTCTTGCTTATGTATTCAGGTTGAAAAATAAAAGCTCTAAAGTTTTAGTATGAATCAGGGAAATGGGATTTTAAATGCTTTGGGTAGAAATACCGATGTTTTGCTTGCTGTAGCGGTGGTTTCAATACTTGTTTTTATGATTTTACCGCTTCCACCGTTTCTTTTGGATATATTGATTGCATTGAATATCACGCTTTCAATTGTGGTGCTTTTAATTTCAATGTATATAACAAGTCCGCTTGAACTTTCCGTTTTCCCGGGGCTTTTGTTGATTTTGACACTTTTCAGATTAAGTTTAAATGTCGCATCAACGAGGTTGATACTTGGCGATGGATATGCCGGGAAGATAATTTTTGCTTTCGGTTCATTTGTCGTCAAAGGGAATTATGTCGTTGGATTTATCGTCTTTATAATTCTTGTGATAATTCAATTCGTCGTGATAACCAAGGGAGCCGGTAGAATAGCTGAGGTTGCTGCGAGATTCACTCTTGACGCAATGCCTGGGAAACAGATGAGCATTGATGCTGATTTAAACGCTGGCATAATAACAGAAGAAGAAGCGAGAAGGCGAAGGGAAATGATACAAAGAGAGGCGGAATTTTACGGAGCGATGGATGGAGCAAGCAAGTTCGTCCGTGGCGATGCAATTGCTGGATTAATAATAACCGTTGTGAATATCGTAGGCGGGTTGATAATTGGAGTGCTTCAGCGTGGTATGACTTTTCAAGAGGCGCTACAAACCTACACACTTCTTACAATAGGTGATGGGCTTGTCTCGCAGATACCGGCGTTGATAATTTCTGTCTCCGCTGGAATGGTCGTCACAAGAAATGCGTCCGGAAATCAGTTTGATGTTGAACTTAAAGGTCAAATCTTTCAGCGACCGAAAGCACTTTTAATCGCTTCCGGTGTTCTCGCCTTTTTCGCAATTGTCCCCGGTCTCCCGATGTTTCCTTTTCTTGTGCTTTCTGTTGTTAGCGGTGTAGCTGGATATTTGGGCACAAAATTGGAGAAAGTTAAAGTCACAGTTCAAGAAGTAAAACCACAAAAGCAAACTTTGCAACAGGAAGAGAAAGTTGAGAAGTTGATTCAAGTTGATCCAATTGAAGTTGAAATTGGTTATGGTTTAATCCCGCTTGCAGATGAGGAGCAAGGTGGAACTTTGTTCAAGAGGATAATAGGTATAAGAAAACAGCTCGCACTTGAACTTGGAATCATCGTTCCACCTGTAAGGGTCAGGGATAATATACATCTTCAGCCAAATGAATATGTCATTAAAATTCGTGGGAATAAAGTCGCTTCTTGGGAGGTTAAACCTGGTTTTTATCTTGCGATGAATCCGGGGACAGCAGAGGGCGAGATCGGTGATGGAATTAAAGTTAAAGAACCAGTTTATGGTTTTGACGCTTATTGGATTCCGCCTCATAGAAAAGAAGAGGTTGAGGTTTTGGGATATACCGTTGTTGAGCCAGTATCTGTAATAGCGACACATTTAATTGAAATTTTGCGGAGAAATGCGGGCAAAATTTTGAGCAGGCAAGATGTTAAGGTGTTAATTGATAGTTTGCGTGAGGATTATCCAGCGCTTGTTGAAGAGATAAACGCTGAAACTTTGCCAATAGGTACAATTCAAAAGGTTTTGCAAAATCTTCTCGGCGAAGGGATACCCATTCGTGATATGGTCACTATACTTGAGGCGTTACTTGATTATTCAAGGGTTACAAAAAATGTTGATGTGTTGACCGAATATGTAAGGCACTCGCTTTCCGAAACGATTGCACGGCTTTATCAGGACGATAACGGCGTGATTCACGCCATACAGCTTGATCCGAGAATTGAGGAGATAATTACGCAGGCGTTACAGCAGGGTGCTTCGCAGACACAGACGCTTGGTTTACCGCCGAATTTAGTCCGTGCAATCAACAATTCAGTTGAAGAGAATGTTGAAATTGCCAAAGGGCTTGGATATGCGCCCGTTGTGATTTGTTCGGCGACCGTTCGTCTTTACTTTTATAGGTTGATACATTCAAGCTTTCCAGATGTCAGCGTAATTTCATACACTGAACTTCCCACAGATGTTGATATTGAAATAATCGGGCGGATAAAAATTAACAACGGGGCTTAAAAATTTCTTTTTTAGGTGTTTTTGATTATTTTTATGACGGAGTTAAAAATAAATTTGATTTCTCAATGGATCGTCTTTGGGCTCCCTGGAGGGCTAAGTATATTGAAAGTTTTTCAAATGAAGAATCCAAGGGAAAAGAATGCCTCTTTTGTGAGAAAGCCAAATCAAACGACGATGAAAAAAATCTTGTTCTCTTCCGAGGTGAAACCTGCTACATCATAATGAACCTTTTCCCCTACAATTCAGGACACATAATGGTCGTCCCTTACAAGCACACTTCAAGTTTTTCATCTCTAACGGAAGAAGAGATGCTTGAATTGATGAAAGTTATAAAAAAAGGTATTTCAGCTCTTGAAATCGCCTTAAAACCTCATGGTTTTAATATCGGGGTTAATCTCGGGCGCGTCAGCGGGGCTGGGATTGAGGACCATATACATTTCCATATAGTCCCAAGGTGGAACGGCGACACTAACTTTATGCCCGTGATTTCAGAGACGAAAGTTATATCCGAGCTTTTATCGGATACATATAAAAAAATTAAAAACGCCCTTGAGAAGGTTTCTGATTAAACCGAAAGGTTTAAAGATTCATCCAAATTGTGAAGTCAAAAGCAAAATTTAGGAACTACTATGTTGAGGTCAAAATTGTCTCTTTTAGCGCTTTTCCTTGCCGGAATCTTTCTAATTTCCGGTTGCACAAAGGAATCGGAATTAACCTCTCCTTTGACCAGCGCTGACAAGGAAGCGATCAAACAAAATAATTGAAAGTGACGATTTCATTTCAGGCGCTGATGTTGCTTTAAACGATGGGACATATTTACCGCCGAATTTTGAGTTTGGTTCGCTTTCAAAGGAATTTTATCCTTTGAGGTGGGGCAGAGTTGTTAAGAAGGTCACCAAGGATTACAATTACGAGCAGGTGAATGATACTCTTGTCATTGTCACGATAACAAGGACGGTTGAATCAGATCTGAAAATCGCTGGGTCTTACACGCAGGGGAAGACAACGCCAGATACCGTTATAACCAAGCCATTGACTGAGGTATTCACCCGCAAGGTTCAAGTTGTAAAGAAAGAAAACGCTGACGCTCCAAATGCCAGGAAGTGGAGAATATGGGCTGTTTCGCTTGTCCAGGGTGGAACTCAAAATTCAAACATAACTATCAAGAAAATAACTTTGACATTACCAGATGGTAATACTATTGAGGTTACCGATCCGTTGAATCAATTTTATCGCCCCGGTTTCTTGGGTAGGCATGGAGTTCCATCATTTAAC
>Ga0209143_1000441_pt1 | contig 20207 bp, 15 predicted proteins | sample FaiFalFF_MnMetaG_3_FD_184739 | JGI IMG/M metagenome (GOLD analysis project Ga0209143, IMG submission 184739) | Freshwater microbial communities from Yellowstone National Park, Wyoming, USA - Fairy Falls B (FF_Mn_B) MetaG (SPAdes) (version 3) | ecosystem: Environmental > Aquatic > Freshwater >...
TTCGAGTGGGGCATGTATCTCGACAAGGTACTGGGAAACCCGGACGAACTCCCTGAAATGTTCGAGATGTCCTGGATCGGCGACAACGGTGATCCTGACAACTTCCTGTTCATTCTCCTGAGCGGCGATGCCTGGCCGCCGAACGGCTTCAACATGGGCTATTACAAGAACGAGCAGGTCGACGAGCTCCTGCGGCAGGCACAGCGTCTCAACGATCGCGCCAAGCGCGAGCAGTTGTATCAACAGGCGCTCAAGCTGCTCGTCGAGGATGCTCCGTGGGCCTGGATCGACCACGAGACGCAAATCGTGGCGATGAAGAAGTTCATCCAGGGCTTCAAGCTGCATCCGACCGGCGTGTTCCGGTTCCAGAACGTGACTCTGGCGAGCAGCTGACGGGGGATAATCGACGCTGTGCTGCTTCTGTGCAGGCTTCATCGAACAGCTCGGGGTGGGGCAGGTCGGCGCTCACCCCGAGCCGATCCGCGTGAGAGGGCGAAGGCGGCATGGTCGCGTTTCTGATCCGTCGCATCCTCGGACTCGTCCTGGTCTGGCTGGGTGTGACGATCCTGGTTTTCTCCATCATGCACCTTGCACCCGGCGATCCAGCCATGATCATTCTCGGGCCGAAGGCGACGGCGGAATCGCTGGCTCGCCTCCGTCATGAACTGGGACTCGACCGACCGCTGCCGGTCCAGTACCTGCGCTGGCTCGGAAACGTCCTGCAAGGCGACTTCGGACGATCCCTCCAGCTCAAGCGGGACGTCTCCGAGTTGCTCTGGACGCGTTTTCGAGCCACCGCTTTGCTCGCGACAGCAGCGACCGTGATCGCTGTCGCGATCGGCTTGACCGCTGGTGTTGTCTCGGCGACCCGGCAATACAGCGTCTGGGACCGCGCGGCGATGCTCTTGGCCTTGCTCGGTTTCTGCCTTCCCGTCTTCTGGCTCGGTTTGATCCTGCAGATTGGACTGGCCTATCGGCTGCCGGTCTTCCCGGTCTCTGGGATGAATGCGCCGGGCCAGTCCGGGTTCCTCGATACGCTACATCATCTCGTCCTTCCGGCAGTCACGCTGGGTATCGGCCCTGCTGCCGTGATCGCCCGAATGACCCGCTCGAGCGTGCTCGAGGTCATCCGACAGGACTTCGTCCGGACGGCGCGCGCGAAGGGACTGGCCGAGCGTGTCGTGATCCTTCGGCACGTCCTCCGCAACGCGCTCATCCCGGTCCTGACCATCGTCGGTCTCCAGGTCGGCTACCTCTTTGGTGGCGCGGTGCTCGTCGAGATGGTCTTCTCGTGGCCCGGCCTCGGGCTTCTCATGGTCAACGGCATCCTGGCGCGCGACTTTCCGGTTGTCCAGGGTGCAGTGCTGATCGTCGCGACGACGTACGTGCTCGTCAATCTTCTGGTCGACGTGCTGTACACACTTGTGGATCCGCGCGTCCGAACGTGAGAGCGTGGAACGATGGAGACGGTAAAAGCGCTTCCACTCACAAAGAGCCGACGAGCGTCCCTGAGCGCCTGGCAGCGGTTCCTCAAAGACCGCTGGGCTGTCGCAGCGCTCCTGTTCCTGGCCGTTCTCGCTGTCGTTCTCGTTGTCGGTCCGGCCGTCGCGCCCCACGATCCCCTCAAGACCAACCTGGGGATGCGACTGAAACCCCCCGGTACACCAGGGTATCTTCTCGGTACCGACGAGCTCGGCCGCGACGTGCTGAGCCGGCTCCTGTACGGCGCGCGCCCCTCCATCGGTGTCGGGTTCGCTGCCGTCGGGGTCGCCATGCTCGTCGGTGTGCCGATCGGGCTTCTAGCTGGCTACTTCGGTGGACTTCTCGATACCGTCGTCTCCCGTATCGTCGACGTGCTGCTCGCCTTCCCGTACGTGCTCCTCGCTATCGCGATCGTCGCTGCGCTCGGCCCCGGCCTCTTCAACGCGATGTTGGCGGTCGGGATCGCCGGTGTGCCCTACTATGTCCGCATCGTCAGGGCGAGCGCACTCGCGCTCCGTGACCAGGAATTCATCCAAGCGAGTCGCGCGCTCGGTGCCGGCCACGGACGCATTCTGTTCCGTCACGTCTTACCGAATGCCTTGTCACCGTTGATCGTGGCAGCGACACTCGACGTGGGTTGGATGATCACGGCGGCCGCCGGTCTGAGTTTCCTGGGGCTCGGTGCGCAGCCTCCGCAGCCGGAGTGGGGCGTCATGCTGAGCGACGGGCGACAATACGTCGGTGTCGCTCCCCATCTCGCGCTGTTGCCCGGTTTCGCCATCTTCAGCGTCGTTCTCGCCCTGAACCTGGTCGGCGATGGCTTGCGGGATGCGCTCGACCCGCGGCTACGCGGTGTGACGGCGCAGGAATGAGAAAGGAGCGGAGACGATGCAGCCCTCGACCTTTTCGATCGTTGCGGTCGATCTGGCGACCGGTGAACTGGGAGTCGCTGTCGCCTCCAAGTTCCTCGCCGTCGGTGCCGTCGTCCCCTGGGCGCGTGCCGGCGTCGGCGCCGTCGCCACCCAGTCCTATGCGAACGTCTCCTACGGGCCGACCGGCCTCGAGCTCATGGCAGCTGGCTATTCGGCTAGCGAGACGCTCGATCGTCTTCTCGCCGACGACCCGGAACGCGAGTTGCGCCAGGTCGGCATCGTCGATGCGCGCGGCGGCACGGCGACCTTCACCGGGAGTGCCTGTCACGCGTGGGCCGGCGGCCGTACGGGGCCAGGGTACGCCGTACAGGGAAACATCCTCACCGGCCCGGAAGTGGTCGACGCCATGGCCCATGCCTTCGAGACGACCGAGGGCCCACTGGCAGCGCGTCTTCTGGCAGCACTGGCGGCTGGCGACGCAGCGGGAGGAGACCGGCGTGGGAAACAATCCGCTGCGCTCCTCGTCGTCAAGGAGCGCGGTGGCTACGGCGGCTACACCGATCGCTTCATCGACCTCCGGGTCGACGATCATCCCGAGCCAGTCGCTGAACTCCAGCGTCTGTATGGAATCTGGCACCTCTATTTCGAGAAGCCGAAGCCCGAAGATCGCGTCCCGCTCGAAGGTGCCGTGCTCGTCGAGCTCCAGGAGCTCATGTGCGCTCTCGGCTACTACCAGGGACCGGTGCACGGCCAGTGGGACGAGGCTACGCGCCGCGCTTATGCCACGCTCATCGGCAACGAGAACTTCGAGGAGCGGATCCCGCTCGATGCCGACTGGATCGACCGGGCTGTCCTCGAGTACCTGCGCGACCTCGCTCGCCGGCGGCAGGGGTGATCGGTTCGGGCTGGCGGCCTGGTTGCTCCTTCACCTCTCGTCTCCACTCGGAGTACCGGTGTCTCACCACAGGCCGCGCCGCCGCACGTACCAGATGCCCAGCGCGAGCAGGGCTAAGAGAGCGCCGACGAAGACGAACCAGCCCCAGCGGCTCTCGGAACCGGGGATCCCGATGAAGTTGACCCCCCACAGCCCCATCACGATCGAGACGACGCCGAAGAGGCTGGCGAGCACGGTGAGGCGACGGATACCGATCTCGGTACGGGCCTCGCGCCGGAGCCGGTAGGCCTCGATCGCCCCGTCGATGTAGTCGCACACGGCCGTAGCCGTCTCGATCGCCTCTCGCTGGTTCGTGATCACGTCCTCGAGCATCGGTGCTTCAGCGGGAAAGTGACGCGCCAGGCGGCGGAGCACTTCCTGTTGGGCTACTCCCAGGCGCCGTACCGCCAGGAGATCGCGGCGCAGGATGATGAGGCGCTCCAGCGTGACCAGGCTCTGGAGCTCGTCGTCGGGGTCGAGCTGCTCCTCCAGCTCCTCGGCCAGCTCGGCGCTCCGCAGCGTCACGGCCAGGTGCTCGTCCACCAGTGCGTCGATCGCCAGCGCGGCCAGCCGCGGCCCGCTCGCTTCCGGGTCGTGCAGTGCGTCGCGGAGGCGGTTTTCGATGGAGCCGATCGGTGCGCGATGAGTCGTGAGGAGGTAACGCTCGCGGATCAGGAAGCCGACCGGACTCGCGTGGAGGCGTGGCTCGTCTCCTTCCTCGAGCCGAAGCGCGAAGAGGATGACGATGGCACCACCGTCCGGCAGCAGGTCGAGTTTCGGCATGCGCGCTGGCTGAAGGAGATGCTCGATGTTCAACGAGCCGAGCGAGAACTCATCGTGGAGGAGCGATACCGCCGTCGTGTCCGGCGAAGCGATATCGATCCACCGAATGGTCGTCTGCGCGAGGTCCTGGGGGAGCTCGCTGACCGCTTGCCCACCCGCCGTCCAAGCCCGGACAGTGAGCCGGTGCGGCTCGAGGATGCGCGCTTCGTCCTCACCCGTCAGCCGCCACGTCCCAGGTGCCAGCCGCCGCTTCATCAGCCGGAGCCGGGGCAGCCGCAGAAAGCTCCGTGCCGGTACGGAACGCGCTCGGTCTGCTGTCTCGACTGCTCCCATGACACGCCCACTCCTCGGCATGCACCGGGCCCGTCCTCGCGCTCAGCATACGCCAGGTTCACCAGCGGGAGGAGAGTCGGTGGTCCGGAGACCGCGATGGCCTCTCACTCGGGACGACGGTGGTGCTGAGGGCTTGACACCGGCACGAAGTGGTTCTAACATCCTAACCATACAGGGTCGTAGGGATCGGACATCGACGAGCGAGGTGACCACGGCCTGAGCGGTTCGCGCTCTGCGTAACGTAATCTGGCGCTACATCGACAAAGTCGAAGCGGCCGATGACCGGACCGTCCGCTTCCACATGAGCAAACCGTCGACGGTCGTCGAGCGGTATGTCCTCAAGTTGCGCATTGTCTCGACAAAACAGTATGGAGACCTGGCCAAGAAGGTACAGGATCTCTTCGCCGCTGGTAAAGACATGGACTCCCCCGAGGACACGGCGCTCTTGGATGAAATCAAGAACTTCCGACCGCAGCAGATTCTCGCCAGTGGACCATTTCAATTCGATTACGGCAGCATCACGAACTCGCAACTCACGCTCGTCAAGAACCCCAACGGCGTCAACGCGGACCAGGTTCTATCCGACCGGCTCGTGATCTACAACGGCGAAACACCCGACGTCACCCCGTTGGTCCTGGCCGGCGATGTCGATTACGCTACCCACGGTTTCCCGCCGGCAACGGAAAAGGCCTTCCAGCAACAGGGACTCCGCATCATCCGACCGCCGGTCTACTCTGGTCCCGCCCTCCTGTTCAACCTCGACAAACTTCCGGAGTTCCGCGACAAGCGCGCTCGCCAGGCGCTTGCCTACGCGATCGATCGCGCCCAGAACGGGACGGTCGCCTTGGGTGACTCCGGAAAAGCGGTCAAGTATATGGCCGGCTTTTCCGACATCCTGGTTCCCGACTGGATCGCTCAGGCCGATCTCGCCAAGCTGAATACCTACGACCACAATCCCGATCGGGCGGCGGAACTCCTGCAACAAGCTGGCTGGCGCAAGAACGGTGACACCTGGCAGACCCCCGAAGGAAAGAACGCCGAATACGAACTCCTCTTCCCGGCAGAGTACGCTGACTGGTCAGCCAGCGCCCAGAACGTCGCCGATCAGTTGACTCGCTTCGGCATCAAAGTCGCGCCGCGCAGCGTGACGTACTCCCAGCAACCGATCGAGGTCGATAAGGGGAACTTCCAGCTCGCCATTCAGGCCTGGGGATCGACCACTAACCCGCATCCTCACTTCGCCTTCGTCCAGGACCTCTTCACGCACAATATCCCCATCGCCGCCAACCAGGGCGGCCGCGGTATGGGCTTCGAACTGAAGCAAAAGACCGATATCCTCGGTGAGGTCGACCTGGAGCAGCTGGTCGTGGATGCCGGGCTCGGGCTCGATGCCGAGATGCAAAAGGCCAACGTCACCAAGGTCGCCCTCGCGTTCAACGAACTCCTCCCCATGATCCCGCTTTTCGAGCGGTACGGAAACAACCCGGTCCGCGAGGGGGTGCGTGTCCAGCCCTGGCCACCCGACAACGACCCGATCTATCTCAATGCCTCGTACGGCGACAATTTCGCGGTCATGATGATCTGGACGGGTCGTCTCAAGCCCGTGTGATCGAGCCGCGTCGTCGCCCACTGCGAGGATGGTCTCCCCTCGCAGTGGGCGCTCCAAACAGGATCAGGAGTCGCGTCTACCATCTCGAGAGGACTCGGTGAGCGATGCCATCCCCGATCGAAGCCGTCATGGTCGGTGCCGGTAACCGCGGAACACTCGCCTACGGAGCGTATGCCAGGCGACTTCCCTGGGATCTACGCTTCGTGGCAGTCGCGGAACCGAACGACGAGCGCCGTCTCCGCTTCGCCAGCGAGCACGGCATTCCGCCTGAACGTCAGTTTCGTTCCTGGCAGGAACTCGCTGAACGGCCGCAACTGGCCCCAGCCCTCGTCAATGCCACGATGGACCGCGACCATTACCCCAGTACGATCGCTTTCCTCGAAGCCGGCTACCATGTCCTGCTCGAAAAGCCGATGGCGACGACCCCTGAGCACTGCATCGCGCTGGTCGAGACCGCGCACCGCCACGGTCGGCTACTCCAAATCGCTCATGTCCTCCGCTATGCGCCCTTCTTTCGTACGATCTACGATCTGGTGCACAGTGGTCGCCTCGGGGAGATCGTTTCGCTCGACTGGCGTGAGAATCTCTCCTACTATCACTTCGCGCATAGCTTCATCCGCGGCAACTGGGCCAATACCGAGCGGACGAGCCCGATGATTCTCACCAAGTGTTGTCACGACCTCGATCTCCTGGTGTGGATACTCGATCGGCCCTGCGAGCGCCTTGCCTCCTTCGGCTCACTGACTCACTTCACTTCGGCGAAGGCCCCACCAGGCGTTCCCGACCGTTGCCTGGACGGTTGCCCGATCACCGACGAGTGTCCTTACTTCGCCCCCCGCATCTACCTCGTCACCGCTCATGGTGGCGCCTTCCAGCACGCCGTCTCACCCGATCCCAGTCCAGAGGCGATCCTGGAAGCCCTACGGACTGGCCCCTACGGACGCTGTGTCTATCACTGCGACAACACGGCTGTCGATCATCAGGTCGTCCTAATGGAGTTCGCTGGACAGTTGGCAGTCTCGCTCACCATGCAAGGTTGCTCGCACGTCGAAGGGCGAACGGTCCGCATCGATGGCAGGCGCGCCACCTTGCTCGCGAACGAGTCACGGCGCGAGATCGTCGTCGTTGACCACGCGACCGGCGACAGCGAAACGATCCGACTCGGCCCGCCACTCGGTGGACACGGCGGTGGCGATCTCGGTCTCATCCGCGCCTTCGTCCGCGCAGTCCGCGGTGAGCGCTCGGATGTCCTCACGAGCACGCAGCAAGCGGTCGAAAGTCACCTGCTCGCCTTCGCTGCCGAGGAAGCACGCCTCACGCGCACAGTCGTCGATCTCCCCGCGTTTCGGAACCGAATAGGGGTGAGTCATGTCGTTGCTTCAGACTGAGATCGAGAGCCAGCCTTCGATCCTCCAGCGATTGCTCGATCTCGCGCGACCACTGGCGATCGAAGCGGCCGCTCGCATGCGCGCATTCGATCCCCATTACGTCGTCATCGCCGCCCGCGGCAGTTCCGACAATGCGGCTCGCTACGCGCAGTATCTCTTCGGTGCCGTCAACCGACTCCCGGTTGCCCTGGCTACCCCCTCGCTCTTCACGCTCTACCACCAACCACCTGCGCTCCGCGATGCCCTCGTCATCGGGATCAGTCAGAGTGGCCAGTCTCCCGACATCGTCGCCGTACTCGAGGAGGCTCGGCGCCAGCACGCCTTGACGCTCGCCGTCACCAACGACCCCGCCTCACCCCTGGGGCAGGCGGCCGAACTCGTCTTCCCGCTTTTCGCCGGCGAGGAGCGCGCGATCGCCGCCACCAAGACGTACACTAGCCAGCTCCTCGCGCTCGCCATGCTCAGCACTGCCCTCCACCCCTCGCCCGAGCGCTGGAGCGAGCTCCAGGGCATCCCCACTGCAGTCGCGCGAGCGATCGAGCAGGCGGAGCCAGCCTGCGCTGCCGCCGCAGCATTCCGGGACGAGCAGCGGCTGGTCGTCATCGGCCGAGGCTTCAACTACGCTACCGCTTTCGAAATCGCCCTCAAACTCAAGGAACTCTGTGCGCTCGTCGCCGAGCCGTACTCGTCCGCCGATTTCCGCCACGGCCCCATCGCCATGGTCGAGCCTGGCTTCCCGGTCGTTGCGATCGCTGTGTCGGGAGCCGTCCTCGACGACATCGTCTCCCTGCTCGACGATCTCGAGCGGCGTCGGGCCGCGCTCATCCTGATCTCCGATCGTCCCGAGCTCCTCGCGCGCGCTCAGCTGCACTTCCAGCTTCCGTCCGGTGTCCCGGAATGGCTTTCGCCCATCGTCGGGGTCATACCCGGCCAACTCTTCGCCAGCGCGCTCGCCCGGGCGCGCGGGCTCGATCCCGACCGACCGCGTGGCCTGCAGAAGGTCACGCGGACGCGATGAGGATCGCCGCATGCGCTTCGTCCTGGCCGGAGCCACACTGATCGACACCGGAATCGCTGACCCAGCAGCCTGGCTCGTCGTCGGCGACTCCGCTATCGCGGCGGTCGGAGCCACTGCCCACGGAACGGGTCCGGTCATCGACGCGACCGGTCTCCTGGTCGTTCCCGGTTTCATCGACCTCCACACGCATGGCGGTGGCGGATTCGCCCTGCACACGACGGAACCGGAGGAAATCGTCGCCTATGCGGCCTGGGTCCCGCGGACTGGTACGACTGCCTTCCTCATCAACGTGGTCGGGGTACCCGACGGCCTGCCCGAACGCCAGCTGGCCGCCGCGGCCACAGCCATGACCCTCGCACGCCGGGGTGCGGAGCCACTCGGCATCTACCTCGAGGGCCCGTACCTCAACCCGAAGCGGCGTGGCGCTCATCACCCCTCCTGGCTCCGCGCACCCGACCGCACCGAACTCTCCCGCCTCCTCGCCGTGAGCCGCGGCTTCCTCCGCGTCATGACACTGGCCCCGGAACTGCCTGGTGCCGAGGAACTCGTGCACCTGCTCGTCACGCATGGGGTGACGGTCGCGCTCGGGCACACGGACGCCACCTATGAGCAAGCCCGGCGTGCCTTCCAGGCTGGTGCCCGTCTGGTGACGCACTGTTTCAACGCCATGCCGCCGCTCCTGCACCGTGCCCCCGGCCCGATCGGGGCGCTCGTCGAGGTCGACCACGCCGTCGGTGAACTGATCGCTGACGGACACCACGTCGTACCACCCGCGATGCGCGTCCTCATTCGCGCACTCGGACCGCAGCGCACGGCCATCGTTACCGATGCGCAGCCAGCCGCGGGCCTCCCGACAGGCACGAGTTTCTCGTTCGCTGGCTTGCCGGCGCACGTCGACGGGCAGGTCGCTCGCTTGAGCGATGGCACACTGGCGGGGAGCATCCTGACCATGGACCAGGCGCTGCGCAACCTCGTCTCGCTCGTCGGGATGCCGCTGGCGGACGCCGTCACCATGCTGGCCACCACACCGGCCCGCGTCGCCGGTGTTGCCGAGCGCAAGGGGCGACTGCTCCCCGGCTACGATGCCGATTTCGTCGTCCTGAACGCCGACCTGCAGGTGATCGCGACCTACTGCCGGGGCCAGCTCGCCCACGCGACCGCCGAGTGGCACGACCGCCTCGCTGCTGCTGGTCTCCGCGTGTCCGCGAGCGTCGACGAGGAGCAGGCGCAGTGACGCTCCACGATCCCTTCGCCGCTGCCTGGGCAGTTGTCCTCGATGGTTCGGCGCGCGATGCCTACGCCGGGGCTGTCGCGCTCGTCCTCAATCGCCGCGGCGTGGTCCTCCGTGCGGCCACGGGCTGGGCCTGCCGCGAGCCAGAGCGCATCCCGATGACCGTGGAGACCGTCTTCGACCTCGCCTCGCTGACCAAGGTTGTCGCCACTCTTCCCTGCATTCTCCAGCTGGTCGCGCTGGGCGAGCTGGACCTCGAGACACCCGTCAGAACGGTCCTTCCACCCCTCCGGGCTGCACCCTGGAGCGGTCGCGTGACGGTCCGCCAACTCCTCAGTCATACCAGTGGGCTCCCCGCCTGGTTACCGCTCTACCTGAGGGCGCACAGCCCGGAGGAGTATCTCGTGGCGATCGCTCAGACCGAACTCGTCGCGCCACCCGGTACTCAGGTCATTTACAGCGACCTCGGTTTCATCCTGCTGGGCGAGATCGTCCGCTCGCTGACCGGGCACGACATCGCCACTCTCGCTCGACGGGGGGTTTTCGCGCCGCTCAGCATGCATGCGACCTGCTTTCGCCCGCCACCGGATCTCCGGCCACGCAGCGCGACGACGGAGCGAGGAAACGCGTTCGAGCGTGCCCGCGCGGGACCACCGGGTGCGCGCTACACCCCGTGGCGGGAAGCCGTCATTTGGGGTGAAGTCCACGATGGCAATGCCTTTTACGGTCTGGAGGGGATCGCTGGACACGCTGGGCTCTTCGCGCCAGCTGATGAGCTAGCCCGTTTCGCCCAGTTCTGGCTGGACCACGGACGCTGGGAGGGACGCCAGCTCTTGCCGTCCTCCCTCGTCAGCGAGGCGACCAGGCCCCAGGCCCCCGGCCGCGGTCTGGGATGGATGCTGGCCTTCAGCGGTACGGCCGCAGCACGTGGACTTCACCCCACTGCCTACGGACACACCGGCTTTACCGGCACCTCCCTTTGGATCGACCCCGAACGCGAGCTCGTGATCATCCTCCTGACGAATCGCTTTCATCCCGTCGTGCGTGACGGCATCGAGGCAGTCCGAGCAGCCTTTACCGAGGCCGTCGCCCGAGCCGCTCGGGAGGTCGGCTGACGATGCGGACGGCCCTATCGGGCAACCGTCTCTGTATCGGTCTGCTCTCCGGCACCTCCGCAGACGCGATCGATGCCGCCCTCGTCCGCATCAGGGGTGCCGGGCCGGAGGCACAGCTGCACCTTCTCGCCTACCGAGCCCGACCGTTCCCACCCCTCGTGCGGCGAGAACTTTTCCAGCTCTTCGAGCAGGCACCGCCGGCACTCGAACGACTCTGTACGCTCCACGTCATCCTCGGTGAGCTGTTCGCCGAGGCAGCGATGACCCTCTGCCGGGCAGCTGGTTGCTCGCTGGACGAGGTCTTCGTGATCGGCTCCCACGGACAGACGGTTTGGCACCAGCCAGCGCCCAGCTCGCTCCTGCCGCTCGCTGCCCGCGGAACGCTCCAGATCGGCGATCCAGCGGTCATCGCGGAGCGCACTGGCGTGCCGGTCGTCGCCGATTTCCGAGCCGCTGATATGGCTGCGGGTGGGCAAGGGGCTCCGCTGACACCATACCTCGACTGGGTCGTCTTGCGTCATCCGACGCGCCACCGTGCCATCCAGAATATCGGTGGCATCGGCAACGTCACGTACCTTCCAGCGAGTGCCCCGGGCGAGGACGTTCTCGCTTTCGATACCGGTCCCGGGAACATGGTGATCGACGGCGTCGTCCAGCTCCTGACCGCCGGAGAGCTCGACTGCGACCGAAACGGGGCACTCGCCGCCCAGGGGCGCGTCGATCGCATGCTTCTCGAGCGCTTGCTGGCCGATCCCTTCCTCGATCAGCCCCCGCCCAAAACGACGGGTCGCGAGCGCTACGGTTTGCCGTTCGCCCGACAGCTTTTGAACGAGTTCGGTCTTCCCGCTGGCATCCTCCGCGACCCGCGCGTCCCAGCGACCCTCCGCCAGCGAGCCTGTGACCTCGTCGCCACGGTCACGGCCTTCACCGCTCACGCGATCGCGGAGTCCTACCGGCGCTGGCTCCCACCGATCGACGAGGTCGTCGTGAGCGGCGGTGGCGCCCGCAACCCCTCCCTCATGAGGGTCCTGCGCGATCTCCTCGCGCCAATCCCCGTCGTCCCGGTCGAAGCGCTCGGACTCGACAGCGCCGCCAAGGAAGCGATGCTCTTCGCCCTGCTGGCCCATGACGCCTGCTTCGGGCTGCCGACCAATGTGCCGAGCGCGACCGGTGCCCGGCGCGCTGTCACGCTCGGTTCATTGACCCCACCTAGCGGTTGGAAAGAACGAGCGAACCGAGAGGAGGAACAACCGTGACCCAGGACGCGAGTCGATCCATCCCGCTCCTTCCCCCACCGCGTGAACTCGAGCTCGGTGCGCCACAGGACGCTTTCTGGCTCGATGCGGATGTGAGCATCGTGCTCAGTGCCCGCGCCACGGACGAGACGGTGGCAACGGCTCGCCTTCTCCAAACCGCTATTCAGGTTGCCACCGGCCTGCTCCTTCCCATCCGGCGGACACTGCGCCCACTCGAGGAAAGCAGGTCGATCGTGCTCCTTCGTGCCGACCGCGACGGCCCCGTACCATCCACCGATCTCGCTTCCATGGGTCCGGAAGGCTACGCCCTATCCATCGGGCAGCAGCGACTGCTCGTCCTCGCCACGGCGGAACGCGGGCTCTTCTATGGCGTCCAGACCCTCCGTCAACTCCTTCGAACACAGGGGCGTCTGCTCCCGGCGCTCTCCATCCGCGATTGGCCTGTGCTCCCCAACCGTGGTGTCATGCTCGACGTCTCGCGCGGCAAAGTGCCCACGCTCGAGACGCTCTTCCGCTTGGTCGAGAACCTCGCAGCTTACAAATACAATCACGTTCAGCTCTACATCGAGCACACCTTTCACTTCCCGAGTCACCCGGAGATCGGTGCCGGCTCCGATCCATTGACCGCTGACGACATCCTCGCGCTCGATGCGCACTGTCGTGCTCATCACGTCGAACTCGTCCCGAACCTCCAGTCGTTCGGACACCTGCGACGCTTGCTCTCGCTGCCCCGCTACGCCCATCTCGACGAGGTCGGTTGGCAGTGGAGCCTGACACCAGCCCGCGAGGAGACCTATCAGCTCCTCGACGAGCTGTACGCCGACTTCTTGCCCAATTTCACGTCGTCCTGGCTCAACGTCGATTGCGACGAGACCTGGGACCTCGGAACGGGTCAGTCCAGGGCACTGGCCGAACGTCTCGGCAAGGGGCGCCTTTATCTCCAACACATCCTGCGTGTCCGCGATCTCGCCGCCAAGTATGGCCGCCGCATCATGGTCTGGGCCGATATCCTGCTTCACTTCCCCGACCTGGTTGCCGAGCTTCCCGATGACATCGTGCTCCTCGACTGGTGGTACGAGGCACAGGATCATTACCCCTCAGCCGCGCTTCTCGGCTCGCTGGGGCGCACCTTCTGGGTCTGCCCCGGCACGTCGAGCTGGAACACCTTGTTCCCGCGTATCGAGAATGCAATCGGAAACATCCGTACCTTCGTGCGCGATGGGCTCGCTGCTGGCGCGAGTGGGATGTTGCTCACGGACTGGGGTGACTACGGGCACTACCAACTTCTCTCGCTTTCCTGGTACCCCTACCTGTTCGGTGCCGCTGTTGCGTGGTCCGGCCCCGACATCGAACTGGACCACTTCGATCGCGCCTTCGCGCTCCTCTTCCTCGACCGCCCAGCCGACGACGCGAGCGTGCGCGCGATCCATCGCCTGGGGCGCGCGGTGACCTTGCCGAGCCTTGGCTTGCCGAACCGCTCCAAAAGTGCCCTGGCCCTCTTCGACGAGCCGCTCGCCGGTCGCCTGATCGAGCGCACCGACCCGCACGACCTGGAGGAACTCGCCGAAGCGGCCCGCGCGGCGCTGCGCGCCTGGGTCGCGCTGCCCGATGCGCAACTCCGACACGACTACACTTTCACGGCGCGTCTGGTCGTCTTCGCCGCCGAGAAGCTCCTCGCGAGCCAACGCCTACGTCGACTACTGGGATCCCTGCCCGATCCAGCCGACGAGAACGGGCGATCACGGGGGCTCACGCAGCTCGACGAGGCGATCGCGACACTCGAGGCACAACGGTCGCTCCTCGAGCCCCTCGCTCGTGAGTTCGAGCAGCGTTGGCTGGCCCATGCCCGACGGAGCGAGATCCACCAGACGCTCGACCGTTTCACGGCGCTCGGCCAGCGTTATCAGGCAGCGATCGCCTGGCTCCGCGAGCAGCGTGAACGGTACGCCAGCGGCCAGCCAGTCGATGCCACGCTCGCGACCTACTCGCCCGGCCCCTATCATCCACTCTGGGAGGAAGGAGTGCAGAAGTTGCTGGAGCTCGTCCGCCTGGCTGGACCGGACAGCCTCCCAGCCCAGCTTCGCGAGTCACTGGAACGCGAAGGACTGCTCGGGGGAGCAGGCTGACCACGCGGCACAGCACCCAGGCGACCGGCGCAGCGCAGGTAGGACGCCGAGCGCGCTGCGCCGGTCCTCACGCTCTGGCGTGCAACTCCTGCAGCGCCAGGCGCACCGCCCCGCGCGTCGCCTCCTCGACCAGCGTCACCGGTCCGACCGCCGACAGAAGCTGTCCGAGCAGTCGCTCGCGCAAGAGCGACGAATGCAGGAGGATGCCGCCGCCGAGCGCCAGCGGGCTCGCGTTCAGCTCGAGACGCGCCCGGACCACTTCGACCGACCGGGCCAGCTCGGTCGCCGCCTCCTCGACGATGGCCGTCGCATGCGGGTCGCCAGCCGATGCGAGTTCGAGCACCCGCGGCGCGAACCAGGCCAGCGCTGCCGGCGCACCCCGCACGCGCTGATAGACCAGCGGAACGAGCTCCTCCGGCGCGGTCAGTCCCCAGAACGCGAGTGCCGCCTCGAGCAGCTCATGGGCCTCTGCCCGAGCATCGGCCGTTCGGGCCGCGAGTCGCAGTGCCTGCTGGGCGATCGCGAACCCGCTGCCCTCGTCACCGAGCAGATATCCCCAACCACCGGCGCGCGCGGTGCGACCGTCCGGTGCTCGCCCGAAACAGATCGACCCGGTACCGCTGACGAGCGCCAGACCCCAACCTTCGGGGCAACCTGCCGCCAGCACCAGCTCGCTATCGCTGACCAAGAGAAGCCGCTCGGCGAGCGAACGAACCCGGAGTGCTGTGCTGACCCGCTCGCGGTCACCCGGCCGGTCGACCCCGGCGAGCCCGAGACACGCCACTTTCACCGGCGCATCGCTCGCAACACCGGCAGCCCTGCGGGCAGCCTGAATCGCGACCTCCACTGCAGCGACGACCCCTTCGAGCCCCACGATCTGGAGATTGCTCGAGCCGGTCGTCCCGACACCGAGGATTCTTCCCTGCGCGTCAGCCAGCACCGCGTGGGTCGTGCTCCCGCCACCATCGATCCCGAGCAGAAGCTCAGCCGCCATCGCTCTCCTCGAGGGCGGCCCGCACGAGCCCACCGGCACGTCCGAGTCGCGACCGGGCTTCTGCAGCATCGACTCCCGCGATCGCCATCACGATCGCCGTCTTCGGCTCGCCGCCCGCCTCCTGGAGCACGCGCTGCGCATCCTGCTCGCTGAGTCCAGTCGCCTCCATCACGATGCGCACCCCGCGCTGCCAGAGCTTGCGGTTCGTGGGTCGCACATCGACCATCAGGTTCCCGAACGTCTTACCCAGCCGCACCATCACCGTCGTGCTCAAAGCAGTGAGCACAAGCTTCTGGGCCGTCCCGGCCTTCATGCGGGTCGAGCCAGCGATCACCTCCGGGCCGACGACCGGCGCGATCACCAAGTCAGCCAGATCGGCCAGCGGCGCGGGCCGATTGCACACGAGCACGGCCACGTAGGCGCCACGCTGCCGCGCTTCGCGGAGCGCCCCGCGCACGTAGGGCGTCCGTCCGCTAGCGCTGATCCCGAGCACGACGTCATCCGGCCCGATGCCCAGCGCAGTCAGCTCGCGCGCGCCCGCCTCCTCGTCGTCCTCGGCAGCCTCGACCGGTCCGGTCAGCGCCACCGGCCCGCCAGCGACCAGCGCGACGATTCGACCCGGCTCCAACCCGTAGGTCGGGATGCACTCGATGGCATCCAGCATCCCCAACCGGCCGGACGTCCCAGCACCGACGTAGACCAGGCGCCCACCCCGGCGCATCCGCTCGACGACCACGTCCGCCAGTGCGGCGATGGCAGTCCGCTCGGCCAGCACTGCCGGAATCACCCGCGCCTCTTCCTGCAGGATCAACTCCACGATCGCCTGGCTCGAGAGCTGGTCGATCTGCCGCGTCCGCGGGTTCACCGACTCGGTCGTTGCCTGCCGCAGCTCGTCCTGCTCGTCCATCCGTCCGCTCCGCTCCTGCCACCGGCCGAAAGTGAAAAACCCGGCGATCGCTCGGACTGGTCGACCCCTGCGCCTGACTGCCGAAACCGCACCTGCAGCGTGCAGGATAGCATGCCTGTCACCGGGCTGCAGACATCGGACACGCACGGCGACCTTGCACGATCCGCTAGCGACCGAGGCGGTCGCGCCCGCACACCATCACCCAGACCATCCGTCTCCTCATCGAGCATGAGCTGGCAACGAGCCAAGCGCGGAATCGCTCGCCTCGCGCTGCCTAAGCGCGCCCCCACTCGGCCCGATCCGCGAGAACCGACCAGCGTCGCAGCGTCAGCCAGTGACGCCAGGCTCTGTCCATCACCCGCCCGTAACCCAGCGAGCGCACCTCTCGGCCGGTTACTGGCCACCGCCCGCCTACCGGGCGAGCGCGGCTCCTCCCCAGCCCGGCGCTCCTGTGCGATCATTCCGCTCGGTGGTGACTGATCGATCGCGCCGCCTTCTGACCCACGAGCGCACGCCGGCAGACGAGAGGAGGAGTCCGATGCCCACCACGATCACCCGAATCGAGACCTACGATGTGCGCTTCCCCACCTCGCTCACCCTGGCCGGTTCCGACGCCATGCATCCTGACCCCGACTATTCGGCCGCCTACGTCATCCTCCACACCGATTCCCCCGGTCTGGAAGGGCACGGTCTCACCTTCACCATCGGCCGCGGCAACGAGCTCTGCGTCGCCGCCATCCACTCCCTCGCTCCGTTCGTCGTCGGCCAGCGGCTCGAGGAGATCGTCGCCGACTTCGGTCGCTACTGGGATCGCCTCACTAACGACGGTCAACTCCGCTGGGTCGGTCCGGAAAAAGGCGTGCTGCATCTGGCGACCGCTGCGTTGATCAACGCGCTGTGGGACCTGTGGGCCCGGGCCGTCGGCAAGCCGGTCTGGAAGCTGCTGGCCGATCTCACGCCCGAAGAAATCGTCCGCCTCGTCCCCTTCCGCCACATCACCGATGCACTGACGCCGGACGAGGCTCTCCAACTCCTCCGCCAGCAGGCACCGACGCGCGCCGAGCGCGAACAGGAACTGTTCCGCTCCGGCTACCCCTGCTATACCACCTCGGCGGGCTGGCTCGGCTACTCGGACGAGCAGGTCGCCGCACTGGCCCGCCAGGCGATCGACCAGGGGTTCACTGCTATCAAGATGAAGGTGGGGCAAGACCTCGCTCACGATCGCGCCCGCGCTGCGCTCCTACGCCAGGTCATCGGTCCAGACCGCAAGCTGATGATGGACGCCAACCAGCGCTGGGACGTCCCCCAAGCGATCGCCTGGATGCGGGAGCTGGCCGAGTTCGACCCCTGGTGGATCGAAGAGCCCACCCATCCCGACGATGTCCTCGGCCACAAGGCGATCGCGGAAGCCATCGCACCGATCGGCGTCGCCACCGGCGAGCACGTCGCCAACCGCGTCGTCTTCAAGCAGCTGCTCGCCTCCGGCGCCATCCGCTTCTGCCAGATCGATGCCTGCCGGCTCGGCGGCGTGAACGAGGTCATCGCCGTCCTGCTCATGGCCGCCAAGTTCGGCATCCCGGTCTGTCCGCACGCCGGCGGCGTCGGCCTCTGCGAGTACGTCCAGCACCTCTCCATGTTCGACTACATCGCGGTGAGCGGCAGCCTGGAGCACCGGATGATCGAGCATGTCGATCATCTCCACGAGCACTTCGTCGACCCGGTCACGGTGCGGAACGCCCGGTATCTCCCGCCGCAGCGACCGGGCTACTCGATCGAGATGAAGCGCGAGTCGCTCGAGCAGTACCGCTACCCAGATGGTCCGGTCTGGCGCGAGATGCGGCAGCGTGCCCCGGCGAGCGAACAGCGCTGAGACTGTCGCCGTGCTGATGCGTCCGAGCGGCGCGCGTCCCGCGCTCTCCGCTCGATCGCGGTCGCCAGTTGGACGGAACACCGAGCCACCTCCCGAATCGGGACCGACGCCGGCACCGTTCTCACCGCACTGCAACGACCCTCGGGTGACGGGTCTTTCGAGCGGACCGCCGTCGCGATGCGGCAGCCCACTGCTCACCCGAGTCGGGTCGAGCGAGCAGCCTCGGCTGGCCGAGCCGCAGCGGATACCAGGCCGTCAGGCGCGCCCTGCCCTGCGGTCACGTCATCCCGATGGCGACCGAGCGTCGGGAGCGTCCTCCGACTTGCAGCCCGCCGATGGTCCGCCCCGGGCATCGCCCACGGCACGTCGCTGAGCGGATCGTCCCGCGCTCACCAGATCGAGGGATCGTAATCGGCGCTCCAATCGTGGAGCGTGCCGGACGGCCCCTCCCAGTAGAGATTGCCGGCGTCGTCCATCCAGGTCGGGTCAGGATTTTCGCCGCTCAACGCCTGGCTCCACTCCTCGGCCATCCAGGTATTGAAGGCATCGTGCTCGGGGTCGTAGAGACCACCACCGCTCGAGTAGAGGTCGCTGTACAGGTCGCCGGAGAAGTCGTAGCCACCGCTGTCCCAGCCGACATCAGCGAACGGGTCCTGGAAGCCGTACAGAGGCGTGCCGTAATCGAATGCACTCCAGTCCCAGGCGGGCGTCATCTCGCCGCCGTACCCCATCCCGCCACCATCGACCCAGACGTCTGGCACCGGCCCACCCTGGAGCGGCCCCGGCTGCTCGATCAGTTGCTGTTCGGCATCCTGCAGTACCTGCGGGAGCTGGGGCACGTACTCGTCCAGGAGCCCATAGGGAGCGATGAAACTGACGATGTACCCGGTCCAGCCATCGCTTAAGATCCAGAGCACCGCCTCGTAGGGCTGTCCGTTCTGGACCGCCGCATAGGCCAACTCGATCGCCGGCCAACCGGCAAAGGACACCCACTGCGCATGGTACGCATAGAGTTGCTCGCTCTGCTGTTGCAGGCGCAAGTAGACGACCGCCGCGTACTGCAACGGATTGAGCGGCTGCGGGAGCGGCTCCGCCTGCCAGAAGAGTCCCGGCTGGAACGGCAGATTCCCCTGCGCGGGCGCCAGGTAGGCGACACGTTGCCCATCGGACACCCGCTGCCAGCCGTTCGCGAGCTGATTCCGCTCCACGTTCGTCCGGCGGAGCGCCGGGGTGACGTTCGCCGCGATCCCCGGTGTCGGCGACCCCTGGTCGCGCGTCAGGAACCACAGGCCAGCTGCTCCGATCACACCGACGGTCAGACAACCACACACCAGCGCGATCGCCCCGAGCACCAGAAACCAGCCTCGCCGCGCCATGGCTCATCCCCCGGGTTCTGTCGTCTGGAAACGATCACTCGCCCCTTCGCTGCCCGCAGTCTACTGCAGCGCGCAGTCCTGCTCCAGGGGTCGAGCGCTTCTGGCCACTGGCAACGGCGCCTTGTCGGCGCAGAGCGGCTGCCTATCGACCAGTCAGCAGCGTCTCCCTGGCAGCGCTGCGTCAACCGACCGCCGTCTGCCGGCGCATGCCCCGGGAGGCGGCGGCCGGCGCCACCGGCACCGGCGCGACTCGCACCACGAGCACCGCGCGGGCGGGCCCGCATCCGGTGGAGCCGCAGCGTGAGCGAGCTGGGTAGCCCGCCATCGCTGCTGCGTCCGGCCGACGCCTGAACGGACAGTCCGGGCGCTCTCCGCCGGCAAGCGGTCCCTCAAGCAGCGACCGCCAGCGCCGCCCCCGATGGGGTGGCCAGCCGCGAACGTCCGCGGCTCCCTGCCAGTGCGGCGCGGAGCGACCCTTCGGTGACCAGCGGACGAGTCCGCCTCCGGCTGGTACAGACGTCGCCCCGCCTCGAACGGCTCGATCCCCGGCACAACGCTGTAATGCGTGATTTGCCCGTCGCGAAGCCGAAACGGGACTATCGACCCCTCGAGCCCGCGTTTTCCGCGTCGTATCATAGTGTTGTCCCCACGCACGTGGGGGTGCACCGTGGAATGCGGCATCAGCGAGCTCATGAGCGCGCCTCATCCCCACGCACGTGGGGGTGCACCGTTCCCGGGCCGCGGCTTCGTCGCGAGGAGCACCTCATCCCCACGCAAGTGGGGTGCACCTAAATTTGAGCTACCGTTCCTCGTCGCAGACGCGTTCTCGCAAGACCGGCACCGACCGCCAATCTGGTAGTACACTGGGCATCGGTGTGCTCGGTGGGGTGAGCCGCATCTCAGGAACGAAGGC